>Ga0308161_1000059_pt1 | contig 340987 bp, 302 predicted proteins | sample PhyFR2_FD_201034 | JGI IMG/M metagenome (GOLD analysis project Ga0308161, IMG submission 201034) | Phyllosphere microbial communities from UC Gill Tract Community Farm, Albany, California, United States - DLSLF.R2 | ecosystem: Host-associated > Plants > Phyllosphere > Unclassified | place...
CGTTCGCCACTCGCCGCCAGGTTGCCCCGCGCTGCCGTTCGACTTGCATGTGTAAAGCATGCCGCCAGCGTTCAATCTGAGCCAGGATCAAACTCTTCAGTTTAATCTCTGTTTGTTGACACTTTCGCGTCACCGGCATTGCTGCCGGGTCGCTCACTCAAGATACTGACCGTCATCTCATTGCTGAGACAACGCTTAATACTTTTGTGAACATTTGATAATTTAAGTAATCAGCTGAACTGGTCAGCCGGCACCTTCATCAAACGCCCACACTTATCGACTGTTAATTTTTAAAGAACTTGTTCTATACTGCCTTGCTGTGTTCCGCGAATCGTTTTGTTCGTCAGCAGCAGAGGAAGAAGATTATGCACTACATCGCTTAACTCGTCAACCCCATCCTTTTCTCCAACGCCAGCGGTGTTATCAAAACACCCAGCTCAACTACTTGATTTCGTTCAGCTTTCATTGCGCTGCAGAAGCAGGAGGCGAACTATAGCAAACCCGAACGCGGGTGCGCAAGCCCATCGCCTCGAAAGTTTTTAGAGGAGCCAGTCTATCGGCAACCAGGACAGGATACGCACGCCTGCCCGCGTCCAGAACCCGGCGCCCGGCTCGTCTTTGTACTCGAGCACACCCTGCCCCGTCTGCTCGATCCAGACCAGTTTGCCGTCCGCCCCGAGCCGCACTTCATATGCGTGCCCGGGCATGGCCTCGGACAGGCGCTTGTCCAGTGCGCTTGCCAGCGCGGGGCTCTCGATGACCAGGCCCATCTCGGTATTCAGGTCGAGCGAACGCGGGTCCAGGTTGAACGAGCCGACGAAGATACGCCGGCGATCCACCGCAAAGGTCTTGGCATGCAGGCTGGAACCCGAGCTGCCGAAGCCGCCATCGCGCCGCTGCTTCTGCTCGCTGCCCTCGCGGCGTAATTCGTAGAGTGCCACACCCGCCCGCAGCAATTCGCGCCGCCATTTGACATAGCCGGCATGCACCGCGACGACATCGGTGGCTTCCAGCGAATTGGTCAGGACCCGTACCGCCGCGCCGTTCGCTGCGATCGATGCCAACGCCGCGGTGGTCTCCTTGCCCGGCACGAAATACGGCGACACCAGGTCGAGCTGGCGTTGCGGCTCGCCCAGCAAGGCGCGTAGCCTGACGCCGACCCGTGCCTGCGCCTGCCCGGCGCCGCGCACCTTGTCCGGATCGTCACTGACCAGGCGCGCTCCTCCCCACTCGAGCGGCAGGCGGCGCTGCGCCAGCTGCTCGACGAAAGGCAGGGTACGCAGCGCCTGCAGATAGGCCTGCGCGGCCGGGGTCTTGCGCAAGGCCTCGGCACGCCCGGCCAGCGCCGGGGCCGCATCGATGGCGGCGGCGTCCACCAGCGCCGCGATCGGGTAGGCCGATGGGCTGTTCCAGTAACGGTCGAAATCCTGCGACACCGCCTGCACCGCCGGCCCGATGGCCATCACGTCGAGATCGGCGAACAGCACGTCGTCCGCCGCGCCGAAATACGCGTCGCCGATATTGCGTCCGCCGACGATGGTGACCTGGTTATCCACCGTGAACGATTTATTGTGCATGCGCCGGTTCAGGCGCGCGAAATCGGTCAGGTAGCCGAGGCTGCGCCATGTGCGCAGGACAAAGGGATTGAACAGCCGCACCTCGATGTTGGGATCGCGGTCGAGCGCCAGCAATGTCGGGTCCAGGCCGGCGGTGTTGTTATCGTCCAGCAGCAGGCGCACCCGCACGCCGCGCGCGGCCGCGCTGCGCAGGGCATCCAGCATCAGCACGCCGGTGAGGTCGTTGCGCCATATATAGTATTGCAGGTCGAGGCTGCGCTCGGCGCGGTGCGCCAGCAGGGCCCGCGCGGCGAAGGCATCGCGCCCCTCGGCCAGCGGATAAATGCCCGACAGCGCGGGATGGGCTTGCGCCAGCGGCGCGACGGCGGCGCCCAGCCGGGTGCCCGCGGTATCGAGGAAGGCGGTCGACACGCCGCGCTGCGCCGGCGGCACGGACGGCAGCGAAGCGCAGCCGAGCACCGCCGCCGCGACCAGGACGAGCGCCGCACCTCCCTTGAGGAAAGCGCCGGTCCGCATGGCCTTACATCCCTTCGAAATCCGGCTTGCGCTTTTCCAGGAAGGCGGCCATGCCCTCCTTCTGCGCCGGGGTCCCGAAGCCGGCGTGGAAGAAGCGGCGCTCGTAGCGCACGCCCTCGGTCAGCGTGGTCTCGAAGGCGCGGTTGACCGCATCCTTGATCTGCATGGCGACCGACACCGGCATCTGCGCGATGCCCTGCGCGATCGCCAGCGCCTCTTCCATCAGTTTGTCGGCCGGGATCACGCGCGACACCAGCCCGGTGCGCTCGGCTTCCGCGGCGTCGATCATGCGCGCGGTGAGGAGCATGTCCATGGCCTTGGCCTTGCCGATGGCGCGCGGCAGGCGCTGGGTGCCGCCGGCGCCCGGGGTCACGCCGACCTTGATTTCCGGCTGGCCGAATTTCGCGCTGTCCGCCGCGACCAGGAAGTCGCACATCATCGCCAGTTCGCAACCGCCGCCCAGCGCATAGCCGGCGACGACGCCGATGACGGGCTTGCGGATGTCGAGGATGTGTTCCCAGTTGCGGCCGATGTAATTGCCCTGGTAGGTATCGCCATAGGTGTAGTTCGCCATGGCGGCGATGTCGGCGCCCGCCGCGAACACTTTTTCGCTGCCGGTCAGGATGATGACGTTGACGGCCGGGTCGGCATCGAAGGCGCGCAGGGCATGGCCGAGTTCGTTCATCATGTTGTCGTTCAGGGCGTTCATCGCCTTGGGCCGGTTCAGGCGGACGACGGCCACCTTTCCATGGTTTTCGATCAGCAGATCAGCATAGTCCACGGGAGACTCCTGTTAAATGGAAGATAACCCTTCGATTGTAGCGCCTGCCGTAGCGTAAATTGCAAGCGTGCTTTGCTATCATCCAGGACCGATCAAATACCCGTGCAGGCCGCCCCCACCTTGTCGCCCCTCGCCTTCCTGCGCCAGCTGCGCCACGACCAGCAGTTGCGCGACCCGGACTTCCGCCGCTTCTGGTTCAGCAGCATCCTCACCAATGTCGGCGCCCAGGTCACGCTGCTGGCGCTGCCGATCTGCGCCGCGCTCCTGCTGCATGCGACGCCGGCCCAGATGGGCACGCTGGCCGCGGTCGGCTCGCTGCCGTTCCTGCTGTTTGGCTTGCCGACCGGCGTGCTGCTCGAGCGCAGCCGGCGCCTGCCGGTCAAGCTGTGCAGCGACGCGATGGTTGCGCTCGGCCTGGCCAGCGTGCCGCTCGCCTGGTGGCAGGGCTGGCTGTCGATCCACTGGATCTATGCGGTGGAATTCGTGATCGGCACCGGCTACGTGGTCGGCGGCGGCGCCGAGCAGGTGTTCCTGACCTTCCTGGTGGGGCGCCAGGGCCTGGTCGACGCCCAGGCCAAGTTCGGCGCCACCGAATCGGCCTCGCGCCTGCTGGGCCCGGGCATCGCCGGGCTGCTGGTGCAGGCGCTGGGTGCGCCGATCGCCATCCTGTGCAATGTGACGGGCTTCGTGCTGTCGATCAGGAACCTGCGCCGCATCGACAAGCGCGAGCCAGCGCCGCATCCGCCGCAGTCGCACGCGCTGCGCGACATGCTCGACGGCCTGGCCTTCGTCTGGCGCCACCCTACCCTGCGCCTGCTGGCCTGGATTGCCGGCTGCTGGCACCTGCTGTTCTATGCCTACACCGCGCTGTACGTGCTGTTTGCCACGCGCGAGCTGGGCATGTCGCCGGGAATGATGGGGACGGCCCAGATGCTGGGCGGGATTGGCATCCTAGCCAGTTCGATGCTGCTCAAGCCCCTGACGCGCCGCTTCGGCGCCGGCGGCACCATCGTGATCGGCCTGTGCGCATCGATGCTCGGCTTCGTGCTGATGCCGGCCATTCCGCGCGACCTGTTCGGCAGCCCGGCGGCCAGCGCGGTCGCCTACGGCGTGGTGGTGTTCTGGCTGGACTGCGGCGCCCAGCTGTTCTTCCTGCCCTATCTCGCCTTGCGCCAGCGCGTCACGCCGGACGCCTTCCTCGGCCGCATGACCTCGACCATGCGCTTCCTGACGGTGGCCACGGCGCCGCTCGGCGCGGCCGGCGCCGGCCTGCTGGGCCAGCACTTCGGCGTGCGCGGCGGCCTGGGCTTCGTGGCGGCGGGCGCCCTCCTGCTCACGCTGGGCACCCTGTTCGGTACCCGCCTGCGCCAGGTGAGGGATTGAGGTTTACCGCGCGGCGCCGCGCGGCAGCAGCACCCACAGCTGCCCGCGCTGCTTCATGCGGCCCGCATTGTCGGGCGCCTGGCCCCCGAAGCCGAAGAAGAAATCGGCCCGCACCGCGCCGCGGATCGCGCCGCCGGTATCCTGGCCCATCACCAGGCGCTGCAGCGGGGTCGTGCTGGCCGGTTCGGTGGTCGACAGGTAGATCGGCGCCCCCAGCGGCAGGAACGACGGATCGATCGCCACCGAGCGGGTCGGGCTCAAGGGCACGCCCAGCGCCCCCTTCGGACCGACGCCCGGGTCGGGCAAGCGCTCTTCGCGGAAAAAGATGTAGCTCGGGTTGACGTTGAAGAGTTCCTGGCGCCGTTCCGGATGCGCCGCGATCCAGGCCTTGATGCCCTGGGCCGAGGCTTCGGCGGACGTCAATTCGCCCTGCTCGACCAGCCAGCGTCCGATGGCTTTATACGGATGGCCGTTCTGGTCGGCATAGGCGATGCGCACGGTCTCGCCATCGTCCAGCTGGACGCGGCCCGAACCCTGCACCTCGAGGAAGAAGGCCTCCACCGGGTCGTCGACCCAGACCAGTTCCTTGCCCGGAATGCGGGCGCGCTCGATCTCGGCGCGGCTGCCGTAGGGCACCACGGTCTTGCCGGACAGGCGGCCGCGCAGGCGCATGCCCTTCAGCGACGGGTACACGCTGCCCAGGTCGACCGTGACCAGGTCGTCCGGCACCTTGTACAAAGGGGTCTGGTTGGCGCCGCCGCGCTTGCGGGCGCCGCGCAGGAAGGGTTCGTAGTAGCCGGTGATCAGGCCGCTGTCGGCGCCGTCAGCGGCGCGCACCAGGTTCGGCACGAAATTCGTCTCGAAGAAACGGCGCACCGCGGCGCCGTCGCCGGCGTCGACCGCTTTCGCGGCCGCGCACACGCTCTTCCAGTCCGCCTTGGCGCCCAGCGCGCGGCAGGACGCCTGGAAAGCCGGCCAGGCCTGGCGCAGGTCGTCCTGCCGCCAGCCCGGCAGCGCCTCGAAGGCGACCGGCGTGAACAGCGGCGCGGGCGGCTGCGCGGGTGCTTGCGCAGGCGGCTGTGCCGGCGGGGCCGTGGGCGGCACCTGCGTCGGCCCGAGCGGCGGCGGCAGCCGCACCGGCGGCCCCGGTTGCGGCTGCGGTTGCGGCTGCGGCGGCGTGGTGCCGCAGGCGGCCAGCAAGGCGGCCAGGGTCAATAAAGCGGGTACACTACGGCGTGTCGAAATCATAAGGAATCCGTCATGTGGATACTGATGCTGGAAGCGGGCGCGGCGCTGTTCCTGCTGGTGTTCATCGTATGGTGGACCATGTTCGCGGGCAGGAAGCCGGAACGGCCGGAGGCGGAGCCGGAACCGCAGGCACGCCTGCCCGACAGGCAGGGCCGGGACGAACCGCCCGCCGCCTGAATCAGTGCAGGCTGCGCGGCAGCGACAGCACGAATTCGGGAATCGTGACCTCGAAGCGGTGCCCATCCTCGGCCACGAAGAAGTACTCGCCGGTCATCGAGCCGTAGTTGGTCTCGAACTGGGTGCCGCTCGAGTATTCGAACTGTTCGCCAGGCTGCAGCAGCGGCTGGTGGCCGACCACGCCCAGGCCCTTCACTTCCTGCACCTTGTTGTTGGCGTCGGTGATCACCCAGTGGCGCGAAATCAGCTGGGCCGCGACGCTGCCGGTGTTCTTGATCGTGATCGTGTAGGAAAACACATGCTGCATCCGCTCCGGGCTGGATTGTTCCGGCAGGTATTGGGTCCTGACGGTGATCGCGAAATCGTAGGCGGGCATGGTTTTCCTTGGTTGAGCGCTCGATCGAGCGATAGGGACGGCAGAAGGCCGACATCATACAACGGCGGCAAAAAGCGCGGCGTCACTGCGCCCGCTTGGCGTGCCCGGCGTACAATATCGGTCTTCGATTATCAGCAAACCCGGCAGCCACCATGACCACCTACCGCATCGCTCCCAGCATCCTGTCCGCAGACTTCGCCCGCCTGGGCGAGGAAGTGCGCAATGTCGTCGCCGCCGGCGCCGACATCATCCACTTCGACGTGATGGACAACCACTATGTCCCGAACCTGACCATCGGCCCGCTGGTGTGCCAGGCCATCCGTCCGCACGTGCAGGTGCCGATCGACGTCCACCTGATGGTCAAGCCGGTCGACCGCATCATCCCCGACTTCGCCAAGGCCGGCGCCGACATCATCACCTTCCACCCGGAAGCGTCGGAACACATCGACCGTACGCTGCAGCTGATCCGCGACAACGGCTGCAAGGCGGGCCTGGTGTTCAACCCGGGCACCCCGCTGCACTACCTGGAACACGTGATGGACAAGATCGACATCATCCTGATCATGTCGGTGAATCCGGGCTTCGGCGGCCAGTCCTTCATCCCGGAAGCGCTGAAGAAGATCGCGATCGCACGCCGCATGATCGATGAATCGGGCCGCGACATCATGCTGGAGGTCGACGGCGGCATCAAGGCCGACAACATCGCCGCCGCCGCCGCCGCCGGCGCCGACACCTTCGTGGCCGGCTCCGCCATCTTCGGCAAGCCGGACTACAAGGCCGTGATCGACGCCATGCGCGCCGAACTGGGCGGCACCAACATGCAGGCGTCGCTGTAATGCGGGCCGGCGCGCAAGCGATCCGGGCCGCCATCATCGACCTGGACGGCACCATGCTGCACACCGTGCCGGATTTCGAGCTGGCCCTGAACGGCATGCGCGCCGACTTCGGCCTGGCGCCGATCACGGCACGGATCATCGAACCGATGGTGGGCAAGGGTTCCGAAAAGCTGATCCGCGACGTGCTGGCGCTCGACTACGACGCCGCGCGCATCGACGCCGTGTTCACCGATGCCATGGCGGCCTACCAGCGCCACTACCTGGCCATCAACGGCGAGCGCAGCACGCTGTACCCGGACGTGATCGAAGGCTTGCAGGCCTTGCAGGCACTGGGCCTGCGCCTGGCCTGCGTGACCAACAAGCCGATCGCCTTCACGACGCCGCTGCTGGCCTCGAAAGGACTGGCCCCGTATTTCGAGATCGTCTACGGCGGCGATTCGCTGCCGAAAAAGAAGCCCGATCCCCTGCCCCTGCTGCAGGTGTGCCGCGACGTCGACCTGGCGCCGGCACAAGTGGTGGCCATCGGCGACTCCAGCAACGACGCCGAGGCGGCACGCGCCGCCGGCTGTTTCGTGCTGACCGTGCCATATGGTTATAACCACGGAAAGCCTGTGCAAACTATTAATTCCGATGGTATAGTAAGTTCGCTGCTCGACGCGGCGAAGTTGATATCTGCTCATAACAGCACTTCAAACTAACTTATCTATACATGTTTTTCACCAAAAAACACACCGTCAACCAAACCGGCGCCCTCGAGGCCTGGCTGTGGCGACGCTGGCAATCCTGGGCTCACTGACCCGCGCTGATTGCTGCCGGTGCACGTCCTAGTGCGCATCCACCGGCAGGTTTTTTGTAGAAAACGCCGCCCGACCTCCCCTTTCGGCCGGCCCGGAGAAAAGCATGACCGAACTTGAATTCAAATCGCTTGCCACGCAAGGCTACAACCGTATTCCCCTGATCGCGGAAGCCTTCGCCGACCTGGAAACCCCGCTCACGCTGTACCTGAAGCTGGCCCAGAGCCAGGGCGCCGGCAAGAACACCTTCCTGCTCGAGTCCGTGGTCGGCGGCGAACGCTTCGGCCGCTACTCCTTCATCGGCCTGCCGGCAAGGACGCTGCTGCGCACGCGCGGCAACGTCACCACGATCGAACGCGACGGCGCCGTCATCGAGACCCACGAAGGCAACCCGCTCGAGTTCATCGAGCAGGTGCAGGCGCGCTTCAAGGTCGCGCTGCGTCCGGGCATGCCGCGCTTCTGCGGCGGCCTGGCCGGCTACTTCGGCTACGACACCGTGCGCCACATCGAGAAGAAGCTGGCCCACACGGCGCCGAAGGACGACCTCGGCCTGCCGGAAATCCAGCTGATGCTGACCGAAGAGCTGGCGGTGATCGACAACCTGTCCGGCAAGCTGTACCTGATCGTGTATGCCGACCCGGCCCAGCCGGAAGCCTATTCGAAGGCCAGGCAGCGCCTGAAGGATTTGCGCATGATGCTGCGCCGGAGCGTGGACGCGCCGGTGACCTCGTCCTCGGTGCGCACCGAAGCGGTCCGCGACTTCAGCAAGGAAGACTACCTGAAGGCGGTGGCCGTGGCCAAGGAATACGTGATGGCAGGCGACCTGATGCAGGTGCAGATCGGCCAGCGCATCCGCAAGCCCTACGTCGATTCGCCGCTGTCGCTGTACCGCTCGCTGCGTTCGCTGAACCCGTCGCCGTACATGTATTACTACAATTTCGGCGACATGCAGATCGTCGGCTCCTCGCCCGAGATCCTGGTGAGGAATGAACAGGAAGCGGACGGCCAGCGCAAGGTCACGCTGCGCCCGATCGCCGGCACCCGCACCCGCGGTGCGACACCGGAACGCGACGCGGAACTGGCGCACGAACTGCTGAACGACCCGAAGGAAGTGGCCGAGCACGTGATGCTGATCGACCTTGCGCGCAACGACATCGGCCGTATCGCGACCACCGGCAGCGTGAAGGTGACCGACAAGATGGTCATCGAAAAATACTCGCACGTGCAGCACATCGTCTCCAACGTCGAGGGCACGCTCAAGAGCGGCCTGTCGAACCTGGACGTGCTGCGTGCCACCTTCCCGGCCGGCACCCTGACCGGTGCCCCCAAGGTGCGCGCGATGGAAGTCATCGACGAGCTGGAGCCCGTCAAGCGCGGCATCTACGGCGGCGCCTGCGGCTACCTGAGTTTCGGGGGCGAGATGGACGTCGCCATCGCGATCCGTACCGGCGTGATCAAGGACGGCAACCTGTACGTGCAGGCCGCGGCCGGCATCGTGGCCGACTCCATCCCCGAGATGGAATGGCTGGAAACCGAAAACAAGGCGCGCGCCGTGCTGCGCGCGGCCGAGCAAGTCCAGGACGGCCTGGACGGGGAGATCTGACATGCTTCTCATGATCGACAACTACGACTCGTTCACCTACAACATCGTCCAGTACTTCGGCGAGCTGGGCGAGGACGTGCGCACCGTGCGCAACGACGAGATCTCGCTGGAGCAGATCGCGGACCTGAACCCGGACCGCATCTGCGTATCGCCCGGCCCGAAGGCGCCGAAGGACGCCGGCGTCTCGGTCGACGTACTGCGCGAATTCGCGGGCAAGAAACCCATCCTGGGCGTGTGCCTCGGCCACCAGGCCATCGGCGAAGCCTTCGGCGGCAAGATCATCCGCGCCAAGCAGGTCATGCACGGCAAGACGTCAAAAATCGCCCACACCGGCGAAGGCGTGTTCAAGGGCTTGCCCAGCCCCTTCACCGTGATCCGCTACCACTCGCTGGCGATCGAGCGCGCCTCGCTGCCGGCCTGCCTGGAAGTGACGGCATGGACCGACGACGGCGAAATCATGGGCGTGCGCCACAAGGAATTCGATATCGAGGGCGTGCAGTTCCACCCCGAGTCGATCCTGTCCGAGCACGGGCATGCGATGCTGAAGAACTTCCTCGAGCGCTGAGTTCTCGCTTAGCGGTGAGACCGCCATTTTGACCCGCGACGTTTGAACCGTCATTCCCGCGAAAGCGGGAATCCATACACAGCTTGCAGCATCGCGATATGCGCACGCTTCCGGCTTCGGAACCTCAGCATGGGTTCCCGCTTTCGCGGGAACGACGGGTATAAGCGAGCGGTGAGATACGTTTTCCAAGAACAGGACCCGCCATGATCACCCCCCAAGAAGCCCTCCTCCGCTGCATCGAACACCGCGAAATCTTCCACGACGAGATGCTGCACCTGTTCCGCCAGATCATGTCGGGCCAGATGTCCCCGACCATGGTCGCGGCCCTGACCGTGGGCCTGCGCGTGAAGAAGGAAACCATCGGCGAGATCACCGCCGCCGCCCAGGTCATGCGCGAGTTCTCGACCAAGGTGCCGATGGCCGACACCACCAACCTGCTCGACATCGTCGGCACCGGCGGCGACGGCGCGCATACCTTCAACATCTCCACCGCCTCGATGTTCGTGGCCGCCGCCGCCGGCGCGCGCGTGGCCAAGCACGGCGGGCGCAGCGTGTCGTCGTCGAGCGGGAGTGCCGACCTGATCGAATCGCTGGGCGCGCAGATCGACCTGAAACCCGAGCAGATCGCGCAATCGATCGCCCAGACCGGCATCGGCTTCATGTTCGCCCCCAACCACCACGCGGCCATGAAGCACGTGGCGCCGGTGCGCAAGGAACTGGGCGTGCGCAGCATCTTCAACATCCTCGGGCCGCTGACCAATCCGGCCGGCGCGCCCAACATCCTGATGGGCGTGTTCCACCCCGACCTGGTCGGCATCCAGGTGCGCGTGCTGCAGCGCCTCGGCGCCCAGCACGCGGTGGTGGTCTGGGGCCGCGACAACATGGACGAAGTCTCGCTCGGCGCCGGCACCCTGGTCGGAGAGCTCGTCAACGGCGAGATCCGCGAATACGAAATCCATCCGGAAGACTTCGGCCTGCAGATGATCGCCAGCCGCAACCTGAAGGTGACGGACGCGGCGGAATCGAAGCTGCGCGTGATGGAAGCGCTGCGCGGCGAACCGGGACCGGCGACCGACATCGTGGCCCTGAATGCCGGCACCGCGCTGTACGCGGCCGGCGTGGCGGCCTCGATCGAGGACGGCCTGCACAAGGCGCGCGCCGCCATTGCCTCGGGCGCGGCGCTGGCCAAGCTCGACCAGTTCGTCAGCGTCACGCGCCAGCTGGGCGCCGCCAATTAACAAGAGATCGATAAAGAGAATCCGATGTCCGACATCCTGAACAAGATCCTGTCCGTCAAGGCCGACGAGGTCGCCGCCGCCAAGAAATACCAGGACTTCAACAGCCTGCGCCGCGAAGTGGAAAGCGATGGCGAACTGCGCGCCGGGCTGCGCGGCTTCGAAGCCAGCCTGCGCCGCAACATCGACGCGGGCCGCGCCGGCGTGATCGCCGAAGTCAAGAAGGCGTCGCCGTCGAAGGGCGTGCTGCGCGCCGACTTCCAGCCGGCGCACATCGCGGAAAGCTATGAAAAAGGCGGCGCGTCCTGCCTGTCGGTACTGACCGACGTGCAGTTTTTCCAGGGCGCGCCCGACTACCTGAAGCAGGCGCGCGCCGCCTGCGCGCTGCCGGTGATCCGCAAGGATTTCATCGTCGACCCGTACCAGGTGTATGAAGCGCGCGCGATGGGGGCCGATGCGATCCTCTTGATCGTCTCTGCGCTGGATCATGGCTTGATGGCGGACCTTGAGGCATGTGCGCAGGAACTCGGTATGGACGTGCTGGTCGAAGTGCATGACGGCGATGAGTTGACCGCGGCACTGCGCCTGAAAACGCGCCTGCTCGGCATCAACAACCGCAACCTGCGCACCTTCGAAGTCACGCTCGACACCACCATCGGCCTGCTGCCGCGCATTCCGGCGGAGCGCCTGGTGGTCACCGAGTCGGGCATCCTGGGCCAGGCCGACGTCAAGCGCATGCGCGACGCCAACGTGCATGCCTTCCTGGTGGGCGAAGCCTTCATGCGCGCGCCCGATCCCGGCACGGAATTACGGCGCCTGTTCGACTGAGCCTGCAGCGACAGGACTCGCGAGGAGCCGGCGCCAGGTTTTTCGAGAGGTCCTGTCATGACGACGATCGTCCGTGCCGGTCCGGCATGCCTTCCGGGTGTGCTGTTTTTAGCGGCAGGCCTGAGTGGATGTTCGACCGTCCAGACGGTCGCTTCCGGCGTCACCGCCTCCATCGGCAGCGTCGTGGAACGCATCGCCCACCCTGCCACGCGCGCCACGCCGCCCCAGGCAGCACCTGCCGGGCTGGACAGCTACAAGACCCAGGTTGCCCAGCACGTGGTGCGGCACAATCCCGAGCACAACTACAACGGCACGCTGCCGCCGTTGCTGCCGGCCATCGTCGTGCTCGAGATCACGGTCGACCGCGACGGCCAGCTGGCGAGCGTGGAGGTCCAGCGCTCGCGCAGTCCGGATGCGTCCCAGGTCGCGCTGGCGGCGATGCGGCGCAGCACGCCCCTGCCCCCGCCCCAACAGCTGGCGCAGTCGACCGGCAAGCTGACGTTTTCCGAGACCTTCCTATTTGCCGACCGCGAGCGTTACCAGCTGCGCAGCCTGGCCGGGTCGCAAGCCTCGGAATGACGGATGCCGCGCCCTCGTTCAGCTCGCGCTGGGCCGCGCCAGTGCCTGTGACTTTCGGGTCCCCGGCATCGGCGCCACCGTGATGCCCGGCACCCGGTCGCCCTGCAGCGTCACCTCGAATGCCATCAGCTCGTCGCGCCGGAAGGCATGCATGGTGACGGTGTCACCTACGCGGTAGCGCGCGAACAGCCCATCCAGGTTGCAGGGGTTGCCGTTGACGCGCAGGCCGTCCACGGCGATCACGATGTCGCCGGCCGACAGCCCGGCCTGGTGGGCCGCGCCGCCTTCATGGACCTGGGTCAGCCTGGCGCCGCCGGCGTCGCGGCCGATGCCGGCGTCCAGCGACGGCTTGCCGCTCTTGCGCTCGTCGAGCACCTTGATGCCGAAGGGCGCGTACAGCTTGGCTAGCGGAACGTCCTCGGTGCCGCGGATGTAGCGGTCGAAGATCGATTTCAGGCGCACGCCGCTGATTTCGTCGAACAGCGCCTCGACCTCCTTCTCGGTGACGCCGCGTCCTTCGCCCAGGCCGCCACCGGCATAGAAGTCGCGGCCGTAGCGTTCCCACAGCGCGCGCATCACGTCGTCCAGCGATCTGGCGCCGCCGGTCTTGGCGCGGATCGTCAGGTCGAAGGCCAGGCCCACCAGCGAACCCTTGGTGTAGTAGCTGATGATCGCGTTGGGCGCGTTCTCGTCCTGGCGGTAGTACTTGCTCCAGGCATCGAAGCTGGATTCGGCCACGCTCTGCTTGGTGCGGCCGCTGCCGCGCAGCACGCTGCCGACCGTCTTGCCGAGCAGTTTGAAATAGGTCGCTTCGCTGATGATGCCGCTGCGCACCAGCATCAGGTCATCGTAATAGCTGGTGAAGCCTTCGAACAGCCACAGCAGCGGCGTGTAGTTCTCGACCTGCAGGTCGTAGGGGGCGAACACGGCCGGCTTGATGCGCTTGACGTTCCAGGTGTGGAAGTATTCGTGGCTGCACAGGCCGAGGAACTTGGTATAGCCCTCGTTCGGCTCGGCGGCCCTCGGCGCCGCCGTGGTCGGCAGGTCGGCGCGCGCGCAGATCAGCGCGGTCGAAGCGCGGTGCTCCAGGCCGCCGTAGCCGTCGCCGACCGCCATGGTCAGGAACACGTAGCGGTCCATCGGCGCCTGTTTCGTCTTCGGCTCGAAGAAGGCGATCTGGGCTTCGCAGATGGCTTTCAGGTCTTGCTGCAGGCGCGCCATGTCGAGATTGGGCACGCGCCCGGTGATGACGATGTCGTGCTGGACCCCATGGGCCTTGAACGTGCCCAGCGCGAAATCGGCGATCTCGACCGGGTGGTCGATCAGTTCGTCGTAGTCGGCGGCGATGTAGGTGCCGAAGCCGTAGCGCTTGGCGCCCAGTTCCGGCAGCGAGGTGGCCACGCGCCAGCTTGCCGCAGCCGGGTCGCCCGGGCGCTGGATGTCGACCTGGTGCGGCATCGCTTCCTGGCCGGGCACGCGCAGGAACACGCTGGTGCCGTTGAAGAAGCCATGGGTCCGGTCGAGGTGGGCGGCGCGCACCGACAGGTCCCAGGCATACACTTCATAGTGCAGGCTGAGCGGTCCGTCGACCGGGGCGGCTTGCCAGGAATGCTTGTCGAGCTTGGTCAGCGCCACCGCATCGCCACCCGACTCCGCGCGGATGCGCACGATGTTGCGTGCGAATTCGCGGATCATGTAACTGCCCGGAATCCAGGCCGGCAAGGTGAAGACCTGGCCTTCGGGCGCCGGCGCGGCCACGGTGACGGTGACGTTGAACAGGTGCCCGGCGAGGTCCTTGGGCACGATGGTGTACTGGACTGCCGGCGGGTTCTTTTGTTTGGCTTTTTTCATGGGTGTGAACAATCTCTCTCCGATACGCCCAAGTGTAATCGGTTTCTTCAGCCAGAGGGAGTTCAGACCGGGGATAAGTCGGCGGGCGTGTCGATGTCGAGAAAAATGCCGGGATCGTGCACCGCCAGCTCCGTTACCGGGCAGGTTTGCAGCAGGCGCCGGGCACCCTGGTCGCCTTCGAGCGCCAGCAGCGCGTCCAGGTGCACGCGGCCGAAACCGGCCGGATTGCCGCGCCGGCCGGCATGGACCGGCGCGGCGATCGGCGCCCCGGCGGCGAGTGCGTCGCGCAGGGCCGCCAGCGTGGCGGGCGCCACGTGCGGCATGTCGCCAAGGGCCACCAGCCAGGCGCCTGGCGCTTGCGCCGGCGCGTGCAGGGAAACGCGGATCGCATGCACCAGCGATGCCGCCATGCCGCTGTCGGCGTCCGCGCAGACCGTGACCTCGCAGCCGAGGCCGGCGAGCAGCGCGGCCACGCCGCCATCGGCCGGCGCCACCACCGCCACCACGCGCGGCACGGCGGCCAGCAGCTTGCGCGCGCTTGCCGCCACCACCGGCTCGCCCGAAGGCAGCACCTGCAGCAGCTTGTTGTGCCGGCCCGCGGGATCGAAGCGCCTGCCCCTGCCGGCCGCCATCAGGATGCCGCAAATATCCACGAAACCCGCCAGGCGCTTACTGCTTGATCGACTGCAGCTTCTTTTCCAGCGTGGCCTGGTCCACCGCACCCGGGATGCGGCTGCCGTCGGTGAAGAAGATCGCCGGCGTGCCCGTGATCTTCATCTGCTGGCCCAGCGCCAGCACCTTGTCGTTCGGGGATTCGCAGTTGGCGGCGGCGGCCGGCGCGGCTTTGCCGTTGATCATCCAGTCATCCCAGGCCTTGGCGCGGTCGGGTGCGCACCAGATGTTCTTGGACTTGACGAAGGAATCGTCGGACAGGATGTTGTACATGAACGTGTAGATGGTCACGTTATCCAGGTTCTTCAGCGTGGTCTGGCGCAGGCGCTTGCAGTAGCCGCAGTTCGGGTCCTCGAACACGGCGATCACGCGCTTGCCGTCGCCCTTGACCTGCTTGATCGCGGAGCTCAGCGGCAGGTCGGAGAACTTGACCTTGTTGATGTCGTCGATGCGCTCGCGGGTCAGGTCGCGCGTGGTCTTGGCATCGTAGACGTGGCCGATGACCAGGTATTCCCCCTTCTTGTCGGTGTACAGGATGTCGCCGGCGACACGCAGTTCGTACAGGCCGGAATACGGGGTTTCCTTGATCGATTCGATCTTGGCGCCGCCCAGGCGCGGCTCGATGTTCTTCTTGATGGTCGCCTCGACCGAATTCTGCGCACCGACGCAGGACGTGATCAGGCCGGTCGCCAGCAGGACGGCGAGCTTGGTTTTGAGCATGACTGAATTCCTAATGACTGTATGTGGATTGCCGGATATGGCGCACGCATCGGCCGATCAGCGGCCCATCGCATGGGCGATCAGCCGCCGCTTGACCAGAGGCAACTTATCCAGCAAGTTTAATCCCAAATTGCGCACCACGCGCACCGGCTCCAGGTTGGCGCCGAACAGGCGCTCCAGGCCGTCGGTGGCGAGTTGCATCAGCAACACGTCTTCCTTGCGCGTACGGGCGTAGCGCGCCAGCACCCGCTCGTCGCCGATGCCATGCTGCGTCTCGCGCGCGGCAAGCACCTCGAGCAGGTCGACCACGTCGCCGAATCCGAGGTTCATGCCATGCCCGGCCAGCGGATGCACCACGTGGGCGGCATCGCCGATCAGGACCACGTGCGGCGCGGTCACCGCATGCGGGCGCACCAGCGCCAGCGGCAAGGCCTTGACCGCTTCCGGCTGCAGCGGCTTGAGCAGGCCGAGCGTGCCGTCGGCGCGCTCGCCGAGGCGGATCGCGAGTTCGCCCAGCGATTCGTTCATGATGGTGTCGGCCAGGGTTTCCGGCGCCGACCAGACCAGCGATACCTTGTTGCCCGGCAGCGGCAGCAAGGCGATGATGCCTTCCTTGCAGGTGAACCACTGGTGGGCGACGTTGTGGTGCGGCTTTTCGCAGGAAAAATTGGCCACGATCGCACGCTGGTGATACGAGCGGTAATCGATGCCGATGTCGCACTGGCCGCGCACCCAGGAATCGCGGCCGTCGGCGCCGACCACCAGGTGCGCCTCGATGCTGCCGCCCGCTTCCAGTTCGATTTTCGCACCAAGCGGGCTGCAGGCGAGCCGGGTGGCGCGGCCGGTGACCACGTTGACGTTCTGGGCGAAGCGCAGCGCGGCGTCCAGCGCCCCGTTCAGGTTGCTGTCCTCGACGATCCAGGCCAGCGTGCCGGCATGGGCGCCGAAGGCGTCGAAGCCGAGGTGGCCGCCGTTCTCGCCGTCGCCCTGCACGTCCATCGCATCGACCGGCGCCACGCGCGCCATGTCGAGCGCGCCCCATACCTTCAGCGAGGACAGCAGGTCGTGCGCGGTATGGTTGAGCGCATAGACACGCACGTCCCAGGGCGCCTCGCCACCCGCCGGCGCGGCATGGGCGCCGTCGGCGTCGCGCGCCGGCGGTACCAGCAGGGTGACGCTGTGCCCGGCCTGCGACAGGCCGAGGGCGGCGGTCTTGGCGATGGCGCCGTTGCCGACGATGCAGACGTCGGCATGCGATGGTGTGGAGGGAGTGGTCTGTGTGGTCATGGAAGCATTATAGCCCTTCGCCATGCGCACTTTTCGCCAAACTGAGCGGGCGGCGCGGGAGCATTCTCGAAAAATTGCCTGGCAGGACTTGCGAGCGCGGAAATCGCTGGCTATAATCATGCCTCTCTTGGCCTGGTAGCTCAGTTGGTAGAGCAGAGGATTGAAAATCCTTGTGTCGGTGGTTCGATTCCGCCCCGGGCCACCAAGAATTCAGCAGTATTTGCAAACGCCACCTTCGGGTGGCGTTTTCGTTTCCAAGGCCTCCCATGCACACGTTCCCGCCCTGCCCCCAATGCCAGTCCGCCTACACCTACGAGGACGGCACCGGCCAGTACGCCTGCCCCGAATGCGCGCACGAATGGCCGGTCCAGGCGCCGGCCGAGGCGGTCCGGGTCTACCGCGACGCCTCCGGCAACATCCTGCAGGACGGCGACACGGTCACGGTCATCAAGGACCTGAAGCCGAAGGGCTCGGGCGGCGTGATCAAGCAAGGCACCAAGGTCAAGAACATCCGCCTGGTCGACGCCGACCACGATATCGACTGCAAGATCGAAGGCTTCGGCGCCATGAGCCTGAAGACGGAGTTCGTGCGCAAGGCTTGAACCCGCCCCGCATTGCCCTGCGATGGGTTGTGGACTATATTGAACTTCCAGTACCGCGTATTGCCTGTTCCTCCCCCTTGTTCTTCCCTCTATCACGCAAGGAGACAGATATGCCACGCTACATGGTTGAACGCACTTTCCCAGACGGTCTCAACGTACCCGTGAATGCCGAAGGCGCCGATGCGCTCGGCAAGATCGTCCAGGCCAACAGCGAGCAGGGTGTCACCTGGGTGCACTCGTACGTCAGCGGCGACAAGACCCGCACCTTCTGCGTCTACGACGCCCCCTCCCCTGACGCCATCCAACAAGTGGCCGAGCGCAATGCGCTGCCGGTCGACAGCATCACCGAGGTCTCGGTGCTGGCCCCTTATTTCTATCACTGAGTTTTGCCGCCGAACTTTTCCGCCTCAATTGCGGCATGCCGCGGCGCACAGGCGAGCACGCCACCGTGCGCCAGTGCGCCGGTCGATCGTGAACCCGGGCTATACTGAGTTGTAACCATTTCGCCACGGCGATGGCATGGCGCTGCTTTTCCATGCCCATGCCATCGGCGATTGCCGGTCCATAGCGGCCGCGCTCGTTTACAGCGCGGCCAATCACGTTCACGTTTGATTATTGACAGGGGGTAACATGCAAACAACCTGGATTATCGCGGCCAATGCTGGCCGGGCAAGGTTCTTCTCCGAATCCGATTCCGCGGAACCATTGCAGGAACTCGAAGACATGGTCAATTCGGCCGCGCACCTGCGCACATCGGAGCTCGTCACCGACGAGAATGGTCCAACCTCCGCGGAAGGCACCAGCCATAACATCGGCGGTAACGCCGCGGCCGGCTTCGCGCACAATGCCAAGGCGGGTGCACCGAACAAGGCTTATCAGCCGGCACAAACGCCCTCGCAGCACGAGGCCGAGCGTTTTGCCAGGGATATCGCCAGCTATCTGAAAGAAGCGCACCAGCAAGGCCGCTTCAAGCAACTGGTCATTTCCGCGTCGCCCGAGTTCCTTGGCGTCTTGCGCGGCGTCCTCGACCCGCAGGTGAAATCGCTGGTCAAATCGGAATTCAACAAGGACTACACGCATTCGAATGCACAGGAATTGCGCGCGCACCTGCGTGAGCAGCAGGCCAAGTCGCATTGAAGCCGGGCCAGTATCGCTTATGCCGCATGGGCGCCACCTCCGGGTGGCGTTTTTGTTTTCCGCCAACCGGAACAAGGGAACGCGTGGGCAATCCAAGCCATGTGCACTGTACTTTCACGGGAGCAGCAAGCAACTGGCCTACAAGGGCAAGCCGCTGTACACCTTCGTGAAGGACAAGAAACCGGGCGACAAGGCCGGCGACAAGGCCATGAACGTCTGGCACGCCGTGACCGACTGAGCGACCGGCGGCCCTCAGGCCGCCTGCCGTGCCCGTATCCGCCGCTCTTCCCGCGCCATCAGCCAGATGGTGCGGATGTTGACGATCGCGATGACGGTCTCCAGCGCGGTGCCGCCTACCGAGCCCGACAGCACGTTATTGCCGATCCACAGGAACGTCCCGCACAACATCACCAGCCGCATCGGCACGCCCTGCAGCAGGAACAGCGCCAGCGTGCCGACGCAGGACGCGGCCAGCGGCAGCCAGGCGGCGGCGCTGGTGGCCAGGCGCAGGCCGAGGGCGATATTCGCGGCGACCACCGCCAGCGCCACCCACGGCGAACGGGTGCGCAGCGCCAGCACCGAGCGCAGCAGCGACATGGTCGAACTGGCGACGGCGGTCGGGTTGCCGAGCAGCGCGAAGTGGACGATGTAGGCGAAGCATTCCGCCGCCATGAATTGCTTGAAGCGGCGGTCGTCCTTTTGCAGGAACGAGGCCACGCCGAGCACGAACGCAACATAGCCGGCGCATTGCGCCGGCGAGAACCAATCGATCGTCATCGAACATGAGGGTGGAAGGCGGACGCCGGATTATACCCGCCGCCCATGCAGGCCACGCTAGCCGGGGTGGTCGTCGGCCCCGCGGTGCCCGGCGCCGAGGCCGAAGCCCAGGCCGCCTCCGCCGCCTTCCATGCCGCCGCCACTGCCGCCTGCACCGCCGGCGCCACCGCCCCCGCCTTTGCCGCCCTCCCCCTTGCCGCGCGCAGCGCCGCCCTGGGTCCGCGTCGGCCCCTGCAGGGGCACGCCGACGTCGGCCGGAATGGGTCCCAGGTCGAGCGCTTCGCGGATGAAGCTGCGCAGCGAGATCACCAGGTCGGCGGTATGGATCGGGCGCCCGGCCGCCATGTCGCTCGCGGCCCGGCCGGCCAGGCGGCAGTGCTCCTCGGTGCCGAGCAGGAGGATGTCCGCCAGGGCCGCCTCGACCGCGTCGCGGATGCGGCGGGCGCGGTCGGAATTGGGCCGGCCCTCGTCCACGTCCGCCGGCGCGGCCGCGCGCAGCGCGCGCAGGTGGGTCGGATCGACCGTCAGTTCGCCCGTGAAGGAGCCGCCCAGCGTGCGGTAGGCGGACATCAGCGTGCGCAGGCGTTCGTTGATCTGGCGGTTCATGCGCTCGCGGCGCTGCTGCACGGTCTGCATCATCAGCACGCGGACGCCCACGCCGAGCAGGGTGAACACGGCCAGGCCCAGGAAGGTCGTCAGGACCGCCTGCCATGAACTGAAATCCAGGGTGCGCACGTTCACCTCGCCGAAGATTGATCTAGCCTGTAGTGTAGTGGTTGCCTGAAATCGGCAACGTTAGGACACGAACATCCCGCTGCGGCGCGAACAGCACCCGCGCCAGCGGCATCCACAGTACAGCCAGACGAAATTGTGCCTCAGGCCGGCGAGCGGGCAACACCTCCACCGGCCGCGGAACCGCGCGGCTGGACAGGACGGGCGCCAGGCCGAATACTTGGGCCCTCGAATTCACAGGAGCCATGATGCCTTTCGTCCGTGACCCGCGCCGTTTCCGCACCTTCGCCTGCGCGCCGCTGCTGGCCGCCCTGGCGCTGGGCGCGCAGGCGGGCCCGCCTGCCGCCACCCGCATCCTTTTCGTCGGCAACAGCTACACCTACGGCGACCCGGCGGGCGCCAGGCCGGTCGTCCAGTCCTACCGGCCGGACACGGTCACCGACCTGAACGGCTCCGGCATCGGCGGCGTGCCGGCCCTGTTCAAGGCCATGACCGCCGAGGCCGGGCTGCACTACGAGGTTAGCCTGGAGACCATCCCCGGCGCCGGCCTGGACGAGCACTACGACAAGAAACTGCATACGATCGCCAGGTCCTGGGACAAGGTCCTGCTGCAGAGCTACAGCACGCTGGACAAGTCGCGGCCCGGCAATCCGGAAATGCTGATCAGGTATTCCGGCCTGCTGGCCCAGGCTTTCCATGAGCGCAATCCCAAGGTCCATGTGATGCTGGTCTCGACCTGGTCGCGCGCCGACCAGACCTGGAAATGGAGCGGCGCCTGGCACGGCCAGTCGATCTACCAGATGGCGCTGGACGTGCGCCGCGGCTACGACGCCGCCGACGCGGCGTCCAGCCTCATCGACGGCGTGATCCCGGTCGGCGAGGCGTGGAACCACGCGATCGCGGGCGGCCTGGCCGATCCCGATCCGTACGACGGCCTCGGTCCTGGCCAGGTCAACCTGTGGGCGCCGGACAGCTACCACGGCAGCATCCACGGCTATTACCTGTCGGCGCTGACCATCTTCGGCAGCGTCACCGGCAAGGACCCGCGCTCGCTCGGCGCCGACGAACACGTGGCGCGCGACCTCGGCATCGATCCGTCCACCGCCAGCGCCCTGCAGGCCTTCGCCGCGGCGCAGCTGGCCAGCCGCCGCTAGCGCACCACCTGCAGCTTGACCTTCTTGCCGTTGCGGTAGGTGTACAGCGTCAGCGCGGCGTCGAGCAGGTCGCCGTTGGCGTCGAAGGCGATGGCGCCGGTCACGCCCTGGTGGCGGACCTTCGCCAGCGCCGGCAGGAATTTCACAGGGTCGCTGGAGCCGGCCTGCCGCATCGCGGCGGCGAACACCATCACGGCATCGTAGGCATACGGCGCATAGGTCTGCAGTTCGGCCTTGTAGCGCTGGCGGTAGCGCTGCGTGAAGGCGTCGTAGTTCTTCTCCTCGGCGCCGGTGACGCCGCCCGCCACCACGCAGATGACCTTGTCGTTGCCGAGCGCGTCGCCGGCCAGCAGCGGCAGCTTTTCCGAGCAGATGCCGTCGCCCGACACCAGCTTCGCGCCCAGGCCCAGCGCCTTCATCTGCTTGAGCAGCGGCCCGGCCACCGCATCCATGCCGCCGTAGAACACCACGTCCGGATTGCGCGCGCGGATCTGGGTCAGGATGGCGTTGAAATCGGTCGCCTTGTCGTTGGTGAACTGGCGGCTGACCACCTGCGCGCCGCCGGCCGCCCGTACGCCCTTGACGAATTCGTCGGCCAGGCCCTGGCCGAAGGCGGTGCGGTCGTCGATCACGGCGATCTTCTTCGCGCCCAGGGTCCTGATCGAATACGTGGCCAGGGTGCGCCCCACCAGGTTGTCGTTGGCGACCACGCGGAACGCGGTCTTGAAACCCTGGTGGGTGTACAGCGGCGTGGTCGCCGCCGGCGAGATCTGCGGGATGCCGGCGCTGTTGTAGATCTTCGAAGCCGGCACCGTGGTGCCCGAATTCAGGTGCCCGACCACCGCCACCGCGCCGGCGTCCACCAGCTTCTGCGCCGCGGCCGTGCCCATCTTCGGGTCGGCGCCGTCGTCCTCGGGCTGCAGCACCCACTTCACCTTCCTGCCGCCGATCGCGGCGCCGCTCGCGTTGAGCTCCTCGATCGCCATGCGCGCGCCGTTCTCGATGTCCTTGCCCTGGTGGGCGCCGGAGCCGGACAGCGGCGAGACGGTGCCGATTTTCACGATCGACTGGGCGTGGGCGGAGGTTGCGACGGCTGAAGCGAGCAGGCAAGGCAGGACGATGGCGGAAGAACGCATGGCGGGCTTTCTGGTTGTCGATGCCCGATTGTAATGCCAGCCCGCCAAGTCGCTGCGCGCCGCACGCCTGCCTGCGACGGCTTATTTGCCCGCCACCTTGATCTGCTTGACCTCGAGCGTCGATTCGCCGAAGGTCTCCTTGTCGAACTCGCCGACCAGCTCGACCTGGGTGTCGTGGTCGATGTTGACGCCCGCCGGGAAGACCTTGGCGTCGATCTCCACGGTCATCCGGCCGCTCGCGTCGGCGAACTCGTAATCCTCGCCGCCCTTGTGGCTGACCAGCTTGCCCTTCAGGCGGACGTACTGGTCGTCCTTGCCCTTGTCCAGCAATTCCTTGGCACTCATCAGCGGCACGCTCGACGGACCGCTGTAGCCGGCCGGCGCGGCCTTGGTGGATGGGCCGGTGTAGCCGCCCGGCTGCTGGGCGACAGCGGCCGGGGCGGCGACCAGTGCGGCGCTTAAAACAATCGTCAATGCGGCGGCGCTCGTGCGGGCGATCGGAAGAAGGTGTTTCATGGTCGGTCCTTTGCAAGTGGTTGAGAGCATGGAAAGCATTAGACCGGCCGGACATTAACCCTGTCTTAAGGTGCGGCAGCGTGCGGCGGCAGATCCAGGAACACCCCCAGGCCGCGCCCATCCAGCCCGCTGCCGAAACCGAGCGCGATGCCGTGCAGGTCGGCGATGCGCTTGACGATCGACAGGCCCAGCCCGCTGCCGTCCCGCCCCTGCCCCAGCACCCGGAAGAAGCGTTCGGTCAGCCGTTCGCGGCTGGCGGCATCGACGCCGGCGCCGTCGTCGCGCACGGCGATGCGGGCGCCGCCCGCGTGATGGACCGCCTCGATCTCGACCCGGCTGCCCGCCGGGCAGTAGCGCAGCGCGTTGTCGACCAGGTTGCGCAGCGCGATCTCCAGCATGTCCGGGTCGGCGTCGACGGCGTCCAGCTCGCGCCGCACCGTCAGGGCGATGCCGCGCCGGGCCGCCTCCGGGGCGTGGCTGGCCAGCAGGCGTTCCAGCAGGGGCGCCAGCGCCGCCCGGCACCGCCCCGGCTGCACGCGCGCCAGCGGATCGAGGCGCGCCAGCAGCAGCAGGCTGTCGACCAGCGCCGTGATCCGCGCGATGTCCTGGCGCAGCTTGCCGAAGGGCGCTTCCAGTTCCGGCTGCGGATGCTGGCGCTGCAGCAGCTGCACGTGCATGTGCAGCCCCGCCAGCGGCGTGCGCAGTTCGTGGGCGGCGTCGGCGGTGAAGCGGCGCTCGGCCTGCAGCGCGGCGTCGAGGCGTCCCAGCACGCCGTTCAGCGCCGCGACGATCGGCACCACCTCGCGCGGCTGGCCGGCGGCAGGCACCAGCGCCAGGTCGTCCGGGGTCTTGGCCGCGATCGCGGCGGCCGCGCGGCGCAGGGGTTGCAGCACGCGACCGGTCAAGAGCCAGCAGGCCAGCGCCAGCAGCGCCAGGCAGCCCAGCACCGGCCAGGCCAGCGATTCGGCCAGCTCTTCCAGGATCTCGAAGCGCTCGTCGGCGCGCTGGCCGACCTGCACCTCGACGCGGCGCGCGGCGTCGCGCACCACGAACACGCGCCAGCGCTCGCCGCCCACCTCGGGGTCGGCGAAGCCGTGATCGTCGTCGAAGCCGGCCACGAAGGGCGTGGACGGTGCGCCGCCGGTGCGCTGCAGCACCCGGCCATCGGCCACGACCTGGTAGTGCATGGCGGCCTTGCGCCCGTGGCCGCCGGGCTTCGGCTGGCCCGGCAGGCCGCGCGCATTCCAGTCGGTGGTGGCGGCCATGATCATGTGGCCCGCTTCTTCCAGCGCGTCGTCGAACACCTCGCTGGTTTCGTGCCAGGCGATGGCGGTGACGATGCCCAGGCCGGCCAGCCACAGCACGGCGCTGGCGGACACGATCGCGGCCAGCAGCCGGCGCCGCAGCGACCACGCCGGCACGGCGCGCTCAGCCGGCATCGCTCTTCAGCCGGTAGCCGAGGCCGCGCACGGTGACGATGCTGGCGGCGCCCAGCTTCTTGCGCAGGTTGTGGATATACACTTCGATGGCGTTGCTTTCCACCTCTTCGCCCCAGCCATACAGCGATTCCTCGATCTGGGCGCGGGTGACGATGGCATTCTTGCGCAGCAACAGCGCGTACAGCACGTGGTATTCACGCGCCGTCAGCGCCACCGGGCGGCCGTCCAGGCTGGCCTGGCGGGTCTCCAGGTCGAGCGCGATGGCGCCGTGCGCGATCGTGTTCGCCGCCTGGCTGGCGCCGCGCCGCACCGCGGCCCGGATGCGCGCCGACATCTCTTCCAGCTCGAAGGGCTTGACCAGGTAATCGTCGGCGCCCAGGTCGAGCCCCTCGACGCGGTCGCGCAGGGCGTTGTAGGCGGTGATCATGATGACCGGGACGGTATTCCCGGCCGCGCGCAGCTGCCCGAGCAGCGCGTCGCCGGACAGGCCCGGCAGGCCGCGGTCGAGCAGTACGCAATCGTAGCGGTGCGCCAGCAAGGCGCTGTGGGCGGCGTCCCCGCGCTGGACCCAGTCGATGGCATGCCGGTCCAGCCGCAGCCAGGCCAGGATGGTTTCGCCCAGGGAGGTGTCGTCTTCGGCCAGGAGTATGCGCATGGGTGCCAGTATGGCGCAAGTTGCGTGCGGCCGAGTATCGCGCGCACGGATGAAGCGGATCTTAAAAAACGAAAAAAAACGCCAGCCCGGCCGGGCTGGCGTTCATGCGGCGTGCAGGCATGCAGCCGGTGTTACCAGAAGATCACGCGCTGTTCCGGCGCCAGGTACATCTTGTCGCCCGGCTTGACGTCGAAGGTCTCGTAGTAGCCCGGGTGGTTGCGCAGGCTGCCGTTGACGCGGAATTCCGCCGGCGAGTGCGGGTCGGACTTGACCTGGGCGATCAGGGCGGCCTCGCGCGCCTTGCCGCGGCGCGCCTGGGCCATGCCCATGAAGATGCGCTGCTCGGCCGTGTAGCCGTCGATCACCGGCGCCGGCTTGCCCTTCAGCGAAATCCGGTAGGCGCGGCTGGCCATGATGGCGCCGGCGTTGTCGGCGATGTTCTCGCCCAGCGTCAGCTGGCCGTTCAGGTGGTAGCCGGCGACCGGGCTGTAGCCCTCGTACTGGGTCACCAGCACCTTGGCCTTGGCGGCGAACTTCTCGCCGTCTTCCTTGGTCCACCAGTTGCGCAGGTTGCCGTCGCCGTCGTACTGCGAGCCGGAATCGTCGAAGGCATGGCTCATCTCGTGGCCGATCGAAATGCCGACCGCGCCGTAGTTGATGGCCGGCTCGGCGTTCGGGTCGTACAGCGGCGCCTGCAGGCGCGCGGCCGGGAACACGATCTCGTTCATCGTCGGGCTGTAGTAGGCGTTCACGGTCTGCGGCGTCATGCCCCATTCGGTGCGGTCGACCGGCTTGCCCAGCTTGTCGATGCCGCGCTGGTGCTCGAACTCGCGGGTGCGCATCACGTTGCCGACCAGGTCGTCGCGCTTGATGACGAGCGCCGAGTAATCGCGCCACTTGTCCGGATAGCCGACCTTCACCGAGATCTTGGCCAGCTTGGCCTGCGCCTGCTTCCTGGTCTCGGGGCTCATCCAGTCCAGGGTATCGATGCGCTCCTTGTAGGCCAGCATGAAGTTGTCGACCATATCGCGCACCTGCTGCTTGCGCTCGGCCGGGAAGTAGTTCTGCACGTAGACCTTGCCGACCACTTCGCCGAGGTCGCGGTTGACCTGGGCCACCGCGCGCGTGTTCAGCGGGCGGTTGACCTTGGTGCCGCTCAGCACCGCGCCGCGGAAGGCGAAGCTTTCGTCGTCGAAGGCCTGGGTCAGGTAGGTGCCGTAGGCGCTGAGCAGGCGGAAGGTGTAGTAGGACTTCCAGGTCTCGAGCGGGGTCGCGGCGATGATCTTGTCCAGGCCCTGCAGGTAGGATGGCTGGCTGACCACGACCTCGGTTGCCTTGCCGCCCACGCCGCACGCCTTCAGGTAGGTGGCCCAGTCGAAGCCCGGCGCCAGCGCGGCCAGTTCGGCCACCTTCATCTTGTTGTAGCGCTTCACCGGATCACGGTTCTCGACCGCGCTCCACTGCACCCTGGCGATCTCGGTTTCCAGCGCGACGATGGCTTTCGCCTCGAGCGCCGCGTTCTTGTGGCCGGCCAGCGCCAGCATCTTCTCGACGTGGGCCAGGTACTTGGCGCGGGTGTCGACGATGCGTGCCTCGTCCTGCAGGTAGAAGTCGCGGTTGGGCATGCCGAGACCGCCCTGCGAAATGCCGACGATGTAGCGGGTCGAATCGCGGTTGTCCTGGCGCACGCCCATGCCGACCGGCGCGCCGGCGCCGATGCGCTCGAAGCGGGCGGCCAGCGCGGCGATCGATGCCTTGTCCTGCAAGGCGGCGATGCGCGCCAGGTCCGCCTCCAGCGGGGCCAGGCCGAGCGCGTTGCGGCGCGCCAGGTCGATGTAGCTGGTGTAGAAGTCGCCCATCTTCTGGTTGTCCGAACCGGTTTTGGCGTTCTTGTCCTGCGCGGCCTGCTCGATGACGGTGCGGATCTGCTTCTCGACCGTGTCCTGGGCCACGTTGAAGGCGCCCCAGCTGGCGCGGTCGCCCGGGATCTCGACGTCCTTCAGCCATTTGCCTTGCGAGTAACGGAAGAAATCGTCCTGCGGGCGGACCGAGGGGTCGAGCGCGCCCTTGTCCACGCCGGAAGCCGATTGGGCCGCGGCGGCGGCGCTGGCCGCGGTGGCGGCAGCGGTGGAATCGGCCGGGGCCGCGTGGGCCACGCCGATAAACAGGCCCGCGATCAGGGCGCTGCACAGGGTACGCTTCATGGTGTCTCCATCGTCAATGAAGGCACGATCCTAATTTAAACTTTGCTCGATGCCAAGGTTTCATCGCGATGCCGGTGGCTTGCCTCCCTACGCTGGATGTCCCGGTGCTGGATTTCCCGGCGGGCGCCCCCATCTGCGCGCCATGTCGAACTTCATGCACTCGCGGACTGCCCTGTTCGCCGCCTTCGGCTGCGCGGCCGTGCTGTCACTGCCCGCCATGTCCGATGCCGCGCCGGCGGCCGACCCGCTTACCGACCTGATCAATGCCTACCGGGCGCTGCCCACCGGTTGCGGCGGCCGCGCCGCCGTGCCCGCGCTGGCGCCCGAACCGGCGCTGGCACAGGTGCGCATCGGCCCCGGCACCTTCCTCGAATCGGCGCTGGGGAACCTGGGTTACCGCGCCGCGCAGGCCGAAGCGATTTCGCTGACCGGGCCGCAGGACGCGCATGCCGCGATGACGGTCCTGCAAGAGAAATACTGCGCCAAACTGCTCAGCACCGAGTTCAGCGCCATCGGCAGCGCGCGCAGCGGCAACGAATGGCAGGTGGTGCTGGCCCAGCCCGTGGTCTTTCCGGAGCTGCCCGGCTGGGAAGAGGCCGGCCAGCAAATCCTGGCGGGCGTGAACCGCGCCCGCGCCCAGGCGCGCACCTGCGGCACGCAGGCGTTCGCGCCGGCGCCGCCGGTGACGTGGAACGGGCGGCTGGCGCTGGCCGCGCTCGGACACAGCAGCAACATGGCCGAGGTCCGTTATTTCAGCCACAAGGAAAAGGATGGCAGCGACCCGGCCGACCGTGCCACCCGCGCCGGCTACACCTGGCGTTTGGTGGGCGAGAATATCGCCTCCGGCAACCGCAGCCCGCAGGAGGCGGTGCAGGCCTGGCTCGACAGTCCGGGCCACTGCGCCAACATCATGAACCCCGGCTTCACCGAGATGGGGGCGGCGTATGCCATCAATCCGGCCAACGAGAACCGTACGCCGTACTGGACGCAGGTGTTCGCCAAGCCGCGCTGAGCGGCATTGACGCACGCTATCGGCTTCATCTGAAATAATAAATAGCGCACGATTGAATTGTGCGCTATAGTTCACCCCATGGAAGCGCTGCACGCGGCGCCAACCAGCAGCAACGAAGCGCCACGACGGCCGGGATAAAGAAATAATCCTGCACACACCGTTTGTAGTCACCTATTGAGTCACTCATTGAAAGGGTAACGCCATGACCACCAAGCTCGACAAAGTTCTGTACACCGCCAAGGCCCACACCACGGGCGGCCGCGAAGGCCGTTCGACCACCGACGACGGCGTGCTGGACGTGACCCTGCAACCGCCGAAGGAAATGGGCGGCAAGGGCGGCGCCACCAATCCGGAACAGCTGTTCGCGGCGGGCTACTCGGCGTGCTTCATCGGCGCCATGAAATTCGTCGCCGGCCAGAAGAAGATCGCCATCCCGGCCGACACCGCCGTCGATGCCAGCGTCGCCATCGGCCCGATCCCCAACGGTTTCGGCCTGGCCGTGGAACTGGCGGTGAGCCTGCCGGGCATGGACCGCGCCGCGGCGCAGGAACTGGTGGAAGCCGCGCACGTCGTGTGCCCGTACTCGAACGCCACCCGCGGCAACATCGACGTCACCCTGACCGTCGTCTAAGGTCGGGCGGCCGGGCCGGACGGCCCGGTCCCGCCGCATGCGGCGGAAACGAAAAAGGCGCCTCCCTGCCAGGGTAGGCGCCTTTTGCTTTATCGGGATGCTGGATGGGCCAGAGCGTGCTCAGGCCGCTTCCGGAAACGGCACCCGCTCCACCGCGCGCACCAGCGCCTCGAAGCAGTCGGCGTCGAGCGCCGTGCCGACCGTCTTGCGCATGATTTCCAGCGCCTGCGGAACCGGGATCGCGCCGCGGTAGGGCCGTTCGGCCGTGATCGCATCGAAGATGTCGGCGGTGGTGATGATGCGCGTCTCGATCGAAATGGCGTCGCCGGACAGGCCGCGCGGATAGCCCATGCCGTCCAGGCGCTCGTGGTGGGCGCCGGCGATGGCCGCCAGTTCGCGGAAGGCGCCGATGCTGCCGAGGATGGCCTCGGTGTAGTGCGCATGCTGCTTGACCGCTTCCCATTCGTCCGGATCGAGCTTGCCCGCCTTGTCCAGCACGCTGTTGCTGACGCCCAGCTTGCCGACGTCGTGCAGCAGCGCGCCGCGCTTGAGCCAGCGGCGGCGCTCGTCCGACAGGCCGAGCGACTCGGCGATCATGTCGGTGTACAGCGCCACCCGCGCGCTGTGGCCGCTGGTGTACGGGCTTTTCGCATCGACCACCTGGCCGAAGGCGGTGGCGATGTCGTCCAGGTAGTCGTCGTCCAGCACGTATTGCCGGTCGAGGGCGGCCGCCGGCAGCCCGGTGACGGCGCGCTCGACGTCCGGGCCGGCCAGCGTGCGCCAGAAATCCTCCGATGCGGCGACCTGCTCGAAGGCCGCGACCAGGCGCGGATCGAACCACTGGCCGGAGCGCGCCCTTACCTCCTTCAGCGCGCTGTCGCGTCCGCTTTCGGTGTGGAACACGTCGACCACCTGCGCCATCAGCGCGATGCGCGAATACAGGGGGATCTCCTCGCCCCTCAGGCGCTCCGGCTTGCCGTTGCCGTTGAAATGCTCGTCCAGGCTGTAGATGCCGCTCGACACGCTTTCGGGAAAGCGCAGCAGGCGCGCGATCTCGGCGCCGCGCTGGCAGCGGGTGGCGATGAATTCTTCCTGCAGTTCGCGGCCGTCGCGCACGATGCGCATCACGTTGCGGAAACGCTCGGCCAGGCCGGCCTTCAGGCCAGTGTGCTTGAGCACGAAACCCAGCACCTTGGGCAGGCTGTCATCCACCAGCATCCAGTCACGCTTGAAGTTGCGGTCGTCGGTCAGGTACATCTCGCAGATGCGCGCGGCGTTGCTGCTGCAGCCCAGGTCCTTCAGCAGCACCACGTAATACAGCTCCCACAACTGCGCATCGCTCAGCCCCGCCTGGCGGCCGATGTGCATCCCGACCCAGCAGCAGCGCAGGCAATGGCCGGGCGACTGGCCCTCGGTGATGTCGAGCGCGTAGCTGAGGGAAGCGATCAGTTCCGACAATTTAAGGACAGTGGAGGATGGCGGGACGGATAGCATGGCGGGAAACTGACAGAATCGCAAAATTTGATGATTTAAGGCAATAGGTTACAGGTAACCCCGCGCTACACGCTATAAAATTTTCCTATAACGCCAATCAAAATCGATAGATTGCTTAAATATGGTGTTGGCTCTACCATACATGCAGATAGACGAATACTATCAAACAAAACATACCAATAGCTATATCTTGAAGGGACCTCACATGACCAAGCTCACTACCGCCTCCGGCATCCCCGTCGTCGACAACCAGAATTCGATCACCGCCGGCCCGCGCGGTCCGGTCCTGCTGCAGGATTTTCACCTGATCGAAAAACTTCAGCACTTCAACCGTGAGCGCATCCCCGAGCGCGTCGTCCACGCCAAGGGTTCGGGTGCCTACGGCACCTTCACCGTCACCCACGACATCAGCCGCTACACCCATGCGAAGCTGTTCGACGAGGTGTGCAAGCAAACCGAAACCTTCCTGCGCTTCTCGACCGTCGGCGGCGAAAAAGGCTCGGCCGACACCGAGCGCGACCCGCGCGGCTTTGCCCTGCGTTTCTATACCGAGGACGGCAACTGGGACCTGGTCGGCAACAACACCCCCACCTTCTTCATCAAGGACGGCATCAAGTTCCCCGACTTCATCCACACCCAGAAGCGCGACCCGCAGACCAACCTGAAATCCGCCCGGATGATGTGGGACTTCTGGAGCCGCGCCCCGGAAAGCCTGCACCAGGTCACGATCCTGTTCTCGGACCGCGGCACCCCCGACGGGTATCGCCACATGGACGGCTTCGGCAGCCATACCTACAGCCTGATCAATGCAAAGGGCGAGCGTCACTGGGTGAAATGGCACTTCAAGACCCAGCAAGGGATCAGGAACCTGCCGGCGGCGGAAGCGGTGCGCCTCGCCGGCACCGACCCGGACTATGCCCAGCGCGACCTGTTCAATGCGATTGCCAGGGGCGACTTCCCGCGCTGGAGCGTCGAGATGCAGGTCATGGACGACGCGCAGCGCGCCGCCTGGGAAGCCCGCACCGGCTGGGATGCGTTCGACTTGACCAAGGTATGGCCGCAGGGCGAGTTCCCGCGCATCCCGGTCGGCATCCTGGAACTGAACCGCAATCCGGACAATTACCACCAGGACGTCGAGCAGGCCGCGCTGTCGCCGTCGAACATCGTGCCGGGCATGGGCTACAGCCCGGACAAGATGCTGCAATCGCGCCTGTTCGCCTACCACGACGCCCAGTTGTACCGCGTCGGCACCAACCACCAGCACCTGCCGGTGAACCGTCCGCGCTGCCCGTTCCACAACCAGCAGCGCGACGGCGCGATGGCGATCGCCAACGGCGGCGCGGCGCAGAACTATGACCCGGTGCAGAACGGCGCGCTGCCGGTCGCGGGCGGCTTCGGCCACGGCGACGCCGGCTGGCAGGTGGACGGCGCGGCGGGCCGCTACGACACCCGCGGCAGCGACGACCATTACACCCAGGCCGGCAATTTGTTCCGCCTGTTGACCGATGCGGGGAAACGCAACCTGATCGAGAACATCGCCGGGGCGCTGAGCCAGGCCGACGCCGCGGTCCAGGACCGCCAGATCGGGCATTTCCTGAAGGCCGATCCGGCCTATGGCCAGGGCGTGTCGGCAGCGATCGCCCGCATCCTCGATCGCGCTTGATGCTCATTTGATGCGCGCCTGAAGTACGTCTGCCGCCGGCCTTCAGCGGCGTCCGCGCATGCGGCGCCACCAATCGCGCACCAGCTGGCCCGGCCTGCGCAGGGAGAACTGGTAGGCCAGCTCGCCCGGCAGGCTCACGCCGATGGCCGTGCCCGCGCCGGGGGCGCTGGCCAGCTCGAAGCGGGCGCCGATCGCCGCCGCCCGCTCGCGCATGCCAGGCAAGCCCCAGTGGCCGGGGCGGTGGCCCGACGCCGCCACGTCCTCGTCCAGGCCGCAGCCGTCGTCGCGGATGCGCAGCGTAAACGCCTCCCTCCCGTAATCCAGCTCCAGCAGCACCCGCCGCGCCTGCGCGTAGCGCGAGGCATTGAACAGCGCTTCGCGGCCGATCGCATAGATCTCGTCGCTCACCTGCTGCTTCAGGGGCCGCTTCGATCCCGTCATCCGCAATTCGAACGCATGCCCGCTGTAGGCCGCCAGTTCGCGTCCAAACGCCTGCAGCGCCAGGCGCATCTCGTCGGGCGAGGCCGAGGCGCGCATGTCCATGATCTGGTCGCGCCCTTCCACCAGCAACCGTCCCGCCAGGCCCAGGGTGCGTTCCAGGTTGGTGCGCTCGCGCGAGCCTTCCGGGATCTGGTGCACGTGCGCGTTGAAGGACATCAGCAGTCCCTGCACGCTCTGCAGCAGGGTGTCGTGCAGCGAGCGTGCGATGCGCGAACGTTCTTCCAGGCGCCCCTCGAGGCGCGCCTGCAGGCGCCGCGTCAGGTAGCGGATCCGCAGCACATACGCCGCATACAGCAGCAGCGCGGCGGCCAGCGCCAGCAGCAGCAGGAACCAGCCGGTCTGCACGAAGGTCGGCGGGATGCGGATGTCGACGACGGCCGCCTGCGGGTTCCAGACCCCGTCCTCGTTGGCGGCGGTGACCTCGAAGCGATAGCTGCCGGGCGCCAGGTTGGTGTAGCTGGCGGCGCGCCGCTGCAGCGCCTCCTGCCAGCCATGGTCGACGCCTTCGAGCCGGTAGCGGAAACGCACCCGTTCCGGTATCGACAGGCTGAGCGCCGTGAACGCCACGCGCACCCCGTCGGTGCTTGCCGGCAGGTCCAGCACGCCGCGCCCCTGGATGTCGTACACGGTGGCACCGGCGGCGACGCTGCGGATCTGCACCGGCGGCGGCAGCGCGTTGCGGCGGATATGCGCCGGATCGAGCAGCGCGATGGCGCTGCCGGTCGAGAACCACAGCATGCCGTCCGCGGCGCGGATCAGCGACGGCAGCGGACGCAGTTGCGGCGCGTGGCCGCGCAGGCCATCGAGCGCGTCGAAGCGTTCGAAGGCCACCGCGCGTGCCGGATCGCGCATCCAGTCCGCCAGGCTGGCGTGGCCGATATGGTAGATACCGTCGGCGCCGTGCAGCCACAGGTCGCCGCCCGGCAGGCGCACGATGCCGGACACGCCGCGGAAGGTTTCGCCATCGCGTCCATGCAAGGCCAGGAAGCGCCCGTCGCGGTACAGCATGGTGCCGCGTTCGCCGCCGGCCCACATCCACGGGCCGTCGCGGTACAGGTACAGCACCGTGCCGAGCTGCAGCCCGTCGGCGGCGCCGAGCCGGCGCACCGCCTCCCGCCCCGGCGCGCCGGCCACCACGCTGATGCGGTTGTGCGGGTGGCCCATCCAGACCCGCTGCCCGCCATCCATCGCCATGGTCGTGGCCAGGTCTGCCGGAAAGCCGGCCAGGCCGCCGTCCTTGACCCAGCGCCCCTGCGCCAGGCGGAACAGCCTGGCCCCGGAGAACGAGGCCCACAAGGCGCCGCCGGCGTCCTGCTGCAGCGCCTGCGGATCGAAGCCGCGCAGCCCTTCGGGCGGGTCGATCTCCGCCAGGCTGCCGTCCGGCGCGCGGCGGTGCAGGCGCTGGTCGCCACCGACCCAGAGCGTGCCGTCGGGCGTCTGGTGGCTGGCCGCGAAGCGTCCCTTGAACAGGGTCCGGCCCACGCCCGCCGCGCTGGCGGCGTGCACGCCCCCAAAGGCATCGCCGACCCAGACTTCGCCGTCCGGCCCCGGCACCATCCCGGGATGGTCGAAGGCCTCCGCCACCGGCAGTGTCCTGAGCCGGCTGCGCCGCAGGCGGTCGAGGCCGGCCGAAGTACCGATCCAGAGATTGCCCTCGCGGTCCTGGAAAAAAGTCTGCGGCAGCGCGCCGCTCAAGCCGGTTGCCTGCGTCAGACGCTGGGACGGCACGCCGGCGGCGGCCGGATCCGGCCTGCGCTCGACGGCATCCGGCTGCAGCAGCCAGCTGGCGCCGTCGCGGTCGAACCAGATGCCGCTGGCCGTCACGACCGGCTTCAAGCCCGCCTTTCCCGTGGGCGCGCTGGTGGCGACGCGGTAATAGCGGCTGGCGCTGTCCGAGGCCCAGAGCGTCCCGTCCGGTCCTTCGGCCATGGCCATCAGCGCCATGCGCGGCCATGCGTGCGAAAAGCGCTGCTCGCCCGGACGGCGGAAGAACACCCCGTCCACCGAGGCCAGCCACTGTGTGCCGTCGCGCCCGAACAGGACCTGGAATACCAGCCTGGCGGGCAGGCCGACCTCCTCTCCCAGCGGCGTGAAACGGCTTGCGCCCGGCGCCAGCACCGCCACGCCGGCGCGCGTGGCCACCCACACCGAGCCGTCCGGGCCGGCCTCGATGTGGGACACGGCGCCGCGCGGCAAGCCCTCGGCTTCCATGAAGGTACGTGTCCCGTCCCTGCGGAACACCGAGACGCCGCCGAGGCGGTAGCCGACCCAGAGCGCGCCGTCGCGGGTCGCCATCAAGCCGAGCACGTCGCTGGAATACAGGCGGTGTCCGTAGACGCTGTCGGCGCGCTCGAACTGGACGCCGTCATAGCGGTACAGGCCGGTAGCGGTGGCCATCCACAGCCAGCCGTCGGGCCCCTGGGCGAACTTCAGGACGTCGACCGGCGCCCCCTGCAGGCCGCCCCATGCGGTATGGGTGTAGTCCGACAGCAACGGAGCCGGCGAGGCCGCGGTGGCGGGTTCGGTGGCACCGGCATGCAGCTGCAGCAGCAACAGGCCGGCGGCGGCGGTATGGCGCAAGAAGGATTCGAATCTCACGAAAGACTGGCACTTAATTGATCATCAATAACAATTGTGCCATGCAACATCAAAAAAATGTGGGCCGGCCATCCGTTTTGCAGGGGCGCCGGTCGCGGCGGTGTCCTAGCATGCTTGCGCAGAGATCCCCTGCGCCACCCGATCGGCACTACCATGCATACACGATGTTTCGCAGGCGCGGCCCTGGCCCTGCTGGCCGGCCATGCCCTCGCCCAGGACACCTCGCTCCAGGTCTATGGACGCCTGAATCTCGGCCTGGAAAGCGTGCGCCGGCACGCCCCCGAACGCGCGCCGGGCGCATCCGACGACAGCGCCGCCCGCTTGTCGAACTACCGCTCGGTGCTCGGTTTTCGCGGCAGCGAGGCCCTCGGCGGCGCCCTGCGCCTGGTGTTCCAGGTCGAGGGCACGCTGTCGCCGGACACCGGCGCCGGCGCCATCGCGGCGCGCGACACCCGGGTCGGCTTCGAAGGCGGCTGGGGCACGCTGTTCGGCGGCAACTGGCCGACGCCCTACAACGGGGCCACCTCCGGACTCGATCCGTTCTACCCCACCACGGCCGGCTACATGAGCATCATGGGCAACGGTTCCGCGCCCAGCGTCGACAACGCCAGCGACACCACTTCCTTCGACCGCCGGCAGCGCAACAGCCTGCACTACTGGACGCCGCCGTGGCATGGCGTCACGCTGCGCCTGGCGCACGGCTTCAACGAGGAAGCGCCGCCGAACGGGGCCCGGCCGGCACTGGATTCGGCGGCGCTGGTGGTCGAGCGCGGTCCGCTGTACGCCGTGCTGGCCCATGAGCGCCACCGCGACTACCAGGGACCGGGCCTGGACGACCGCGGCAGCAAGGCGGCCGTGGCCTGGCAGTTCGGACCGGACCTCGGCAACACGCGGCTGGCCGCCATCGTGGAAACACTGCGCTACGAAACCGCCGGCGGCGGCCTGGCGCGCCGGTCCTGGTACCTGTCGCTGACGCGCCAGTTCGGCGCCCACGGCCTGCGCTTCGGGCTGGCCCGGGCCGGCGACGGCAAGGGCGGCGCCGGCGGCAGGCTCGGTTTCATCCAGGCCGGGCCGGACACCGGGGCGCTGCACGCCACGCTGGGCTACGACTACGTCCTGTCCAGGCGCACCAGCCTGTTCGTCTTCCATACCCGGCTACGCAACGATGGACGCGGCGTCTACGATTTCGCGATCAACGGGATCAACGCCGGCCCGGATGCGGTGGCGGGTGCGCGCCTGAGCGGCACTGCGCTCGGCATGCGGCACAGTTTTTGAGGGTCAGCGGCTGCGCGTCCGGGTGATGTGCAGCCGCTCGGCATAGCGCACCAGGTCCGGCAGCGAACGCGCGCCCATCTTTTCCATGACCTTGCGCTTGTGGGTCTTGGCCATGATTTCGCTGACGCCGAGGGCATCGGCCACCTGCTTGTTGAGCAGGCCGCCGATCACCAGCTCCATGGTCTCGCGCTCGCGCGGCGTCAGGCTGGCATGGCGCAGCCGCAGCGCCGCCAGTTCGCGCCGCAGCGCCAGGTTGGCGCGGTCCGCCTCCAGGGCGTCGCGCACGGCCCCCAGCAGCGCCTCCGGCGCCACCGGCTTGGTGAGGAATTCCATGGCGCCCGCCTTCATGGCCCGCACCGACAACGGAATCGAGCCGAACCCGGTCATGAAGATGATCGGGATGCCGGCACCCTGCCGCGCCAGCTCGGCCGCCACGTCCAGCCCGTCGAGCCCGGGCATGTTCATGTCGCACACCAGGCAGGCCGCGCTGCCGGCACCGTCCTTGCCTGACAGCGCGCCGGACAGGCCGTCGAAGAAGGCGGCGCCGGCGGCGAAGCCGCGCGCATCGTAGCCCTCGGCCTCCAGCAGGTTCAGGACCGAGGCGCGCACCGCGTCGTCGTCGTCGACCACGAATACCAGCGGCGTCATGGCTGCGCTCCCGGCAGGCGGAACACGACGACGCAGCCATGCGGACGCGCGGCTTCGGCGCGGATGGCGCCGCCATGCGCCTCGACGATCGAACGGCACACGGCCAGGCCCATCCCCATGCCGTCCGGCTTGGTGCTGACGAAGGGTTCGAACATGGCATCGAGCCCGGCCGCACCGACGCCGTCGCCGTTGTCCTCGACCCGGACCTCGATGCCGCCGGCGGCATCCTGGGCGGTGCCGATGCGCAGCAGGCGCCGGCGCGCCTGCTCCGGCCCATGCACCCGGGCCAGCGACTCGACCGCGTTGTCGACCAGGTTGACCAGCACCTGCTGCAGCAGGGCGGCATCGCCCTCGATGCGGCCCTGCGGCGCGCGCAGCGCCAGTTCGAGCGCGATGTCGCAGCGGTCGAGCGTTCCGCGCGCCAGCCGCAGGGTGTCGCGCACCAGCGCATGCAGGTCGACGCGGCCGAAGCGCGGGCTCTTGTGGCCCAGCGCCTGCAGGGTCTGGATGATCTTGCCGGCGCGCTGGCTCTGCGCGACGATGTCCTGCAGCAGGTGCGCGACCTGGTCCAGGCGCGGCGGCGCGCGCCGCAGCCAGCGCAGGCCGGCGCCGGCGTTCGAGGAAATCGACATCAGGGGCTGGTTGACTTCGTGCGCGATCGCCGCCGTCAACTGCCCCACCGTGGTCATGCGCGCGCCCTGGGCCAGCCGCGCCTGGGCCTTGCGCAGCGCTTCCTCGTCGATGCGGCGGCGCGTGACGTCGCTGGCCGTGCCGACATAGGCGTCGCCCTCCCCCATCGGCTGCCCGACCACGGCCAGGTAGCGGATGCCGCCGTCGGCGCGGACGATCCGGTGTTCGAAGCGCACCGGGCGCCGCTCCGCCACGGCCCGGCCGAGCACGCGCGCGGCATTGGCGCGGTCGTGTGGATGGATGCGCCGCATCAGCGTGTCGAGCGCGATCCGGCAGCCGCCCTGGGGGTCCGCCGGCTCATGCACCGGCACATCCGGCGGCCCATCCGTCCGGTCGAATTCGAAGATGCGGCACAACTCGGCGGAACAGCTCACCTGGCCGCTCTCCACGTCCCAGCGCCAGCTGCCGCTGCGGTTGATGCGTTCGCCCAGCAGCAGCGTGGCCCGGCTCTCGCGCAAGGCCTGTTCGGCGATCCGGCCGTGGCGGCGGGCGTTCAACGCGGCCGCGCGCTCGCGCGCCAGCACGGCGATGTGCTCGTCGCCGTGCGGCGCTTCCACGGCGGCGCGCTCGAAACACGCCAGCGCAGCCGTTTCGTCGCCGTCGAACTCGTGCAGCGCGCCCTGCGCCAGCGCCAGCTTGGCCGCCAGGCAGGGAGGCTCGCCCGTGTCCCAGGCGGCGATCCGCGCGACATGGCGCACGATGCGTTCGCGCCGCGCCGTGCGCCCATCCGTGGTGCCGGCCTGGCCCAGGGCCAGTACGCTGAACAGGTGGAATTCGAGCGGGTCGCCCTGTTCGCAGGCCGACGGGCAGGCCGTCGCGATGCTCATGCGGCGCTCCGGCCAGCGGGCAAGGGCGGAACCAAGGACGAGGACGAGGATGAAGACGACGACAAGGCGCGTTCGATATGCTCGAACAGCAGGTCGGGATCGACCGGCTTGCGCAGCAGCGCGCGCGCACCGGCCCGCAGCGCGCGCTGCTCCATGTCGCAGTCGCTGTGGCCGCTGATGAACAGCAGCGGCAGCTCGAGGCCGAGCGCCGCGGCACGCGCCTGCAGCGTGAACCCGTTCATGCCGCGCAGCTTGACGTCGAACACGGCGAGATCGATGTCGGCCAGGCGCGGCCAGGCCAGGAAGGCTTCGCCCGACTCGAATCCCAGCGCCCGGTAGCCGCCGGCCTCGAGCAGGTTGAGCATGGCGTGGCGCACCGCCGCGTCGTCGTCGACCACGCAAATACGCGCCGCTTCATCTTCCGCCCTGCCCGTGCCCTGCCTGCTCATCCTGCGCTCCTGTGTTCACCCGCCCTATGCGATGCGGTCGGCCTGCGGCTTGTCCTGCGCGGCGCCCTCCTGCGGCGCCGGCTTGCCCGGCACCCCGGTGATGTGCGCCACGCATTCGGTGCGCAGCCAGGCCGCGGTGACCGGCTCCCTGGCAAGCATCTTCTTGGCGATCGGCACGGCCTGCTCGCCGATCAGCATGCCGAGCAGGCCGATCAGCGCAATCGCCGGCGGCGCCGGCGAGCGCACCTGCAGCATGGCGTAGATCAGGCCCACCAGTACGCCGGTGGCCAGCGAAACGATATAGATCTTCATGGGACCTCGAGTCAAATGACAAGGCGCGGCAAGGCGCGCGCACCGGATACGTGATCCGCACGCCGCCTTGCCGCTCGCTTCGCCTGGCTGCTTACTTTGCCGGCACCGGTGCCAGCACCTCGTGGCCGCCGGCGGCACGCTGCGGCGACTTGTGCACCATGGTGTAGGCGTAGTCGACACCCATGCCGTAGGCGCCCGAGTGCTCGCGCACGATGGCCATCACGTCATTATACGTATCGCGGTGGGCCCAGTCGCGCTGCCACTCCAGCAGCACCTGCTGCCAGGTGACCGGCACCACGCCGGCCTGGATCATGCGCTGCATGGCGAAGTCGTGCGCATCCTTCGAGGTGCCGCCCGAGGCGTCGGCCACCATGTAGATCTCGTACTCGCCTTCCAGCATCGCGCACAGGGCGAAGGTGGTGTTGCAGACTTCGGTCCAGAGGCCGGCGACGACCACTTTCTTGCGGCCGTTGGCGGCCAGCGCGTCGCGCACCTTCTGGTCGTCCCAGGAATTCATCGAGCTGCGCTCCAGGATCGCCTTGCCGGGGAAGACGTCGAGCAGTTCCGGGAAGGTCGGGCCGGAAAAGCTTTCGGTCTCGACGGTGGTGATGGTGGTCGGGATATTGAAGACCTTGGCGGCCTTGGCCAGGCCGACCACGTTGTTCTTCAGGACCTGGCGGTCGATCGACTGCACGCCGAAGGCCATCTGCGGTTGCTGGTCGATGAAGATGATCTGGCAGTTGGCCGGGGTCAGGACTTCGAGTTTTGGATTGTTCATGGTTTTCCTCGTTGGTTGAGTATCGTTTCGCTATCGTAGGGCCGCGCAGGCACTGGAAAAAGTATCCAAAGGTATACCCGCACCAGGCGCCTGTCAGGACGGCTTGGCCTGGCCCTGCGCGGCGGGCGCCGGCACTTCCGCCACCATCACGCCGAGCAGGATCAGGACCGGGAGCACCAGCGCGGCAAAGCCGAACCGGTGAAATGCAAAGGCGGCGGCGATGCAGCCGAGCGCGAAGGCGGCCAGCGGCCAGATGAACTTGGCGCAGCGCGCCTTCAGGCCGGGATCGTCGGCGCCGCGTACGGCATCGACCAGGTCGATCACGATCTGCGTCACGTTCCCGGTCATCATCGAGGTCGGCGCCAGGTGGCCCAGCAGCAGCCGGCTGGTGGCGCTGTGCACGCCCATGGCGGCCGCGCCCAGCAGGCCGGCGGCCATGCCGAGCGGACCGGCTGCGTGTCCCATCGGCGTCGCCGCCAGCCCGCAGCCCATGAAGCCCAGCAGCAGGACCAGTTGCAGCGACAGCGCCGGCCGGAGCGCGGCCCCGCCCCGTTTCTCGACCAGCACGATCAGCACGCGCGCGATGGCGACACCGGCGATAAAGGCCGGGAAGGCCAGCAGCTTGAGCAGGATGGAATCGCGTCCCGGATCGGCGAGCGAGGCGCCGATCAGGATGAAGTTGCCGGTCACGTGGGCGGTGAACAGGCCGAACAGGGCCAGGAAGCCCAGCGTATCGACATAGCCCGCCAGGAATCCCAATGCGGTGCCCTGCATCCGGCCGTGGTTTTGTACGCTCATGCTTCTCTCCGTAAGCGCGTGCCGCCGGGACAGGTGCGTCCCGGTCCGCCACGCATGGCTGCATGCTAGGACAGCCGGCCGCGCGGCGCCCATCCAATTCGGCCAGTTTTTTTCCTCCGCGCCATCAATGCCGGCCGGCGCCGGGTATCCATTGGTATAGCTAGACCGGGCGGCCACGCGCGCCGACAATGCGCTGCGACGAATGCAGGAGGAAGCACATGGACAAGCCGACAATCTCGATGGTCATCGCGGACGACCATCCCCTGATCCTGGCGGGCATCGCCGCCCTGATCGAGTCCGAGCCGGGCTTCGCGCTGCTCGGCCAGGCCGTGAACGCCGACCAGACCGTCGCATGCTACGAGCGCCTGCGTCCGGACGTGGTGCTGGTCGACCTGAACATGCCCGGCGGCGGGCTGGACGCCATCGCCCGCATCCGCAAGCACGATGCCGAAGCCAGAATCGTGATCCTGACCACCTACGAAGGCGACGAGAACATCCACCGCGCGCTGCGGGCCGGTGCCTCGGCCTACCTGCTCAAGCAGGCCGGCTTCGAGGAAATCGTGCATTGCGTGCGGCAGGTGGCGAACAACCGCCACTACCTGCCGTCCTGGCTGGCCGAGAAGCTGGCGTTGCGCATCCACGCCAACCCGCTGTCGCGGCGCGAGCTCGACATCCTGGCCCACCTGAGCGCCGGCAAGAGCAACAAGGTGATCGCGCGCGATGCCGGCATCGGCGTGGGGACGGTCAAATACCACGTGAACAACATCCTGTCGAAGCTGAACGTGTCGTGCCGCACCGAAGCGGCCTGCGTGGCGCAGCAGCGCGGCCTGCTGCATCCCTTCTGATCCACGGCGCTACGCCAACCACCACGGAGAACTTCCATGCCATCTTCCACGCCGGGCGCAGCCGCCCCCGCATCCGCATCCGCCACGGCTTCGGCGCCGCTGATCCTGTTCAACGGCTGCTTCCACACCGTCGACAAGCAGAACCCGCAAGCCAGCGCGGTGGCCATCCAGGACGGCAGGTTCCTCGCCGTCGGCGATACCGACGAGGTGATGCGCCACCGCACCCCGGACAGCCAGGTGATCGACCTGAACGGGCGCACCGTCATCCCCGGCCTGAACGATTCGCACCTGCACCTGATCCGCGGCGGCCTGAATTACAACCTGGAGCTGCGCTGGGAAGGCGTGCCTTCGCTGGCCGATGCGCTGCGCATGCTGAAGGCGCAGGCCGAACGTACCCCGCATCCGCAATGGGTGCGCGTGGTCGGCGGCTGGAACGAATTCCAGTTCGCCGAAAAGCGCATGCCGACCATCGAGGAGATCAACGCCTGCGCCCCGGACACCCCGGTGTTCGTGCTGCACCTGTACGACCGCGCCCTGCTCAACCGCGCGGCGCTGCGCGCCGTCGGCTACGACCGCAACACCCCGGCGCCGCCGGGCGGAGAAATCGTGCGCGACGCCGACGGCAACCCGACCGGCATGCTGATCGCGCGGCCCAACGCCATGATCCTGTACGCCACCCTGGCCAAGGGCCCGACCCTGCCGCACGACCTGCAGGTGAATTCCACGCGCCAGTTCATGCGCGAGCTGAACCGTCTCGGCGTCACCAGCGCCATCGATGCCGGCGGCGGCTTCCAGAACTACCCCGAGGATTACGCGGTGATCGAGGAACTGGCGCGCGAGGAGCAGCTGACGATCCGTATCGCCTACAACCTGTTCACCCAGAACAAGGGCGCCGAGCTGGGCGACTTCGAACGCTGGACCGACATGGTCAAGCCGGGCGACGGCAGCGACTTCTACCGCCACAACGGCGCCGGCGAGATGCTGGTGTTCTCGGCCGCCGACTTCGAGGACTTCCTGCAGCCGCGCCCCGACCTGGCGCCGGGCATGGAAGACGAGCTGGAAAAGGTGGTGCGCCACCTGGTGCGCAACCGCTGGCCGTTCCGCCTGCACGCCACCTACGACGAATCGATCTCGCGCATGCTCGACGTATTCGAAAAGGTCGACCGAGAGATTCCCTTCGACGGCCTGGCCTGGTTCTTCGACCATGCCGAGACCATCACGCCGCGCAACATCGAACGCGTGCGCGCCCTCGGCGGCGGCATCGCGATCCAGCACCGGATGGCCTTCCAGGGCGAATTCTTCGTCGAGCGCTACGGCGCCGAGGCGGCCAAGGCCACGCCGCCGGTGGCGCGCATGCTGGAGATGGGCGTGCCGGTCGGCGCCGGCACCGACGCCACGCGCGTGGCCAGCTACAACCCCTGGACCGCGCTCTACTGGCTGGTGTCGGGCCGCACCGTGGGCGGCCTGAAGCTGTACGACGCCGGCCAGCGCCTGTCGCGCGACACCGCGCTCGAACTGTGGACCAGCGGCAGCGCCTGGTTTTCCAGCGAAAAGGACAAGAAGGGCCGCATCCGCGCCGGCATGCTGGCCGACCTGGCGGTCCTGTCGAGCGACTTCTTCCGCGTCGACGAAGAGGCCATCAAGGGCATCGAATCGGTATTGACGGTCGTCGGCGGCAGGATCGTCTACGGCCAGGCCGAATTTTCCTCGATCGCGCCGCCGCCGATCCCGGTGCTGCCCGAGTGGTCGCCGGTGCGGGCGGCCGGCGGCCACTACCGCAGCGCGCCGCCGCAACCGCTGGCGGCCCTGCCCCACCAGTGCCGCAGCGCCTGCGGCGTGCACGGCCACGCGCACGACCGCGCGCGCAGGTCGAGCGTGCCGGTATCCGATTTTTCCAGCTTCTGGGGCGCGTTCGGCTGCAGCTGCTTCGCGTTCTAGACCTTTTTTTTGCAGCACAGCCGCCGCCGCATCGACTGCTTGCGGCCCATTACTCCTGAAAGGAAGCACCATGACCAGCCACACCATCAACACCGTGACCGCCCATGACGGCACTGCCATCTACTTCACCGACTGGGGCCACGGCACCCCGGTGGTCTTCAGCCACGGCTGGCCGCTGTCCGGCGACGCCTGGGAAGACCAGATGATGTTCCTGGCCGACCACGGCTTCCGCGTGATCGCCCACGACCGCCGCGGCCATGGCCGCTCCGGCAAGTCCTGGCACGGCAACGACATGAACACCTACGCCGACGACCTGGGCGCCGTGCTGGACGCCCTGGACATCACCGGCGCCACCCTGGTCGGCCACTCGACCGGCGGCGGCGAGGTCGCGCGCTACATCGGCCGCCACGGCACCCAGCGCGTCGCCAAGGCCGTGCTGATCGGCGCCGTGACGCCGCAGATGGTGGTGTCGCCGGCCAATCCGGACGGCGTGCCGATGTCGGTCTTCGACGGCATCCGCGAAGGCGTCAAGAGCGACCGTGCCCAGTTCTTCCTCGACCTGTCGACGCCCTTCTATGGCTTCAACCGCGAAGGCGCCAAGGTCTCCGAGGGCCTGCGCCAGAACTTCATGATCCAGGGCCTGCAATGCAGCCTGAAGAGCGCCTACGCCTGCGTCAAGCAGTTCTCGGAAACCGACTTCTCGGAAGACCTGGCAAGGATGACCATTCCGACCCTGGTCATCCACGGCGACGACGACCAGATCGTGCCGCTGGCCACCACGGCCCGCCGCGCGGTCGAGATGCTGCCGCAAGGCCGCCTCTCCGTCTACGAAGGCGCCGGCCACGGCCTGCCGACCACCCACAAGGACAAGCTGAATGCCGAGCTGCTGGCTTTCCTGCGCAGCTGATTAGTATGCGCCCGGCCGGGACCGCGCCACCGGCGCCGTCCCGGTTTTTTTACCCGCCGAGGAACACCGCCATGACCGACACCGCACATGCCGCGCCCATCCGCATCCCGATCGGCAGCGCCGACGGCGTCGCCTTCGACGTCGTCGCCTGGGGCCCGGCGCAAGCCAGGGTCGACTTCAGCGTGGCCTGCATGTTCGAACGCGAAATGCCCGGTGCGGCCATGGCCGGCGGCTTGCTGGCCCTGGACCGGGCACTGGGCGGCCAGCTGGCGGGCCTGCGCGCAGCGGGCGCGTTCCGGGCCGAGCCGATGGAAACGCTGCTGGTGAGCCTGCCGCCCCCCGGCCTGGCGCCGCGCGCCGTGCTGGTGATCGGCCTGGGCGACCCTGCCGCGCTGGATGGCGGCATGTTGCGGCGCGCCACCCGCGTCGCGATGCGCGAGGCGATCCGCTTCGGTGCCGCGTCGATGGCGTTCGCGCCCAGCGTGCTCGACGCAGGCCACACGGACAATGCCGGACTGGATATGCAGGTGGTCATGCTGGATGGGATGCTGGACGCATTGCGCGCCGAGCACATCCTGGCCGAGGCCGGCCTGGCCAGGCCGCCGGCGCTGCGCGCGTGCAGCTTCGATGTCGGCGCGCCGCGGGTGCAGGCGGCCGGGCATGCGTTTGCGGCGGCGTTTGCGGACCGGCGGCGTTGAGCCCCGGCCCGGCGGCCGGCGCCTGAGGTAGCCGCCGACTGCCGTACGCCGGCAACCCGGGCACGCCTACTCGCCTTGCCGCCTGCGCCAATCGAGCCATGCCACCAGCATGAAGGCGCCGGCCAATCCCAGGTGCTCGAAGAAACCATTCTCCGACATGCCGCGCGCCGCGCCCGCCAGCTCCCAGAAGCGGTTCGCGACCAGGTTGGCCGCCAGCGTGAACGCGGCCAGGTACAGCGCCCCGGCCCAGCGTCGTATCCCGGACAGGATGAGCAATGATGCGCCCAACTCGCCGATGATCGTCATGAGGGCCAGCGGCCGCGCCGGCGTCATGCCGAAGTGCTCCATTTCCGCCAGGGCGGCCGGGAAATGCCAGGCTTTTTCCAGGCCGCCCTGGAGATAGGCGGCGCACAGGAGCAGCAGGCAGCACCACTCCACGGCGCCGGTACGGGGCCGGGCGACGCGCTGTTGCCGGGTATGGATGGGGGGCAGGATCTTCATGGGGCCTCGGGAGAACGGTGGTCGATACCGGAAATGGTAGCCGGGGCCGCGCTTGCCATCCCGTATCCTTCGGCCAGTCCCCGCCATACGCAGCCGTTCCGGCGGCGCAAAAAATTACAAACCGCTACAACTTTCGTATGACACGATTACCGGGCTTGGCCAACATAATGCGACCGTAGGTTCCGAATCCCCGCCCTGCATGTCGAAGCATCGATGAAAGCGCCTTCCATGAACCTGGTCCAACACCCTCCGCAGTTGCCCGGCCCCTCGATCAATGCGCCGTTCACCGCAGGCCGCGACTGCCTGCGCCGCCATGTACTCGCCGTCCTGGCCTTGTCGCCCGGCGACGCCGCTGCCGCCGCGCAGCTGGACGGGCATTGCGCCGCCTTGCGCTGCCTGGCCCGCAAGGGCGAAGCCGGCGCCGCCGCCTGTGTCGGCTTCGTGGAGGCGCTGCGCGAACGCCGTGCGGGCAATCCGCTGGCCGCCTTGCGCGGGTTCGAGCGCACGGCCGCCGAAGCGGATGCAGGTGGCGCGGGCCAGGGCTGGCTGTCCGCCCTTGCCTCGGAACAGGCGGCGCTGCTGGCCGGCGAATGCGGCCTGGCCACGGCGGCGGCGCACTACCGGCGGCTGGCGGCGACCGGCAGCGCCGACACGGGGCCGCTGGCCGGGGTGGGCGAGCAGGCCGAGCGCGAACGCATCCTGCTCGCCGGCAACATCGGCGAAGTCGGCCTGTCGATCGCGCACGAGGTCAACCAGCCGTTGGCGGCAATCTCGCTGCATGCGGCCGCGGCCCGCAAATGGCTGGGCCGGGCCCAGCCCGACATCGAACGCGCCCTCGCCTCGCTCTCCCTGATCAGCGCCGCCGGCCGCCATGCGGGCGACATCGTGCGCAGCGTGCAGCGCCTGGCCGCGCGCCAGGAAAGCGACATGGGGCAAGTGCCCGTCGACCAGGCCATCATCGAGACCCTGCACATGCTGCAGCGGCCGCTGCGCAAGCAAGGCATCACGCTCGACCTGGCGCTGGGCCTGGACGAATGCATCATCCACGCCAGCCGGGTCCAGCTGCAGCAGGTGCTGACCAACCTGCTGGTGAACGCGATCGAGGCGCTGTCGGGCAGCCGGGCCGCCGGCGCCGGCAGCCCCGGCGTGCGGCCACCGAAGCAGATCCGGGTGCAGAGCCGCCACGTGGACGGCGATGCAATCGAGATCATGGTGACCGACAATGGCCCCGGCATCGCCCAGAAGGATCGCGGCCGCGTGTTCGGCAGCCTGTTCAGCACCAAGCCGAACAGCACCGGCATGGGTTTGTCGATCAGCCTGGCGATCGTGCGCGCGCACGGCGGCCACATTGCTCATGAACCGGCTGAGCCGCATGGCGCCTGCTTTCGCTTCCGTTTGCCGGTGCATGCGCAGGCCGGCGCGCGCCATGTCAAGGCAGCGCAGGCCTGCCGACCAGGTCGATGACCTTGGCGCTACAATCCAGGCATGCCAGCTTGTCCACCCGTGAATGCCGATAAACCATGAACAGTCCGTTTCCGACGCTGATCCGCGTCATGATCGCCGATGACCACCCGATGATGCGCGAAGGGATTGCCGCCACCCTGCTGGCGCACGGCGGCGTGGACATCGTCGGCACCGCCTGCAACGGCGAGGAAGCCATCGCCCTGTTCGCGCGCCACCGTCCGGACGTATCCTTGCTCGACCTGCAGATGCCGGTCAAGGATGGCCTCGAAGCCATCGTCGGCATTCGCGAGCTGCATCCGGATGCGCGCATCATCGTACTGACCACGTTCAGTGGCGATGCGCGCGTCATCGGCGCGCTCAAGGCCGGTGCCGCCGCCTATCTGCTGAAGGACGTGCCGGGCGCCGAGCTGGCGCAGACGGTGCGCCGGGTATACAAGGGTGCCAGCGTGATCGCGCGCGTGGCGCAACAGGAAGTCGACGGCCACTTCCCGGCCGACAAGCTGTCGCCGCGCGAGCTGGACGTGCTGCGCCTGGCCGCCGGCGGCAACGCCAACCGCGTGATCGGCGACCTCCTCAACATCAGCGAGCCCACGGTCAAGAGCCACATGAGCACCATCCTGGTCAAGCTCGGTGCCAGCGACCGCACCCACGCGGTGACCTTGGCGCTGAGGCGCGGCTATATCAGCTTGTGAGGCGCAGCTTGTGAGGCGCAGCTTGTGAGGCGCAGTCCTTGATGCGCAACCTGGCCTTTTAGCCGGGGCCGGATACCGGCCTCTTCTCTAGACTGGACCCAATCCTGCCGCTGTCACATGCAGGTTGTCCATTACTGAGAGGATCCATCATGTCCACGCAACCATCCCTGTCGCGCCGCTCCCTGCTGGCCGGTGCCGCCACTTCGGCCGTCGGTGCCGGCCTGGCCGCCGCCGGCAGCGCCGCGGCCGCAACCAGGCCGCCCGCCGCCGCGCCCGCTGTACGCGCCGGCAACTATCTCACTGTTGCCGATGGCACCGTTATCCATTACAAGGACTGGGGCAACGGCCAGCCGGTCGTGTTCAGCCACGGCTGGCCGCTGCAGGGCGACGCCTGGGAAGACCAGATGTTCTTCCTGGCCTCGCACGGCTACCGCGTGATCGCCCACGACCGCCGCGGCCACGGCTTGTCGAGCCAGCCCTGGAACGGCAACGACATGGACCATTATGCCGACGACCTGGCGGCCTTGATCAATCACCTGGATTTGAAGGATGCGGTGCTGGTCGGCCACTCGACCGGCGGCGGCGAAGTCGCCCGCTACCTCGGCCGCCATGGCAGCAAGCGCGTCGCGAAAGCGGTGCTGGTGGGCGCCGTGCCGCCGCAGATGGTGAAATCGCCCACCAATCCGAACGGCCTGCCGATCGACGTGTTCGACGGCATCCGCAAGTCGGTGCTGGAAGACCGTTCGCAATTCTTCAAGGACCTGACCCTGCCCTTCTACGGTTTCAACCGGCCGGGCGCCAAGGTCTCGCAAGGGATGCGCGACACCTTCTGGGCGCAGGGTATGCAATGCGGGATCAAGAATGCCTACGATTGCGTGAAACAGTTTTCCGAGACCGACTTCACGGCCGACCTGAAGAAGATCGATATCCCGGTGCTGGTGGTGCACGGTTCGGACGACCAGATCGTGCCGATCGACGCTGCAGGCCGCGCTTCGGCCAGGCTGCTCAAGAATGCCACCCTGCTGGTGTACGAAGGCGCGCCGCATGGTTTGCCTGCGACGCACAAGCATCGTTTGAATGACGATTTGCTGGCGTTTATCAAGGCGTAATTCAACACCGTCGTCCCGCGAAAGCGGGGACCCATGCTGAATGACAGAAATCCGTTCATGGGAAGCCTGTCGACGCTTCCAGCATACGGACTTCGGCGTTTCAGCAGGGGTCCCCGCCTGCGCGGGGACGACGGTTCAAGGGGTGGTGCGCATTACTTGTTCTGGTAGCCACCGTAGGTCGCCACCGGACTCCACGCCGGCGACACCGGGGGCAGCTGCGGCGCCAGCGGCGCGTACGGGCCGGCGCCGTAGACCACCTTGCCGTTCACCACCGTCAGCACGCTTTCCAGGCGCTTGATCCGCTCGGCATCCACCGTGAACACATCCTCGGGCAGCACCACGAAATCGGCGTACTGGCCGCGCTGGAGCGTGCCCTTGACCTTCTCTTCGCCGCTCATCCAGGCCGAGCCGGTGGTGATCAGCTTCAGCGCTTCGTGGCGGCTGAGGACATCGCGCCCCTGCCAGGTCGGCATGCCGCCGGCGGTCTTGCCGGTCACCGCCCAGTACACCGACGGCCACGGGTTGTAGCTCGAGACCCGGGTGCCGTCGGTGCCCAGGCCCACCGGCAGCTTCATGTCGAGCATCTTGCGGATCGGCGGCATCTGGCGCACCTGCTCGCCGTAGCGCTTGCGGTAGGCCTCGCCCTGGAAGTGCATGCGGTCCTGCACCGCCACGCCGCCGCCCAGTTTCTTGATGCGCGCCAGCTGGGCGTCGGTGATGGTCTCGCCATGGTCGATGATGAAGCGCAGGCCGTTCAGCGGCGTCCTGGCGTTCACCTTTTCGATGACGCTCAGGTCGCGGTCGATGCTTTCGCCGTAGGTGGCATGCAGGCGGAACGGCCAGCGGTTCTTCACCAGCAGCGACACCACCGGCTCCAGCTCGCCTTCCATGGCGTCCGGCAGGTCCGGGCGCGGCTCCAGGAAATTCTCGAAATCGGCCGCGCTGGCGACCAGGTTCTCGCCGCCACCCTCGGCCGAGAAGCCGTTCGGATAGAACATGTGGTCGTTCTTGTCCGGGTGGGTCATCGTCAGCCAGCGCTGGAAGTCTTCCAGCTCCTTGCCGGCGCGCTGGGCGAACAGGTAATAGGAGGTGCGCACGGTCAGGCGGCCGCTGCGCGCCAGTTCCAGCGACACGCCGTAATCGTCCGGGTAGTTCTGGAAGCCGCCGCCGGCATCGATGGCGCTGGTCACGCCCAGGCGGTTCAGCTCACGGTAGAAGTGCAAGGTCGAGTTGACCTGGTCGGCGCGGCCGAGCTTGTTGGTCTTCGCCAGCGTCGAGTACAGGATCAAGGCGTTCGGCTTGGCGACCAGCTTGCCGGTCGGCCGCCCCTGCGCATCCAGCTCCACTTCGCCATCCTTGAACTTGGTGTCCTTGCCGTAGCCCAGGGTGTCGATGCCCTTCTTGTTGAGGAAACCCAGGCCATACAGGTAGAGGATGAACACCGGCTTGTCCGGCACCGCGGCATTGATCTCGTCGAGCGTCGGCAAGCGCTTTTCCTCGAACTGGTACTCGTTCCAGCCGCCCACCACCTTCACCCATTCGCCGTCCGGCGTGCGCGCCGCCTGCTCCTTCAGCATCTGCAGGGCGCGCTTGAGCGAGGTGACGCCGTCCCAGCGCAATTCCATGTTGTAGTTCAGGCCTTCGCGGATCACGTGCAGGTGCGAATCGTTCAGGCCCGGGATCACGGTGCGGCCGCCGGCATCGATCACCTGGGTGTGGTCGCGCTTGAGCGCGAGCACGCGGGCGTTGCTGCCGGTGGCCAGCACCTTGCCGTCCTTGACCGCGAGCGCCTGCACGAACTCGCCCTCCTTCGCCATGGTGGCGATCTTGCCGTTGGTGAGGATCAGGTCGGCCTGCGCATGGGCGAGGCCGGCGGCCAGGAAGCTGGCGGCGATGGCGGAGGACAGCGTTGAAAGGGGTTTCAGGGTGGTCATGATGGTCGTGTCGGTCGGTTGGGCAAAAAAAAAGGCCAGGATCGCAACGCTATCCCGGCCGGCGGCAAATAACCCCTGCCTTATTCCAGAGGCCTGCGCGGAAAGCGCGCCACGGTGCTCATGCCGTACGGCTGCGCAGCAGGCCGGTGCGGTCGGTGCGGCCGGCACGCGCCGAATAGCGCTGCTGCTCGATGCCGAACAGGACCAGCATGCCGCCCAGGATCGCCACGTTCTTGAAGAAGTGGTTCAGCTGGTTCTGCACCTCGGCTGCGTCGGCATGCCAGAAGCCATGGAAGATCAGCGTCACCGGCACCAGGAACAGCGCCAGCGCCGCCGCCGCGAGACGCGCCTGGATGCCCGTGACCAGGGCCAGGCCGCCGCCGACTTCGAGCAGGATGGTCAGCACCAGCAGCACGCCCGCCGCCGGGATGCCGCTGCTGTTCATCCAGCCGGCCACGTACGAAAAGCCGAGGATCTTGTTGATGCCCGAGACCAGGAACAGGAGGCCGACGAGGGCGCGGCCGGCCGGATAGAGTTTGCTGGTGTCCATGATGTTCTCCTTGCGTTTGAAATTGAAGTCGAGGTTGAAGTGGGATTGCATGGAACGGAGTATGGGCCGGCGGCGCCGCGATGAAAAACGAGTTATTTGTCGGTCAACGATCGATTTTTTCGATAAGCGCCCGTCCCTATCGATCGATAGTGTCCGGCCTGCGCGGGAGTGCCTAGGATGCGCATGCATCCACCCATAAAGAAAAGAGCCGCCATGACCGACCTCACCGCTTTCACCACCGCCTCCGGCATCCCCGTCGTCGACAACCAGAATTCCATTACCGCCGGCCCGCGCGGCCCGGTGCTGCTTCAGGATGTCCACCTGATCGAAAAGCTGCAGCACTTCAACCGCGAACGCATCCCCGAGCGCGTCGTCCACGCCAAGGGTTCGGGTGCCTACGGCACCTTCACCGTCACCCACGACATCAGCCGCTACACCCATGCGAAGCTGTTCGACGAAGTATGCAAGCAGACCGAAACCTTCCTGCGCTTCTCGACCGTGGGCGGCGAAAAAGGCTCGGCCGACACCGAGCGCGACCCGCGCGGCTTCGCCCTGCGTTTCTATACCGAGGACGGCAACTGGGACCTGGTCGGCAACAACACCCCCACCTTCTTCATCAAGGACGGCATCAAGTTCCCCGACTTCATCCACACCCAGAAGCGCGACCCGCAGACCAACCTGAAATCCGCCCGGATGATGTGGGACTTCTGGAGCCGCGCCCCGGAAAGCCTGCACCAGGTCACGATCCTGTTCTCGGACCGCGGCACCCCCGACGGGTATCGCCACATGGACGGCTTCGGCAGCCATACCTACAGCCTGATCAATGCAAAGGGCGAGCGTCACTGGGTGAAATGGCACTTCAAGACCCAGCAAGGGATCAGGAACCTGCCGGCGGCGGAAGCGGTGCGCCTCGCCGGCACCGACCCGGACTATGCCCAGCGCGACCTGTTCAATGCGATTGCCAGGGGCGACTTCCCGCGCTGGAGCGTCGAGATGCAGGTCATGGACGACGCGCAGCGCGCCGCCTGGGAAGCCCGCACCGGCTGGGATGCGTTCGACTTGACCAAGGTATGGCCGCAGGGCGAGTTCCCGCGCATCCCGGTCGGCATCCTGGAACTGAACCGCAATCCGGACAATTACCACCAGGACGTCGAGCAGGCCGCGCTGTCGCCGTCGAACATCGTGCCGGGCATGGGCTACAGCCCGGACAAGATGCTGCAATCGCGCCTGTTCGCCTACCACGACGCCCAGTTGTACCGCGTCGGCACCAACCACCAGCACCTGCCGGTGAACCGTCCGCGCTGCCCGTTCCACAACCAGCAGCGCGACGGCGCGATGGCGATCGCCAACGGCGGCGCGGCGCAGAACTATGACCCGGTGCAGAACGGCGCGCTGCCGGTCGCGGGCGGCTTCGGCCACGGCGACGCCGGCTGGCAGGTGGACGGCGCGGCGGGCCGCTACGACACCCGCGGCAGCGACGACCATTACACCCAGGCCGGCAATTTGTTCCGCCTGTTGACCGATGCGGGGAAACGCAACCTGATCGAGAACATCGCCGGGGCGCTGAGCCAGGCCGACGCTGCGGTCCAGGACCGCCAGATCGGGCATTTCCTGAAGGCCGATCCGGCCTATGGCCAGGGCGTGTCGGCAGCGATCGGCCGTATCCTCGGCCGCGCTTGAAACGCGCCTGATACGCCTGAACCGGGCTTGAGAAGTTGGCCACCGGCGCGACCGGACGGCGATTTCCCGTTTTCGGTCGCCAATATTCAATATGCATAATGATCGGGCCACGCCGGATGATTCCGGCGTGGCTTTTTCACAATATGGAACCAGATAATCCAATACGACGCCTGTCTCCTTTCGAAATCCAGCAATTGCAAAAACAAATATAAAAACGTTGCCAATCCGATGGTTTTTTGCGATATTAATACCCAATAATCCGGCGTCGGCTCCGCGTCATGTCTCGAGAATGCAGACAGGCCTTTCTTCGATTTGCGTATTTCGAGGAATATTCCTGACCAATCGTATCGCAAGCGTTGACCCTTCGAGTCAACTGGCGAAATCCTTGCAAGCGGCTCGTTGCAATGGAGTTATAGAAGAGCGACTTACTTTTTCAATCAACAAGGAATACATATGAACACGAATGTGAATCGTCCGACCCGTATTGCCCCTGAACAAGTAGATACTGCGATTGATGAAGCCCTGGACCGCGTCGAAGAGGGCAGCGAGCTGGGCAAGGATGATCTGGACAACATCAACGGCGGGATCGCCAGCACCCCGCCGACCGGCTTCATCGAGTCGAACTGATCGTTAAAGCGCTGCAACAGCACGTCGCACCCCGGTGCAACGCGGCTGTTTACAGCGCTGCCGCATACGCTGGCAACACCGGAACCGGTGACCGCCAGCGCCACATCAAGACACCATTTCACGCGCCAATGCCATCCATCGGCATTTGAATTCGCTGCCGCGACAATTCCCTTCGATTGCCCTCCATTTCAGGCGCATTGCTCGAAGTGATGTCACCTGCCATTCGTGATCATTGAATATGGAATACCCTCGCCCTGGCGCCGGAAGCGCCATGGCGAAGCGATCGCGATAATCGATTTCCTTATTTTGGCGGCGACTTTTCGAAATAGACGAATCTCCCGTCCTTTACCACGACCTTGGCCAGTTTCTTTTCCACCAGATCACCTTTTTCGTCGAACGTATGCGTTCCGGTGACGCCATGCCAGCCTTGGGTCGTGCGCAATGCGGCGGCGACTTTCGAGGGCACTTCGCTTTTCGCCTTGTTCATCGCCTGCACCAGTAACTGGACCGCGTCATAACCTTGCGCTGCCGTGCTGTCCGGCGATTTCCCGAACTTTTTCCTGAACTTTTCGCCGAAAGCGACGACTTCCGGGCGCGGCTCCTCCATATTGAACAGGGAAAACACCACGGTCCCGTCGACACTGTGGCCACCCTGTTTGATCAAGGTGTCCGAATCGAGACCGGCGTTGCTGAAAACCGGTACGGTCAAACCCGCTGCACGAATGTCATGCATGATCTGCACGCCTTCCGGCAGGGACCCGACCAGGAAGATCGCATCCATTTTCACGAATGACGCCCAGTTGTTCATGATCTGGCTATGGTCATCGCCCTCGATGTCATAGGATCGCCGGTCCGCGATCGCGATGCCGAGCTCATGGGCGCGCTGCTCGAAATAATTCGCAAGATCGATGCCGTAGTTCTTGACGTAATAAATCCCAACGCTCTTGTAACCCTGCGCCGCAGCATAGTCGGCGATCTGGCGTCCCTGGTCGCGGTTGCCGGGCAGGCTCCTGAAGACGAGCTGATTGCCCTGCTCCGTGATCTTCTGGCCGCTGGCGCCGGGCGTGATCATGACCACGCCGGCGCGCTCGTAGATTTGCGCGGCCGGCCCGGCGACATACGAATTGATGTGCCCGATCACCGCGGCCACCTCGACATCGTTGGCGATTTCCTGTGCCATCTGGCGGCCAGTGGTCAGCGAGGCGGCATCGTCCTTCAGCACGATCTTGATCTTGCGTCCGCCCAGGACCCCACCGCTGCGATTGACTTCATCGACAGCAAGGTTGATCCCGTCCACCAGCGTGGCCTTGCTCGATTTCAGCGGCCAGGCGACGGCGATCACCACGTCCCCTGTCGAGCTCGCCAAGTATTCGGCGCGCTGCTGTGCGATCGGTTTTTGTTCGCAGGCGCTCACGGCCAGCGCCGTGGCCAGTACCAAAATCAATTTCTTCATATTGAGTATGTTCTTCATGCCATCTGCCGTTTTGCAAGCTCTGCAAACAAGCCTTCCTGGCCGATTAATTGGTCATAAGTGCCGCACTGCACCACCTTGCCCTTGTCCAGCACATAGATACGGTCGGCATTGATGATCGTGCTGAGCCTGTGCGCAACGACCACCCGGGTCGCTTTCAGGTTTTCCATGCTCGCACTGACGATCGCCTGGCTCTTGTTGTCGAGCGCGCTCGTCGCTTCATCGAAGAACAGGATGCGCGGCTTGTTGACGATGGCGCGGGCGATCAGCAGACGCTGGCGCTGTCCGCCAGACAAGGTTCCAGCGCCATCGCTCAGCAAGGTGTGCATTCCCATCGGCATCGCATTGATGTCCTGGTCGAGACCGCAGGCACGCGCCGCTTCCCAGGCATCCTCGAGCGTCAGCGAGGCGGAGCCGATAATGTTGGTAAAGATGTCGCCGCTCATCAGGCGCCCGCCCTGCAGCACCACCCCGAGCTGGCGGCGCACCGCACCGATATCCACCTCGTCGAGATTATGGTCGTCGTAGTAGACGGCACCGCTGCCGGGTTTTTCGAAACCGAGCATCAGGCGCAGCAGCGTGGATTTGCCGGAGCCGGATGAACCCACCAGCGCCACGAATTCACCCGGCTTGATCGATACCGAGACGTCGTCCAGGATCAGCGGCGCCTCCGGCGCATACGCGAAGCGCACGTTGCTCACCTCGATGGCACCGGCGAGCGTGCCCGGATACGGCTTGCTTTCGTCGACCTCGGGGGCGCTCTCCAGGATCGGCTTGGTGCGTTCGTAGGTTGCGCTGATGGAAAGCAGATCGATGCCGGTTTTGACCAGGGCCAGCGCCGAGTTCATGAAGATGGTCCATGCCACGCTGAAGGCGATGAAATCGCCGGTCGAAAAACGCAGGATGGCATTGTCGGCCATCGCCGCGACGATGCAGGCGAACAGCAAACCGTTCGAGATGACGGGAAAGGCGGCGTTGAACGTGCCGCTCAGGTTGGCGAGGCTGCCGCCGCGCAGGGCTAGCCGCTTCTGTTCGGCGAACTGTGCGGCCCAGTTGGCGAAGGCGCGCGATTCCGAACCGGTGATCCGCAGTTTCGTGATGCCGCTCAGGTATTCCAGGACCAGCCCGGCCACTTTACCGTTCACGTTGCTGGTTTCGCGCAACACGCGCACGCTGAGGCGGCCCAGCACCAGGTTGACCGTGATGGCCACGCCGACCAGCAGGAGCGCAATGAATGCCAGCCTGACGCTGTAGTGGAACAACAGGATGATGTTCAACGCCGAAAAGGAATTGCTGATCACCGATGCGATCACGGGGCCGGACAGGGCTTGCCGGATTTCGTTGATGCCGTTGATGCGGGTCGCCAGGTCGCCGGAGGAAAAATCGCGGAAAAACGGCACCGGCAGGTTCAGCACGCGGTCCCACACGGCCGCCTGCAAGTCGCTGCTCGCCTTGCCTTCGATACGCAGCATGGCCAGCGACCGGGTGGCTTCGAACATCAGGGTGACCAGGCTCGCAATGAACAGGATCAGGACGATCTGCCCCATCTGGGCGCGATCGGCGGCCGGGAAGACATTGTCGAACAGGTGGCCGCTCGCGACCGGAATCGCCATGGCGAGCAAGGTGCTGGCGAATGCGATCGCGATGACGGTGACGATGTCGCGCCGGATGCCCTTCGACACGAAACGCAGGACATCGGCCAGGGTCAGCTTGCTGGACGGCAGGGCCGTGTAAAAGGTATAGGCGAACTGCCGCAAGCCTTCCGCGAATTCCTGGGTCACCCTGGAACGCTCGCCCGTGCGCGCCTCCACCGCCTCGTACCCGCCGCTTCGTACCGGCAGCAGCGCGAATGCGGTCTTTCCCTGTTCGGGGAAGACCAGCAGCGGGCCGTTGTCCTCGAGCCACCACTCGCCCTTGAGCGCGACGACACGGGTACGGACCGACGAGGCTTGCGCGATGTCCTTGATGGGATCGCGGCTGCGCACGCCGGGCACCGGGGGCGGCGCCGCCTTGAATGCGATTCCCATGCGCGCGCCGATGATCCTGCAGGCGCTGAGGAGGTAGTTGGCGCCGTCGACGTCAACACCTTCGTCCTCGCTGGCGTTGAACAGCGAGACGAAGCTGCCCAGCGCGTCCGACATGGCCTTGGTGCCGATTTCGCGCTTGAGCTGCAGGCGGTTCAGTTCTTCGGCCTCGTTCTGCTGCTTCTGGCGCACGGCCGAATCGAACAGGATCGAGAACAGGCAGTCGACCGCATTCAGCATGTCGGTACGCGAGAGGCGCGCGGCGGCGTCGGCGCTGGTCAGCGTATGCACCGTGCTCGCGGGTGCCATCGTGAACCAGGCGTTCGGCGGCATGGGCGCCGGGCGCGCCGACGCCAGCCGCATCCTGCCGAAGAAATTCACCTGTCCCGCGTCCAGCTCGACCCACATGCCGGCCGTGGCCGATACGAAGGAAACGGTCTGGTCGGGGCCGGTGGCGTGGTTTCCCGCCTCCAGCGGCCGGCTGCCGGCGGGGGCGCTCTCGGAAAACCCTGCCGCGATATTGCCCAGCAACTGGTCGAACAGCGCGACCACCTCCTCGGGAGGCAGCATGGCGTCCAGGGCGGACACCAGTTCGCTGCGCGCGATCGTCCGGTAGCGGGCGTCGGGACCGGGCACGACCGCCAATACCTCGGTGCCGCGCGCAGGGATGGCGGGAAAGGTCAGCAGTTGTCCGGCGGCGACCGAAAACAGATGCTCCCGGGCGCCGGCGCCGGTCTCCGCGTGATTGGCGACCAGGAACACCTCGACCGTGCCGTGCTCCACGAACCAGGCAACATCGTTGCGTGAAATCAGCTGGAGGCCCTTGAGCGTCCCCGCTTGGCCCAGCAGCTGCAAAGGACTTTCCAAGATCAGATCGTGTCCGTCATTCATTTGCAATCAGCCTCGCGTAGTTGCCGTTCAATTCCATGAGTTCCTGGTGTGAACCGCGCTCGACCACCTTCCCCTTGTCGAGCAGGATGATCTCGTCGCAATCACGGATCGAGCTCAGGCGGTGGGCCACGATCAGGCAGCTGCAACCGCGGCGGCGCAGGTTGGTGTCCACGATTTTCTCGGTCAGCGGATCGAGCGCGCTGGTGGCCTCGTCCAGCACCAGCAGCCGCGGGTTCGATGTGAGTGCCCTGGCGATTTCCAGGCGCTGGCGCTGGCCGCCGCTGAAGTTGGCGCCGCCTTCGGCGACTTCGCTGTCGTAGCCGCCCGGCCGTACGGCAATCATGTCGTGGATGCAGGCATCCTTGGCCGCATTCACCACCACGCCCTGCCTGACGGTGTTGTCCCACATCGTCAGGTTGTCGCGGATGGTCCCGGAAAACAGGGAAATGTCCTGGTCCACGGCCGCCATCGAATTGAGCAGCTGCTGGCGCGGCCAGTCCTCGCGCGGCTTGCCGTCGAACAGGATCTCGCCTTCCCAGGCGTCGTACAGCCCCACGACCAGCTTCGAAATGGTCGACTTGCCGCACCCCGACGAACCCACCAGGGCGATGCGCTGGCCGGGCTTGAGCGTCAGGTTGAAGTCCTTCAGCAGCGGCGGTTCGAGCCGGCTGTAGCCGAAGGTCACGTTGCGCAGCTCCAGCGCGCCTTCGAGCTTGGCCGAGACCAGCTTCACGTCGCCCTTGTCCATGGCTCCGATGTCTTCGCTTGGATAGCGCATCACATCGTCCAGGCGGTCCATGTCGCCCTGGAACGCCTGGATCTTGCCGCCCAGCGCCACCAGCGCATTGGTCGGCGCAATGAAACTCGCCACCAGCGCCTGGAAGGCCACCAGCATGCCGATCGTCATTTCGCCATCGATGACGCGCATGCCGCCCAGGCCGAGGATCAGGGCCGTATTCGTCGCCGTCAAGAACTTCGGCAGCAGGTCGAGCGCGATCGAGGTGCGGCTCATTTCCTGCATCGAATTCATCAGGCGCGCCTGGTAGCCGGCCCAGCGGCTGAAGAAATCGGACTCGGAGCCGGACGCTTTCAGGGACTCGATCAGCAGCAAGCCGTTCATCGAGGTGCCGACGACCTTGCCGCCATCGATCGACAGCTTCTGGTTGAGCTCCTTGCGCCGTTGCGACACGAACTGCAGCACCAGCATGTTGACGACGACGATGCCGATCGTGATCAGGCTCATCGTGACGTCGTAGAACAGCATGATGAAGGCGAAGAACAGCGCCGTGATCACGCTCAGCATGCCGGCGACCAGGTCTTCCGACAGGATGTTCGCGACCCGGTCGTTGATGCCGACGCGCGCACCGATGTCGCCCGCCGAGCGCTGGTTGTAGAACGTCACCGGCAGGCGCAGCACATGCCAGAAGAACGAGGCCGAGGTGCTCAGGGCGATCCGGGTCTCGAGCTTGAGCAGGTAATAGCGCTGCAGCCAGGTCAGGGCCCCCATCAGCAATCCGGTCGCGAGCATGCCCCCGATCAGCGGTTTGGCCCAGTCGTCCAGGCCGCCCACCAGGACCTGGTCGATGAACACCGACGTAAACACCGGAATCACCAGGCCCGGCACCACCAGGGCCAGCCCCACCAGCACCAGGTAGCTCAGCGCGGTCTTGGCCCCGACCAGGCGCCGGCTCAGCCCCGCGATCAGGCTGGGCGGCTCGCCCGACGCCGTGAAGTCAGGCCCCGGCGTGAAGGTAAGGACGATGCCGGTGAAGGACTGGTCGAATTCCGCGTCGGTGACGGTGCGCCGTCCGAGGCCGGGATCGTTCAGGAACACGGTACCGTCCCCGAAGCCGTCGAGCACGACGAAGTGATTGAAATTCCAGAATACGATCGCCGGGAAGGTCATCTTGCGCAAGGCCGCCGGTTCGGTCCGGAAACCACGCGCGACCAGTCCGTACTGGCGCGCCGCCGTGATGATATTGCTCGCCTTGCTGCCGTCGCGCGACACGCCGCAGGCGATCCGCAACTGTTCGAGCGGGATGTATTTCTTGTAGTAGGCCAGGATCATGGCCAGCGACGCAGCCCCGCATTCGACCGCCTCCATCTGCAGGATCGACGGCGACGTGACGCGCTTGTCCGCCGGACGGCGGCGCAGTCCCTGGCCGATACGCCCGAAGGCGGCGTGCGCGGCATTCATGAATGTCATCTGCATCGTTTTGCTCTCAGTCCAGTCCAAGTACTTTCTTGAGGATCGGGATCACGAACACGATGGGCTTTCTTTCGGAAAGCGTGATCGAGGCGGAACACGAGGTGCCGCTCTGGATCGAGAACGGCGGACCGCTGCGGGTCGACCACTCGTAATGGCTGACGTTGTTCGACGACGGCTTGAGCGCCGCCACGATCTGGATCGGCGCATGCTCGCCCGACAGCTGCTGGACCAGCTTGTCGTTGCCGAAGACGCGCATCAGGCCCTGGTCGGTCGACGGATAGTCGGCCACGTTGGTCACGAAGGCCGGCAGGAAGCCGTATTCCTCGCGCTTGGCCGTGCTCGGGCTGATTTCCAGCTTCATGCCGCCGCGGACCTTCTTGCCCTCCGATGCCGGCAGATAGACGTAGGCTTCGATTTCATTGACGTCGACGCCCGACGATTCGATGCCGACCAGGTTGGTGCCGCGCTCGACCAGCTGGCCATCGGCCACCTTCACTTCCAGCACCCGGCCGGCGTACGGACTGAGGATGGACGTGGAATTCTTCGCATCGCGCGCCATCAGCGCGATCGAGCGCTTGACCTCGTCGAGCTGGTTGCGCGCCGCTTCGACTTCATTGTCGCTTTGCTTCTTCCCTTCCAGACGGGTCAGCTCGAGCTGCTTGAACTGCGCCTTGACGTTTTCCGCTTCCAGCTGCGCCGTCGTCGCTTCGAGGCGGGAGGCGATCAGGGTCTGCTTGGTGATCAGGCCCTGCTCGTACAGGCTCGACTGGGTTTCGATGCGGTCCTTGACCAGTGCCACCCGCTGCTGCGCCGACGCCAGCTGGTGCTGCAGGTTCTGGCTCTGCTGCGTCAGGGTCGCCTCGCGCAGGTTTTCGGCGCGCTGGGCCACGGCCCTGGCCTGGTCGTATTGCGCCTGGACTTCCTTCAGGCGTGCTTCGCGCGCCTCGATCTTCTGGAGCATGTCGTATTGCTCGAGGCGGCCGATGATCTGGCCGCGCGTGACATTGTCACCCACCTCCACCGCCAGGTCGGACAGGCGGCCGCTCGAGGATGCGGTCAGCACATTGATGCCGCCGGTTTTCACCAGGATGCATTGTTGCCCGTTCAGCTTGATGGGAATCTTGCCGAAGATGGCCCACACGATTGCCGTCAACAGCAGCACGCCGATGCCGGCCAGGGCAATCCAGCCCTTGGGCGATGTCACCCGCAGCAGCCTGTCGAGCTCTTCCGGTGAGGACAGCTTGTTCAGCGCTACCTGCCTGAAAAGATTCTTCTTCGTCATAAGCCTGGTTTTCGATCTGGATTAACGGGCAATGGAAAGCTGCTTTTCGAGAGGGCCGAGTCCGCCCAGCGCGCCCATGTCAAGCGCAAACCGGTCGACATCGGCATCCGGATCCGATGGGGTCGGCAGCAGAGTATTGGTTTCCAGGCGCAGGCGCGCGATCGCGGTGGCATACGCCAACTGCGCCTGGAGGGCATTGATGCGGGCATTGACGAAGCGCGTTTCGACGTTGATGACGTCGATCAGCGTCGAGATGCCGTTCTTCTGCTTGACGATTTCCTGGTTCACCGCCTGCTCGTACAAGAGCAGGCCTTCCTGCGCGGTGTTCAGTTGTTCCGCGCCGCTGAGAACGGCTTGCAGCGCGCTGTCGACCGCACTGGTCACGGCGCTTGCCAGGTCGCGTTGCGAAATCATCAGCTCGGTCTGCTGCGCCGAACGCTCCAGCAAGACGCCGCGTGCGGTCCTGTTCGCCACCGGGAATTGATAATTCAGCCGCGCCGTCACCGACGGTCCCGCCAGGTTGCGGCCGATAAGGTTCTGGTATGCAGGCTCGCCGCCCGCTAATCCCTTGTTATAGGAAACGCCGACTTCCAGGTCGACCCTGGGCCGCAGGCCGTCGCGCGCCGACTGCGTCAGGCGTTCGGCGCCTTCGAGCTGCTTTTGCAGGGAACGCAGATCGGTGCGCCGCGCCAGGGCGTCCGCGCGCAGCGCCGCCAGTTGGGTATCGTCCAGGGCGCGCATGTCGGTGGCTGCGGGCAAGGGATCGGCCGGTGCCGGCAAGGCCCCCGTTTCGGCCGCGTTCAAGCCCAGCAGACGGCCGAGCGCGCTACGCGCGTCGTTCAATGCCAATGCCGCAGCCTGGCGCACGACGATCTTGTCGGCGAGGTCGGCCCTCAGCAGCACCAGGTCGCCGCGCGGCTTCTCCGATGCCTCGACCAGTTTCTGGTTCGAGGCCAGCATGCTCCGGCTGCGGTCTTCGCTGCTGACCGCAGCCTGCAGCAGCGCCTCGCGCACCCGATACGTCCAGTAGGCCACCAGGGTCTGGTAGAGCACCTGGGAAATCTGGGTACGCAAGTCGTCCCGGCTGGCCTGTACGCGCAGCCTGGCCGCATCCTCGACCGCAGCCACTTCGGCCGCGCCGCGCCCGCGCAGCAAAGGCAGCACCAGCGTCAGGCCCAGCGTGGCTTCGCGCCCGTGCGCGTCCGTCGGCAGGCCGCCATGGTAGTTTGCCGTGCCCAGCGAGACGCCTGCGGTCATGCCATTGCGCAACAGTTTGGAAGCGCCGACTTCGTAGCCGGCCGTATAGGACTTGGTATCGTCCAGGCCCAGCAAGGGCGAACCCATGAGCCGCGAATAATTCGCATCCGACGAGAGGACGAAATCGAACTGCCCCGCGGCCTGCATGTACTGGCCTTGGTAACTGTCAACATAGGTTTCCTGGACCAGCACGTCGCGGTTTTTCGAGAGCGCCATGCGTACCGCGTCGGCCAGGTGCAATGCAGGCATCTCGGCAGCCTGCACGCCGCTGCACACGACAAGCGCCGACAACATCACGCCTGCGACCATCGAACCTATACGGGACAGCTCGTGCCTGCAACGGTACGTCTTCTTGATTTCTTTTCGGTGCATCATCCTGCTCGTTCAAGGCAATATCGCGCGCGTCGTCCCTCGGCCAATCCTGCCGAAGGATAAGGCCGGATCGGATTCATTATCTTTTCAGGGGAAAATCAGGTACGCAGATCGAATCCGAATGCACCTGATTCGAAAATCTCGACGCGAAATCAATCGCTTGAAATGAATTCGTATTTTCCGCAGCAAGATGAGATGCAAAACCCGGCAGAATCGCATCTCGTTTCATGCCTACGCCGTCAGATGCTGTCGATCGGCGTCGTCGGCACACCCGGCTGGATAAGGATCGGAATCGGGGCTTTTACGCCGCCATTCGCATTTTCCAGATCGCTGCTGCTGAGCTCTTCAGTGAAATTTTCTTCGATCACTTCGTTCGTTACCTTGTTCATTGCATTCTCCAGAGGGATGTCAAACGTCGAGACGGCGTGGCTGTGCTTCTATCTTTGCTTCTATCTTCGGAGATCCTGAAGGCGATCGTTTCATGCCGAAACGGGACTGGGCGTCGAAGCGCGGCGTATTTCTTCGCTGGGCACCTTGTTGCGTGTGGCAATTTGTGGGCAACGCACACATGCCTTCGTGCCTTCCTGTGCCCACCATACGCAATTGGCTCGAATGCCACAGGTTGCCCATTGGTCATAGACCTGGTCGACCTGCTGCACGATGTTCGTCGCCAAGTTACAACCCTTGGTCTCGCCGTTGTGATGCTGGCAGCGGGCCCCGGCACACGGCGCCGCGACGCGGAACACTTCCTCGGGCTCGACACCCTTGAGCTTGGCCTCCAGCTCGGGCGCCGGCGCCATCATCTGCTTGAGGAACATGACTCTGGGCGCCTTGGCAGTACCGCCCGCGATCCCGAACACGACAGCGCCCTCCTGCTTCCACGGTGCGCTTGGACACAAGGCGCCGCTCGATACCGCGTTTCCAGCATCCTGCTGCCGCGCCTTTCCATCCGACGCATTTTCATCGGCAATAACTTGCCCTGGGCTGATTTCAGACTGACCCATGGATACCTCTAATAGGTTTTTTGCATGCGGGCCGGGCAAACGACGCGATGCGATCGCCTGCCCGTTACCCAGACTGGTATTACAGCGGGGAAATCAGGCCGATGGTAGCCGGAGGAACCATTCCCCCACTTGCTTTGTCGAGATCGCTTTCCGACAACTCGGTTGCCTTTTCCACGCGCTCCAGTGCTTCATCGACTGCGCTGTCGACTTGATCGGGCGAGATACGCTGCGGGCGGTTTGCATTCTTTTCCATGATTTCCTTGATTCCCTAATTAGAGTTGATGTGCACTTCTCTACCCCATGAAATATGCGAATTGCATGGGCTTTCGCGTCATTGGCGCACTGCCAATGCCTAGCGAACCTGGGGCTAGAAAGAATCCCGGCGATGCACTCTGCTTCATCCTGGGAATCTCCCTTGCTCGATACCTGGACCACAATGTTAAATCTCGGAACTACTTAATGAACATCAATATGCCAAAAAAAAATCTGGCTTGCAACGTGAAAAATAAAATTTTTTTATCATTCCAAACACCCATTACGGGTGCCGTTGCGTTATTATTCGCGCCCCTAAAGCGTGATATTCCGCGCAAATGTCACAGTATCCAGGAAAATAAAATCTCTCTGATTCTCACATCCTCACCAAATGTTTCATGCGCCCTGCATTGAACTTTAAAAGGATGCATGCGACGGCTTGACGACAATTTCGAATATTCCCTTGTTGCGTTTTCTCAAGCTGTGCATTACCTTTAAGACTTGCAGCGAAATTCATTCACTTGGGGTAGCGCATGGCAGTACGCCTATGGTTCTTCGCGTACTGGAGCCATTGTTCGACGTGGCACTGCAGACAAACTTCTTCCATGACGGAGGGGCAATCGTGTCCGCGTGCCGCTAACAAATATTTTCTCAAGCTTTTCCTATGAGTTCAGTCGCGAAATCTCCGCTCCAATCCTTCGACGATCACCTGTCGGCGCACCAGGTGAGCACTGAATGCCGTAGCTGCGGCGCCGAGGTCAATGGCAAATTTTGTGCGAGTTGCGGTGAAGAAACGGAAGTGGTCGTGCCAAGTGCAGGCGAATTCCTGCACGAGTTCATTGGGCATTACGTTGCCCTCGAAGGCAAGCTGCTGAAAACCCTGCAGGTCCTGGTGTTCAGCCCGGGCCGGCTGACCGTCGACTACCTGGCTGGCCGCCGTATATCGTTCATTTCTCCCCTGCGTCTCTATCTGACCCTGAGCATCGTTGCGTTTACGCTGATCAAGGTATTTGGCGTAGAGCTCCCCCAGTTGACTTTCGACGGCAAGTCCATTGGTGCGACCTACACTCATGTCACGCCCGAGAAAACGGCAACGCTCGACATCACGATCAAAGACAGCAGCAAGCGCAATGCACGTCCCGACACAGATGCGACAGCCGACCAGGCGCATCAAGTGCTGTCTCCGAATCCGATTGTCGGTAACGCCATTCAAATCCTCGGCAGTATCAGCCAGAAATGGATGAAAAACCTGCAGCACTTCATGGGTGAACCGGAATCGAAAAAGAGCGAGGCGCTCAACTATGGCTTCCTCGCTTATCTGCCGTATATGCTGATCGGGGCATTGCCTTTGTTCGCGCTGTATCTCAAGCTTATTTATCTTGGGTCCGGCCGTCGCTATGGAGAACACCTGGTCTTTGCATTGCACACCAACACGTTTGCATTCCTGCTGACAAGTTTGATGATGCTTGTCCCGGGCAACGTCGGGTGGCTGGCGCTTTGCCTGCATGAGCACCTTTATTCCCTGATTTCCGCATGGGATTGTTTACAGGTCTTACCGTTCCTCTGGTTGATGCTCTATCTACCTGCGGCCATGCGCCGCGTTTATGCGGGCAGCTTTCTTGCAACGGGATGCCGCTGGCTGGTATTAATCACTGCCCATCTGCTGGTGATCTTGACCTCGACGATCATTGCGGAGCTTATCGGCATCGTTCAGCATGGATGAGTGACATATGTTCCGCAGCCCGGCAGTCCGCCCGCAGCAACGATCACCCATCGGCTAAAACCACGGCAGCATGGCCCGCAAGTCGAGATACCAGTGTCCCACGGCGACAATCAAGCACCTCAGTTATCAAACGACACTCTCCGGTGATCCATCGTCGTCCGCTTGCTCATCCTGATTGTGTAAGCAGCACGGCAATTCCAATGAAACCATGATCGGTCAAGAATGAAAAACAAAACGATTTACGCTTGCAAGGCAGACACGCGACCCGGCCCGGCCGCAGTCCCAACCGGAGTCACGCCGATGCGCAATGCCTTTGCAAGAGGAATATCAGCATGCCTGTTCCCCTTGGTGCTCGGCGCTTGTGCCGGCAATGCGCCGACTGCGGCGCCCACGAGCCAGGTCAACCTGATTCCACACGCCAATGCGCAGTGGTTCAAGCTGCCGACCGAAGCCTATAAAGGAAAACAGGACGATATATTCTTCGTTGACGCGCAGACCGGGTTTTATGGCAATGGTGCAGGCAAGATTTTCAAGACGGTCGATGGCGGGCAGCACTGGACACTTGTCCTCAACAAACCGGGGACTTATGTGCGCGCGCTTGGATTCGTCGACGCACAGCTGGGTTTTGCCGGGAATATCGGGACCGAGTACTTCCCTGGCGTTACCGACACGACCCCCTTGTACCGTACCGTCGATGGCGGCGCGACGTGGTCCCCGGTCACGGGCTTGAGCGGGCCCCAGGTCAAGGGACTGTGTGCGATCGACATTCTCAAGGTCGGCTTCATCAATGCCGGCGTCCTCGCGCACCGCACCGTGGTCCATGCGGGCGGCCGGGTCGGCGGCCCCGCGTACCTGATGCGCTCGCTGGACGCGGGCACCAGCTGGAAGACCATCGACATGGGACCTCACCTGGCGGCGATCACGGACGTGAAATTTTTCGATGAAATGAACGGCATCGTCGTCGGCAGCGACGACGCATCGATCGAACGCTCGCACGCGGTGGTGGTCAGCACACATGATGGCGGCCAGACGTGGCAACGCGTCTATACATCGGCGCGGCCGTTCGAATTGGCCTGGAAAGTCTCTTTCCCTTCCCGCAAGGTGGGCTATGTGACGGTCCAGAACTACAATCCGGACAAAAGCGTGACGCAACGTGTCGTCGCGAAATCCGTCGATGGCGGCAAAAGCTGGAATGAGCTCGCACTGGCCGATGACTTTGCCGTACGCGAATTCGGCGTCGCCTTTGCCGATGAGATGACGGGTTGGGTAGGTACCAGCACGACCGGTTTTGCGACAACGGACGGCGGCAAAAGCTGGCAACGAGTCAATATGGGGCGCGCGGTGAACAAGATCCGTATTGTTCCTGATGGTAGCCATTATGTCGGTTATGCGATCGGTGTCGAAGTATATAAATTCGGCAGCCAGGCACAGGCGATGACGACTCAATAATTTCTCAAAAAAGCTTTTACTGAAAGGCGAAACGAGGATATTATAAATTCACCTCTTCGGCAGTAATGCCTGTTTGAGATATTCCGCGGCAATGCAGTCGCGGGAGAAGGTTTGGCGGAATCTGCCGGCGATTCCGTCGATGGCGCCGATGTTTCATCGGCATCGGGAAACGTGCACTCTACATGCACCTGCTCAAACGCAGCAATAACCTATTCATATATCGAAAGGCTTACGAAATGAACCAACCGGTTGATCGCTCGGAACAAGCAATTGCTGCCGATCTGGATGAAGTGACTCAAGCAGGCGTCGATGAAGCGAATGAATTGTCGAAAGACGATCTCAGCGGCGTCAATGGGGGCGTCGTGGATCCGAAGAAATACATTCTCCCTTTCGTTGATCAGGCCTGATCAGCGTCCAATCCGGGATTCGACGGCATGCGGACATGTCCGCATGCCGTCTTTTCATGTTCCAGCCAGCGCGGCAAGCCATTCCCGTGGCGACATGCCGCTGCAATGTATCGAATCGAATGCAGATACAAAAAAGCCTGCCTCCGGCCCATAAGGAATCCGGAACAGCAGGCCATATGAAACGAATGCTTATACCGGATCCTGCCGGAACCACTTCGTCAGTATCCACTTTTCCCCAGTCACCACTTTTTCGCCACAATGCATCGTACCGCCGGTGATAGCGGCGTCCGGGTAATTGAAAAACAAAGCACTGCCGGCGCGTGGGCTGACCCTCAGTCCAAGATTCGAAAAATAGGTGGCACCGCCCGCCTCCGGTTGTTTCAGATAAACGATAAGAGTGGCCAGGCGCTGCCCGCCTTCGGTGACGAATCTATCCGAAGACTCGTTGGGCTTTTCAAAAAAATCGTAGTGGGCAACGTATTGTTGTCCCGGCAGGTAACGCTGGATCTGCAGGGGTTCGCTGTTTGCGGCAGGCCAATCCACCAGTTCCGCGATTTTCTCTTCCACGAGATCGACCAGGCTCGAATGGTTGCGGGGAAAGCGCGCGGTAAAACTGCTTCGCTTTCTGGCTTGCTGGCTCAAGTTGCCCTGGTCGAGCACTTCTGCCGGCGCAAGGACGTCCTCGCCCTGGCGGCACAACGCGTCACATTCTTCGGGAGAGAGGAAGTTATCAACTAGAACTATCCTCGGAAAAAATTGCTCGAACGAAATCGTTGGGCTTGAACTACCTAGATGCAAGGTTGTCTGCTGCGTCTCGGTATGGATGTCCGGTACAGCGGCTGAGTTCTGGTAAAGCGCCACGTCATCGTTGTCATTCTGAGACAACACCACCTGAGCAATTCGTTTGGCAACCGGCACGCTGTAGCCATAATTAACTGCCAGACCGATAACAATTTGAGAGAAATTCCGTCCTGCCTCTGCACTTTCTCTCATCCAGCGTTTCAACTCGTCTTGAATGATCATCTTCTTGATTTGCCTGAACTAACGCCGTACGCGCTGAATGCATTCAGCGACGGTCATGATGGAATTCTTGTCTTCGGGTTTGCAAGACAGGCTGGCACAGGCGATTGACGTCCAATCCACATGCCCGGAGCAAATCGATGCGAGCGAGAACCGTCGGCCAAATGAAAAAAGGTGAGTCCGCCATGGGAATCACCAGGATAAACAAATATTCTTTACTGATTTTTTAGAACGGGATGGTGAGGTTGATCCCGATCGACCAGCCACCACTCGTGCCACCGTTCACATCGCTCAAGTCTTCAGCCGACACTTCATCGGCGTTGACCACCTGATTCGTTTGATCGATCGGCAGAACCTGCTTTTCTTCTTTGTTATCGACAGTATTGGACATGATTATTCCTCGTTAGAGATGAAAAGGCGTTGCGCCATTCTCGGTCATTGTCTGCATTTCAACTGACGGGCAACCCGGCAAGGGGCCGCCCGCCAATCTCAATACGGGACTGCCTTATTTCGGGCTGGTCCACTTGATGGTGGCCGACACTTCGACCGCGCCACCGTTGACATCGTTCAGTTCGTCTGCGCTGACTTCCACGGTTTCGGCTTCAACTGCTTCCGGGGCTACATCTTTGATTTCTTGAATCTGCGACATGGTAACTCCTAAGTAAAAAGCGCTCTGGAAATGGCATCATCAATCGAGCGATAGAATTGATGATAAATCTTATGGCAATACATTTACTGATCAGTCAGAAACAAATAAAAACAAAACATAGCCGATACCAATACATCTTTCAGGGCATCACTCTCGTTTATTTATTATTTTCTTTCCAAACTTGTGAATCAGTGCATTCATTATCAGAAAGGAGAAAACATGTGTCAAGCACTTTTTTGCGGGTTTAAAAAAGATACACAGAACATTTTTTTAGATGCCTTAAGGAAATAAACATGGTCTTTCTCCGGCCTCCTTCATATAACCCTCATTGCATGAAATCCCGCCCTTGCCGGCAATCTGGCGGAATTAAGCGTGATAATCAGATAGATTTTGTTTTTCGAGATTTCAACCGAATTACAGGTACTAAGAGCGCCTAACAAAACCTTCAGGGAAGGGGATGCGGCCCGCCGACGTATCACAAGACAGTACTCGAGTACGGCGAGGCGATGCAACGCAGCCATGGAGGTTTTGTTAGGCGCTCTAGAGCGGGGCGAATATCTTTAAACGGTATTCGCCTTCACGGAAAAGGAATCGCACTGCAGCTATCGTTATTCTTTAGAGCGCCTAACACAAGCCCTAGGGCAAGGCGCATCGTCGAAGACAGTACGCTAGTACGGCGAGACGAATGCAACGCAGCCATGGGGCTTGTGTTAGCGGCTCTTGATGGCATGGATAGAATTCGCGATAAATTGTCATTCTGCCCAGGTGTTTTCATGCCCTCAGGTCCGACACGATGCGCAAGTCGCCGGCACGCGGTACGACTGCATGCAGACTGTGTCTTTCTTGCATCTTTACATGGACTTGCTCAACAAGCTCATCCATAGTGTCGGGTTCGAACCAGACTGCAACCCAACATGAGCACCCTCGACACCACCGCCCCCCAGCTGACCGCCTCGCCCACCAATGGCCAGGCAGCCGACGCCGACCTCGTCCTCACCTTCAACGAGCAGGTCGTCGCCGGCAGCGGCACGCTGGTCCTGCGCGACAATGACGGCACGGTCGTGTTCTCGGCCAAGGTCATCGACAGCCCGGCCATCACGGTTTCGGGTTCGACGCTCACCCTGCACCTCGATCAACGCCTGGCCTATGCCAGCGCTTACGCTATCGAACTGGGCAGCGACGCCGTGAAGGATCTGGCCGGCAACGCCTTCAACGGCGTCTCCACGTTCTTCACGTCCGGTCTCAGCCCGGTGGCGCTGGACTTCACCGGTACCGCCGAAGCCGAAACCGTCCACGGCAGCGACCTGGCGGACACCATCGCCGGCGGCGGCGGTCGCGACGTTATCTACGGTTACGGCGGCGCCGACCTGCTGACCGGCGGCGACACCACCTCGGCCTATGAATACGTCCAGTCCGGCGACATGATCGACGGCGGCGCCGGCAATGACACGATTGACGGCAGGGACGGCAACGATTCCCTGTACGGCGGCGACGGCGACGATGCTGTCTACGGCGGCGACGGCAGGGACTGGCTCGACGGCGGCAAGGGCAACGACTTGCTCGACGGCGGCAGGGGCAACGACAACCTGGGCAGCGCGGACGGTGACGACACCCTGCTGGGCGGCGATGGCGACGACCAGTTGTCGGCCAACGGCGGGGGCGCGGTCCGCCTCGACGGCGGCGCCGGCAACGATACGCTGGCCGGCAGCGATGCCGCCAGCTACATCGGCGGCAGCGGCGACGACAGTATCCGCATCAACGTCACGTCGACCGTGGCCCTCGACGGCAGCGCCGGCGGCGGCGACGGCAACGACCTGTTCGACCTGAACGTATCCCCCGCCGCACGCTCGCACCTGGTACTGCGCGGCGGCGCCGGCGTCGACACCTATGTGCTGCACGCGTCGTATGGCCAGTCCGACGGCGGCGCGCGCATCGACGTCGCCGATTTCACCGCAGGCACCGGCGGCGACCGCATCGACCTGCAAGGCCTGCTGCCCGTCAACTACGGCGGCAATCCGTTCACCGACGGCACCCTGAAACTGGCCGCGGACGGCGTGGACACCCTGCTCCAGCTCAAGACGAGCTCTGCGCCGTCGGGTTACCTGACCGTGCTGCGCCTGAACAATGTGCAGCCGGGCCAGCTGAGCGCAGCCAATTTCAGCGCCGGCATCGATCCCGCCGGCTCGTCGAAGGCGGCGCCGATCGCCGGTACGGCCGGCCCCGACCGGCTGTCGGGCTCGGTCCTGGACGATGCGATCGACGGCGCCGGCGGCAACGACACCCTGTACGGCGCCGGCGGCAACGACATCCTGCTCGGCGGCGCCGGCAATGACCTGCTGTACGGCGACGCCGGCCACGATTCGCTCGACGGCGGCGACGGCAACGATGCGCTGTACGGCAACGACGGCGACGACACCTTGTCCGGCGGGCTCGGCAACGACACCCTCGACAGCGGCGACGGCAACAACAAGGTCGACGGCGGCGCCGGCGACGATTACCTGTATGTCTCCAATGGCGGCGCCAATCTGCTCGACGGCGGCAGCGGCAACGATACCTTGTCCGACAGCGGCAGCGGCAACGACACGCTGCTCGGCGGCGACGGCAACGACGTGCTGACGGTGAACAGTTACTACGACGTTCCCGCCCGCAGCGTGACGGTGTCCGGCGGCGACGGCAGCGACACCATCAACCTCGGCAGCAGCCTGCGTGCCAGCATCAGCGCCAGCGGCGGCGGCGGCGCCGACACCTTTGTCTTCGGTTATTTCAGCGGCTATCTCGCCGATCCCAGCCGCCCGATGGTCATCGACGACTTCTCGGCCGCCGGCGGCGACCGGCTCGACCTGCGCGGGCTGTTCGCGGCACCCTTCAGCGGCAACCCGTTCGGCGGCTCGGGCTACCTGAAAGCGGCGCAGGACGGCGCCGATACCGTGATCTGGTACGACGCCGACGGCGCGGCCGGTGCCGGCACCGCGCTGCCGCTGGTCCGGCTGACCGGGGTACGCATCGACGCCCTGCCGGCCACGGCCTTTGTGGGCGGCTTCGATCCGAGCGGTACCAGCAAGGGCATGTCGCTGAGCGGCACGGCCGGCGACGACCGCCTCGCCGGCACCTGGCTCGACGACACCATCCAGGGCGGCGACGGCCGCGACAGCATCGATGGCGGCCCCGGCGACGACCTGCTGGGCGGCGGCGACGAGACGGTGCTGGGCAGCGGCGACACCGTCAACGGCGGCCTCGGCAACGACACCATCGACGGCGGCACCGGACCGGACCGTCTCAGCGGCGACGCCGGCAACGACAGCCTGACCGGCGGGGCCGGCGCCGACATCCTGTACGGCAACGACGGCAACGACACGCTCGACGGTGGCGACGGCGACGACACCCTGTCCGACACCGACGGCAGCAACGTCCTGCGCGGTGGTGCCGGCAACGACTGGATCAGCGCACCGCCCTATTACGCCAGCAGCCACGACAGCCGCCTCGAGGGCGGCACCGGCGACGACACGCTGATCGGGGGCGGCGCCAACGACACCCTGTCCGGCGGCGACGGCAACGACCTGATCCAGCTCGTGGAATCATTCATTGCCGACGCGACCGCCACGGTCGATGCCGGCGCCGGCAACGACACCATCGAAGTCAGCGCCGCCTACGGCGTGGCCAAGGGCAGCATCGATGTCACCGGCGGCACCGGCAGCGACACCTATCGCTTCATGGGCGGATACGGCAGCGGCTACACCTCCACCTCGCTGCTGCGCATCGCCGACTTCCAGGCCGGCGCCAAGGGCGACGTGTTCGACCTGATGCGCATGCTTCCCGGCGACCTGGCAACCAATCCATTCGGCAGCGCGGGTTACCTGCGGCTGGTCGCCGACGGTGGCGACGCCTTGCTGCAGCTCGACCGGGACGGCACTGCGGGCAACACCGGCTTCACGACCATCGCGGTACTGAAAGGCGTTGCCCCGGACGCCCTCACCGGCGACAATTTCACGCAAGGCCTTCGTCCCGACGGCAGCGCCACCGGCATCGACCTGCAAGGTACGGGCGCCAACGATTCCCTTACCGGCGGCCTGCTCGACGACACCCTGCGCGGCGGCGGCGGCGACGATGATCTGGTTGGCGGCAAGGGCACCGATCTCATCTACGGCGACGATGGCAACGACAGGCTGGACGGCGGCAGCGGCAACGACAGCCTGTACGGCGGCGCCGGGAACGACCATCTCGCCGCATCCGACGGCAGCGCCCTGCTGGACGGCGGCGACGGCAACGACTACCTCAACGCCGGCGCCGGGCACCACGTCCTGCTCGGCGGCGCCGGCGACGACCAGCTCACCTCGGAAGGCCGCGGCAGCAACGCGCTGCGCGGCGGCGGCGGCGAAGACTCCCTGATCAGCGCCGCCGGCGGCGCCGACACGCTGGACGGGGGCACGGGCAACGACCAGATCAACATCAACAATTACTATGGCTGGTCGAGCACGACGCCCGCCGACACCAACACGGTGCAGGCCGACGGCGGCGACGGTGACGACCGCTTCTACATCACACTGAGCAGCAGCGCCCCGGTCAACGTCAGCGCACACGGCGGCGCCGGCAGCGACAGCTTCACGCTGTCCACCCTGGCCAACGGCAACCTGATCGAGATCACGGATTTCGAGGCCGGCGCCGGGGGTGACCGGATCGACCTGTCGATGCCGGTGCCCTGGACCGGCAGGAATCCGTTTGCCAGCGGCGGCGTCCTGCGCCTGGAACAGCGCGGCGCCGACACCGTGATCCAGATCGACCCGGATGCCGGCGGCGCCCAGGCCTTCCAGGACGTGCTGACGCTGAAAAACGTCGACAAGACGGCGCTCACCAGTGCCAACTTCTGGAACGGCCTGAATCCGGACGGCTCGGCCACCGGCGTCACCCTGACCGGCACCGACGGCGCGGATGCGCTGTCGGGCAAGCTGCTGGACGACACCCTGTCCGGCGGGCTGGGCAACGATACCCTGGCCGGCTCGCTCGGCGACGACCTGCTGGACGGCGGCGACGGCGACGATCTGCTCGACGGCGACAGCGCGCTGGATTATCCCTACTACATGTCGGGCGGCGCCGACCGCCTGCTGGGCGGCGCCGGCAACGACATCCTGGTCAGCAGCGCCGGCAACGATACACTCGAAGGCGGCGGCGGCAACGACACGCTGCGCATCGTCGAGCATTTCACGCTCGTGGATACCCCCGCCGAAACGGTCGTGGGCAACGGCGGCGACGGCGATGACCTGCTGCTGGTCAACCTCCCGTACGCGGGCAAGACCGACGTCACACTCAGCGGCGGTACCGGCAGCGACCTCTTCCGCATGCAGTCGAAAGCGCTGGGCGGCGCGGGCACGGTGACGATCACCGACTTCCAGGCCGGCGCCGGTGGCGACCGGCTCGACGTGTTCGGCATCGTGTCCTGGGGCGGCACCACGCCCTTTTCCGACGGCACCTACCGGCTGGAACAGCGCGGCGCCGACACCGTGCTGCAGGCGCGCTCCACCTGGTCCGGCCCCGGTTACCACGACGTGGTCACGCTGAAGAACGTCGAACTGGGCACGCTGACCGCCGAGAACACGATGGGTTATCCGCCCGACGGCGCCACCCTCGGCCGCGTGGTCGACGGCACCGACGGCGCCGACGCACTGGCCGGCGGCCCCCTCGACGACACGCTGAACGGCGGCATCGGCGATGACGTGCTGGACGGCCAGGGCGGCGCCGATGTCCTGCGCGGCGGGGCCGGCAACGACACCCTGGACGGCGGGTCGGGCAGCGACACACTCGACGGCGGCGATGGCGACGATGTGCTCGGCGCCAACATCGGCAATGACCTGCTGCAGGGTGGCGCCGGCAACGACACGCTTTGGATCGCGGGCGGCAACGCCACCCTCGAAGGCGGCGCCGGGGCCGATCTGCTGGAGGTCACCGGCAATCCGGGCAGCCGCTTCGACGGCCAGGCCGTGCTGCGCGGCGGCGACGGCGCCGACGTGTTCCGGGTCGGCCGCATGACCGCGGATAACGTCAGCGCCACCGGCGGCGGCGGCCAGGACGTGTTCGAGGCCGGCACCAACCGCTACCAGGTCACCGACTTCCAGGCCGGCCGCGGCGGCGACCAGATCAAGCTGGCGGCGCTGCTGACGGGCGCGGCACAGGATCCATTCGGCGCGGGCCACGTACTGCGCCTGGTCCAGCAAGGCAGCGACACCGTGCTGGAATTCGACCCCGACGGCACCGGCAAGATGTACGATTACCTGCCCGTGATGGTGCTCAAGAACGTGAACGCGAATGCGATCACGGTCGACAACATCGTCGAGCGCATCGATCCGCATCCATCCACGGCCACGCCGGCGCCATCCCTGCCGCCGGTAGCGACGCCGCCGGCACCGGTCACCCCGCCCGCCCCCATCATCGTCACCGGCGGCGGCAGCGACGACGTGCTCGCAGGCGGCGCCGGCAACGACATGCTGATCGGCGGCGACGGCCTGGACACGGCCACCTACACCGGCCGGCAGGCCGACTACGGCGTGACGCGCGACGCCGCCGGCTGGCATGTCGCCGACGGGCGCGGCCTGGACGGCAGCGACATCCTGCAAGGCGTCGAGCGCGTGCAGTTCGCGGACCAATCGCTGGCGCTGGACGTCGACGGCGTCGCCGGCCAGGCCTACCGTTTCTACCGCGCCGCTTTCGACCGCGCCCCCGACCTGCCGGGACTGGGCTACTGGATCTCGGTGATGGACCAAGGGCAGACGGTGCGCCAGGTGGCCTACGGCTTCGCCACCTCGCAGGAATTCGCCGATTTGTACGGCAGCGCGCTGTCCAGCGAGGCGGTGCTGGACCGGATGTACAAGAACGTGCTGCAGCGCGCGCCGGACCAGGCCGGGATGGCCTACTGGCTCGACATCCTGGATACCAAGCAGGCCGATCTGCCGAGCGTGCTGGCCTTCTTCAGCGACAGCGCGGAAAACCAGGATGCGACGGCGGAGCTGATCGCCAGCGGGATCGCGTTCGCGCCCTGGAACGGCTGATCCTGCAAGCAGGCGGGCGCGTCAGCCGGCGTGCCCCGCCAGCCAGGGCACGATCACGTCGAGCAGCCGCACCGGCGCCTCGATCGGGATCATGTGGCCGCTGTCCTCGATGACGACCAGGCTGGCGTCCGGGATGCCGGCCTGCAGCTCGCGCGCCTCGTCGAGGCTGCGCAACTGGTCCTCGGCGGCGGCGACCACCAGGGTCGGGCAATGGATCTCGTCCAGCCTGTCGATGTCGCCGGGACGGTCCAGCACCGACTGGCGCCGGAATACCTCGCCGCCGAGACGCACGCTCATCGCGCGCACGCGCTCGATCAGGGCGTCGTTGTGCTTGTCCTTCGGGTGCAGCGAGGTGGCCACCGCGGTGCGGCTCAAGCCGCTGAAGGCGATCGACGGCGCCGCATGGCCGACCGCGCCCTTGCGCTGGCGCATGGCCGGGGTGTCGGGACGGGTCGAGGTGGCGACCAGCACCAGCGCTTCGACCCGCTTGCCATAAGCCGGCGCCAGCCGGACGATGTCGCGCGCCACGTAGCCGCCCATCGAAAAGCCCACCAGCAGGAAGGAAGGCGGCGCGGAGGCCAGCGCGCGCCGTGCCATCGCGTCGACCGAGGTGTCGTGGCGCAGGTCCGCGTGCGTGACCGGGCCGAAGGGTTGGAGCCGCGGCAGCAGATCGCTCCACAGCGTTTCATCGGCCATGAAGCCGGGGACAAGTAAGAGAGCCATGGCCGCATCCTAGCAGAAGCACTCCGGCCCATCCGCAGCACCCGTAGTTGCAAATTTGAACTGTCCCGATCTTGATTGCGCGGCGTCAACGCCACAGGGTGCCGATACTCTTTACATTAAACAACACCATCGCAACCCGTTCAGGAGCCGACGTGACACTTCAAGCCCCATCACGCATGACATCGAGCGTACGCAACCAGCTGCGGTTCACCTTCGCGGTCGTGATCGCGCTGTCTTTTCTGTCGACCGCACTCGCCATCTGGCGCCTCGAGGTCCTGTCCGGCGAGACCCAGGCCCTCACCCAGCGCTCGCTCGCCAAGGAAAGGCTGATCTCGAGCTGGCAGATGAACACCATGACGGCGGCCAAGCGCACCGCCGTGGTGGCGCGCGCCGCCGATCCCGAGCTCCCCACCGTCTTCGCCGCCGAGACCCGCGCGTCGGTGGCGCGCACCAATGAACTGCAGAAGAAGGTCGGCGCCCTGCTCGACACGCCCGAGGAGCGCGCCCTGTTCGACCGGATCGCGAGCGCGCGCCAGCTTTACGGGAGCATGCGCGACCGCGTGATGGCGCTCAAGGCCGAGGGCCGGGACGCCCAGGCACGCGCGCTGTTCGACCAGGATTTCACGCCGGCCGCCAACGCCTACCAGGGCCTTGTCCAGGCCCTGCTGGCGCTGCAGCAGAAAGCGATCGACGCGCGCACAGCCGCCGTGCTGGACAGCGCGGACAACAGCGCCACCGGCCTAGTTGCACTGTGCGTGGCGACCCTGGTCTTCAGCGCCGCCGCCGGCACCCTGTTCGCGCGTGCGCTGTTCCGGCGCCTGGGCGGCGAACCGGCGGCCGCCGCGGCGGTGGCCGCCGAGATTGCGCGCGGCAACCTGCGTGCCGGGGCGGTGCCCGCGACACGCCCCGGCGCCAAGAGCGCCGACGATGCCAGCCTGATGGCGGCCCTCGAGCGCATGCGCGCCAGCCTGGCGGACATCGTCGGCCAGGTGCGCCAGGGCAGCGGCGCCATCGGCACATCGGTTGCCGCGATGGCGGAGGAAACCCGCGAACTGTCGCGCCGTACCGAAGACCAGGCCGCGTCCCTGGAAGAAACCGCGGCCTCGATGGAGCAGTTGACCCAGGCCGTCACCCAGAGCGCAACCAATGCCGAGCAGGCCAGCCGGCTGGCCCTGGAGGCCGCGCAAACGGCGCGCCAGGGCGGCACGATGGTCGGCCAGCTGGTGGACACCATGGGCACCATCGATGCCTCGTCGGCACGCATCGTCGACATCATCGGCGTCATCGACGGCATCGCCTTCCAGACCAACATCCTGGCGCTGAACGCCGCGGTGGAAGCGGCGCGCGCCGGCGAACAGGGACGCGGCTTCGCCGTGGTCGCCGCCGAAGTGCGCGCGCTGGCCCAGCGCTCGGCCGGTGCCGCCAAGGAGATCAAGGACTTGATCGAAGCCTCCACCCGGCGCATCGCCGATGGTGCCGCGCTGGCGGGCCAGACCGGCCAGACCATGCAGGGCGTGGTCCAGGGCATCGACCGCGTGTCCGCCATCATGAACGACATCGTCGCGTCCAGCCGCGAACAGGCCACCGGGATCGGCCAGGTCAACCAGGCCATTACCCGGATGGACGGCGGCACCCAGCAGAACGCCGCGCTGGTCGAGGAATCGGCCGCCGCCACCCGTTCGATGCAGGCGCAGGCCGGCCAGCTGGCGCAGGTGGTGGCGCTGTTCCAGGTCGATGTCGCACCAGCCGGTACGCAGCCGGCGCCGCGCAAGCCTGCCCCCGCCGCATCCGCATCCGCATCCGCCGCCGCGCCGGCGGCGCGCGCCTTGCCGGCGGTCGGCCCGGCCCCGGCACGCAAGCAGCCGGTGGCCACGGTCGGCGACTGGGAAGCCTTCTGAGTTGCCGCGATTGCCTTGTCCGGTTTTCCATGTCAGCATGCCTCATCGATAACGATGAGCATGCAACCGAGGGAAACCGATGAAGCAAAAGCATACGCTGGCCTGTCTCGCCCTGTTCATGTGCACGGGCGCCCTGGCCCAGGCGCCCGCGGCGGCGCCGACGCCCGGCCATGGCCCGGAAGTCCGCAAGTACATCGTGCACGACGCGCCGCTGCTGGCGCTGTCGCACGTGCGCGTGATCGACGGCACCGGCGCGCCGGCGCGCGATGACCGCACCGTGGTCGTGCGCGGCGGCCGTATCGAGGCCGAGCTGGACGCGCAAGCACCGGTGCCGCGCGGCGCCCGCGTGCTCGACCTGCGCGGCCGCACCGTGATCCCCGGCCTGGTCGGCATGCACAACCACCTGATGTACACCGCCTCGCTCCATTCGGACGAGGACGGCAAGCTGCCCCCGCCCGGCTTCTTCGTCACCGAGATCGCCTTCTCGGCGCCGCGCCTCTACCTGGCCGCCGGCGTGACCACCATGCGCACCACGGGCAGCATCGAACCCTATACCGACCTGAACATCCGCCGCCTGATCGACGCCGGCACCATCCCGGGTCCGCACCTCGACGTCACCGGCCCCTATTTGGAAGGCAAGGCCAGCAACTTCCCGCAGATGACGGCGCTCGACGCCAGCGAGCAGGCGCGCCGCACGGTCGCGTTCTGGGCCGGCGAAGGCGCGACCTCGTTCAAGGCCTACATGAACATCCCGGAAGCTGTGCTCGGCGCCGCCATCGAGGAAGCGCACAAGCACGGCGCCAAGCTCACCGGCCACCTGTGCTCGGTCGACTACCGCCAGGCGGCCGCGCTCGGCATCGACGACCTCGAACACGGCCCGGTGTTCACCGATTCCGAATTCGTCCCGGATCGCAAGAAGGACGTGTGCCCGTCGGGCGCGGAGATCGCGGCGTCCTGGGAAAAGCTGGAGATCGGCAGCCCGCAGGTACAGGCGCTGATCCGGGACCTGGTGGCGCGCAAGGTCGCCATCACCTCCACCCTGCCGGTGTTCGAAGCCTTTGTCGCCACCCGTCCGATGCTGTCGCGCAAGCAGCAAGCGCTGATGTCGGCCGAATCGCTGCGCAGCCACCTCGGTGCGCGCGCCGCCGCGGCCGCATCGCCCGAACGCGCCGCCAAGCTGGAGGCGGCGTTGAAGAAGGAGATGGCGTTCGAAGTCGCCTTCGTGCGCGCCGGCGGGCTGCTGATGGCCGGTCCCGACCCGACCGGCAACGGCGGCGTGCTGCCCGGCTTCGGCGACCAGCGCGCCATCGAGTTGCTGGTCGAGGCCGGCTTCACGCCGGAACAGGCGATCCAGATCGGCAGCGCCAACGGCGCGCGCTATCTCGGCAAGCTGGACCGTATCGGCACGGTCGAAGCCGGCAAGAACGCGGACCTGGTGGTGGTCAACGGCGACCCGGGCCGGCGCATCCAGGACATCGAGAACGTCGAGATCGTGTTCAAGGACGGCGTCGGCTACGACCCGGTGAAATTGCATGCCTCCGTGCGCGGGATGGTCGGTACGCGGTAGACTAGCATTTCTTGTAATCACTATTCTGAAGAGCCAGCCATGAACATGCCCGCCCATCAACTCACGATGACCGTCCTGATGACGCCGGACACCGCGAACTTTTCCGGCAACGTCCATGGCGGCCACATCCTGAAGCTGCTGGACCAGGTCGCCTACGCCTGCGCCAGCCGCTACGCCGGCACCTATGTCGTCACCATGAGCGTGGACCAGGTAACCTTCCGCCAGCCGATCCTGGTCGGCGAACTGGTCACCTTCCTGGCGGCGGTCAATTACACCGGCCGCACCTCGATGGAAATCGGCATCAAGGTCTTGGCGGAAAACATCCGCACCCAGGAAGTACGTCACGTGAACAGCTGCTTCTTTACCATGGTAGCGGTCGGCGACGACAAGCAGCCGGTCGCGGTGCCGCCGCTGCGCCCGTTCACGCCGGACGAGCAGCGCCGCTTCGAGGAAGCCAAGGGCCGCAAGGAACTGCGCCTGGCACTGGACCGGCAGCATGCGGAACGGTCGAAGCTGCGTAGCTGAACACGCACCTGGACGCGTACCCGAACGCGTGCTCGAGCGAATACAGTGCCGGCGAGCACAAAATTATGGACTTATCATAAGCACGTGCTATAATTCGCCGCCTTGGCCTGGTAGCTCAGTTGGTAGAGCAGAGGATTGAAAATCCTTGTGTCGGTGGTTCGATTCCGCCCCGGGCCACCAAAGTTTCAAAACAAAAACGCCACCTTCGGGTGGCGTTTTTGTTTTGAAACGCGTAGTCCTCGTGTCCAGTCTGTTCTGGGCCTGTGAGTGGACAACGTCACAGGATCGCCCATCAGGAACCGTTTGTCAGGTCAGCTCGTTCCCTTCGGCCTCACGAATATCCAACAATTTACTCGCCCGTAGAACTTTGCTGATTTCCGATATCCGTGGTTCGCGACGGATCTGTTGAGAAAATCAAGTGGAGTCCCAATTGACGCTAATGTCATTTTCTTTTTAGAAATAGGAGCGAGACTGGCGTAGCTAGCCAAGTAAAACGATAGCACAGCGGCTCGCACTTGCAACTTGGCGACTGACAGTCGAAGTCACCTCACAATGCTCGTAAGAAAATTCCAAAAAAATGCACTTAGGCAGCCCGTTATAATTAAGACTATGGATGCAATCCTAGTTGTCTTACTTTTTTTTGCCACTAGTTCCAGGCAAAAACCTGCCATAAGGAAAAAAAATAATACCCCAAGTTGCATATACTCCACCAGTATAAAAATCTTTATCGACGTAGCTCCAAGACAATACTGTACCCAAAGCTTGTTTTTGGTTTGCTGTGTTTATGGAAAGCTTTCCCAGCGTAACGCGGGGAACGTCTCAATTTAGCCGTAGAAGTAGTTGCAGCCTATCGCTCCGATTGCACCGCCAGCAGTGCTGCCGACCTGGAAACCTGCCCAAGAGCCGAAACCTGCAGTTTCTGCGCCAACCATGAAGGCGCCAAACCAACCGCCTGCCGCTGAAGCGACCGCGACACACTGGGCAACAGTTGCGCCGGCAACTTGATTTACTTCTTCCATGCTCAGTTCTTTAATTGCAATGCTCAAGATTAGCCCCTAACAATTAATAATATTTTTTCATGCCTGCAGAAGCGGGCCATGAAATCAATTAGAAGAAGAAGCCGCAGCCAAGGCCACCGACGATACCGCCGATCCGAGCACCGCCGGTAAAGCCGGCACCGGCGCCAAATCCCGCAGTTGTATATGCACCGATTCCAGCTCCAATCAGGCCGCCAGCAAGAGTAGCTGCACCAATGCAAACGGCTTCATTGACGACGGCGCCAGCCACATCGTTAATTTCGCCAACACTCAGTTCACGAATTGCGATGCTCATTCAAATCTCCATTTTATGATCATCGGCATCTACTTCCAATATTGTCCCACGACAGACAATTCTATTGAAATGCAGTTGTACAAATCAGGAAAATATAATTCCCGTCACAATACTGGCAGTCTTCCAGTTCGGCTCGCATGCCAGCCTCATTACGGCGCGAAGAAGTTTGACACTGTAAAATAACCAAGTCAATCCAAAGTTAGCTACTGACATTCTCAAATATATTCACATTCCACTCACCTCTCGAAGATACAACTCTTCCCAATTTAAAATCAAAAGGTTACAGAAACTTGCTTGATGCCACCCATGGCAGTGACGATAGAAAGAAGCATAATTTTGGGAATTGGAGATAGTTCCCTGCGATTTCAGGCGAGATTTTTCATCGCGCTATGAAAGGGAGCGAAACTGAACGCGCGAAGAACCTTCACTGGAAGCATCACGATCGCCTTGTTAGCTTCCCTTAGAACCGATACGGACATGGCCCGAGCGTAGGACACATTGGGCGCATGGTCAAACGCCCGGGGCCGGGCGCAACGAAAATCAAAAACAATCGTGCCGGGCACTTAATGGTCTAGAAACCGTCACCGCTGCATTACCTATCAATCATAAAATGGATTGCGTCAGGGATATACTTGCTGCAATGCTCAGTGTCGTAATCAACTTACCGGTCATTCTCCGGTCGCTATGACGGAAATGTCCAGCGGGGCGACACAACTCCGTACACAAGCAAAAACGCCGACCCATGCTGGTCGGCGTTTTTGTTTTCGCAGATCAAAAATCCTTTTGTCAAAGACTCGCGAGTTGACCAAGCTGAGACGCGGTTACTCTTTCTTTTCCCTGAACTCACCATCGATTACCCTGCCGTCGGTGCTTTTGCGAGGGTTTCGGCCAGCGAAGGCGGAGAACGGCGACAACATGCGATCGAACATGGCGCGCCGCAGCCAGGGGTAAGCGAGAAGAAAAGCCGTCGTGAACCCCGTGAACACTGCGGGCAGGTATTCGCTTTGCGCCAGAAAGTGCAACAAGCAAAGTGCGAGCAAGCCTACCATGAGTGGCCGCCGTGCAGGTTTGGGCAACACGCCACGAATCCGCAGCTTGCCTTTGCTCATCCAGGGAAACCTTGCAAAAAGAACGCCAAGAAGCAGTCCCGCCATCGCCCGGCCCGTGCCGATGTAATCGGCCAACACCCCGACGACAAGGAAACCGGTATAGGTCATCGTGCTCGCCAAGGCTGCCAGCGCGACTAAGGCAGCAGCGATCGTCAGCTTTGGCTTGCGTATCGCGGTGGTGACTAAAAAACGTAGAATTTATGTACTCCTGCAAAGGGGTGGCGTAAGCCATCGCAAATTTTAACAGCACTCCCCGTAGCGGGCTGTTCGGTCAGTCCCGGTAGAGCATGGCGCGTACAGATATCCCAGGCGCGGCAGGCTGTGAAAAATTCATCAGGGCGCGCCTTTGGGTAGCATTTTGTTTTGCGCCTGCGATCATGTGGGCGCCGTGTGGTTGGAATACAATGCGCCTATGAAAATGCGCAAAAAATCCGCACTCCCCGTCAAGCTCTGTGCGCGCTGCGCCCTCCCCTTTACATGGCGCAAGAAATGGGAACGCGACTGGGATCAGGTCAAATATTGCTCGGAACGCTGCCGCCGCAACACGGCATGAACATGCCTGGCGTTCAACAGCCGTGGGTCATGCGCGGCAGCGGACATACGCACAAAACAAAACGCCACCTCGTGGTGGCGTGTTTGTTTGCGCGGCATCGGCTCAATGCATGAAGAAGTAGATCAGCACCAGTACGATCGCCGGCACGCCCATAATCCAAGCCAAGAAATATTTACCCATGATGTTCCCCTTGCGGTGGTTGGTGATGACGTGTCCAGAATGCCACCGGTAAGCGGGGTCTTCCGTTAGTTGGCCCACGCTGGCATAAAAATTCTTAGCAAAATACTATTTTTGGCACGGCTGCTTGCGGCGCCTCAGATCTTCTTCAGTGCACTGCCCTTGTGCGCCGCCTCGGCGCCGGTCTTGTCGCTGACCACCAGGTACTCGGGGTTGTCTTTCGAGGCGGCCACCTCGTGTCCCTTGATCGTGGTGTGCTCGGTCAGCTTTTTCTTGACCGTGCCCTGCACGGCACCTTGCGGCGAATGCCATTCCACCTTGTCGCCGGCCTTGAATGTGTCCGTCATCGTCGTTCCTCGCGCTGGATGATTGTGGCCGACTATTTGAACATGAATGGGCCGAGTTTCCTGCACGTTAGGAACCCGGCCCCGTTTTCGGCATTCAACCACGGCGCTTGGTGATCACCGCTTCCAGGTAGGCGGAGGGCACCACCAGCGAGGATGGCCCGGCAATATTAAAACGCTCCATCAGCGCGATGAAGTCGCGTTCCAGCGCCGCCTGCCCCGCGCTGTCGAGCCGCGCGAAGGCTTTTTGGGTGGGGCCGTAGTAATCCCGGAACACCTGCAGGCAATGCGCCGCCGAGGCATAGCGGAAGTTGAACAGGCGGTGCTCGGTGCGGATGTCGGCGGCGTCGCCGAACAGCGCCTGCAGGTAGGGTTCGGTACCCCACAGCGCCGGCGATGTCAGGCCGGCCGGGGGCGGCACGTGCGCGCCCAGGGTCTTGAAGGCCTGGCCGATGAAGCCGTCGGGCGTCCAGCTGGCCAGGCCGATGCGGCCGCCGTCGCGCACCACGCGCAGCAGTTCGGCGGCGGCGCGCGGGTGGTCGGGCGTGAACATCACGCCGAAGGTCGACAGCGCGACGTCGAAATCGCCATCCGCGAACGGCAGCTGTTCGGCATCGGCGACACGGAATTCCACCGGCAAGCCTTCGGCGGCGGCGCGCTGGCGGCCCTTCTCCAGCAGCGCCGGGACGTAGTCGGTGGACATCACGCGGGCGAAGCGGCGCGCCGCCGCCAGCGTGGCGTTGCCGTTGCCGGCCGCGACGTCGAGCACGGTCTCATTGGCACGGATGTCGACGGCCTCGGCCAGGCTTTCGCCGACGATCTGCAGGGTCACGCCGATCACGGCGAAGTCGCCGCTGGCCCAGGTGGCTTGCTGAACTTGCTTGATGGCGGCGAGATCGGGTACGGTGTTCGTTTGAACCGGCGGTGCGCTTGCGCCTGGTACGGCCGAACCGGATTGTCCGGCTTGCTGGGGATCGCTCATCATGCTCTCCTTTGCTGGTGTGTTGGATGAGGGAGAATGGCGCTGTACCGATTATGCGGCGCCTCGGCGCGCACGGCTTGTCCGGCCGTCCGCGCCGTTTGACCGCGCGTCCGCACGCGCTGCCGGCCCCATCCGAACCGAGGTGACGAAGCGTCGACCATGAAGCGCGATATCCTTTCCGATGTGCTGCGTGCGCTGCACCTGCGCGGCGCCGTGTTCTACCAGGTGAATCTGCCCGAGGACTGGGCGATCGAAGCGCCCCCGATGCACGAGGTCGCCAGTCTGCTGTTTCCCGACGTCGAGCATGTGATGGAATACCATGTCATGGCCGAGGGCGGCGGCTGGGCCATGCTGGGTGGCCAGGCGCCGGTACGGCTCGGGACCGGCGACGTCGTGATCCTGCCGCATGGCGACGCCCACGTACTGTCGAGCAATCCGGCGCTGCGCCCCACGCGCATCGACCCGGCCTGGATGCTGGCCACGCGCGACGCGCCCAAGCCGGTCCCGATCGTGTTTCACGGCCAGGCCGAATTCACCTGGGGCGTGCCGGCCGAAGGCGGCCGCAACCGCGTGATCTGCGGCTTCCTGAGCTGCGACCGCACGCCCTTCCATCCCCTGCTCGCTTCGCTGCCGCGCCTGCTGCACCTGCCCGGCTCGGCCGTGCGGCGCGATGCCCAGATGATCCAGGCCGCGGTCCAGGCCGCCGAGCAGGATGCGCCCGGCGCCGCCGCCCTGCTCGAACGCGCCAGCGAAACCATGTTCATCGACGCTTTGCTGCGCTACCTGGACAGCCTGCCCGAACGCGGCAGCGGCTGGCTCGCCGGCCTGCGCGACCGCAGGATCGGCCGCGCGCTCGCGCTGATCCACCAGAGCCCGGCGCGGCCGTGGAGCGTGGACGACCTGGCGCAGGCGGCCGGCCTGTCGCGCTCCGTGTTCTGCGCCCGCTTCCTGGACCTGACCGGGCAGCCGCCGATGCAATACCTGGCGCAGTGGCGCATGGAAGCGGCGGCCGGCCTGCTGCGCGACAGCCGGGCGACGGTGGCCTCGGTGGCGCAGGACGTCGGCTACGATTCGCAGGCGGCCTTTGCGCGCGCGTTCAAGCGCGCGGTCGGCACCTCGCCGGCGCGCTGGCGGCGCCAGCAGCATCCCCACTGACGCGGCCGGCCTACTGGTGCGCCGGCGCCGCCACGCACGCACGGCGGGCAAAAAAAAGCGCCGCAAGCGGCGCTTCTTCCAGGATTCGGGTCGGCTCTTCCAGCGTCCTGCGCTGGTTCAGCCGTATGATGGGGGCGCGTCCGGCTTGCATGCCGTAGCGGCCCCGTGCATTACAAGCATTATGGCCATTCGTGTAAAGATGGAACAGGGCGCACGGGTGATATGATTTATTCCTGACAGGAATAGATGAGCGACGAATGGACCGGCTGCGTTTGATGGAAACCTTTTGCCGCGTGGTGGAAAGCGGCAGCTTTTCGGCGGTGGCGCGCGAGGAAATGACGACCCAGTCGGCGATCAGCAAGCAGGTGCGGGCGCTGGAAATGCAGCTCGGCACCCGGCTGCTGGTGCGCTCCACGCGCAGCCATTCGCTCACCGAAGCCGGCCAGCTCTACTATGACCGCTGCCGCCAGGTACTCGACACGCTGGAGGAAGCGCGCATCGAGGTGCAGCGCGCCGAGCACGACATTTCCGGCATGCTGCGGGTGTCGGCGCCGGCGGCCTTCGGGCGCCACCACATCGTGCCGCGCCTGCAGGATTTCTACGCGCGCTACCCCAACGTCAAGATCGACCTGCTGCTCGACGACAGCTTCGTCGACCTGGTCGCGGCCGGGGTCGACGTCGCCTTCCGCGTCGGCGAACTGAAGGACAGCCGGCTGGTCGCGCGCCGCATCGGCACCGCCCACCGCGCCGCGCTGGCGTCGGAAGCCTACCTGGCGCGCCACGGCGAGCCGCAGCACCCGGGCGAGCTGGCGCAGCACCAGTGCGTGGTCTACACCGGGCTGGCCACGCCGAACGAATGGACCTTCCTCGACGAGGACGGCGCGCCGCTCACGGTCAAGGTCAACGGCCGCTTCCAGTCGAACAGTTCGGAAGCGATGCGCCAGGCGGTGTGCGAGGGCCTGGGCATCAGTTATTCGACGCTGTGGATCTACGGCGCCGACATCCGCGCCGGCCGCATCAAGCCGATCCTGACGCGCTTCCGCCTGCCTTCGCTGCCGCTGAACGTGGTGTTCCAGCCGGCGCGCCGGCCATCGCTGAAGGTGAACCACTTCGTCGCCTATTTCGCCGAGGCGTTCGCCCAGGATCCGGACATCGCCGAGATGCTCGATACCGGCACCGCCTGACGTACGCCCATGGCGCGGCCGCCTGCCGTACCATCGCCATTTCACGAACCCACCTGCCACGACCATGCCCCTGAAATCACGACACATCCTGCTCCTGCTGGCCCTGGGCGCCGCCGCCGGCGCGGCCCTCGCCGCCGGCCAGTCCGCCCCCTCCCCTGTCACGCCGATCCCCTCGCTCGACGTGCCGCGCTACATGGGCACCTGGTACGAGATCGCCAGGTACCCGAACCGCTTCCAGAAGAACTGCGCGGGCTCGACCACCGCGACCTATCGCCTGCGCCCGGACAAGACCGTGGAAGTGATCAACCGCTGCCGCCGCGCCGACGGCCGCCTCGACGAGGCCATTGGCAGCGCGCGCCAGCTCGGCGCGCCGGATGCGCCGACCCTGGAAGTGCGCTTTGCCCCCGAGTGGCTGTCCCTGCTGCCGATGGTGTGGGGCGACTACTGGGTGATCGACCTCGATCCCGATTACCAGCTGGCCGCGGTGAGCGACCCCAGGCGCAAATACCTGTGGATCCTGTCGCGCACCCCGACCGTGCCCGACGAAACCTACCAGGCGCTGCTCGAACGGCTGGCGCGCCAGGGCTTCGACCTCGGGAAGCTGCAGGCGACGCCCCAGCCCGACCAGCCATAACTACTTGCCAAGCCGGGCTTGTTTACGGAAACTGGATATTTCAACAAGTAAATAACGTCGCCCTCCATGCCGAGCCCGAAGCCGACCGCGCGCGTATCCCGCCTGTACGAGGTGATGGACCTGATGCTCGATTCGGTCGGCGACCCGCTGGCGCTGAAATCGCTGGCGGCGTCGGCCAGCTATTCGTCCTTCCACTTCGACCGCATCTTCCGCGAACTGACCGGCTTCTCGGCGGTGGAGTACCAGCGCAAGCGGCGCCTGCGCCGCGCCGCCCACCTGCTGCGCCACGAGCCGGACGTGCCGGTGGGACGAATCGCCCAGGACTGCGGCTTTCCCTCCAACGCCGCCTTCGCCAAGGCGTTCAGGCAGCAGTTCGCGATGTCGGCCAAGGCCTGGCGCGAAGGCGGCTGGCGCGACTACATGGACCGCCAGGTGGGGCGCGAGAGCGACGTCAGTTTCTTCGTGGCGGAGCCGGACAACCTGGCAGCGATCCTGGCGCCCTACTGCCCGCCGCCGCCCGGCACGGTGGCCGCACGCATCGCGCTGCGCAGCCTGCCGGCGGTACCGCTCCACTACCAGCGTTTCTTCGGGCAGTCGGGGGCGGCGCTGTCGATCGCCTGCAACGGCTTCATTCGCGCACGCGAAAAGACGGCGGGAGCGGCCGCCGGCACGCCCTGGTATGGCGTGTTCGACGAGGATCCGGGTTTTACGGGCGCGAGCGAATACTGCTATGACTTCGGCTTCGGCGATGTCGCAGGGGCTGGCGGCGGCATCGCAGCCGATGCCTGCCTCGGCCTGCGCCTGCTGCCGGCAGGCAGCTACGCCTGCCTGGATTTCCGCGACGAGTGGCCGCGTTTCCGCTCGATGTACGAGGACTGGCTGGACCGGCAGGCGCTGTGGCGCCTGGACGCGACCCGGCCGCACATCCAGAAGGTCGAGCGCGACCCCGAGGGCCGCTGGCAGGGATGGCTGGCGCTGCCGGTCAAGAAGCGCTAGCGCCGCCACCCACGGCGGTCTTACCAGGTGAAGTCGTCCGGGATCTTGAAGTCCGCGTACGGATCGTCTTCCTCGACCTGGGTCGCGGCCTTGTTGACGCGCACCACGCTTTCCGGCGCGCGCTCGGCGATCTTGTCGGCGATGACCTTCGGCACCAGCTCGAAGCCGCCGTTGTGGGCGACGATCGCCAGGCGCCCCGCCACCAGGTGGCCGCGTACCTTTTCCGAGACGTGGATGCGTTCGATTTTCGTGCCGAGCGTGAAGTTGTAGGCGATGTCGCCGTTGCCCTTGGGCTGGCGGTTCTGCTGCACCATCTGGGCGATCTGGGCGGCCACCGCCTTCTGCGCCGCGGCGGCGTCGCGTTCGGCGTTCAGCTGGCGCGCGCGTTCGGCCTGCTGGCGCTGGGCCTCGAGCACGGCCTCCTTGGTCTCGTTGACGCTCTGGACGCCGGTGCGGCGCTCGATCTTTTGCTGCTTGCTCTTTTCCTGGTTGGCGACCTTGACCTTCTTCTTGTCGACCAGGCCGGCCTTCATCAGCTGCTCTTGCAGGGAAACCATGTGTACTGCTCCAATAATTGAGATGCGGACCCGGCGCCGGCGGGCCGGGTCCGGAAACCCGTTAGCATAGCAAACATGGCGGCCCGGCAGGCAAGCGGCGGCGCCGCTTTCACGGCCCCCGTTGCGGCACTACCGCGCCTGCGCCAGGAAAAAGCGCAGCATCTCGCGCGAGGCGTTCGGCCCTTCCGCGCTGGCATACGAGCCGGCCGTGCTGCCGCCCGACCAGGCGTGGCCGGCGCCGTGCAGCACCCAGTATTCGGCCACCGCGCGGCCGGTGCCGTCCGCCAGCGTGGTCCTGGTATGGCTGCGGCCATTGCCGTCCTGGCCGCGCTCCTCGGTCTCGCGCAGCGCGGCGTTGCCGGTGAACTGGCGCAGCACCGCCTCGCCATTGGATGCGTGCACCGTACTGTCGGCATCACCGTGGAAGACGATCGCCGGGAGGGGCTTCGATGCGCCCTGCTTTTTCGCGGCGCGCTTGCCCTTCATCGCATTCAACGCCGACATCAGGTCGTGCGCGGAGCCGACCGGCAAGCCGGAGTGCACCCCCACCGCCGCGTACAGCTCGGGGTAGGCCGCCGCCAGGATCGCCGCCATCGCGCCGCCCGCCGACAGGCCCGCCACGTACACCCGCGCCGGATCGCCGCCATGCGTGCGCAGGACCTCGCGCGTCATGCCGGCCAGGATCGCCGGCTCGCCCTGCTCGCGCCCCTGGTGCGACGCTTCGAACCAGTTCCAGCAGGCGTTCGCGTTGGCGCTGTTGGTCTGCTCGGGATACAGCACCAGGCAGCCGTGTTCCTCGGCCAGTGCGTTCATCGTGGTGCCGGCGGCGAAGTCGTCCGGATTCTGTGTGCAACCGTGCAGCATGACGACCAGCGGACGCGGGCCGGATGCCTCGCGCGCCGGCACGTACAGCCGGTAGCGGCGCGAACCGGCCGCGTCGCTGAAACTGCCCTGCAGGAATTCGCCCGGCTCCTGCGACGTGTCGCGCGCTGCGCGCGCCGTGCCGCCGCCGGCCTGGAAGGCCTGGAACTGCGCGGCCCAGTCGGCCATCTTGCCGGCGCCGAAACCTGGCATCTGGCCGTTGCCGAAGTCCGGCATCTTGCCGAAATCGGGCATCTTGCCGAAGCCGCTGCCGGCGCCGGCGCCGGCGTCGGCAGCGTCGTTCTCCTGCGCCGGCGCCGGCTTGCGCGCCCAGGCCGGGGCGTCGTTCAAGTCGACGAAGGGTGCCTTGGCATCCGCGGCGGCATGCGCGCCTGCCGCCGCCCCGGGCATCAGCCCGGCGCTGCGCAATGCGTCCTGGACCAGGCCGCCGACTGCGCCCGGGTCTTTCTGGGCGGTGCCGGCCGCCCGTAGTATGTTGGCGACAAAGTGTTCGTAGGGTTTCATGGTCTTCTTCATTTAAATGTGGATGCGTTCCGCGAGGGCGGTCTTGACCGCGTTGGAGGCAACGAAAGCGCCGAGCACCCAGATCGAGGCGATCGCCGCGCTGGCCAGCTCGGGCGGCACGTCGTCGTCGATCGAGGCCAGTCCGAGCACGTGGATCTCGAGGCGTTCGCCGGCGGCGACGCTGCGTTCCAGCTCGGCTTTCGTATAGCGTTGGAGGCCGACCACGAAGCGCTTGCGCACCACGGTCTGGCGGATGTCTTCGCCATGCCGTTCCAGTTGCTTGCGGATGGCGCTGCGCACGAAGTCGGTGCGGTTGGTATAGAAGCCTTCTTCGATCAGCAAGTCCATCTGGGCAAGGTCGACCAGGCCCAGGTTGATCGTGACTTTTTCGGTTTCCGGCAGTCTTTGTTTGGATTCGACGAGTTTCATGGTGCCCAGCCTTTTATGTTTATACTCCCGTTATACTCCAATTGGAGTATAAATGGCGTATAACAAGGTCTGCACGTCGAATAAATACTACATTTCTTATAATCAATACATCAGTTCGCGGGTTCCGGCTCCAGCCGTACGAAGCGCACCAGCAGCAGCGCCGGCAGCGCCGCCAGCAGCACCCACAGGAAGAAATGGCGGTAGCCGAGCGCCTGCTGGATGTCGCCGCTGACCACCTTGGACAGCACGAAGCCCAGCTGCATGAAGCCGGTGCCCAGCGCGTAGTGGGCGGTCTGCCAGGGTCCGCTGGCGATCACCTGCATGATGAACAGGATGATGCCGACGAAGCCGAAGCCATAGCCGAACATCTCCAGCGCCAGCGCCGCCGTGACGGCGGCGCCGGCCGCCGGCTGGGCCACGCTCAGGTAATAAAAGACCAGGTTCGGCAGGTTCATGCACAGGATCAGCAGCGGCATCGCGCGCCGCAGGCCGATCCAGGACGTGAAGTAACCGCCCAGCACGCTGCCGGCCAGGAAGGCCGCGGTGCCCGCGGTGCCGTAGATGGCGCCCACGGCCTGGGTCGAGAGGCCGAGCCCGCCGACCGCGCGCGCGTCGCGCAGGAACAGCGGACCGATGGTCTGGATCTGCCCTTCCCCGGCGCGGAACAGGATGATGAACAGAATGCCCAGCCAGATGCCGCGCTTGGCAAAAAAGGCGTTGATGACGTCCGAAAGCAGGCGCGCAGTGCCCTTGAGCGATGGCGCCGGTGGCAATGGCGGCGCGCCCGCGCCCCTGCCGGCCCCCGGATTCGGCAGCGTCCACGCGTGGTACAGCCCCAATCCCGCCATCAGCACGCCCAGCAGGCCGAACACGACGGCCCACGCGGGTTGCGCGCCGAAGCGCCCTTCCAGGTGCCCGGCCAGGATCACCAGCCCGCCCAGCGACAGGAATTTGGCGCCGTTGAAGAACGCGCCCTGCCAGCCGGCATAGGCGGCTTGCCGGCGCGCATCCAGGCTGGCGATGTACAGGCCGTCCGCGGCAATGTCGTGGGTGCTGGAGACCAGCGCGACGACCGCCAGCAGCGCGATGGACAGGGCGAACCAGCCCGGCAGCGGCAGCGCCAGCGCCAGCGCGCCCAGCGCCGCCGCCCCGGTCAGCTGGCACCCGACCACCAGCGCCTTCTTGCTGCGCGCCAGTTCCAGGAACGGGCTCCACAAGGCCTTGAACACCCAGGCCAGGCCGAGCAGCCCGGTCCAGTGCGCGATGCGGTCGTTGGGCACGCCCAGGCTCTTGAACATCAGGCCGGCCACCAGCGCCACGCTGTAGAACGGCAAGCCCTGGGCCAGGTACAAGGTCGGCACCCAGGCCAGCGGGTGGCGCGTGCGCGCGACGTGTTCAGGGTTCGCCTTGTCCATGCGGTTCCCAGGTGAGGGTGACGGTGTGGCTCTTGCGGCCGCGCGTATCGAAAGCCGCGACCTTGAAGGCCGCGGCCTTGAACACTTCGCCGCCGGGCTGCGCCACCGGTTCGCGGTAGCGCGGGCTGTCGATGCCGGGCTCGCTGCCGTCGACAGTGTAATGCAGCGCCAGCCCGGGCAAGGCGACATTCGCATGCGCCCGGCCCGCCACGCATACCGCGCCCGGCGGCGGCAGGCGGTAGGCCCAGGCCAGCGGCGCGCGGTCCAGGCGCGCCAGCTCGCGCTGGCCGAGACGGTTGGCGAATTCGTTCCAGCCGGCGTGCAGGGCGGCCGCGTCCTCCCATCCGGGGTCCGGCGCCCAGGCCCGCTCCGCCAGCGCGATCATGCGCGGCAGCGCCAGGTAATCGATGCGCGCCGGCGAACGCGCGTTCTCGCCCCACAACTGGCCCTGCAGGCCGGCGATGCGCGCGCGGCCGTGCGCATCCAGGCGCCGCATCGCGGCCAGGCGCGCCGGCGCCAGCGGCTGCCCCATCGGGTCGAGGGCGGCGTCGGGGAGCATGTCGAGCGGGCGGAAAGCGAAGGCGTCGCGCGTCTCGACGAAGCCGGCCCAGTAATAGCCCGGCTCCTCGGGCGCCTTGGCATGGGCCAGGTCGAAGTACAAGTGGGCCGCGTTCGCCAGCACCACCCGGTAGCCGGCGTTGGCCAGCCGGTAGGCCAGGTCTTCCTTGCCCGAGCCCCAGGCGTTGTTCCAGGCGTAGACGTGGAAGCCGGGGCCGTCGGCGTCCGGGGGCGCCGCGATCTCGCCCTGCCCCTGCATTTGCCCATGCACCAGCGCCGTCTCCTCCCAGCCGGCAAAGGCGGCGCCGTGGCGCGCCAGGATCGCGCGGCAGCGCGCCACGAAATCGGCGTGCAGCCGGCCGACGTCGGTCCAGCCGCGCGCGCGCATCAGGGCCCGGCAGCGCGGCGACCCGAGCCAGGCGCCGGGCGGCACCTCGTCGCCGCCGGTATGGATGGCGCGCAGCGGCACGCCGGCTGCGCGGTACAGGCCCGCCACGTGGGCGACCACGGTGTCGATGAAGCGGTCGCTCGATGCCAGGGCGATGCAGATCACGTTGTCGCGCCACATCTGCACCGATTCATAGGTCGAGGCGTCGTCCGGGTCGCTCAGCAGGTAGCGCTCGGCCTCCGCCACCTGCCCTTGCGCGCGCAGGCGGTCGTGGCGCGCGCGCATGGCGACGACGGCGGCGCGCGCGTGGCCCGGCATGTTGAATTCCGGGATCACCTCGATGTGGCGCGCCTGGGCGTGGCGCAGGATGGCGATGAAGTCGGCGCCGTCGTAGTACCCGGTGCCGGGCGAGCCGTCGACGGCGGCGCCGGAACCGAAGGATGGCGGCAGGCTCGCGCCGTCGCGCGTCACACCGCGGCGCGCGCCGATGTCGGTCAGTTCGGGCAGGGCGTCGATGCGCAGGCGCCAGCCTTCGTCGTCGGTCAGGTGCAGGTGCAGGCGGTTCAGCTTATAGCGCGCCATGCAGTCGAGCAGGCGCAGCACCGTCTCCCTGGGCGCGAAGTGGCGCGCCACGTCCAGCATCATGCCGCGGTAGCCGAAGCGCGGCGCGTCCAGCACGCGCGCCGTGGGCAGCATGCCGTCCGCTTCCAGCAGCTGGCCCAGGGTCTGGATGCCGTTGAACACGCCATGCGGGCTGGCGCCGCGCAGGCGGACCGCGGCGCCGTCCACCTGCAGCGCATAGGCTTCCGGTCCGGCGGCATCGACCGGCCCCAGTTCGAGCACGATCGGCACGGCAGCGTGCCCGCGCGCCGGCAGGCCGCCCAGCAAGGCGCGCAGGAAGGCGGCCTCGCCCGCCAGCGCGGCCGGACAAGCCAGGGGGCTGTCGCAGGACAGCAGGCAGGCGCCGTCGCCGATGTGCGCCGACAAGGGTGCCGGCGTGATGCGGCCGACCTGTGCCGGAGGCAGCAGGCGCAGCGCCGCGTTGTCGCGATGGCGCCAGGCCGCATCGGCCGGCGGCACCCGGTCATCGGCCCGGCGGCACAACTGTTCGGGGCGCACGAAGGGCGCGATCTCCGGATCGCCCTGGTCGTGCGCCGTCCCATCCGCCGTCACCAGGTAGAAGCCGAGCGGCGCGTCGGTGATGCCGATGGCCCAGAACTGGCCCTGGTAGCGCAGCGCGTGTTCCTGGCCCGGCAGCCAGTCGCCGGCGCCGGGCTGCCGCAAGCAGAACAGGTCGCCGTTGACGTGTTCGATGGCATAGCCGGCATCGACACTGTCCGGCAGCACCCTGCGGCAGGTGTTGAAGTACAGGGCCCACCCGGCCGCGATCGGCGCCCCCGACAGGTTGCGCAGGTGGAGCCGCGCCGAGAACGCCGCGTCGTCCGCCAGGTTCGACAGGCATTCCCAGCGGATGGCCAGCTTCATCAGAGCTTGCCGCGCAGGCCGAGATAGAAGGTGCGGCCGTTCGAGTAGAACGCGCGCGGGCGGTCCTGGTTTTCGGCGTACATCTTGATGGTCTCGTTGGTGAGGTTCAGCGCGTCGAAGGTCAGGGTCAGCTGGTCCGTCAGCTTGACGTTGACCGAGGCCGCCAGCGAAGGCATGCCGTCCACGTGCTGGCTGGCGCCGCGGTCGACGCCGGCCTTGTACTCCGACCGGTAAGTGTAGGCCAGGCGCGCGCTGAGGCGGTCGTTCTCGTAGTAGCCGGTGAGGTTGTAGGTGTTGCGCGAGGAGTTCAGCAACTCGCCGCCGCCGTCCAGTTCGCCGTCCGCGTAGGTGTAGTTGGCCAGGAAGCCGAAGCTGGAAAACAGCGGGTGCTGCCAGCTCAGCTCCACACCCTTGTTCTTCGCACCCGTGTTGTACGGCGACGTGATCTGGTAGTCGGTGAAGGTGCCGCGCTTGTTGTTGTAATAGCTGCCGGTGCTGGTGCCCTGGGCCACGATCGAGCTGAAGTCCATGTAGAACAGGCCGGCCGACAGCAGCGCCTTGGGCGCGTAGTACCACTCGGCCGACAGGTCGAGGTTGGTGGCGCGCACCGGGTCCAGCTTGACGTTGCCGCCGCTGCCGGACAGGGCGTCGTCGTTGAGCGACACCGAGCCGCCCAGCGCGCTGTAGTCGGGGCGCGCCATGGTTTTCGCCATGCCGGCGCGCAGCAGCAGGTCCGGGCGCAGGTCGTATTTGAAGTTGGCACTCGGCAGCCAGTCGCGGTAACTGCGCCGGTAATCTGTCGGCGTGTAGGGACCGAAGGCGGAACCGGTGATGGCGTTGGGGCCGCCCGGCAGGTTGACGGTCGTGGCCTGGCGCGTTTGCACCGCGCGCAGCCCGACATTGCCGCTCCAGCCGTCGCCGCCGAGGTCCGCCATCGCGTACAGCGCCACGGTCTTCTCGCCGACCCGGAATTCATCGAGCCAGTTGTGGCGCAGCGTATAGTCGAGCAGGCGGTTGCCCGGCACCGCGCCCCAGGCGCCAAGGGCGGCGCCATCGTATTTGAAGTAATTGTTGTAGAAGTTCCCGCCGAGGTCGGACCCGAAGTCGGACGGGAAGCCCTGGCCGTTCCAGCCCGGTCCCGGGTTGCTGAAGCCGAGCGCGCCCGGCCGGGTTTCCAGCGGGTGCTCGGCGCTGCGCTTGTGGTCGGTCCAGCGCGCGCCGAAGCGGATCGCCTGGACCACCGCATCGTGCAAACGCCATTCGCCATCAAGCTGGGCGTATTTTTCCTGGTCCACCGATTGCGCCTCGCCGCCGCCGGCCCAGGCGGTGGACCCCGGCACCGCCGTGTTCCCGCCGGGGTAGCTGACGCTGGCCGGCGTCATGCCGTTCAGGCCATAAGTCATGCCGCCGTCGACGTTGTTCTGGTAATAGACGTCGCCGCGGTCCCAGCCCACGCCATGGGTCTTGCCGATCCGGCCCGTGAAACTCAGGTTTTCGTTCGCGCGCCAGCGGCCGTTCAGGTCGAGGTACCAGGATTCGCCGCCGGCATCCGGGCGGTAGATGTTGTCGACCTCGCCCGAGTTGATCGGGAAGGATGCCGCCACCAGCGTGTTGTTGCGCACCACCGCGTTCTGCGGCACCTGGTTGGCGCTGTTGATGGAATTGGCCGGCGCCGCCAGCCAGTTGGTGTTCTGGTGCGGCGCTTCGAGCTTCGAATAAAAGCCGTTCAAATCGATGCCGATGTCGCGCGCAGGCCGGGCTTCGAGGTCGAAGGCGCCGCCCTGGCGCTTCTTGACCTGCTCGAACAGGGCGGCGCCGATGAAGGTCGGTACCGCCACGCCGGCGAGCTGCGGATTGGCCCGCGCGGCGGCGCTGCCGGGGGCGATCGGGGTGTAGCCGAGGATCTCCTGGCCGTCGCGGCGCACGCTCTGTTTTTCCGAAAAGCCCTGCAGCAGCACGCCGAAGGTGCCGGCCGGGTTCTTCCAGGCGACCAGCGCCGAGACTTGCGGCTCGGTCTTGCCGGCCAGGTCGTTGTAGTTGGCCTGCACCGCGCCTTCCACCGTCAGCGGCTGGCGCAAGTCGAGCGGGCGGCGCGTGATCACGTTGATGACGCCCGAGACCCCGCCTTCGACCAGGTCGGCGCTGGCGCTCTTCTGCACCACGATCGAGCCGACCAGTTCCGACGGCAGCAGGGAAAAGCTGCTGGAGCGGCCGACGTTGCCGCCGATCTGGTTCAGCACGAACCAGTCGCCGGTGCTGATCGCGTGGCCGTTGAACAGGGTCTGCTGCAGGCTGGGGCTGGTGCCGCGCAAACTGACGCGGTCGTTCTCGCCGAAGCCGCCCTCGCCGCCGGCCGACGATTGCGTGTTCACGCCGGGCAGGCGCTGGATCGCGTCGGCCACGTTCTTGTCGGGCATCTTGCCGATGTCCTCGGCGGTGACCACCTCGACCACGGCGTCGGCATTGCGCTTCTGGCGCAGCGATTGCTCCAGCGCGGCGCGCACGCCGGTGACGACCACGGTCTGGGTTTCAGCGGCTTGCTGGGCCCGGGCTTGCCCGGCCATGCCCGACACCAGCAAGGACACCGCGGCCGCGATGGCGGTGCGGCCAACGTGTTGTACTCCGAACGATTTGCTCATCTGCTCCCCCTGGGTGGACCTGGCATGGGGAGGATTGTGTCGTTGAATTCTTGTCCATGTTTGTCAAATCTTGCTATCGCGCATGCGCGTGTCATCTTTTTGACACGCGCATGCGCTCATCGACATGGACGGCGGGCGGCGCTCAGCGCCGGAATATCCACAGGATCAGGGAAATGACGATCGAGACGACGATGCAGGTGACGATCGGGAAGCTGAAGCTGAAGCCGTCCCTGGCGACGTGGATGTCGCCCGGCAGGCGGCCCAGCGGCAGCCGGCGCAGCCAGGGCCAGGCGAGGCCGGCGCCGAGCAGCGCCAGGCCGGTGACGATCAGGATTTTTTGCATGCCGGCGCCCTCGGGCAAATCAGCGGGCGCCGGCCGGGGCCGTGGTATCGCTGCGCGAAATGTCTTCTTGCTCGTTGCTCATGACGTGCTCCTGTGCAATTCGAGTGGACATGCGGCCCGGCGTGCGCCCGGCCCCTGTCCGCCTCATTCTGCCGAAGTCGCCGCCAACAAGGCGCGCCGCTCGGGGAAGGCACGCCCTGCCCTTGCCACGGCCGGCGCCCGGTCGCCGAACGGCACGCCCTGGTCCAGCTTGAACACGCTGACCGCCTCGGCCAGGCTGCTCGCCTGTTCCTGCATCGACTCGGTGGCCGCCGCCGCCTGTTCGACCAGGGCGGCGTTCTGCTGGGTCACATGGTCCATCTGGGTGATGGCGTCGTTGACCTGGGCGATGCCGATGCTCTGCTCGTTCGATGCGTTCGAGATCTCGGCCATGATGGCGGTGACCTGGCGCACGCTGGCCACCACGTCCTGCATGGTGGCGCCGGCGGCGTCGACCAGGCGCGAACCGGTGCCGACCTTCTCGACCGAATCGTCGATCAGGACCTTGATTTCCTTGGCCGCCGCGGCCGAGCGCTGGGCCAGGGTGCGCACCTCGTTCGCCACCACCGCGAAGCCGCGGCCCTGCTCGCCGGCGCGCGCCGCTTCCACCGCCGCGTTCAGGGCCAGGATATTGGTCTGGAAGGCGATGCCGTCGATGACCGCGATGATGTCGACGATCTTCTTCGACGACGCGTTGATCGCCCCCATGGTCTCGACCACCTGTGCCACGACGTCGCCGCCGCGGCTGGCGATGCTCGATGCGGACGCCGCCATGCGGTTGCCCTGCTGGGCGTTGTCGGCGTTCTGCTTGACGGTGCCGGTCAGCTCTTCCAGCGACGACGCGCTTTCCTCCAGCGCACCGGCCTGCTGCTCGGTACGCGCCGACAGGTCCTGGTTGCCGGCCGCGACTTCGCCGGCGGCGGTGGCGATGCTGTCGGCGCCGCTGCGCACGCGCTTGACCAGCGCGTTCAGGTTGTCGTTCATGGCTTTCAGCGCGGCCATCAGTTCGCCGGTCTCGTCGCCCGACTTGACTTCGACCCGGACCGACAAATCGCCCGCGGCGACCGCGTTGGCCACCTCGACGGCGCGGCGCAGCGGTCCGGTGATGCTGCGCGTGAGCAGCCAGGCCAGTACGGCGCCCAGGCCCAGCGCCAGCACGCTGAACCCCGCCAGCAGCTTGACGCCGTTGTCGTACGCCTGCTCGACCGCGGCGCGCGCCTCGGCCGCCATGCGGTTCTGGCGCTCCGACAAGGCCTTGACCGCGCCTTCGTAGGCGTCCAGCGCCGGACCGACTTCGCTGTCGAACAGGCGCTTCAATTCAGCCGGCGTGGCGGCGCCACTGTCCTGCAGGGCAAACACCTTGCTGCGCATCGTCGAATACGCCTTGCGCTTCTCGGCGATCGTCGCCAGCATCGCCTTGCCGGCCTCGAGCACGACGGTGCGCTCGAGCTCTTCCTTGATGTTGCCGACGTCGGCGCTGACCTGGGTCATCCTGTCGCTCAGGGCCTTGATATCGGCCGGGTCCTGGCCGCGCAGGCGCGCCTCGCCATAGGCGCGGTTGGTCTGCATCGCGGCCTGCCAGCGGTCGGCCAGGCGCATCTTGTACACCGCCACTTCCATGTCCTTGGTCGAGGTGGACACCTCATGCAGCCGCACGGTGCCGACGACGGCAAGCAGGATCGCCAGCGTGAGGACGGCGCCGAAGGCCAGTCCCAGGCGTGCACCGATTTTGATGTTGTTGAAGTTCATGTTATCCCCGAAGAAAAGAAAGTCCTGGGCCAAGCGGACGGCGGCAGGTCGAGGCAGCCGGGCTTGGAAACAAATGAAGGCGGGGATTTGGCCTGACGGAATTAAATTTTCCGTATCGCAACCTCATTCTAATGCGTTTCCATGTCTGTGGAATAATAAGTTGTACGCTTGCAACATTGTGACGCGGGTTTGGCTATCGTGTATCCATCCCGGGTGACAACGATCACGTTAGAATGGCGAGTTGTTCATATCCAGCAGGAACGCCATGACCCATCATCCAGCACGCAATGCCATCCGATGGGCGCGCCTTGCCCTCGCCTGCTCGCTGCTGCTGGGCGGCCTGGGGCTGGGCGTCGCGCAGGCCGGACCGCAGCCGGTCCTGCTCGGCATCGACGGCGAATTCGGCCTCGACAACAGCACCTCGGCCCAGGCGGTGGAACTGGGCATGCGTGCGGCGATCGAGGAAATCAATGCCGCCGGCGGCGTGCTGCGCGGGCGCCCGCTGCAACTGGTGATCCGCGACCACCGCTCGATCCCCGCGCGCGGCATCCGCAACATCCAGGAATTCGCGACCATGCCGGGGCTGGTGGCGGTGTTCGGCGGGCGTTTCAGCCCGGTCGTGATCGAGGAACTGCCGACCCTGCGCTCGACCCGGCTGCTGTTCATGGCGCCCTGGTCCTCGGCCGACGACATCATCGACAACGGGATGCGTCCGAACTACGTGTACCGCCTGTCGCTGCGCGATTCGCTGGCGATGCCGAAGCTGCTGGCAGTGGCCAGGCAGCGCAAGCTGAACCGCGTGGGCCTGCTGCTGACGAATACCTCCTGGGGACGCAGCAACGCCACCGCCGCCGAACGCGCGCTGGCGAAACTGCCCGGCATGAGCATCGTCGGCACCTCCTGGTACAACTGGCGCGACGCCTCGCTGGTCGACAAGTACCGCCAGCTGCGCGCGGCCGGCGCCGAGGCCATCGTGCTGGTCGCCAACGACGACGAGGCGGCGGTGCTGGTGCGCGAAGTCGCGGCATTGCCCAAGGATGAGCGCATCCCGATCCTGAGCCACTGGGGCGTGACCGGCGGCGAGTTCATCGCCCAGGCCGGGCCGGCGTTGCAGCAGGTCGACTTTTCCGTGATCCAGACCTTCAGCTTCCACAAGGCCGACCCGGTGCGGGTACGGCGCTTCCTGGCCAGCGCGGCCAGGGTGTCGAAGGTCAGGCGCATCGAGGATATCCGGGGCCCGGTGGGCGTGGCCCACGCCTACGACCTGACCCACATCCTGGCGCGCGCGATCGACCAGGCCGGCAGCACCGACCGCGGCGCCGTGCGCAATGCGCTGGAACGGGTCGGCCCCTACCGCGGGCTGATCAAGGAGTACGCGCCGCCCTTCACGCCGGCGCGCCACGAGGCGCTGGGGCCGGAACAGCTGTTGATGGCGCGCTACCGCGCCGACGGCGCGCTGGTGCCGGTCCAGGAATGAACATGCTGCGCCAGCTCGACCCGGACCGCCGCCAGGCCGATTCTGCCTCCACGGCTGCGGCCGCCCCGGCCAGCCTGTCGCGCCGCTTCGCGATCGCGGCCGCGATCCTGACCGCGGCCGCGGTGCTCCTGATCTCGCTCGTCTCGTTCTGGCTGATCGACCGCCAGCGCGAACAGGCCAACGCGCTGCTGCAGCAGCGCGAGGTGGCCTTCCACGCGACCACGGTCGGCATCAACCTGGAAGCGCTGACCACGCGCCTGGCCGAGGTGGCGAACAACCCGATCCTGGCCAATGCGCTGGTCGACAGCGCCGGCAAGGAGACTTACCTGCGGCCCTACCTGCACGGCCTGCGCCAGATCAACGGCATCCCGCTGCAGCTGATGTTCACCGACTTCGAAGGCAGCGCGATCGCCGACAACGGCACCGCCAGCTTCACGCCGGACGACCTGGCCTGGCTGCGCGCGCGCATCGACAGCGGCGACGAGCGCGCCGCGCTGCATGCCGGCCCCCAGGGCGAGGAGCTGATCGGCGTGAACCTGCTGCGCTACTCGCGCACGCGCACGCCGGAAGGGGCGCTGGTGTTCAAGGTACGCCTGGCCGACCTGAAGCCGGTACAGTGGGCTGCCTTCCGCCATGTCGCCAGCGCCGGCCGCGCGCGCGATATCGAGGCCGCCGTGCCCCTGCCGCCCAGCCTGAACCACTTGCGGCTGGTGCTGCACGAGGACGAGCGGCGCCTGGCCGCGCCCATGGTCGGGCCGGGCCCGCAGTACCTGGCGATCCTGGCCATCACGGCGCTGCTGGCGCTGGTGGTGTTCCTGCTGGCGTCGCGCCTGGCGCACGGCCTGACCGGCGACCTGCGCGGCCTGGAGGCCTTCTCGGGCAGCCTCGGCGACAAGGATGGGGACGGCGGCGCGGACAGCGAACGCCGTGCGCCGCTGGCCGGCAGCCGCGAAGTGGTCAGCCTGGCCGGCGCCATCAACCGCATGCTGGACCGCCTGTACGAGCAGCATGCGCGCCTGGAGGCCGAGCGGCGCCGTTTCCTGCAGCTGTCGAACAACATCCCGCAACTGGTGTGGGTGGCCGATCCGGATGGAAGCATCACCTGGTTCAACGAGCGCTGGTACGAATTCACCGGCACCAGCCCGAGCACGATGGCGCCGCAGGACTGGCGCCAGTTCCACGATCCCGACGTCCTCCCGCAGGTGGCGCAGCGCTGGAAGGAAGCCCTGTCCACCGGCAGGATGGCGCAGATGACCTTCCCGTTGCGCGGTGCGGACGGCCGCTACCGCAGCTTCTTCGCTTCGGTGGTGCCGCTGCGCGACGCCGGCGGGCGCATCGTCCAGTGGTTCGGCACCGGCACCGACGTCAGCGAACTGGAACGCGTCGAGAGCGCGCTGCGCTACAGCGAGGCGCGCCTGCAGCAAGGCCTGGTGGCGGCGCGCATGGCGGTGTGGGAGCGCGATCCGAGCACCGGCAAGGTCCGCTTCTCGGCCAACCTGCACAGCGTGTTCGGCAAGGACTGGCACCACGTCGACGAGTTGTGGGAGCTGTACCATCCGGACGACGTGCAGACGGTGCGTGATTGCCACGACCAGGTGATGCGCGATGGCGGCGATTACCACTTCACGGCGCGCATCCGCCGCGCCGACGATGGCCGCATCGCCTGGATCGACGTGCGCGGCCGCTTCGGCCCGGGCGCCGACGGCCGCAGCACCGTGGTGCACGCGGTGGCGATCGACATCACCGAGCGCAAGCGCGCCGAAGAAGCGCTGCGCCTGGCCGACCGCCGCAAGGACGAATTCCTGGCGATGCTGGCGCACGAGCTGCGCAACCCGCTGGCGCCGATCGCCAGCGCGGCCGACATGCTGCGCATCGCCTATGCGGGCGAGGCGCGCATCAAGCAGGTCGGCGAGATCGTCGCGCGCCAGGTCGCCCACATGCGCCACCTGGTCGACGACCTGCTGGACGTGTCGCGCGTGACGCGCGGCCTGGTGACGGTGGCGAGAAAGCCCCTCGACCTGCGCCGGGTGCTGGCCGAGGCGGTCGAGCAATCGCGGCCGCTGGTGGAGGCCCGCCGCCACGCGCTGGCCGTGACCTCCGCGCCGGACGCGCTGACGGTCGACGGCGACCACACGCGCCTGGTGCAGATCGTGGCCAACCTGCTGACCAATGCCGCCAAGTACACGCCCGAAGGCGGCCGCATCGACGTGCGCCTGGCCGCCGAAGACGGCCGCGCCGTGCTGAGCGTGCACGACAACGGCAGCGGCATCGGCCCCGACCTGCTGCCGGTGGTGTTCGACCTGTTCACCCAGGGCTCGCGCACCCTCGACCGCGCCCAGGGCGGCCTCGGCCTCGGCCTGGCGCTGGTGCGCAAACTGGTCGAACTGCACGGCGGCAGCGTCACCGCCGCCAGCCCCGGCCCCGGCCAGGGCAGCACCTTCACCGTCAAGCTGCCGCTGCTCCCTTCGGGGTCAGAGCACTGATTTCATTGAATTCGGGGTAATTCGGGGTCAGAGCACAAGCCGAGGACATTGCTTTCGCTGCAAAAGCGCCGTACATTGCCCCCGCCCTGATGCGTCGGTCCGGGCATGCCAACGTTTTCGCTGTTTTTTACTATCTGCAAACACATTTCCTTCAAATTTGCTCTGACCCTGAATTTAATGCAGTTTGTGCTCTGACCCCGAACAGGGGTTCAAATTTGCTCTGACCCCGAATTTAATGCAGTTTGTGCTCTGACCCCGAACAGGGGTTGCGGCGCGGCATTGCTTTGACTGCACGGGGGATTCGTTGGAACATGGCGGCAACGCCAACGAATCCCGCTTCCCATGTCTCCCGAGCTCGGCCTTGTCTGCATTACCGTTTCGAAGGACATCCGTTACCGCACCGTCACGCGCAAGCGCCTGCTGGAGCAGTCCGACGCCGGCCAGCGCAAGCTGCTGGATGAGATCTATCGCGACAACATCCAGACCCTCGACGGTGCCCTCGCCTATTGCCAGCGCGAGGGCATCCGCCTGTACCGCATGCCGTCGTCGATCTTTCCCTTCTTCGACGAGGATGTCGGGCGCGAGGTGATGCAGCCGCTGGCGCCGGCGCTGGCGCGTACCGGCGCGCGTGCGACGCAGATGGGGCTGCGCCTGGTGATGCACCCGGACCAGTTCGTGGTCCTCAGCTCCGACTCGCCCGAGGTGGTGGCGAACAGCGTCAAGATCCTGCAGATGCACGCCGACATCATGGAATTGCTGCAGCAGCCGCGCTCGCCGTGGGCGCTGCTCGAGATCCACGGCGGCAAGTCCAACCGCAGCGACGCGCTGGTGGAACGCATCGCGGCGCTGCCCGACCCGATCCGCCTGCGCCTGTGCCTGGAAAACGACGAGTACAGCTACAGCGCGGCCGAGATCCACGACGTCTGCACGAGAAGCGGCGTGCCGATGATCTTCGACGCCCATCACCACATCGTGCACGAAAAGCTGTCCAGCTACGACGACCCGAGCGTGGCCGAGATGCTGGCGAAAGCGCGCGCCACCTGGGCCGAACCCGGCCACCAGGTAGTCCACATCTCGAACGGCCGCGAGGATTTCAACGACCGCCAGCACTCGGACCTGATCGCCACCATGCCGGCCTCGTATGCGGACGCGCCCTGGATCGAGATCGAGGCCAAGCTGAAGGAAGAAGCGATCGCCGGCCTGCGCGGCTGGAAGGCGGTGCAGGCCGGGCAGGCGGCGGTGGTCGGATAAGGCCGCTCGGGCTGACCGGATTCGCCAAGCGCGAGACCGTCGCTCCCGCGAAGGCAGGGGCCCAAGTTCGATGCGCAGTCGGCATGCGTGCAACCCAAGCCCCTGCTTCGCAGGGACGGCGGTTTTCCGGTCGACTTGCATCAGCCTGTTCCTGTGCTTATCTATTCACCGCCGCCATCATCGCCTCCGGATAACGCGTCCCCGCGGCCGCCCCGCGCGGGAAGATCGCTTCCAGTTCCGTCAGCTGCGACGGGCCGAGGTCGAGGTCGACCGCTTCCACGTTCTGCTCCAGGTACTTCCTGCGCTTGGTGCCGGGAATCGGCACCACGTCCGGCCCCTGCGCCAGCACCCAGGCCAGCGCCAGTTGGCTGGGGGTGCAGCCGGCCTCGTTCGCCAGTTCGCGCACCTTGTCGACCAGCGCGATGTTCTTCGCAAAATTCTCGCCCTGGAAGCGCGGGCTGTTGCGGCGGTAGTCGTCGGGCGCGAAGTCTTCCGGGGTGCGGATCTCGCCGGTCAGGAAGCCGCGTCCCAGCGGGCTGTAAGGCACGAAGCCGATGCCGTGGCGGCGGCAGGCATCCAGCACGCCGCCGCCGCTCCCATCGCCTTCCGGGTCGCGCGTCCACAGCGAGTATTCGCTCTGCAGCGCCGTCACCGGATGCACCTTCACGGCGCGCTCGATGGTTTCCACCGAGGCTTCGGACAGCCCGATGTAGCGGATCTTGCCGGCGCGGACCAGGTCGGCCAGCGCACCCATCGTGTCCTCGATCGGGGTGTCGGGATCGACCCGGTGCTGGTAGTACAGGTCGATCGCCTCGATGCCGAGGCGCTTCAGGCTCCCCTCGACCGCCTGCCGGATGTAGTCCGGGCTGCCGTTGACGCGGTAGTCGGTGGGGTTGTCCGGCGTGCGCATGATGCCGAACTTGGTGGCGATGACCAGGCCCTCGCGGCGTCCGCGGATCGCGCGTCCCAGCAGTTCCTCGTTGACGTGCGGGCCGTACATGTCGGCGGTGTCGAACAGGGTCACGCCGAGGTCGATGGCGCGCTGGATGGTGGCGATCGATTCCTCGTCGTCGCGGTGCGAATAAAAATCGCTCATGCCCATGCAGCCCAGGCCGATGCTCGAGACCTGCAATCCGGTGTTGCCCAACTGGCGCGTCTTCATGTCCTTGCTCCGTATTTGATATCGTGGCGACCACGATAACCCGGCATGCCGAAGCCCGGCACACGCCTTGCGCTGCATTGCACCATTCAGGTGCAACATACCCGCCATCAGGAATCGTAATTAGGCATTCCGATCTATCGGGAGCAAAATAAAACGGTTGTTCTTGAAGCGAACGCGGGCCGTTCCGTGCCTGCCGCAGACTGGGACAAACGACAGGTTTCATGAAGCGATGAACGAATTCCGCATGCCCGACCCGACTTCCCTCCCGCCACCGCAGCGCCGGCGGGATCCGGCATGATCGTCCGCGACCGCCCCAGCGGCCTGCGCCTGTTCCTGGTAATGCGCGGCTCGATCCTGCCGACCATCTGGAAGAGCCTCGCCTTCACCACGCTGCTGGCGATCGCCGTCACGTTCACGGACGGCACCATCGAAGGCGTCAAGATCACCGTCAGCGCCATCCCGTTCACGCTGATGGGCTTGCCGCTGGCGATCTTCCTCGGCTTTCGCAACAACGCCGCCTACGACCGCTATTGGGAAGGCCGCAAGCAGTGGGGCGAACTGGTGCTGCGCAGCCGCACGCTGGCGCGCCAGTGCCTGTCGCTGGTCGACGACCCTGCGGCGCGCGCGCGCATGATCCGCCGCGCCGTCGCCTACGCCCACGCCTTGCGCCACCACCTGCGCAAGACCGATCCCGCCGGCGAGGTCGCGCCCTGGCTCGAACCGCACGAATGGGAACGCATCCGCGGCCTGCCCAACCTGCCGCATGCGCTGATGCTGGAGATGGGCGCCGACCTGGCGCTGTGCCTGCGCGAGCGCCGCGTCGAGCCGATGCTGGCGCCGGCGATCGACGCCAGCCTCTCGAGCATGACCGGCGTGGCCGCCGCCTGCGAACGCATCCGCGGCACGCCGATCCCGTTTTCGTACACCCTGCTGCTGCACCGCACCGCCTACCTGTACTGCATGTTCCTGCCTTTCGGCCTGGTCGACACCATCGGCTACCTGACCCCGCTGGTGGCCGCCATCGTCGCCTACACCTTCTTCGGCCTGGACGCCCTCGGCGACGAGATCGAGGAACCGTTCGGCCACTCCGACAACGACCTGCCGCTCGCCGCCATCTGCCGCACGATCGAAATCGATCTGCGCATGGCGCTGGGCGAACGGGACTTGCCCCCGCCGCTGCTGCCCGAGAATTACCGGCTCAGCTAAGACCTCCCCACGCGCCACGAGCAAAGAGTAGAGAGTAGAGATGAAGACCGAGTACCTGGACCGTATCCGCTGCGCGCAGTTGCGCAAGCGCGTCACCGGCGCCCAAGAGGCCGCCACCTGGATCAAGGACGGCATGACCGTCGGCATGAGCGGTTTCACCCGCGCCGGCGACGTCAAGCTGGTGCCCGCCGCGCTGGCCGAACGCGCCAGGCTGGAACCGCTGAAGATCACGCTGCTGACCGGCGCCTCGCTCGGCAACGACACCGACAAGCGCCTCACCGAAGCCGGCGCGCTGGCACGGCGCATGCCGTTCCAGGTCGATCCGGTACTGCGCGCCGCGATCAACCGCGGCGATGTGATGTACATCGACCAGCACCTGTCCGAGACCGTCGAACAGCTGCGCAGCCGCCACATCAAGCCGGTCGACGTGGCCGTGGTCGAGGCGGTGGCCATCACGGAAACCGGCGCCATCATCCCGACCACCTCGGTCGGCAACAGCGCCAGCTTCGCGATCCTGGCCGACAAGGTGATCGTCGAGATCAACCTGGCCCAGCCGACCGGGCTGGAAGGCCTGCACGACGTCTGGATTCCCAAAAAACGGCCGATGCGCGAGCCGATCCCGATCATGTCGGTCGAGCAGCGCGTGGGCAGCACCGCGATCGAGATCCCGCCCGAGAAGATCGTCGCGATCGTGATCTCGGACCAGCCGGACAGCACCTCGTCGGTGCTGCCGCCGGACGAGGAGACCGCCGCCATCGCCGGCCACCTGGTGCGCTTCTTCGAGGACGAGATCCTGGCCGGCCGCCTGACCAGCAGCCTGCTGCCGCTGCAGGCCGGCATCGGCACCATCGCCAACGCGGTGCTGGCCGGCTTCGTCGACAGCCCCTTCCACCACCTGACGATGTATTCCGAGGTGCTGCAGGATTCGACCTTCGACCTGTTCGACGCCGGCAAGCTCGATTTCGCCTCGGGCTCCTCGATCACGTTGTCGCCGGAGCGCAGCGCCCAGGTGTTCGGCGCCTTCGCGCACTACCGCGACCGCCTGGTGCTGCGCCCGCAGGAAGTGTCGAACCACCCGGAAGTGATCCGCCGCCTCGGCATCATCGCGATCAACACCGCGCTCGAAGCCGACATCTACGGCAACATCAATTCGACCCACGTCGGCGGCACCCACATGATGAACGGCATCGGCGGCTCGGGCGACTTCGCGCGCAACGCCTACCTGTCGATCTTCGCGACCAAGGCCACCGCTAAGGGCGGCAAGGTGTCGTCGATCGTGCCGATGGTGTCGCACGTCGACCATACGGAACACGACGTCGACATCATCGTCACCGAACATGGCCTGGCGGACTTGCGCGGGCTGGCGCCGCGCGAGCGCGCCGACGTGATCATCGGGAAATGCGTGGCCGAGCCGTATCGCAGCATGCTGCGCGCCTACGTGGCAGAAGCGAAGCTGGGCGGCGGGCAGACGCCGCACGTGCTGGAGAAGGCATTTGCCTGGCATGCGCGGTATCGCGAGACGGGGTCGATGCTGGAACGGTCCTGATACCGCCAACCTGTAAACCGTCGCCCTGCGAAGGCAGGGGCGACGTACTTGCCAGGACACCGCCATCGGTTATAGCAAGGGCCCTACGAAAAAACACCAGTCCACGGACTGGCGTTTCTTGACTTCCCGGCCCGCCATGCGCCCGCAGGCGCCGCTGGGCCGCTGCATCGCGGATCAGTAGCCGCGGCTGCCGGTGCCGCTGCCGCCGCTGGTGGTGCTGGAGCCCGAGCTGGTGCCGGTGCCCGCGCCGGTACCGGTGGCGCCGGAGCCGGTACCCGAACCCGAACCGCTCATGCCGCTCGAACCGCTCATGCCGGTGCCGCTACCCGTGCCGGTGCCCATCGAGCCGCTCGAACCCGACGCGCCCGACGAACCGGTGCCCATCGAACCGCTGGCGCCCGAACCGGTCACGCCGGTGCCAGACGAACCCGAGCTGCCGGTACCCATCGAGCCGCTGGCCCCGGAACCCGAGCTGCCGCTGCCCATCGAGCCGCTCGAACCCGAGCCGCTGTTGCTGCCGCTGCCGCCGGCACCGCTGGAGTTGCTCGAGCCGCTGGTGCCCATGCTGCCGCTGCCCGAGGTACCGCCGCTGTGCGAGCCGCTGCTGCCCGAACCGCTGCTACCCGAACCGCTGCTACCCGAGCTGCTCGCGCCCGAGCTGCCGTTGTGCTTCTTCGATTGTTTCTTCTTGCTGGAGCTGCTCGACGAACTGCCCGAGCCCTGGTCCTGCGAGCTCGCGCTGCTGCCGCTACCGGTGGACGAACCGCTGCTCGTCTGTGCCTGCGCAGTCATCGCGCCACACATTGCCACGGCAACGGAAGCACCCAGCAGGCCTTTCAGTAACTTATTCATTTTCATGTCGCTCTCCTAATGGATTTGGGGCAGAAAGCTCAACAATATCAAGAAGATAAATTGAGGTAGCGAAGTGTAAAGCGACCGCCACAAAGGGTGCGCGCGGTAGCCGGCAGGAAAAATAGTGCAGCAAAAAAACCAACAAAAGCGCTTTTTGGGGTAGGCTGCACGCGACTGAATCGATAGGGGTATGATGCCGGACATGATTCCATTTTCGATACTTGACCTCGCCCCGATCACGGAAGGCAGCACCGCCGCCGACTCCTTCCGCAATTCGCTCGACCTTGCCCAGCATGGCGAGCGTTGGGGTTACAACCGATTCTGGCTGGCTGAACACCACGGCATGCCGGGCATCGCCAGTGCGGCGACTTCGGTGCTGATGAGCCATGTGGCGAACGGCACCTCGACCATCCGCGTCGGCGCCGGCGGCATCATGCTGCCGAACCACTCACCGCTCGTGATCGCCGAACAATTCGGCACCCTCGAGTCGCTGTTCCCGGGCCGCATCGACCTCGGCCTGGGCCGCGCCCCCGGCTCGGACCACACGACGGCACGCGCGCTGCGCCGCAACCTGGCGTCGGACGCCGACGAGTTCCCGCAGGACGTCGTGGAGCTGATGGATTACTTCGCCGACTCGCCGCGCCGCCAGGTACGCGCTGTGCCGGGCGCCGGCCTCAAGGTGCCGGTGTGGATCCTGGGCTCCAGCCTGTTCGGCGCCCAGCTCGCCGCGGCGCTCGGCCTGCCCTACGCGTTCGCCTCGCACTTCGCGCCGCAGATGATGATGCAGGCGATCGAGATCTACCGCGCCACCTTCCGTCCATCGGCCCAGCTCGACAAGCCGTACGTGATGCTCGGCTTTAACGTGTTCGCCGCCGATACCGATGCCGAAGCGCACCTGCGCGCGACCTCGATGCAGCAAGCCTTCGTGAACCTGCGCACCGGCCGCCCGACCAAGCTGAAGCCGCCGGTCGAAGGCTATCTCGACCTGCTGAGCCCGCCTGAGCGCGGGATGCTGGATTCGGTGCTGTCGTGCTCGGCGATCGGCGCGCCCGAGACCGTGGCGCAGCAGCTGAAGGACTTCATCGCGCGCACCGGCGCCGACGAGCTGATGATCACTTCGCAGATCTTCGACCATGCGGCGCGTTTGAAGTCGTACGAGATCACTGCCGACATCCACCGCGCCGGCTGATCCGTCCACTATTTTGTTTCAAATGTTTTCACGGTGGGGCACCGCACATTCAAGTGCGGCGCCGCGCTCTACCCTGAAGTCATCGGGCGGCACGATCGCCACCGCTTAAACAGGAGAAACAAAATGAACACCAAACTCGTTGCCGCTTCCCTGCTGTTGTCGCTGCCCCTGGCATTTGCCTCGACCGGGGCGTCCGCCAAGCCGAGCTGCCTGAAAGGCGCGGCCGCCGGCGCCGTCGGCGGCCACTTCCTCGGCAAGCACCACGTGCTGGGGGCCGCCGCCGGTTGCGCGGTCGGCCACCACATGGCCAAGAAACAGGAGCGCCAACAACAGCAGGCCCAGGCGCGGGCCAATGCGCAGGCGCAGGCGAATGCCAATGCGCAGGCACAGGCTGCGCGTAACCAGCAGGTCAACGGCAACCGTTAACAACTTCGTTGCACCCTGATGTTCCGTCGTCCCCGCGAAAGCGGGGACCATGCCGAATACCAAAATCCGGTATGCATGAAGCAGCCAGACTGCTTCAGAGAAATGGACTTCGGAAGCTCAACATGGGTCGCCGCCTGCGTGGGGACGACACCGATAGCGGGATAAGATCATCGACGCAACACCTGCGTCTCTGGCATCCCCGATCCCCGTCCGCAGCGCTTCGATCGGCTCCCGCGTGGAACCCAGCTTCGCATGGTGCGGAACATGTTCGCGCGCGCGAATCCGTGCGCCTCGGCCCACATGCATGGTCTTTCATAACGCGTCCTCCCTGGCGGCAGTCGTCAACAAGCCGGTTTGGCGGCGCGCGTCCGGCGTGATAAATTTCCGTCATGAAAAAACCCGCCATCGCCGTCACGTGCTCCCTGCTGGCCGCCTGCGCCACCACCCCGCCACCCCTCACCGACCACAGCGCCGCCTCGGGCGACGCGCGCAAGGCCGACCAGCTGGCCCTCGACTTCGAAAAGGCCGACCTGCGGCTGCGCATCGAACCGGCCGGCAAGCGCATCCGCGGCGACGCCTTGCTGAGCTTCGGCACGCGTGCGCCGCTGGACCGCATCGACCTCGACCTCGACCGCAACCTGCCGATCGACGCCATCGAGGTCGACGGCCAGCCGCTGCCGGCATCGCGCTGGAGCAACCCGGAAGGCCGGCTGACGGTAACCCTGCCGCGGCGGCTGGAACCGGGCCGGCAGGTGACGGTGCGCGTGCGCTACCACGGCCAGCCGCACGTGGCGAAAAAGGCGCCCTGGGATGGCGGCTTCGTCTGGTCGCAAACGCCGGATGGGCAGCCCTGGGTGGCCAGCGCGGTGGAAGGCGAAGGCTGCGATCTGTTCTGGCCCTGCATCGACCACCCGACGGGCAAGCCGAAGCAGGTCGACGAGCACATCACGGTGCCCGCTCCGCTGGTGGCGGCCGGCAACGGCATCGCCATGGGCATGGACGAAGCGGACGGCTGGCGCACCTGGCACTGGCGTACCCGCAACCCGAGCACCTACGGCATCGCGATCAACGTGGGCCCCTATGAAATGCTGGAAGGCAGCTACGCCAGCCGCTTCGGCAATACGGTACCGCTGCGCATGTGGTACCTGCCGCACAACAAAAAGCGAGCGCAGGAACTGTTCGGTGAATTCGCGCCGATGCTCGATTTCTTCGAAGGCACGATCGGCCCCTACCCCTTCGGCGACGAAAAGATGGGCGTGGTCGAGACCCCGCACAAGGGCATGGAACACCAGACCATCAATGCCTACGGCAACGGCTACGCCAAGACCGTCTACGGCTACGACGACCTGCTGCAGCACGAGTTCGCGCACGAATGGTTCGGCAACCAGCTGACCAACGCCGACTGGGACGACATGTGGCTGCACGAGGGCCTGGGCACCTACATGCAGCCGCTGTACATGCAGTACCTGCGCGGCGACCAGGAATACTTTGCCGCCTTGCTGGCGCTGCGCGCCCGGATCGAGAACAAGGCGCCGATGGTGTCCGGCAAGCACCGGCGCGAGGAAGACGTGTATGACGTCAAGCGCGGCGGCCCGGGCCAGGACATCTACAACAAAGGGGCGCTGGTGATGCACACGCTGCGCGCCCTGGTCGGCGACACCGCTTTTTATCGCATCGTGCGCGAGATGGTCTACGGCACCGACGACCCGCGCCCCGGCAACTTCGCGCCGCGCTACGGCACCACGCCGGAATTCATCGCCACCGCCAGCCGCGTGAGCGGGCGCGACCTGGACTGGTTCTTCCAGGCCTACCTGTACCAGGCCGCCCTGCCCGAGCTGCAGGCCACGCGCAGCGGCGACAGCCTGCGGCTGGCGTGGAAGACCGAAAGGAACACGCCGTTCCCGATGCCGGTGGAAGTGCGGGTGGGACAGCGCGTCGTGACCGTGCCGATGACGGATGGACGCGGCGGCGTGGCGCTGGGTGCGGGCGAGACGTGGACGCTGGATCCGCATTCGAAGATCCTGCGCCGGGAGGAAAGGATCGAGCGCTTCCAGCAGTACCAGGCGGCGCAGCGGAAGGCGAAGGTGAAGGTGGAGGGCTGAGCGGAAGCGTTGGCGCATTTGCGCTGGCCCGCGACGTTGAAACGTCGCCCCTGCGCGGGCAGGGGCGACGTGCATGAGCCAGCGACAGAGCACGCGTTACCGGCGCATCAAAAACGCGATTCCATCGTCACCCGCAATTTCACCCCGCCCGGATAATCCCACCTGCGCTTCCGCAAGCTGCCAGCGGCATCCAGGTAAGCGATCGCCGACCCCTCGTCTTGCCCCAACAGGTTGGACAGGGCGAACCGCCACTGCAGCTTCGGCCCCGCCTTCCACACCGCGTACGCTTCCAGGTCGCGCCGCGCCCAGGCATAGGCCCAGCGCTCCGGCGCCACCCTGGCCCGCACCGCATCCTTGAAAGCGAAGCTGCCGCCCATGCTCAGGGCGCCGCGCTTGTAGTCCAGCGCCAGCAGGGCCGACAGGGGCACCTGCTGCTCCATCCGGTTGTCCGGTCCCGGGATCGACGCCACGCGCGACCAGTTGCGGCTGACGCTCGCGCGCACGTCCAGCGCCGGCGCGCCATCCAGCAGCGCGGCCAGCGGGAAACGCGTCTCCAGTTCCAGGCTGCGGGCCTCGGCGCGGGCCTCGTTCACCGGGGTCATGATCCAGCGCCGGCCATCGAAATAGACCCGGTTGCCGGTGTAGTCGCCGATGCGCCGCACGGCGCCGGCGAGCGACAGCATCGCCTCCGGAGCCCAGTAATGCTCCCAGGCGGCGTCCAGTCCCCAGGCCAGCTCGGGCCGCAGCCCGGGGTTGCCCTGGTAGTCGGCGTCGGTGGGACTGTTGTTTTCCCAGGCCTGGCGGCGCGGCACCAGCGCATCCAGGCCAGGCGCCTTGTAGGTGCGGCTGACGGCCACGCGCAACTGGTCACCCTTGCGCTCCGGGATCTTCCACAGCAGCTGGGCGGTCGGACTCCACACGCTGGAGCGGATCCGCACCGGCTCGACGGCGCTGCCGGACGCCCGGGTGCGCACGCCTTCCCAGCGCACGCCGGCGTAGGCCGACAGCGCTGCGCCGGGATGCCACGCGTCCTGGCCATACAAGGCCAGCCGGTCGACGCGCGCCGTGAAGGTCTCGTCCGGCGCCAGGCCCGGCGCCAGCGCGCGCAAGGCATCGCGCTCGGCGCGCCCGTCGCGGCGCCGGTCGACGCCGCCGTCCCAGCCCACGCTCAGCGCATGGCCATTGTCCAGTTTCAGCGTGTACTTGCCGGTCGAGTTGACGCCGCGGTCGCGCGTGTCGACCTCGACGCGGTCGTCCGTCACCGCCACGGCGTCGACGTTCCTGCCGGCGCGCAGCTGCAGGTTGCGCTGCCATGCGCCCTGGACGCCGACCTTGGCCTGCAGCGTCGATCCGGACGCGAACGCATGCGTCCATGACAGGTCCGAACGCAGCACCGTGTGGTCGTCCTCCATGGCGCTGCGCAGGTCCGGCACCGGCGGCGGACCGCCGGCCCGGGTCGTGGCCAGCGCGTGGATGCGGTTGCGGAAGCGGCTGCCGTTCAGCAGCGTCTGCCATTCCACGGTATCGCGGCCGGCAGCGCCCTCGCCCTCGCTCGATGTCCAATTGAATTTCGGCGTCAGGCCGAAGCGGGTCATGCGGCCGACCTCGGGCATCGCGGTCGAGCGCAGCAGGGTGGCCCTGCCGCCGGGCGCGATGGTTTCCTCGACGCTGGACACGTGCGGACGCGACAGGCTGTCGTGTTCGGCGCTGGCGGAGAGCGAATACGAGGATGTCTCGCCGGGACCGGCCAGTTCGAGCGCGGCGCGCGGGCCGCGGAAATCGCTGGAAGCGAGGTAGCCCAGCTTGGCGTCGCGCTGCGCCTTGCGGACACTGCGCCGCAACACGATATTGATCGTGCCCGCCACGCCCTGCGCCGCGTATTCCGCCGTCGGCGCGCGCATCACCTCGATGCGTTCGATCAGCTCGGGCGCCAGTGCATCCAGCGAAAAACCGGGCGCCATCCGTTCGCCGTTGACCAGCAGCTGGGTGTAGCCGCCGCCGAGGCCGCGCATCTGCACCGCGGCGGCGCGGCCGTCGGTGGTCACGGTCACGCCGGGGATGCGCTTGAGGACGTCCAGCACGTTGCCGTCGCCATAGCGGACCAGGTCCGGCCGCCCGACCACGATCCGCATCGCCGTATCGTCGCGACGCGCATCGTAGCCGGCTGCCGCGCCCTTGATCTCGACCTGGGGCAGTGGATTGGCGCTCTCCGGCGGCTGGGCTTGCTGGGCATGGGCAGACACGACAAATGGGACCAGCGCAGCCAGCAGGGGCAAGCCGCGCGACGCGGCGGCATTGGACATGAAGCCTCCTCGACATGGATTTTGGTAGTTAATGGAACAACCATATTCCACATACAAGCAATACGCAACAAGAGAATGGCAAATTCAGCTTCCACAATGTAGCAATAATAAGTGCATATGAGACGCACTGCAGATTCTCCGGCGAATAAAAAAAGCCCCCGTGGCAACGGGGGCTTGTTCGCTTCGCCACGGCGAAGCAGGTCGAACGGTGCGGCAGCTTACAACGGCGGCAGGATGCCGTCCTTGTAAGGCTCACCCGCCAGTTCGAAGGCGCGGCGCAGTTCGGTACGGAAGCGTTGCAGCAGGCGGCGCAGGCCGTTCTGGCGGGTGGTGCCGTTGGCAGCGGCGGTCGTGGTGGCGGCGTTCATGGCAACTCCTGTGGATTCATCAGCGTTCAACGATGAATCCAGTGTAGGCCCGCACCAGATATAAATCCAATTTCGATTTCAGATTTCACCGATACATGGATTACATACCTGGCGCGCCGCCATCAGCCCCGCTGACAACCGCCATCACGGCTGCTAATTTCTCATGAGCAACTCAAGGCAGCGGTTTCCCATCCACGTCGATCCGGCGCACCTCGCCCAGGTTGAGTGCCCGGATATCCTTTTCGACCTTGCTCATGTCGCCGACCACGATCCACACCAGCTGCTTGGGCACGACGGTGCGGGCCGCCAGCGCGTTGATCTGCGCGGGCGTCTGCGCCAATGCCTTCTGGGTCAAGGTGTTGTAATAGTCGGCCGGCAAACGGTACTGCAGGATGGTCGCGTAGCCGTCGCTGAGCTGGTCGACGGTCTCGAAGCCGCCCGGCAGGCTCAGGGTCTCGCTGGCCTGGGCATCCTTCAGCTCCTGCACCGTCACCGGGCGCGCACCGGCGATATCGCTGTACTCGCGCGCCAGTTCACGCAGCGCATCCGCGGTCTTGTCGGTCTGGACCGGCGAGCCGCTCAGGTAGATGCGCTGCCCCAGCGCCGGAACCAGCGAGGTGCCGACGCCGTACGACCAGTGCTTGTCCTCGCGCAGGTTCATGTTCATGCGCGAGTTGAAGGTGCCGCCCAGCACGGCGTTGAGCAAGTCCAGCGCCACCGCGTCCGGGGTGTTGCGCGGCGGCGCCAGCTGGGCGGCGGTGATGTCGCTCTGCAGCGCGCCGGGACGGTCGACCAGGTAGATCACGGTCTTCTGCGGCTGGGCGACGGTCGCCAGGTTCTTCTTCGGCACCTCGCCGGCCTGCCAGCCGCCGAAGGCTTTTTCCAGCTGCGGCGCGAGCTCGGCCAGCGTGGTGTCGCCCACCACCAGCAGCGTCGCATTGTTCGGGCGGAACCAGGTCTGGTGATAGCGCTGCAGGTCGGCGCGGGTCATGCGTCCGACGGCTTCCTCGGTGCCGGTGCCGGTGAGCGGCAGCGCGTAGGCATGGCCGGGGCCGTACAGCAGGCCCGGCAGCACGCGCATGGAAATCGCGCGCGGGACCGTCTTTTCGCGCGCGATCGCCGCCAGCCGGTCCTTGCGCAGGCGCTCGAAATCGGCTTCCGGGAAGGCCGGGTGCAGCACCACGTCGGCGTACAGGTCGAGCGAGCGCGACAGGGTCGGCTTGAGGATGTTCATGTTGACGAAGCCACCGTCCAGGTTGCTGGAGGCACCGAACGAGGCGCCCAGCGCTTCCAGCTCGCGGCTGATGGCCAGCGACGAGCGTTTCGCGGTCCCCTCTTCCAGCATGCGCAGCGTCAGGCTGGCCAGGCCCGGCAGTTCCTTCGAATCCGAGGCGTAGCCGCCGTCCAGCATCAGCGAGAGGTTGATCACCGGGGCACCGTGGCTTTCGGCCAGCACCACCTTCAAGCCGTTGGACAGGGTTGCCGACTGCATCGGCGGCAGGCGCAGCGTTTCGGCCTTGCCCAGCGGCACGCCCTTGCTGCGGTCGAGCTGGGTCGTTTCGGCGGCCAGCCCGGTCGGGAACGGGTTCACCTGCAGCACGTAGTCGCCGTCGCTCAGCCAGTCGGCCATGGCCTGGCGCACCTGGGCCGGGGTCGCGTCCTTGATGCGCCGCAGGTAAGTCTTGTAGCACTCGGGATCACCGGTGAAGGTCATGCAGCTGGCCAGCATGTCGCTCTTGCCGCCGAAGCCGCCGACACGCTCGACCATGCGCGTGTAATTGGCCAGGATCGTGGTCTTGGCCAGGCGCAGCTCGTCGGCCGAGGGACCGGCCTTCATCAGCGCGCGCAACTCTTCGTCGCCCAGGCGTTCCATCTTCTGCACGTCGGCGCCCGGACGCGCCGTCAACTGCACGTCGAACTGGCCGGCGATTTCCTGCGAATTATTGCTGGCGACGGCCGAGGTGGCAACCTGCTCCTTGACCACCAGGCGCTGGTACAGGCGCGAGGTCTTGCCGCCGCCGAGCACCTGCGCGGCCAGGTCGAGCAGCGCATCTTCCTGCGTGTTCGCGCCGGGCACGTTCCAGCTGCGGTAGATGCGCGCCTGCGGCACCCGGTCCTGCAGGCTGCCGCGGTGGGTGCCGCTGCGTTTCGCGATCCACGCGCGCTGCTTGGCCACCGGCGGGCCGGGCGGAATGTCGCCATAGTATTTCTCGACCTTCTCGCGCGCCTGCTGCGGCGTGATGTCGCCGGCCAGCACCAGCACCACGTTGCTGGGGCCATAATTACCCTTGAACCATTCGGTCACGTCGGTCATCGAGGCGGCATCGAGGTCGGCCATGGAACCGATCACGGTCCAGGAATACGGGTGGTTCGCCGGCCAGGTGTTTTCGGTCTTGGTCTGGTAGACCAGGCCGTAGGGCTGGTTCTCGCGCTGGCGCTTTTCGTTCTGCACCACGCCGCGCTGCAGGTCGAGCTTCTTCTGGTCGAGCACGCCGAGCAGGTGGCCCATGCGGTCGCTCTCGGCGAACAACGTATAGTCCAGCATCGAGGTCGGCACGGTCTCGAAATAATTGGTGCGGTCGCCGTTCGTGGTGCCGTTCAGGTCGGTCGCGCCGATGCTTTCCAGCGCCGACAAGAAGGTCTGGTTGAAGTTGCTGCTGCCCGAGAACATCAGGTGCTCGAACAGGTGGGCGAAACCGGTCTTGCCCACCTTCTCGTTCTTGGAACCGACGTGGTACCAGGTGTTGACGGCCACCACCGGTGCCTTGTGGTCTTCGTGCACCAGCACCGTCAGGCCGTTCTTCAGCACGAACTTGGTGTAGGGGATGTCCGGGATGGGAATCTCGGCGGCGGCGCTTGCAACCGGTTTGGCAGCGGGCGCGGCATGCAGCGCGCCCAGTGGCAGGCAGGTCAAGGACAGCGCCAGGGCGCCAAAACGATTCTTGATACGCATGTTTCCCTTTCAGTAGGTCGTGATCGACACGGCAGGTGTTGCGTCAGTGAATTATTTAGTTTAGAACATCTTTTGGCCCAATAGACGTATGGATTGAAAATATTGCATTGCTATGTAGTTCTGGACTGACAGCCAGGATAGCCGTCCGCCCCCTGCATGAATTTGCCATGGGGAGTATCATCGAGTGCCAGCCAACAGCGCAAGGAATCGCTCATGAACCAACGACGCTCCTTTCTCAAAAGCTCTGCCGTATTGGCATCGGTACTGGCCGCACCGGCGGTGAAAGCCGCCTCCAGGACGACCCCGGCAGTGACACCGGCCGCGGCGGCGCCCAACGAACGCATTTTGCGTCTGTATAACACCCACACCGGGGAAAACCTGCGCAGCCTGTTCTGGGCGGAAGGCCAGTTCATCCCGGACGCGCTGCAAGACATCAACAAACTGCTGCGTGACCACCGCAACGACAAGATCGCGCCGATCGATCCGCAATTACTGGTCCTGCTCGACAAGGTGAGCGCGCAGTTCGGCGACCACCCGACCCTGCACATCATCTCCGGCTACCGCTCGCCGGAAAGCAATGCCAAGCTGCACGCGAACAGCAGCGGCGTGGCCAGGCACAGCCTGCACATGGAAGGCCAGGCCATCGACGTGCGCATCCCGGGCAAGGACCTGGCCAAGCTGCACAAGGTGGCGATGGCGCAGAAGGCCGGCGGCGTCGGCTATTACCCGGATTCGCAATTCGTGCACATGGACGTCGGCCGCGTCCGTTACTGGTGATTGCGCCGACAATGCGGCGCCTGATGGGAAGTGTTGTATTGCTGGGCTGCCTGCCTGCGTTCGCGCAGCAGGCAGCGCCCGCCCCTGCATCGGCGAATGCACCGCAGACCGTCACCGTCACCAGCACGCGCGATCCGGTCGACAAGTCCTACCGTAAGATGCTCCGCGGCATGGAACGCTTCGAGCGCGAGCACGCGCTGGCGCCCCAGGCCACGCTGCGTTTCCGGCTGCTGCCGCGCCTGCCGACCGTGGACATGCACGGCATCACGCTGAAGGTCGTGGGCGAACACATCGCGGTGCCGGTGCCGGTGTCCGAGGACAACGGTTTTACGCTGCCGCGCAACGAGCAGGCCCTGCGGGAGGATGCGGCCGTGATCGCCAACCGCAAGACCACCAGCATGACCTGGCGCGCCCAGGTCGCCACGCCCGGCCTGCCGCCCGGCACCCGGCGCCTGGGCGATTTGCGCCTGGAGTGCCTGGTCGGCGTCGAGGCCGGCCTGGTGTCCAACAGCTCGCCGCTGTTCGGCTGGATCTCGAACGCGCTGAACAGTCCCGAGCAGGTGTGCAACAGCCCCGACGGCAACTTCCTGTTCTTTAGCGAGCGGCCCCTGTTCTCGGTGACGCTGCGCGCCGGCGGCCGCAGCGAAATCCTGCCCTTCCGCATGCTGTACGCCGGTGGCGAACAGACGCGCGACATGCTGCAGTATTGCGACTGCCAGGTCATGCTCGACCGCACCTATTACGCGCCGATCTGGGACCGCAGCTGGCCCGACGACACCCTGGTCAGTTTCGAATACATGGACGAGCCTGCAACGGAGGCCACGCCATGAAGTGCTTTTATTCCATAGTTGCTTGCGGCCTGCTGTTGGCCGGCTGCGCCACCCAGGCGCCACAGCCCGGTACCGTGGTCGCCGCCGACCGCTTCGGCCAGCTGGTCGTGCCCGGCCGCACCACGCGCGCCGACCTGCTGGCCGCCTTCGGCCCCACCAAAGCGGTGGTGTTCGACAGCGGCGATGAAACCTGGCTGTATTCGGCAAGCGCGGGTGCCGGACGCAGCGAGGAACTGGTGCTGCTGCTCGACCGCGATGGCATCGTACGCAAGATGCGCCGCCGCCCGCCCTACCCGACCGATCCGCAGCGCTGAGCTAGAATGACAAGCTTTGATAAGCTTGTCATTCGATGCCCATGCCTGCCATGTTCGATCACGATTCCCCCGCCGCCGCCGTCCAGCGCCAGCTCGACGCCTACAACGCGCGCGACATCGACGCCCTGCTCGCCACCTACGCGCCGGACGCGCGCCAGTACGAACACCCGGCCACCTTGCTGGCCACCGGCCACGAGGAAATGCGCGCGCGTTTCGCGCTGCGTTTCCAGGAACCGGATCTGCATGCGCGCCTGCTGCAGCGGGTGGTGATGGGCAACCTGGTCATCGACCATGAGCTTGTGACGCGCAATTTCCCAGAGGGGAAAGGTGCGGTCGAGCTGGTGGCGATCTATGAGGTCGTCGACGGGCGGATTCGTAGTCAATCGGTGCGGCTGGGGTCAAAACTTGTGGATTAGCCTGTTTGTTTGCCCTGCTGGATGCACCGAGTGCGCCTTCCACCATCCAACTTAGAGCCTATCCCAGTAGGCCGGCGTTGCTCGTCGTTGCATGGCGCGCCATGCGGCCTCCTCACGCCTTGCCCGCGCTCGCCATGCATCGTCATTCGCTTCCCCCTTCCTACTGGGATAGGCTCTTGATGGATTTGTCAGCGCCATCATAAAACTGTCGAAGATTTTTACAGCAGACAAAAGGACTTTAGCAAAAATTTCACAAGTGTTTGATTTTAAACAATGTTATTAATATGGAATAGATATTGCTTCAGGTTATAGTATTTGCCTGTCGGGATATTCAATGCATCACTTTGTTCGTCGCTTTGCCGTCAAAACCACTCTCGCGCTTGCCGCCACGCTGGCGTTTGCTTCGGCTGCTTCATCGGCAACCTTGACCACCAAACTGGCAGTCGATAACGGCTTTACCGCCTATCTGTCCACCAGCAACAGCACTATTGGAACGCAATTTACTGCAGGCCATGACTGGACTACCGTAGCGACCAGTGCCGTGGAATTGGGCGCTGCACAACAGTACTTCCTGCAGATTGCGGCTTATGATGACGCGGACCTTGCAGGTTTGCTGGGTGAGTTTTCGCTCACGGGTACGGGATATCATTTTGCCGATGGCAGCAAGAAGGTCTTGTCCGGTTCGAGTCTTCTTACCGGAAATAATGACGGGTTCACCGGCAACTACACTGCCCTGACTACCATCGATCCTCGCAACACCACGCAATGGAATGCAGTGTCCGGGATCGATCCGAATGCACAATGGGTTTGGGCTCGCTGGTACGACTTCGACAATACCAGCTTTATCAGCCTTGAAATATTGGCCGATGCACCGGTAGCCGGACCCTTGGAGGTACCCGAGCCGGCATCGCTGGCCCTGGTAGCATTGGGCCTGCTGGCCCTGTCGCGTGTCCGCCCCAAATCGAAGCAAAATGATTGAATGACAAAGCGCCGCTGTCCATTTGCGCTGCATGCCGGCGTCCTGCCGGCAATTTGCATGCTGGCGGAGCAGATGTAGCCATGCGGCTCCGCATCAGGTCCGTGCCACCGCCATTATCTGCTCGCGCAACCACCGATGCGCCGGATCGGCGTCATGGTAGTGATGCCATTGCATGCACACCCGCAGCGTCGGCACCGGCACGGGTGGGGCCAGTACGCGCAACGGTAAACGGGCCTGGCTATCCTGTGCCAACCGCGTTTGTATCGTTGCGATCAGGCTGGTACCGACCACGATCGGCGCCAAGGACGTGAAGTCATGTGTCGTCACCGCGATGCGGCGTGCGATCTTGTTCTGTTCAAAATAGGCTTCGACCAATGTCGGTGCGCCGGGCCGTCCAAGACGCGGCGCCACATGGCCGCAACGGAGAAACGTGTCCAGATCCAGCGTTTCTCCGACCTGCTCATTTCCTTCCCACACTACGCAGCTGAAGGTCTCGTCGAAGAGAACGGCATACGGATGCCCGGGGTCCATGTATTCGTCGGGCATGATCAACAGATCGGTCTCCCCGCGCCGCAAGTTCTGCGCAGTGTTTTCGATTTGCGGGAGCAGCTCGATCGTCATGAGCGGCGCCAGTGCATGCAAGCGGCTGATCAACGGTGCGATCAGGATCGGCACCGAATAATCAGACACCGTGATACGGAAATGGCGCTGCGTCGTCGCAATCGACAGCGTCGGCCGGATCGACACCGTGGCTTGGATTTGCAAGATCAGCTGGCGCACTGGCCCAGCCAGTTCGCGGCCCAAGGGCGTCAATTCCATCCGGCGTCCGACCGGCACCAGCAAGTCATCCTCAAAGTGGACGCGCAGGCGGGCCAGCATGCCGGAGACCGCCGACTGGCTCACGGACAGGCGTTGTGCGGCCACCGTGGTTTTCTTCTCGCCGAGCAGCGCATCCAGGGCCACGAGCAAGTTTAAATCAAGTCCCTTGAAACGCATTTCTATCGTCTCATTCCGCAGCTACCGGTTTTTGTGATACCTGCTATCCGCCATCTGGCGGCCTCTGAATGTACCAAGGCTTATATAATATTAGCAACTATGTTATCAAAATGTAACTTCTGTGTTACTGCAACTAGTATTATAAGGCGTTTATGAAAAAGTATTTACTGACGGCAATTATGTTTGCTGCCGTTGTGGTGCAACCGGTATTCGCCGGCCCTGCCGAGAATCCAGCAGTCGAAAAAGCCAGGCAGATCCGCATGGATATTCAAGCCAAGCAGAAAGAACTGGCTGAAGAAAAACACCTCGAAGCACCAGCACCCGCCGTACCCACCACGCTGCTCGAATTGCCGGTCGATGAAACCGATGCACCGGGAGCAACGCAAAAATGATTCAATCGTCCATAGCTTCTCATAAAAACCTGGCTGGCACCACGCTGCTCGCGCTGAGCCTGGGCCACATGGCAGTTGCCGCTGCCTGGGATGTCACGCCGCGCGCCACGCCGATGGTCGGCAATGATGTCGAGGCCCGCGTCGGCGCCATGATCGACAACATGAGCACCGCGGAGAAAATCGAATTCATTCGTGTCGACGATGGCCGCATGCTCCCGCTGCAGCAGGCACAAGACTTGCCCGGCACGGTCGCTTACGATTCTTCGATGGGCGTGCACGTCAATAACGGCACCTTCGGCGCGCAATACCCATCGCCATCGGCACTGGCCGCGACCTGGTCGATCAACCGTGCGAAGCAGTTCGGCCTGGCCATCGCCTACGAAACCCGCCAGGCCGGTGCCCAGCAAATGCTGACACCGGGCCTGAACATGTACCGCTCCCCGTACAACGGCCGCGCCGCCGAACACCTGTCCGGGGAAGATCCATTCCTGGGCGCCGTACTCGGACCCGCCGTCGTCAATGCGGTCCAGATCCAGGGCATCCAGGCATCGGCCAAGCACTATGTGGCCAACGAGCAGGAAGCCAATCGCCAGCTCATCGACATCAAGGCCGACGAGCGCACACTGCGCGAAATCTATCTGCCCGGTTTCGAATCCGTGGTCAAGAATGCGAACATTGCATCGATCATGTGCGGCTTCAACAAGGTCAATGGCGACTACGCCTGTGAAAACCATCACCTGATCACCGATGTGCTCAAGGGCGAATGGGGCTATCGCGGCTTCGTGCTCAGCGACTTCAACGCCATCCACAACGCGCAAAAAGGCGCCTGGGCCGGTACCGACCTGGACATGCCGAGCGGCTTGCAATTTACCCAGGCGCATATCTGGGATTACCTGTACAGCAACCAGCTGACGATGAATGTACTGGACGACAAAGTCCGCCGCAACCTGCGCGCCATGGTCAGCTACGGCTTCGACAAAGGCTTGAAGCCAGCGGGCACGCTCGACACCTCGTATGGCGCCGCCGCCTCGCTGGCCATGGCCCGCGAAGCCATCGTGCTGCTCAAGAACGACGAGGCGTCGACCGCGTCGCGCCACGTGCTCCCACTGGCCACCAACGCAAAGATCGCCGTCATCGGCGACCTGGCCATGCAAATGCCGGGCTCGCCATTCGGCACCGCCTGGTCGCCGCCGAATACCTACGTCACGACGATGGCCGGCCTGCAGCAACTGAACGTCGACCCCGCCAATGTCACCTACATCCCGGCGCTGACGCTCAATGCGATGGAATCGGTCTGGTACCAGGGTGAAGCGGACGGCAATAGCGCACCGGCTGCGGGCCTGAAAGCCGAGTATTTCAACAACACGACGTTGAGCGGGACGCCGGTCGTCACGCGCACCGAACCCGGCGTGGCGTTCAACTGGTTATCGGGCCAGAACATTACCCGCCACGGCGCGACATCGGTGGACGGTTTTTCGGTCGACAACGGCGCTTTCTCGGCCCGCTTCTCCGGCACCATCAAACCGACCGTCGACGGCGAGCAAGTGTTCAAGGTGCGTGCCGATGGCGCCTACAAAGTCTGGGTCGACGGCAAGCTGATCCTCGATTTCGACGGGCTCGCGCTGTCGGGCGACGTGGTGAACGCGCCCAGCCGTTCCGGCAAGACGGACAAGCTGAAGGCCGGCCGGTACTATACGGTCAAGATGGAATACCGCCGCAACGGCACGTTCTTCTTCCCGGTATTGGGCAGCATGCAGGGTATCCAGATGAGCTGGGCTTCGCTGGCAGCGCCAGCCGACCTGTCGAAGTATGACGCAGTCGTCGTGGCCGTCGGCGTCAACGCCGAATACGAAGGCGAAGGCTTCGACCGCGAATTCGACCTTCCGGAATACCAGGGTGACATGGTCGCGAGCGTGACCAAGACCAACCCCAACACCATCGTCGTCATGCATGGTGGCGGACCATCGAACATGCGCCCCTGGTCGAGCAAGGCTGGCGCCATCCTGGAAGCATGGTACTCGGGCCAGTACGCCGGACAGGCGCTGGCGGAAATCATGTACGGCAAGGTGAACCCGTCGGGCAAGCTGCCGGTGACCATCGCCAAGAACGAAAGCGATTATCCGAGCTGGGCCAGCTACAACAGCGTTACCGCCTACCAGCCTGCCGGCCTGCCAGGCGGCCCCGCCACCAAGGCCAAGCTGGACATGACGTATGCCGAAGGTATCTTCACCGGCTACCGCGGCTTCGACAAAGCCAATGTCAAACCGCTGTTCCCGTTTGGCTTCGGTCTGTCGTACACCAGCTATGCCTACAGCGACCTGGCGTTGTCGAGCAATACCTTGAACGGCAGCGAGACCGTCGACGCCAGCTTCACGCTGACCAACCGTGGCGCCATCGACGGTTTTGAAGTGGCGCAGCTGTATGTCAGCCCTGCCGTCAAGTCGACGGTCAATCGTCCCGAAAAGGAGCTGAAAGGTTTTGCCAAGGTCTTCCTCAAGGCCGGCGAAAGCAAGCGCGTGACGATCCCGATCGATGCCCGTTCCTTGTCTTACTATGTGCAGAACACGGACACGTGGAATGTCGACCAGTCGAACTACACCATCCGCGTGGGCGGTTCGTCAGCGGACTTGCCGTTGACCCAAGTGCTGAAGGCCACCGTGGCCCAGAAGCTCGGTACCGATGTCTCGAATCCGTTGCCGCTGCCGGTGCGACAGGCAGTGCAGGTATTGGAAAGCGCGAAGTATTGATGTTTTCTGCTTCTGGAATCTGGTAGCACATGACATGCCGCTCAGCGCAAACTGAGCGGCATTTTTACATTGAATCGTGTGCGCAATCTGAATGGCACTATCCAAACGATGTGCGGTACTGTAGTGCTCCGCAGGCAAACCGGGACTGGAATGTGACACTCAGATCATTCGCGCAAGCAATGCGATCAGCATCGCCGCCGGCAACAACAGCACCTGCGCAAGCAGCGTCCCGGCCAGGCGGCTCCCGACTAGCCACACGACCGCGTTCCGGAACTGCCCTTCGCTCACCTTCCCTTCGATGACATCGTCCGTCATGCCCGACATGTGCGGGTCGATGAACACCGCCATCATGATGGTGGCGCCGCCATTGATGATCGACGACAAGGTACTCGACGTCACCCTGACCGAGGGATCGAGCACCCCCGCATACAGCGACGCGAACACGCCCACGGTCCACAGCGCCGTCGCGCCGACGTTGAGCGCGGTGATCCGGCCCGACACGCCATGTCCCGCGCGCAGCTCGGCCACGTTGCGCACGGCCGGCAAGCTGGCCACATCCTTCACGTAAGACAATCCGCCTTTGAAAAAACCGTGCAGTATGAGCTTCGGTATCGAGCGATGCACCTGGAAGTGCAGCACGGCGCGGCAGAACACGCGCTGGAAGGTAGGAATCAGGAGCGCGCCGGCGACCGTCGCCAGGCTGGCCGAGACCAGCAGCCAGCGGAAATCGCCCAGCAGCGACGCGCTCGCCAGACCGCCGAGACCGGTCTCCACGCGCTTCGCCAGGAAGGGGCCGAGGAAGGAATTCGAGGTGCGCGACACCAGCATCAGGATGCTGAACAAGGCCAGCGACACCGCGATCCGTCTGGTGCGCACGCCGGCGATGCGTACCGAATACGCCAGGGTACCGATGAGGTGGATCACGAAGGTGAGGAAACAGATCAGGAAGAGCTGGGTATCCACGCAGGCGTTCGCAGTCGAGATTGTCGGAACGCCAATATAAACCCAGTCTTACCGAATCGTGTACAGTTGAGCATCATTATTCGCGAGTGAAGATCATGATGCGCAGGACGATGGGTTGGACGTTGGCACTGGCGCTCGCCGGCACGGCGGGCATGGCGGCCGCCCAGGCGCTCGACCCGGTCGAGCAACGCATCGTGGCCGAGGTCAAGGCGCACGCGCCGCAAGCGTTGGACCTGTTGCAACAAAGCGTGCTGATCAACAGCGGCACGATGAACGTGCAAGGCGTACGCGAAGTGGGTAAATTGTTCCGCAGCCAATTCGATGCGCTCGGCTTCCAGACCCGCTGGATCGAGATGCCGGCCGCCATGCGGCGCGCCGGCCACCTGGTGGCCACGCGTGAAGGTACGCAGGGCAAGCGCCTGCTGCTGCTCGGCCACCTCGACACCGTGTTCGAACCGGGCAGCGCGGTGCCGATGTGGGAAGCGAAGGACGGCCGCATCCGCGGCCAGGGCGTGTCCGACATGAAGGGCGGCGACGTGATCCTGGTCGAAGCGCTGCGCGCGCTGCAGCGCGCGGGCGCCCTCGACAAGGCCCGCATCGCCGTCATGCTCACCGGCGACGAAGAGGATGCCGGCCAACCGCAGGCGGCTGCGCGCGAACCGATGCAGGACCTGGCGCGGCGCAGCGACATCGCCCTCAGCTTCGAGAGCAATCTCCTCGACAAGGACGGGCAGGCCACCGCCACCGTCGGCCGCCGTGCCACCGCGAGCTGGGAACTGCAGGTGACGGCGCGCCCGGGCCATTCGATGACCGTGTTCGGCGCCAACGGCTATGGCGCCGTGTACGAAGCGGCGCGCATCCTCGACGGCTTCCGCCAGCAGGTGGTGGAGCCCGGCCTCACCTTCAATCCCGGCCTGCTGGTGGGCGGCACCGAAGTAAAACTCGACGGCGCCAGCGCGCGCGGCACGGCGTTCGGCAAGACCAACGTGATCGCCGGCAGCGTGGCGGTGAAGGGCGACCTGCGCTACCTCGACTACGCCCAGCGCGACCGCGCCCAGGCGCGCATGCGCGACATCGTCAAGCGCAACCTGCCCGGCACCGGCGCCGGCATCGTGTTCCAGGAAGGCTATCCGCCGATGGCGGTCACGCCCGGCAACCTGAAGCTGCTCGCGCTGTATTCGCGCGCCAGCCAGGATGCCGGCCTCGGCAAGATCGGCGCGGTGCCGGCCGAGGCGCGCGGCGCCGGCGACATCCAGTTCGTGGCGCCGCTGGTCGACAGCCTCGACGGCCTGGGCGCCAGCGGCAACGGTGCCCACTCGCCCGGCGAAGACCTCGATCCGGCCTCGATCGAGCGCGGCGCGATCCGGGCGGCATTACTGATCTACCGGCTTACCCGATAATCATGGCGGGCCTTTGACCTGCATCCAATCTTGGCAATCGGACGACTTACCCTCACCAGATAATATCCACCCATGGCACGATTACAGCTCAACTTTCCGGACGACCAGTATTACTACACGACGCTGCTGACGGTGCGCGTCACCGACATCAACGCCGGCAATCACCTGGGCAACGACTCGATGATCTCGATGATCTCCGAGGCGCGCGCCTGCTTCCTGTTCGAATACGGCGTCGCCGAAACCGAACCCGACGGCACCGGCATCATCGTCACCGACCTCGCCACGATGTACCGCGCCGAAGCGCACGCGCGCGACCAATTGCTGTTCGAAGTGGGGGTCATGGACTTCAACAAGTACGGCGGCGACATCATCTTCCGCATCACCCGGCCGAAGGATAAAACCCTGGTGGCGATGGCCAAGCAGGGCTTCGTGTTCTTCAACTATAAAACCAGCCAGGTGGTGAGCATGCCGGAAGAATTCCAGGGCAAGTTCGAGCGCGTGAACTGGGTGGATTGATCGTTCGCTTCAAATCCCTGCAGCAGAAATGGAAACGGCTGGCAACGCTGTCCAGCGTGCCGGCCGAAAGCACGGTCCGGCATCCGCTGACGCGGCCCCGGACCGGACGAAAACCGCTTACACCAGCGGCGGATCGGTCTCGCGCGCAAAGGCGCGGTGGCCGGCCAGCGCTTCCATGAAGGCCGCCAGCGGCGCATCCACCAGCAGGCCCGGGTCGGCCGAACCGTCGGGCAGGGTCGACGGCACCATCGCACGCGCCAGCAGGTCGGCACCGGCGCCCAGCACCAGGATCGGCTTGCAGTGGCGGTACTGCTCGCGCACGAAGTCGATGGTGTGGGCGTTGCGGGCCAGCGCCGCGACCGCCTGGGCGCCGTCCGGCACGATCATGGCGTCATAGATCACCGACGGACCGGCTTCCAGCGACACCTCGACGCCCAGCGGGTCGCCGGCGGCCGTCTTGACCTTGCCCAGCATGTTGCCGACCAGGCGCGGTACGGCGCCGGCGCCGAGCAGCTGGTCATAGATGGCGCGTACTGCGTCGCCGTCCATGCCCGGCGCCACCAGGATCGCCACGCGGCGGGTACGGATGCCGGTCTGGCCCGGACGGCTCATCAGCGACAGCGCCGGCGACGGTGCGTATGCCGGCACCGGGTCCTGGCTGGCGCGCGGCAGCGGCGCCGGCACTTCCATGCCGAGGCCTTCGGCGACCTTGGCCACGAGATCCGCGTCGACGTTGGCCAGCAGCGCCAGGATGCGTTCGCGCACCATCGGGGTCTGCACGCGGGTCAGCTCGAAGCGGAAGGCGTTGGCGATGTGGGCTTGCTCGACCGGGGTCTGGCTCTGGTAGAACAGGCGTGCCTGGCCGTAGTGCTCGGCAAACAGTGCCGGGTTGCCGCGCACTTTATCCACGCTGACGATTTTCTCGGGGAAGCTGTTGAAGCCCCTCGGTCCGGCCTGGTACGGGACGCCGCCGCCCAGCGAATTCGGCTCGTAGTTCACGCGGCCGCGGTTGATCGCCTGGCGGTGGAAGCCGTCACGCTGGTTGTTCTGGATCTGCACGATCGGCGAGTTGATCGGGATCTCGTGGAAGTTCGGGCCGCCCAGGCGGGTCAGCTGGGTATCCTGGTACGAGAAGTTACGGCCCTGCAGCAGCGGATCGTTGGAGAAATCGATGCCCGGCACCACGTGCGAGGTGCAGAAGGCAACCTGCTCGGTCTCGGCAAAGAAATTGTCCGGATTACGGTTCAGCACCATGCGGCCGACCGGGGTCAGCGGCACCAGTTCTTCAGGGATGAGCTTGGTCGCATCCAGGATGTCGAACGGGAAGGAAGCGGCTTGCTCTTCGGTGAAGATCTGCAGGCCCAGTTCCCATTCCGGGAAGTTGCCGGACTCGATGGCTTCCCACAGGTCGCGGCGGTGGAAGTCCGAATCGGCGCCGGAAATCTTGACGGCTTCGTCCCACACCAGCGAGTGCGTGCCCTGCAGCGGGGTCCAGTGGAATTTCACGAAGCGCGATTCGCCCTGCGCATTGACCAGGCGGAAGGTGTGGACGCCAAAACCCTGCATGGTGCGGTAGCTGCGCGGAATGGCGCGGTCCGACATCACCCACATCAGCATGTGCGCGATTTCCGGCGACAGGCCGGCGAAGTCCCAGAAGGTGTCGTGGGCGGTGGACGCCTGCGGCATCTGGTGGTGGGGTTCCGGTTTGGCGGCGTGCACCAGGTCCGGGAACTTCATCGCGTCCTGGATGAAGAACACCGGGATGTTGTTGCCCACCAGGTCCCAGTTGCCTTGCTCGGTATAGAACTTGACGGCGAAGCCGCGCACGTCGCGCGCGGTGTCGGTCGAGCCGCGTTCGCCGGCGACGGTGGAAAAACGCACGAACACCGGGGTGCGCTTGCCCTTGGCGGCGAACGGCACGGCCTGGGTCAGGCTGCTGAAGTCGTCATACGCTTCGAAGAAACCGTGCGCGGCCGAACCGCGCGCGTGCACCACGCGTTCCGGAATGCGCTCGTGGTCGAAATGGCTGATCTTTTCGCGCAGGATGAAGTCTTCCAGCGCGGTCGGGCCGCGCAGGCCGATCTTCAGCGAGTGCTGGTTGTCCGCGACCGGCACGCCCTGGTTGGTGGTCAGATGGCGGTCGGCCGGGTCCACGCGCACGCGGTCCAGCGGTGCCACGGTCGGGTTCTCGCCCTGCGGCGGCTGGCCCGATCCCACCTTGTCCGAGCTGGCGATTTCGGTGCTGGTGCTGCCGGTGGCGGCGTGGGTTGCCGGCTGGTGGTGCTCGCCTTCGGCCGGGGTGGCGGAAGCGTCGCCGTATTCAGTGGGCTTGTTCGGGTTGAACGGCATGGCGGCCGCCAGCGCCTTTTCCGCGCTGGTCTTGTCGAGCAGGCGGTCGCCGACCGGATTGCTGCTGCCGAGGCTGGACGGCGGCGTCGGATCGGACGGACCGGCCATCGTACTCAGGACGGAACCGGCGCCGTCGGTGGAAGCAGCGGGTTGTTTGGTTGAAGTCATTCTATCCTCACAGTTGGGCACATCGTTGCGCTTGAAATCACAGAGCAACATAACGCGGCATGCTCGGTAACACTGTGAGGTGGTTAACATTACTGCAACATCAACTGCAAATCATTTCTATTGCTGCGATAGCGTTTATATATCTTGTAGTGAAATACGAAGCGCCACCCTCGCCGGGCGGCGCTGTCGGCGGCAAGGCAGGACGATGTCAGCGGTGCTTTCTCGGCAGCGGCGCAATGGCCTTGTCGAACCAGTCATCGATCATTTTCTTTTCGTAGCGCAGCGGCTCGCTGTCCGACACGCTGATCGAGCCCTGCTGGTAATTCATGTCCGCCAGCTTGGCTTCGCCGCTCTTGATCACCTGCCCGTTCTGCTCGATCGCATAACGCAATTCCATGCGCGGCCAGTCGGCACGGCCGGTCAGCACGCGCAGGTCGCGGCCCGCGCGCGCATTCGGGATGATGCGCCCGGCCGGGTCGAAGTCGGTCACCTCGATGCGCAGGTCCTGGCCTGCCGGCAGCGCCTTGCCCAGCTCCTTGAAGTAATCGGTGATCTGGCCCAGCATCTCTTCGCGGTCCCCGGTGGCGAATGGCAAGTCATAGAATTTCTCGGGATGGACGTAGGTCACGTTCACCGCGGCCGAGGCCGCGCCGGCGGTCAGTACCAGCAGGCCCGCCAGGGCCCATCGCTTCATGGTCGGTTTCATTTGTCTTCCTCTTCGTGGTCTCACCCTAGATAGGAATATACGCCGCTTTTTACAGACCCGTCTGTCCGCCGGGATGCACGAGTTTGTATCGAAATGTTAGTCCGCGCACAGGGAATGGATGCGCTGCCGGCGCACAATCGGACTCGAGAGGAATGCGCAGGAGGACGCCGTGCCGGAAGGGCCATCGCTGTACATCTTGAAGGAGCAGACCGCCCAGTTCGTGGGCCGGGAAATCGTGCGCGCCGAGGGCAATACCTGGGCCATCGATACGGCTCGCCTGCTGGGCCAGCCGATCGTGTCCCTGCGCACCTGGGGCAAGCATTTCCTGATCGAGATGCCGACCATGGTGGTGCGCATCCACTTCCTGCTGTTCGGCACCTACCGCGTCAACGAGCGGCGCGAGAAGCCGCCGCGGCTCTCGCTCGGCTTTGCCGACGGCAGCGAGCTGAATTTCTATGCCTGCTCGGTGAAGGAAATCGACAATGACATCGATGCCATGTACGACTGGGCCGCCGATGTCATGTCCGATGCCTGGGACCCGGCCAAGGCGCGCAAGAAGCTGCGTGCAGGCGGAAAGAAAAATGCGGACATGCTGGCCTGCGACGCCCTGCTCGACCAGGACATCTTTTCCGGCGTCGGCAACATCATCAAGAACGAGGTGCTGTTCCGCATCCGGGTCGACCCGCGCTCGACGGTGGGCGCCCTGCCGCCGGCCAAACTGCGCGCGCTGGTGCAGGAAGCGCGGCAATACAGCTTCGATTTCCTCGCATGGAAAAAGGAATTCACCCTCAAGCAGCACTGGCTGGCGCATGCCCAGAAAATCTGCCCGCGCTGCCACATCCCCTTCCACAAGGCCAACCTCGGCAAGAGCAACCGGCGCAGTTTCTGGTGCGAACGCTGCCAGAAACGCTACGGCTGACGCACTGCCTTGGTCATCTGTCATGTTGCGCCACCCTCACGAATAGTGACCGCTTGTAACATTTCCTGTTGTTAATGGTAAATTCCCATACTACAATCGATTCGCACGGTTGCTGATCTTGCGCAACCTTTATTCGGGCTCCGGCTTTATCCCTGGCACATTCACGATACTGGATCGTCTTATGTCATTCCTGTCTTCTGCCGCGCCAAAACTCGCGCCCTGGAAAGTCCTGCTCGTCGACGACGAACCGGACATCCACGACATCACCAAGCTGACGCTCTCGCGCTTCCGCCTCGACGGCCGGGCCCTGGTTTTCCTGCACGCCTACAGCGGCGCGCAGGCCAAGGAAGTGCTGGCGCGCGAGAAGGATATCGCGCTGGTGTTCCTGGACGTGGTGATGGAGCGCGAAGACAGCGGCCTGGAAGTGGCGCGCTGGCTGCGCCAGGACCTGGACAACCAGTTCACCCGCATCGTGCTGCGCACCGGCCAGCCCGGCCAGGCGCCCGAGGAGCGCGTGATCGTCGATTACGACATCAACGACTACAAGGAAAAGACCGAGCTCGACCGCACCAAGCTGTTCACCACCACCTTCGCGGCGCTGCGCGCCTACCGCGACATCATGAAGGTCGAGGAGGCACGCCGCGTGCAGCAGAATTACCGCGAAGGACTGGAACGCGTGATCGCGGCGTCCGGCCACCTGTTCCGGCAGCGCAACCTGAAGGATTTCGCCAGCGGCCTGCTGCAGCAGGTGGTGGCACTGCTGCAGCTCGAGCAGAGCATGCTGCTGCGCGTGGCCGGCGCCAGCGTCATCACGGGCCAGAGCCAATACGAGGTGCTGGCCCGGATCGGCGACGTCGGGGAAGAGATCGGCCCCGAACTGATCGCCCAGCTCGACGAGGCACGCCACAACCGCATCTCCAAGCTGCACGGCGACACCTATGTCGGCTACTTCCCGAACAACAGCGGCAAGGCGTCGCTGCTGGTATTGCAAGGCGTGGAAGAGATTTCCGAGATCGACGTCCAGCTGCTCGACGTGTTCTGCTCGGGCGTGGCGATCGCCTTCGACAACATCCTGCTGAACCAGGAAATCACCGATACCCAGGCCGAACTGATCCTGCGCCTGGGCGACGTGGTCGAGTCGCGCTCGAACGAAGCCGGCAACCACGTGCGCCGCATGGCCCAGGTCTGCCACCTGCTGGCCCAGGCATCGGGCATGCCGGAAGACGAGACCGCGGTGCTGATGCACGCCGCGCCGATGCACGACATCGGCAAGATCGCCACCCCGGACGCGGTGCTGCTGAAACCCGGCCGCCTGACCCCGGACGAATGGGAAGTCATGCAGCAGCACCCGACCGTCGGCCTGCAGATCCTGGACGGCTCCCAGCGCCCGATCCTGAAGGCGGCCGCGGTCATCGCCCACCAGCACCACGAGAAATGGGACGGCAGCGGCTATCCGCAGGGCCTGAAGGGCGAACAGATCCACCCGTATGCGCGCATCGTGGCCGTGGCCGACGTGTTCGACGCCCTCACCCACGCGCGCTGCTACAAGGATGCCTGGCCGCTCGAGCAGGTGCGCGACTACCTGATCGAGGTGGCGGGCAAGCATTTCGACCCCTTCTACGTCGACCTGCTGATCCGCAATCTCGACAAGGCGGATGAAGTGAATCGCCGCTGGCCCGACTGACGACCGGACAATCCGTCCATTTGTCGGGTAGTATCTCGGCATCCTGCGGCCCCAGGCACGACTGCCGACTTTCACGATGCCGATCCGAACCCGACTGCTGATCATCATCCTCGCCATCCTGGTGCCCGCCTTCGCCGCGGCCGCGCTGGCGGTCGGCTACGTCTACGTGGAAGAGCGGCGCGCCCAGGAAAACAGCGTCACCGAGGCGGTGCGCGCGTTCGCGCTGCTGGTCAAGAACGAACTGGAAACCAGGGAAGGCATCCTGCAGGCGCTGGCCGCCTCCCCGGCGCTGGCCAGGGGCGACCTGGACGAGTTCCGGCGCCACGCCGGCCTGCTGGCGCCGACCCGCGACACCGCCATCATCCTGCTCGAGCCGGACGGGCGCCAGCTGATGAACACCCGCGCCACGCCGGGCCGGCCGCTGCCCGTCCACCGCCGTTCGAACATCGAGGCGCTGATCGCCAGGCATGGCGCCGACCGCACGCTGGTGTCCGACCTGTTCGCGGCGCCGTTCGGCGGACAGCACGACTTCGTGATCCAGGTGCCGGTCCACATCGACGGACGGCTGCGCTATTTCCTGAGCATGAGCGCGGACGCCGCCAGCCTGCAGCGCCTGATGGACATCCAGCGTTTCCCGGCCCACTGGCAGGCGGTGATCGTCGACCGCGGCAGCCGGATCGCGGCGCGCACGCGCGACCCCGAGCGCTTCCGCGGCCGCCAGGTGAGCAACGATGCGATGCACCAGTTCCGCACCCGGCGCGAAGGCATTTTCAACGGCATCAACCTGGCCGGCACCCCGGTGCAAGGCTTCTTCGGCACCGTGCCCGACATCGACTGGAAGGTCATGATCACCCTGCCCCAGGCCGAGCTGCGGCGCGTGCCGCTGCACGCCGCCGCCTTCCTGGGCACGATGATGGCGCTGCTGCTGGTGCTGGCGGTCGTGGGCGCGCGCTGGTTCGGGCGCCGCGCCATCGCCCCGATCGAGCAGCTGGGCCGCAACGCCGATGAACTGGGCAAGGGCCGGGAAATCGCCTACGTGGCGCAGGAGGTGGCCGAGCTGGACGCGGTGGCGCGCCGCATGGCCGACGCCAGCGTCGAGATCCGGCGCGCGCGCCACGAGATGGAGCGCCGCGTGGCCGAGGCGGTGACGGCCAGCGAACAGGCGCAGCAGGCGCTGATGCGCAGCCAGAAGCTGGAAGCGCTGGGCCGTCTCACCGGCGGCATCGCCCACGAATTCAACAACCTGCTGCAAACCCTGACCACCGCCCTGCAGCTGGCGGCGCTGACCTCGAACCAGCCCAGGGTGCAGGCCCTCATCGACACCTGCAAGCGCACCGTCGGCCGCGCCAGCGCGCTGACCACCCGCCTCGGTTCCTTCGGGCGCATCCAGGAAGCCAGGCTGCTGACCGTCGATCCGGCCGAGCAGGTGCGCAATTCGCTGCCGCTGATCCGCGGCGTGTTGCGCCACGGGATCAGCCTCGAGCTCGAGCTCGGGGATGAGGACGGGGACGGGGACGAAGACGACCCGTGGCCGGTGACCGTCGACCCGCTGCAGTTCGACCTGGCCATGCTGAACCTGGCGATCAATGCGCGCGACGCGATGCCGGACGGCGGCACGCTGCGGCTGCGCGTGCGTCACGCCCGCCTGGAGCCGTCCATGGAACGCCCCGGCGGCGACTATGTGCTGGTGACCGTGGCCGACAGCGGCGGCGGCATGCCGCCCGAGGTGCTGGCGCGCGCGCTCGACCCCTTCTTCACCACCAAGGCGCCTGGCGAAGGCACCGGCCTCGGGCTGCCGCAGGCGTATGCCTTCGCCACCCAGTCGCAGGGCTTCCTGTCGCTGTCCAGCAGCGTCGGCAGCGGCACCACGGTCGACCTGTACCTGCCGCGCTCGGCCCAGCCGTTCTCCCCCGCGCAGGGCGGCACCGGGGCCGTGCCCGCATTGCCGCAGGCAAGCGGCCGCGTGCTGTTCGTCGAGGACGATCCGCTGGTGCGCGAAGCCGTGGTCGGCGGCCTGGAAGACGCCGGCTTCGACGTGGTGGTGGCGCCCAGCGGCGACCAGGCGCTCGGGATGATCGACAAGGGGCTCGACGCCGACGTGGTGTTCTCCGACATCGTCATGCCGGGCCAGGTGAGCGGCATCGACCTGGCCGCGATCCTGCGCGAGCGCCGCCCCGGCCTGCCGGTAGTGCTGGCCACCGGCTACACCGACCAGCGCGCCGCCGTGCCCGGCGTGCAGGTGCTGGCCAAGCCCTACGAGATCGGGCAACTGGTGGAACTGCTGTCCGGACTGGCGCAGCGCCGTACATGACGACCCAGGAGACGACGATGAATGCATTGCCCTTGCGTATTCCCGCCGGCGCCGACCTGCGCGCGGCGCTCGAAGGCGTGCCCGCGCTGCACGGCGTCGGCGCCGCCTTCGTGGTGCAGGGCATCGGCAGCTTGAGCGTGGCCCGCCTGCGCTACGCCGGCCGCCCGGACCTGGCGGAACTGCGCGGCGACCTCGAGATCCTGACGCTGGGCGGTTCGCTCGGCGCGGATGGCGCGCACCTGCACATGTCGGTAGCGGATGCCGAAGGCCGCGTCAGCGGCGGCCACGTGGGACCGGGCTGCGTGGTGCGCACCACCGCCGAGGTGCTGGTGGCGCTGCTGCCGGCGCACCGCTTCAGCCGCGAGCACGACCCGGCGACCGGGTACAAGGAATTGTTCGTGCACCCGGGATGACGTGACGTCCGCGTCAACCGGCTTGCAACGGCGTCTTCTTGAGCTTCTGTGGAAACCGCAGGTAGTACTGCAAGCCCTGCCCCGGGCTGCTCTCCACCCGCAGCGTGCCTTTCAGGACCCCGGTCGCCAGGTTGAACAGGATATGCCCGCCCAGGCCGCTGCCGCCGCTGCCGCGCCGGGTGGTGAAGAAGGGATCGAACAGCTTGGCCAGCGTGTCGCGGTCCATGCCGGCGCCATCGTCGCCGTACTCGAAGGCGACCATGCCGCCGTCTTCCAGCGCGGCGCGGATGCGGATGCGGCCGGCCGGGTCGACATCCCCCTTGCGTTCGAAGCCGTGCACCAGCGAATTCACCACCATGTTGGTGACGATCTGCGACACCGCGCCCGGGAAGCTGTCCAGCACCAGGTCGGGCGGACAGTCGATCTCCACCTTGACCGGGCGCCCCTTCAGCTTCGGCTGCAGCGACAGCAGCACCTCGTTCAGGTAAGGTCCGAGATTGAAGCTGCGGATGTCGTCCGAGGACTGGTCCACCGCCACCTGCTTGAAGCTGCGCACCAGGCTTGCCGCGCGCTGGGTATTGGTGGTCATGATGCGCAGCGACTGGTCGACCACGTCGAAGAAGGCCGCCAGGCTGTCCTCGGTCATCCTGCCTTCGGCCAGTTCCTCGCGCGTCAGCTTCAGTTCCTGCACCAGGTGGCTGGTGGCGGTGACGCAGATGCCGAGCGGGGTGTTGATCTCGTGCGCCACGCCGGCCACCATCTGGCCCAGCGAGGCCAGTTTTTCCTGGCGCACCAGTTCAGACTGCGCCTGCTGCAGCTGGTGCAGGGCCTGCGCCAGCGCGCTGTTCTGCGCTTCCAGGGTGTCCCTGGCCTGCGCCAGCGCGCGCGTGCGCTCCTGCACCGCGCGCTCCAGCCGGTCCATGCTCTGCAGGCCCTGCAGCGCACTCGAGACGTGGTTGGCGATCAGCGCGAACAGCGCCTCGTCTTCCTTGCTGTAGGTGTGCTGCGGCAGGTGGCTCTGGACCACGATCGCGCCCAGTACGACGTGCTGCTGGTCGAACAGCGGACAGCCCATCCAGTGCTCGGGGATGCTGCCGCGGCCCCAGTTGCGGCCATTGTCCAGCGCGCGCATCTGGTCGGCGGTCATCGTCATCGGCCGCTTGTTGAGCATCACCCAGGCGGTCGGCGACTGCTCGGGCGAGGCCAGGGTCAGGCGCTCGTCCGGGCTCGGCCCCTCGTCGACGGTATCGACGAAGTACACGAAGCGGACGGTGTCGTCCTCGCGTTCGGCCAGCGCCACGTAAAAATTGTCCGCATACATGATGCGGCCCAGCGCGCGGTGCACGGCGCCGATGAAGTCGGTGATGTCGGTGCAGCTTGCGGACAGTTGCCCGATCTCGAGCAGCATGGACTGCACCGCTTCCAGGCGTACGAGACGGCTTTCCATCGGATCTCCCAGTTGGCATATAAGATGCGTTCGGGAAATATTATCAGGTCAGCCCGCCCGAAAGATCATTGTGTTGCGGAAATACTTCAGTGCGGCCGGACGATCAGCGCGGCGCGCGGAAATCGTTCTCGACCCAGGTCATGGCCGAAGACGGCGACAGCTTGAAGGTCGGCTGCACGCGCACCTGCGCCACCTGTTCGCCCATCTCGTCGATGGCGGTGAGCATGGCGTAAGGGTTGTCTTCGTCGGGCACGATGTCGAGCGTGACCTTCAGCTCGCCCTGCTCGGTGGAGACGACGGTGCTCTTGTGCAGCTGTGCGTGCAACTGCTGTTCGTGACGCCGGATCACCTCGGACGCGGTCTTCACCAGCGTGTGGAAGGCGTTGACGTCGAGCGGCTTCGGATTCTTCTTGTCGCGCCCCATGGTCCAGGGGCCGACCAGCGCCGGTTCGGATTCGCCATCCTTGTACATGGCCACGGCCCAGCCGTCGTCGTCTTCGTTCTTGATGACGCGCGCGGTCCAGCCGTTACCCTGCCACAGGCGCGCTTCCTGCACCGGAGCATCATCGTCGCGGTCGGCTACTTCGTCGTTCATGTGTCGGTCTCAATCAGGTAGGACAATTCCTAAAGAACAGATCATAGGAAATTCCGGCCTGCGAAACAAGCGTTAAACGCACTGTATTGACCAATCGGCGCGCCGAAGGCACCGGAAGAACGCATCAGGAAACAGGAACGGCGGGCGCGGCGCCGCTACATCCGCAGCGCAGGCAACGAGGGCGGCATGATGGGCGGCCCCGGCGGCGGCGCTTCGAGCGGATCGAAGGGGTCGAACGGCGGGGGCACCGGAATGATCCGGTTGAACGGGTTGATGATAATGGGCGGAATGGCCGGCGGCGCCGAAGGCGGGTTCTTGTGTCCGGCCGCGTCGGCCCATGCCCGCTCGTACATGGCCTTGCACATGAGGCGATGATCGATTTGCATAGATCCTCCTACGACAGAGCAGGCTGTCAGTATAGGCGCCGAGCCCCGCATTGCAAGGATTGATTGCGGCCGGGTTCGCCGTGCAGCGCGCCGCCATTCGTCGTTCTTTTCTCCCTTCCGGCCCCGCCGGCATGCAATCCGTCGCACGCCGCTGGAGGTCCCTGGCCGCTGCCGATACCTTGTCTCCATGCCGACGAGGCAACCATACCGAGCACCGACCACCGACCACCGACCACCGAGAGAGCAACCATCATGAAAAACAGCGTCGCCTTCATCCTCCTTTTCCTGTTTGCCGTACTGGCCTGGAACCTGTCCGACTACGGCGGCGACATGACGTTCAGCGTCGACGGCGACGCCGCCGGCGGGCCGCTGGGCGCCCTGCTGGGCATCCTGTTCGCAGGCGGCGGCATCGTGCTGGCCGGCTTCATCCTGCTGGCGGTGGGTGCGGTCCTGGCGGTGGTGTTTGCCGGCGTGGGCATCGTGTGCGTGGGGACGCTGGGCTGCGCCGCCGTGGTGGTGGCGCTGGCCCTGGCGCCGCTTCTGCTGCCACTGCTGCTGCCGATCGCCGTGGTCTGGTACCTGGCGAGCCGCGCGCGCAGGCAGCGCGTGGTGCGCGGCTAGGCCGTCTGAGAAGCAAAGCCTACGAAGCTTGATGCGCCTGCGCGTACTGGGCGTAGCCGCGGGCGCGCAGCGCGCAGGCCGGGCAGGTGCCGCAGCCGTGGCCCCAGTCGTGCGCGGCGCCGCGCTCGCCCAGGTAGCAGGTGTGGGTGTCGAAGCGGATCAGGTCGACCAGCGCGCGGCCGCCGCACTGCTCGGCCAGTTCCCAGGTCTGCTTCTTGTCGATCCACATCAGCGGCGTCTCGACCTTCAGGCGCGTCGCCATGCCCAGGTTGAGCGCGACCTGCAGCGCCTTCATGGTGTCGTCGCGGCAGTCCGGATAGCCGGAGAAATCGGTCTCGCACATGCCGCCCACCAGCACGTTCAGGCCGCGGCGGTAGGCCACCGTGGCGGCCACCGTCATGAACATCAGGTTGCGGCCCGGGACGAAGGTGTTCGGCAAGCCGTTTTCCTGCATCTTGATCTCGACGTCGCTGGTGAGCGCGGTGTCCGAGATCTTCCCGATCAGCGACAGGTCGATCATGTGGTCTTCGCCCAGGCGCGCGTCCCACTCGGGCGACATGGCGCGCATTTTGGCCAGGACGGTCGGGCGCACTGCCAGCTCGATCGCATGGCGCTGGCCATAGTCGAAGCCGATGGTTTCCACCCGCGCGTAGCGTTGCAGGGCCCAGGCCAGGCAGGTGGTGGAATCTTGTCCGCCACTGAACAATACCAAAGCGGTATCAGCTTGATGCATGTTGATATTCCTGAAATTATTTTATGAAACAAACCGTCCGCCGTCCGATTTGACAATCCGTTAAGATGTTGAAGGCAGAGATTGAAGAATGGAGAGACATGTTTTCCGCACGACCCGACCACGTAGCAGCGATTGCGCCGGCGCGATCACGAATTTTGGCACAAATCGTGCTGGGCGTGAACGCGCTGTGCGCCGCCACCGGTGCACTGGCGCAGGCGCCGGTGCAGGATCCGGTGCCGGCGCCCGCGCAGGATCCGGCGCGGGATCCGGTGCAGGCCGAGCCTAAAACCGGACTCAACTACACGGTGCGCATCGATGCGCCGCGCAACCTGCGCGAGCTGCTGGAAAACAATCTCGACCTGATGCGCTGGCGCGGCAATGCGCGCATGGACCTGGAGCAGCTGCAGCGCCTGGTGCGGGTGGCGCCGGAACAGGTGAAAACCCTGATCGCCACCGAAGGCTATTACTCGCCGCAGGTGTCCGCCGGGCTGGAGACCTCCGGCGCCACGCCGGTGGTGCGCGTGATCGTCGAGCCGGGCGAGGCGGTGACGGTGGCCGACGTCGACATCGAACTGCGCGGCTTCGCCTCCGTCGACAAGGGGAGCGCCGCGCCGCTGGACGCCGCCGCGCTGCGCAACCGCTGGACGCTGCCGGTCGGCACGCGCTTCCGCACCGCCGACTGGGAAGGCGCCAAGCGCGGCCTGCTGCGCCAGGTGACGCAAACGCGCTTCCCGCGCGCCCAGCTGCTCGATTCCAGCGCCACCGTCGACCCGGACACCCGCCGCGCCCTGCTCAAGGTGGTGCTCGACAGCGGCCCCGAAGTGCGCCTGGGCCAGCTCAAGATCGAAGGCCTGAAGCGCTACCCGGCCAGCATCGTCACCAACCTGAACCAGATCCGCCCCGGCGACGAATACAGCGAAGCCACGCTGCAGGCGCTGCAGGGCCGCCTGCAGGACACCGGCTACTTCGCCAGCGTGGAAGTCAGCGCCGACATGTCCTCGGTGCTGAACGAGCAGATCACCGACCTGAACCAGGGGCAGAGTCCGAGCCAGACCGGCCAGCAGACGGCGCCGGGCGGCCCGGCCACGCTGCCGGTGCTGGTACGCGTCACCGAGAACAAGCGCAAGAACCTGTCGCTCGGCGTCGGTTTTTCGACCAACACCGGCGCCCGCACCCAGGCCAACTACGACGACCTGTTCGTGTTCGGCAAGCGCATGAAGAGCAGCCTGTTGTACGAGCAGAAGCGCCAGAGCGCGCGCACCGACTTCTACTGGCCGACCACCTCCAATGGCTACAGCAACAGCCTGGGCGGCGGCTTCAAGCGCGAGGACCTGGAAGGCCAGATCACCCGCACCACCGACATCACGGCCAAGCGCTCGTGGGGCTCGCCCCTGCTCGAGCGCACGCTGACGCTGGCGGCGCTGACCGAACAGGTCACCATCGAAGGCGACGACCTGCCGACCACGCGCGTGAAAAGCCTGCCGCTGACCTTCTCGATCACCAAGCGCAGCCTGGACAGCCTGGTGCAGCCGACCCGCGGCTACATCGCCAACGCCCAGGTCGGCGGCGCCCTGCTGCCGATCCTTACCGACGAGAAGTTCGTGCGCCTGTACCTGCACGGCGCCGGCTACAAGCCGCTGGGACCGTCCGGCACCCTGATCGTGCGCGGCGAGTTCGGCGCGGTCGGCTCCGGCGACAAGGCCGGCGTGCCGTCCACCTTCCTGTTCCGCGCCGGCGGCGACCAGTCGGTGCGCGGCTATGCCTACCAGGAGCTGGGCGTGCCGGTCGGCACCGCCATCACCGGCGGCCGCTACCTGTTCACCGCCAGCGCCGAGTACGACTGGTGGTTCAAGCCGCCCTACGGCGCCGCATTCTTCTACGACGCCGGCAATGCCGCCGACAACTTCAGCGACCTGAAACCGAAGGTCGGCTACGGCGTCGGCGCGCGCTGGCGCAGCCCGGTGGGGCCACTGGCCGTGGACGTCGCCTATGGCCAGGCAGTCAAGAAGGTCCGCCTGCACTTCTCACTTGGATTCAGTTTCTGATGAACGCCGAAAACAACACCCCCGACACGCCCGAAGGCAGCACGCCCGTCAAGGCATCGGCGCACGGACGCCGCTGGCCGCGCCGGGTCGCGGTCGGCGTCGTCGTCACCGGCGTCGTGCTGGGCGGCGCCGTCTGGTACCTGGGCCGCGAGACCACGCTGCAGATGATCGCCCAGCGCGTCGCCAACGCCAGCGGCGGCAAGTTGACCCTGAGCGGCGTCAGCGGCTCGCTGTACGGCCACATGCACATCGGCCACGTCGTGTTCCGCACCGAGACCTCGGTCATGACGGCCGATAACATCGACATCGACTGGAAACCGTGGCAGTACCTGTCGCGCGGCGTCGAGATCGACAAGCTGTACGCGCAGTCGCTGCGCATGGAAACCATCAAGGAGACCGACGAACCCAGCACCATGCCGGAGCGCCTGGCGCCCCCGTTCAAGGTGGCGGTGGACGATGCGCGCCTGGGCAAGCTGGTGATGGTCAACAAGGGCGTCGAGACACCCATCGAGAACATCCGCGCCGGCCTGCACGGCGACAAGCAGCAGTGGAAGCTCGATTACGCCAGCGCCGCCACGCCCTGGGGCCAGGTGGCGGCCAGCGGCACCATCGCCAACGCGAAACCGTATAAATTGAATGCGGACGCCAGCCTGTCGCAAGACAAGACGCAACCCGGCGCGGTCGGCGCCCAGCTGAAGCTGCACGCCGGCGGCGACCTCCAGCGCACCGTACTCGACGCCAGCGGCCAGGCCGCGCGTGCCCAGGGTACGGCCAGACTGGAGCTGTCGCCGTTTGCCGAGATCCCGCTGCAAGCCCTGACGCTGAATGCGCGCAACATCGATCCCGGCTTCTTCAACCCGTCGCTGCCGACCGCCGACCTGAACCTGTCCGTATCGGCGCGCCTCGACCCGAACCGCAACATCGCCGGCGCGGTCGATCTCGTCAACGACGGCCCGCAGGGCACCATCGACCAGCAGCGCCTGCCGCTGCGCGCGCTGCGCGGCCGGCTGGGCGGCAACCTGTCGGCGATGCAGATCGGCGACGTCTTGCTCGACCTGGGCGGCGCCGGCAAGTTCACGGGCAGCGGCAGCGTGGCGCGCGGGGCCGACGAAAAAGGCATCGGCACCGCGCAGTTCACGCTGCATACCGACCGGATCGACCTCAAGCAGATCCAGTCCAGCATGAAGGCGACCGCCATCGCCGGCGACCTGAAAATCGCGAATCAGCAGGATACGCAGACGCTCGACGTCAACCTGAGCGACGCCGGGCTGCGCCTGGTGGCCGAAGCCGCGCTGCAGAACAACCAGCTGACGGTGCGCGAGGCGCGCCTGTCGGCCGGCAAGGGCAGCGTGCGCGTGACGGGCAGTGCCAGCCTGCTGGACAAGAAGCCGTTCAAGGTCAACGCGGTGGCCAGCCACCTCGACCCGGCCGCCTTCGGCGACTTCCCGAAAGCCGACATCAACGCCGAGATCAACGCCGCCGGCACCATCGTCCCGCAATGGCAGGTGGCGGCCGACTTCGCGCTGCGTCCGAGCCGCCTGTTCGACCAGGCGCTGAGCGGGCGCGGCAAGCTGGCCGCCGGCGCCGTTCCCGCGCAAGGCAGCGCGCCGGCGGGGGTCCACGTCCACGACATCGACGCCACGCTGGCGCTGGGCCAGAACGCGGTCGATCTGCGCGGCGCCTTCGGCAAGCCGGGCGAGCAGCTGTCCTGGCGCCTCGACGGCAAGCAGCTGGCCGCCGTGCGCGCCGACCTGTACGGTTCCCTGCTGGCCAGCGGCGTCGTCAGCGGCACGATGGACGCGCCGCGCACCACCTTCGACGTCGACGCCCGCGGCCTGGGCTGGGTGGCGCGCGAACGCAAGAACAACAATGGCAGCCTGCGCGCCAGCGGCGAAGCCTGGCTCGCCGGTCCGGCGGATGCGCGCGTGGTCGAAGTCAAGGCCAAGGGCGGCATGCAGCGCCTGAATCCGGCCGCGTTCGGCTCGCCGCTGGCGGGCAGCATCAGCGGCAGCTTCGACGCGAACGGGCGCACGGGCGCCAGCATGGGCGGCTCGGTCAACCTCGACATCCTGCGCGAATCGACGCTGTCGAATTCGCCGCTATGGGGCTATGCCAGGGTCACGGCCGACAAGCGCCACGTGTCCAGCGCCGACGTCGACCTGCACCTGGGCGGCAACGTGGTGGCCGCCAAGGGCGCATTCGGCTCCGGGCGCGACACGCTCGAGTGGCGCCTCGACGCGCCGCAGCTGGGCGCCCTCGGCCCCGACTTCGGCGGCAGCCTGCGCGGCTCGGGCACGCTGTCCGGCACCATGGAGACGCCATCGCTGAGCGCCGCGCTGGAAGGCCAGAACATCCGCCTGCTGGGCACCCAGAACCTGCGCAGCCTGCGCGCCAGCGCCAAGCTCGGCGCCGGCCGCGGCGGCGCCGATCCGCTCGCGCTCGACGTGCAGGTGACGGACTATTCAAGCGGCGACACGCGCATCGCCGCGGCGCGCCTGCAATCGACCGGCACCCGCGGCGCCCACACGATCAATGCCGCGGCGCGCGGCGACGGCTTCGACGCCACCGTGGAAGTGCGCGGCGGCCTGAGCGTGGACCGCAGGAACAACAGCGCCTGGGCCGGCACGCTGCAGACGCTGCAGAACCGCGGCACCTACGCCTTCACCCTGGCGGCGCCGACCCCGATCCGGATCGCCGCGGCACCGGGTAGCGGCATCGCCGGCCTGGCGCGTCCCGAGCAGATCGCCTTCAACGGCGCGGTGGTGCGGCTGCCGGCCGGTTCGATCACGGTGGAATCGCTGGCCAAGACCGGTCCGCACTGGACCTCGCGCGGCAGCGCCACCGGGGTCCCGGTCAGCTACCTGGCCCAGGCCTCGGACGCGGTGCGCCAGAACCTGCGCGGCGACCTGACGCTGGGCGCGCAGTGGGCGCTCGACATGCAGGTGCCCGCCGCCGCCGGCGCCACGCCGGCCCTGAACGGCAACCTGCACGTGTTCCGCGAAAAGGGCGACCTGATCGCCGGCGAAACCGCGCCGGTGGTGCTCGGCCTGCGCCAGCTCGACCTGCGCGCCGACGTCGTCGGCGGCGCGCTGCGCGCCCAGCTGGCGCTGGACGGCGCCCGCATCGGCAATGCGCGCGTGGACGCCACCGCGCAGATGATCCGCGGCCGCCTGGACAACGACAGTCCCCTGAAACTCACCGCCAACGCCAGCCTCGGTTCGCTGGCCTGGGTCTCGCCGCTGATCGGCCAGCCGGGCCTGGAGGTGGACGGCGCGCTCGGCCTGGCGGTGACCGGCAGCGGCACCGTCGGCGCCCCTACCCTGAACGGCAACATCAATGGCGACCGCCTGGCGGTGCGCTGGCCGGACCAGGGCCTGCGCCTGCGCAACGGGCAGCTGCGGGCGGTGCTGGCAGGCGACCAGCTGCAGCTGCAGCGCCTGACGCTGGAAGGCGCCAGCGGCCGCGCCAGCGCCGACGGCAACGTGCGCTTCGCCGGCGGCGAGGCGAGCATGAACCTGAAGCTGGTGGCCGACAAGCTGGAAGCGCTGTCGCGCCCGGACCGCACCCTGATCGTCAGCGGCCAGGCCAGCGTGGTACGCGACGCCAACCGCTTCGCGGTGGAGGGCAAGTTCAAGGCCGACCGCGCGCTGATCGAACTGGCGCCGGTGGACCGTCCCACCATCTCCGACGACGTGATCGTGCTGGGTCGCGGCAACACCGCCAACGCCAAGCCCGCGCCGAAACAGAAGGCGGTGCCGCTGACGATCGACCTGGCGGCCGACCTGGGCGACGACTTCCACCTGCGCGGCATGGGCGCCGACACCTACCTGGCCGGCGCGGTGCAGGTGCGCATGGTGGGCGACAAGCCGCCGCGCATCAACGGTAGCGTGCGCACCGTGAACGGCACCTACGCCGCCTACGGCCAGCGCCTGAGCATCGAGCGCGGCGTGGTGAATTTCAATGGCGCCTACGACAACCCGACCATCGACGTCCTGGCGGTGCGCAAGCGCCCGGACGGCGAGCAGCTCAGCGACACCAACGTCGAAGCCGGCGTGCAGGTGCGCGGCTCGGCCCTGGCGCCGACCGCCAAGCTGGTGTCGACGCCGAACGTCCAGGACAGCGAAAAACTGTCCTGGCTGGTGCTCGGCCACGGCATGGAAGGCGCCACCGGCAACGAAGCCGACGTCCTGAGCGCCGCCGCCGGCGCCCTGCTCGGCGGCAAGGGCGGCACCGGCGGCATCCAGAGCAAGATCGCCAATTCGCTCGGCCTGGACGAACTCGGCGTGCGCCAGGGCCAGGGCCAGGCAACCGGCCTGGAAAACACCGTGGTCACGGTCGGCAAGCGCATCTCGTCGCGCCTCTACCTCGGCTTCGAACAAGGCGCGGCGACGGCGAGCAGCGTGGTGCGCCTGCGCTACAAGATCAATCCGCGCATCACGCTGCAGCTGCAGACCGGGACGAATACGGCGCTGGATGTGCTGTATTCGTGGGCGTTCGATTAACCGGCCGCCGTCCCCGATTAGCCAGCCGTCGTCCCGATTAGCCAGCCGTCGTCCCCGCGAAGGCGGGGACCCATACCGGGCCACCGGAGTCGACACGTCAGCGTTGCGGCTTCGTTATATGCAGCATGGGTCCCCGCCTGCGCGGGGGCGACGTGCCTGGGCAGTCACTTGAAGTAAGACTCGCCATCCACATCCTCCAGCAACCCGCGCTCCCGCGGCACCCACCCCAGCACCCCGCGCGTCCACTGGCTCGACGCCGGCACGTCCATCCCCGCAAACAGCGTGAACCACCCGAAATGTGCCGCCGCTTCCTCGGCCGGCCTGCCCTCCACCGGCACACCCAGCCTGCGTCCGATCACCTCCGCGATCCGCCGGAACGGCACGCCCTCCTCGGCCACCGCGTGATAGCGCTCGCCGCGCGCTCCGCGTTCCAGCGCCAGGCGGAACAGGCGCGCGACATCGAAGCGGTGCACCGCCGGCCAGCGGTTGGTGCCTTCCCCGACGTAGGCCGATACACCCTGTCGGCGCGCCAGATCGATCAGCATCGGCACGAAGCCGTGGTCGCCCGCGCCGTGCGTGGAGGGCGACAGGCGTACCGTGGACGCGTGCACGCCGCGCTCGGCCAGCATCATGGCGGTCTGTTCGGAGGCGCGCGGCATCGTGGCCGTGACCGCGGGCGCGGCGTCCTGCTCGGTGGCGACGCGGCCGGGCGCCAGGCCCGCCAGGCCCGAGGTGACCACCAAGGGACGGCTCGACCCTTGCAGCGCATCCCCGATCGCCTCGATGGCGCGCCGGTCCTGTTCGCAGCTGGCGGCGAAGTTGGAAAAATCGTGGATGAAGGCGGTGTGGATCACGCCGTCGGCGGCGGCGGCGCCGCTGCGCAGGCTGTCCAGGTCCTCGAGCGAACCGCGCTGGACCCGGGCGCCGCTTGCCGCCAGCGCCGCCGCGCCGGCTTCCGAGCGGGCCAGGCCGAGGACGGCATGGCCGGCGGCCAGCAATTCACGGACGACGGCCGCGCCGACGAAGCCGGTCGCGCCGGTAACGAAAACACGCATGAAAAACTCCCTGTGGTTGAAAGTCCGGCCACTATCGGTCCGCCGCGCATCCGGGTAAAGTAGTGGCGACATACTGGTATAAGGACTCACTGGATGGCATTGGGCGACTAACTGAAGGACCGGCGCGCGCGCATCGATGCCGCGGCGCTCGGCTATCCGTCCGCGCGGCGGCGCACGCCGGGCCTGCGGCGCGAGGAGGTGGCGCAGCGCGCCAACATCAGCGCCACCTGGTACACCTGGCTGGAGCAGGGGCGCGGCGGAGCGCCCTCGGGCGAGGTGCTGGAACGGATCGCGGGCGCGCTGATGCTCACCGGCGCCGAACGCGAACACCTGTTCCTGCTGGGACTGGGCCATCCGCCCAGCCGCGCTACCAGCCGCAGGACGGTGTGCCACCGCGCATCCAGCGCGTGCTCGACGCGCTGCCGGCCAGTCCGGCCCTGGTCAGGACCCTGACCTGGGACATGGTCGCCTGGAACCGCCCCGCCGCCGCCGTGTTCGGCTACACCGGCCTGCCGTCGGAACAGCGCAACATCCTGCGCCGCATCTTCCTCGATCCGCGCAACAAGCAGATGCAGCTCGACTGGGACAGCGTGGCGCGCTTCGTGGTGGCCGCGCTGCGTTCCGACCTCGCGCGCGCAGGCGCGCAGGCACGCGAGCCGGCCGAGGCACTGGTGCGCGACCTGTGCCTGCACAGCCGGGAATTCGCCGCGTTGTGGCAGGGCCAGGACGTGCAGATGTACGGCGAAGGCACCAAGCACCTGCGCCATCCGGTGGCCGGCCTGCTGGCCATGGAATATGCCTCGTTCGCGGTGGATGGCCGGCCGGAACTGAGCATGATGGTCTACAACCCGGTCACGCAGGAGGATGCGGACAAGGTGCGGGCCCTGATCGGCCAGGCCCGGTAGAAGGCGTCAGTGCAGCGTACGCGGCGAGCGCGATACGCTCGGATTCGGATCGGTCACCGGCGGCTCGTCGTTGAGCGGGGTACGGATCGGCGGCTGGTGCGGATCGGAACCCTCGAACGGGTCGCTCGGCGGCTCCTCGGTGGGAGACGGATCGGGTGCGCGGTGCGCCTGGATGGTGGCCTGGATCATGGATAAGTCTCCTGAAAAACGTGTCTGAAACATTACCATGGCCCCCGGTTTGGCGCCGTCCGCCTGCATTACAATGGCGGATTCGACTGAAAGGAATCGCATGCTGCCAACCCCCGTCGTTGCCGCCGTGATCGCCCCGCTCGTGCTGTGGCGTATGTACAGCCGTTTCAAGCGCCTGACGAGCCGCCAGCTGTCGAAGACTTGGCGCCACCGCACCACGCTGGTGTTTTTCCCGCTGTTGGTACTGGCGCTCGCCGCCGGCGCCGTCAACGGCGGACCGCTGGTGCTGGCCGCCCTGGCCGCCGGCCTGCCGCTGGGCGTGGTGCTGGGCCGTATCGCCATCGGCAAGACCCGCTTCGAGCAGGTGGGCGACGATTTCTATTTCACGCCGCACGCGCCGCTCGGCATGCTGATCGGCCTGCTGTTCATCGGCCGCATGGGCTACCGCGCCTACGAATATTATGCGCTGGGCTCGCTGCAGCACCACGAGTTCGTGACCAGCCCGCTGACCCTGTTCATCTTCGGCTTGCTGGCCGGCTATTACATGACCTACGCCTTCGGCCTGCTGGCCTGGCGCCGCAAGGCCGCACTCCCCGCACCTCTTTGAATCCGCAATGAGCCTGACTACCCTCGCACTGATCGCCCTCGTTCCACTTTTGATCTGGCGCATCTACTCGCGCCTGAAAAACCAGATGGCGCGTCAGCGCTCCATCCTGTCGCGCCACTACACCGGCCTGTTTGTGTTCAGCGTGATGCTCCTGGTCCCGGCCACCGAACTGCTCGACCGTCCGTTCCAGCTGGCGGCGCTGGCCGCCGGCGCCATCGCCGGCATCGTCCTCGGCAACTACGGCCTGCGCCGCACCCGTTTCGAAGACACGCCGGAAGGCTATTTCTTCACCGTGCCGCAGCGCATGGGCGTGCTGGTGGCGATGCTGCTGGTGGCGCGCGTGGTCTACCTCGGCATCGAGATCTACATGAACCAGGGCAGCAGCCAGCCCAACCCGCGCTTCACCGACAGCCCGGTGACCATGGTCTGCCTGGGCATCACCGCCGCCTACTTCGCCACCTTCTCGGCAGCCCTGATGCGCTGGCGCAAACAGAAGCGCAAGGAAATCGGCGGCCTCTGACGCCACACCAAAGCGCGGCCCCGCGTGCTGCGGAGAATTGTCGGGTGTTCAACCCGCCCTTTTCCGGAGCACGCGATGGTTCTCGTTCTTCTCGCCAGGCACTGGCTGGCCCGGCGCCATTACCCCTTCGCCTCATGGATCGCCTGCATCGCGCGCAGCCTGCGCGTGCTGCTGTTTCCGCTCGCCCACGCCCGGCTGCTGGCGCTGCCCATCTACCGCCGGCACCTGGTCCACGTCCACGATGACGTGTTCCACCACCTGAGCCACCGCGACTACCTGGCCAAGGGCTTGTCGCTGCGCCAGCGGGTGCGCTGCGTGGCCACCCACTACCGCTTCGAGGACAGCGCTTTCGACGACGCCTACCGCCAGGCCGTCTACCGCGACGGCGGACTGCCGCTGTGGACGCATGCCGGCCCCGAAGGCTGCTGTGCGATCCGGCTCGAGATGGCGCCGCGCCTGAGCGCCGAGGGCGACCTGATGCTGGTGGCCAGCCTGGACGGCGTGACCCTGCACCGGCTGTCGTTCAGCTGGGTCGAGGGCCGCCTTGCCGGCGCCGCCGCGGCGCTACCGCCCCCGCTGCTGCCCTTCGTCGTACGCAACCAGGGACACCGCGCCGATCACGCCGAGGCCGTCCAGGCCTTCGAGCGCGCCTTTCCCCACAATTCGCCGAGCTTCTTCTGCTTCGCCGCGCTGCAGGGCATCGCGCAGGCGCTCGGCATGGACCAGGTACTGGCCGTCGCGGCGGCCCGGCAGTGCGCCCATGGCGGCGGCAATGGCGGCAGCAACCTCAGCCACCTGGGCAACGCCTACGACGGTTTCTGGCGCGTGCTGGGCGGGGTCGAGACCGACCACGGCTACCGCATCGCCCTGCCCTTCCACGTCAAACCGCTGGCGGAGATGGCGTCCCGGCACCGCAAGCGCGCGGCCGGGCGGCGCGCCCACTGGCAAGCCATCGGCGACGCCGCGCGCCTGGCGCTGCAGCCCCATATCGTCAGGCTGCCGGCGCAGGCGGGCGCAGCGACGCAAGGGCGCGCCATCGCGGCTAGCGCACCTCGACCATCCGCGTCAGCCTGATGTCGGCCGAGGATTCGCCCAGCATCAGCCGCACCGGCACCGTCTCCACCTCGAAGGCGCCGCGCGCGGCGTTCCACCAGGCCAGCCGGCGCGCTTCGAGCGGCATGCGCACGGTGCGCGTCTCGCCCGGCCGCAGCGTCACGCGCTGGAAGCCGACCAGCATCTTCTCCGGCCGCGCCACGGCCGACTTCGGCCAGGCCGCGTACAGCTGCACCACGCTGTCGCCCGCCACCTTGCCGGTGTTGGCCACCTCGACCTCGACGTTCAGCGCACCGTCCCTGGGCAGCGCCGGCGCATCGGTGCGCAGCCCGGCGTAGCGGAAGCTGGTGTAGCTGAGCCCGTGTCCGAACGGGAACAGCGGCGCGCCCTTGGCGTACATGTAGGTGCGGCCGTGGCGGATATCGTAGTCCATCATCGGCGGCAGCTGGTCCATCGACGCCGGCCAGGTGGCCACCAGCTTGCCGCCCGGGTTGTAGTCGCCGAACAGCACCTGCGCCAGCGCGCTGCCCTGGTCCTGCGACGAATGCGCCATCTGCACGATGGCGGGCACGTGCTGCTTCGACCAGTTGATGGTGTAGGGGAAGCTCGACATCAGCACCATCACCGTCTTCGGATTCGCCGCCAGCACCTGTTTCACCAGGGTTTCCTGGGCCAGCGCCAGGGTTTCGCGGTCGCGCCCTTCGCGGCCGTCGCCGGGGTCGGCGCAGGGCTTGGTGCCGGCGTCGGTCCACTCCTTGGCCATGTCCGGGCCGCAGGTCGGGTCGTTGCCGACCAGGACCACCGCCACGTCGGCCGCGCGCGCCGCCTTTTCCGCCGCGCCGCCGGCATTGTCGGGCGCGTAGTCGACCTGCACGCCTGGGCCGACGGCGGCGCGGATGCCGTCCAGCGCCGTCACCTTGTATGGCGGGATGCCGCCGTACCAGTCCCAATGCACGCTGTCGGCGTGCGGGCCGATCACGGCGATGCGCTTGATGCCCTTCTTCGGCAGCGGCAGCGCGTGCTTTTCGTTCTTCATCAGCACGATCGATTCCAGCGCCATCTGCAGCGACACCGCCTTGTGCGCCGCGCTGTCCCAGGGCGCGGGGCCATCCTTGATCGCGGCGTAGGGGTTGCCCTGCGCCGGATCGACCAGGCCCAGCTTGAGCGTGACGCGGAACTTGCGCGCCAGCGCCGCATCCAGCTCGGCCTCGGTGATTGTCCCTTCCTTGAAGGCCGCGCGCAATTCGTCCTTGTAGGTGTCGAGGTACTGGTTGATGCCGGCCTTGAAGCCCGCCACCGCGGCTTCCTTCTGGCTGGGATACCGTTTATACAGTTTGACCAGGTTGCCGATCGCGCCGCCGTCGCTGGACACCACGTCCACGCCCCACTGCTTGATCACCAGGCTGTCCAGGAGCGGGTGCACGCCCATCGGCGTGCCGTTCCAGGCGTTGTAGGCGGCCATCACGCCGCGCGCGCCGCCCTCTTCGAAGCCCATGCGGAACGGCACCGAATAATATTCCCGGAACAGGCGCTCGTCGAAGTCGGAGGACGAGTTGCCGCGCCCGTTCTCGTTGCTGTTGGCGAGGAAGTGCTTGAGCAGCGCGGCGCCGCGCCAGTATTTCGGGTCATCGCCCTGGATGCCGCGGGTGAACGCCACCGCCATGGTCCCCACCAGGAACGGGTCTTCGCCGTAGACCTCCTCGCCGCGGCCCCAGCGCGGATCGCGCGCCAGGTCGGCCTGCGGGCCCCATTGCATCAGCATCGGCTGCATGCGCGGCTTCCGGTACGCCGCGCTCTGGGTGATGTAGCGCGCCTCGGTCGACTGCACCGCGCCGGCCTGGTGCACCAGCGCCGGGTCCCAGCTGGCACCCATGCCGGGCGGCTGCGGGAACTGGGTGGTGGTGATGCGCGCCTTCTGGTGTTCCTGGTCGCCGCGCCGCACGATGCCGTGGATGCCCTCGGTGCTGCCGAAGCTCGGGATGCCCAGGCGCGCCACGCCGGAATCGGTCGACAGCGCATCGATCTTTTCGTCGACCGTCATCAGCGACAGCATGTTGGCGATGCGCGCCTGTGGCGCCAGCGCCGTGTCCTGGAACGGGTAGTCGGCGGCGCCCGCCTGGCCGGCGCACAGTGTCGCGGCCAGGGCCAGCGCGCGGACCCGTGTCTTGTTTATTAACAGCATGGTCTCGTCTCCTCTTTTATGCACATCAGAAATTGGTATAACATCATTTATACACAAAAACGGTTAGCGCAAACATGCCGACCACTCAAAATAAAGGAGACCCATGAATACCCGATTCCTCATCCTTCCCCTGCTGGCGGCATGCGCATCCGCCCAGGCCGCGGACCTCGCCCCACATCCAGGGTTCGCGCGCGTCTTCAGCGACCACGCCGTGCTGCAGCGCGACCAGCCGATCACCGTCTGGGGCACGGCGCCGGCCGGCCGCGCGCTGACGCTGTCGCTGAACGGCCGCAGCGTCAGCGGCAAGGCGAGCAAGGACGGCAAGTGGCGCCTGCAGCTGCCGGCCCTGCCGGCCGGCGGCCCGTACACGCTGGACCTGGCGTCGGAAGGATCGAAGACCCGCCTGGACGACATCATGGTGGGCGACGTCTACCTGTGCTCGGGCCAGTCGAACATGGAATTCGCCGTGCGCAACTCGACCAACGCCTGGGGCAATACCAACGCCGCCGGCAACGAGCGGCTGCGCTTCCTGAACGTGGAAAAGGCCAGCGCCCTGACGCCGCAGGATGAACTGAAGCAGCCGGCCGCGTGGAAAGTGGCGGCGCCCGATACCATCGGCGACGCCTCCGCCGTGTGCTACTACATGGCGCGCAACCTGCAGCAGCGCTATGCGGTGCCGGTCGGCTTCATCAACGCCAGCTGGGGCGGCACCACGATCCAGGGCTGGATCGGCGCCGGCTCGCTGCGCACAATGAAAACCTATGCGCAAGGGGTGGACGCGGTGAAGGAGCTGGCCGCCAATCCGCCACGTGCCATGAAGCGCGAGGAAGACCGGGTGGAAGCCTGGTGGGATGCGCACGACCCGGCCGCCAAGGCCCAGCGCGCGTGGAAGGCGCCCGGCTTCGACGACGGCGCCTGGCCGCAATTCACGCCCACCGGCTCGTGGAAGGACAGCGGCATCGCCGCCTTCAAGGACTTCGACGGCGTGGCCTGGTTCCGCACCACGGTCGACCTGACCGAGGCCCAGGCCCGAAGCGCCAACGCGCTGCAGCTGGGTCCCGTGGAAACCTACGACACCGCCTGGGTCAACGGCGTGCGCGTGGGCGGCGGCGGCACCGGCTGGATGTGGCGCGACTACGCCGTGCCGCAGGGCGTGTTCAAGGCCGGACGCAACGTGATCGCGCTGCGCGTGCTGAACGGCGGCCAGGCCGGCGGCCTGACCGGCCAGCCGGCCACGCGCGGCGTGCGTACCGCGGACGGCCAGCTGATCGCGCTGGATGCCAACTGGAAGTACCGCCTCGGCACGCCGCTGAAGGGACAATCGGTGGCGCCGGCGCCGTGGGACGTGCCGACCAGCCTCACCACGCTCTACAACGGCATGATCGCGCCGCTCGGCGGCTACAAGTTCAAGCTGGCCGCCTGGTACCAGGGCGAATCGAACACCGGCGCGCCCGCCGAATACCGCAACCTGCTGGCGCTGATGATGCAGGACTGGCGCCGTTACTTCGGCCAGGCCGACCTGCCCTTCCTGGTGGTGCAATTGCCGGGCTACGGCGCGGTGGCCAAGACGCCGGGCAAGTCGGGCTGGGCCGAGCTGCGCGAGGCCCAGGCCGAGGCGGTGAAGGCGGACCCGCATGCCGCCCTCGCGGTCACGCTCGACGCCGGTGACCGCTCGGACATCCATCCGACCCAGAAGACGCTCGTCGGCGAGCGCCTGGCGCGCGCGGCGCGTGCGCTGGCCTATGGCGACGCGATTGCGCCGGGCGGTCCGGAAGCCGTGTCGGCGACGCGCAGCGGCAATGACATCGTGATCGCCTTCAGGAACACCGGCGGCGGCCTGGCCACCTATTCGTCGGACAAGGCGATCGGCTTCGAAGCCTGCGCCGGCGACGCCTGCAAGTACGTCGACGCCAGCGTGGCCGGCGACCGGGTGGTATTGAAGGACGCCTCTGCCCCGGGCATCACGCGCGTGCGCTATGCCTGGGCCGATGCCCCCTTCGTCAACCTGTTCGGCGGCGACGACCTGCCGGCGGCGCCGTTCCGGATGGAGGTGAAATGACATGACCTTCGACCGTTGCGCCATATCAGGATAATTCCACGTAACGAATCCCGGCCAACCTCGGCGTTTTTCGCGTAGTGCCTTTATCCTGAAACACCTTGCTTCGGTCATCGCCGTCGGCATCCTGGGCTACGTCACCGCCATCTATCCATTGCTATTCCTGGCGGCGATAGCACCATTGCTCGCGGTGCCCAAGGCCGGTCGCGAAGACAGGAAGACCTTCATCCTCAGTACCGTGCTGGCGCTTTTGCTGATGGCCTGTGTGTATGGCCTGGGCCTGCTGCTGTTCGTGATGTCGCTAGGAAGCGCCAACTGGCGCTAGCAAGGAAAACGGCCGGCGTTCACAGGAACGCCGGCCGTTGGGTGCGCAGGTCAGGCTTGCTCAGGCTGCTTGCGCTGTCGTCTCTTTCTGCGCCCTTCTCTGCAGCACGAAGATCGGCTGCGCCCACTGCGTATCCTTCTTCTTCTTGCTCGTGATGAGCGTCAGGTCCGAAGGATCGTAGACGTCGGTGTTGTGGGTCAGCGGCGTCGTCATCAGGTACTGGGCGTCGGTGTTCTTGAGGAACTCGCCGACCAGCTGGATGTTGCGGATGTCCAGGTGGGCGAAGGGTTCGTCGATGAACACGAAGCCGCCCGAGCCCTCTTCCGATTTCAGCAGCCCGATCAGGAGCACCAGCGACTTCATGACCTGCTGGCCGCCGGACGCTTCGCCGTCGTTCATGCCGATCTGGCCCTTGCCGTCGAACTTGAAGCGCACCTGCAGGCCGGCCTGGGCCAGCTGGATGTCGTCGTTCTCCAGGCGCACCGGGTCGACGTTGACCTCGATGTTGGCCAATTCGCCCAGCTCCCGGATGTTCTTGGAGTAGGTCTTGATGGTGTAGCGCAGGCGCTCGATGTAGGCGCCGCGCGCGTTGTCGGTGGCTTCGATCGCGCGGTTGTTCTGGTAGCGGCGCTCTTCGGTTTCAAGCTGGCGGCCGGACAGCTGGTCGTTCAGGCGCGCGTACTGGTCGATCACGGTGGCATCGGTTTCCCAGTCGGCGCGCGCCAGCGAATGGTCGAGCGAACCCACGCGCAGCTTGACCTGGTGCACGTTCTGGTGGGTCGCCACCAGGCTGGCGCGCTGCTGCGGATTGCGCCAGCTCTTCGGCACGTGGCGCCAGTCGCGGCGCAGCGCCAGCAGGTCGCGCGCGTGCTCGCTGCGCTGGTCGATCTGGCGGCGGTGGTTCAGGCGCATGCCCGCTTCCGCTTCGGACAGGGCCATGCGCGCGTTCTGCCACACCGTGTCGGCACGGGTGCGGGTGACGGTCGCGGTCTTGATCAGGACCTGCAGCTCGCCCAGGCGCGCCCCCACCTGCAGGCGCTCGGCCCGCAGCGGTTCCAGCGAACGCGCGGCTTCCTCGAACTCGGCCTGGCGCGCCGACAGTTCCTTGGCGGCGTCGACGCCGGCGATGCGCACCCGCAGTGCGGACACTTCGGCCGCCAGCTTGCTGATCGCCAGCGTCAGCGTGTCTTCCTGGGCTTCCAGCCCCGGCAGCAGCTTCTGGATCGCTTCCAGGCGCTGGGTCTTGCCCGCCGCGCCGAAACGGTAGCGCGACGGCTCCACGAACAGCGAGCGTCCGCCGCGCCGTTCCCTATGATACGCGTCCGGCGTGATCCACTCGTCGGCATCGCTCTTGAAGCCGGCATCGACGGAATCCACGCGCTCGATGCGTTCGAGCTGGTCGATCAGCCAGCCCGGCGCCGCGCTGGAGAAGCGCACCACCGACAGCAGGGTGTCGTCCTTCACGACCGGCGCATTGACGCAATCCGGCACGATGAAGTGGCGATACCTTTCCTTTTCGGCCAGCTTGTAGGCGGCCGGCGCATCCTTGGCGCGCTCCAGCAGCACCACCGAGGCGTAGCCGCCCAGCACGCCCTCGACCGCGCCCTGCCACTTCGGATCGGTCACTTCGACGATGTCCGACAGCATGGCGTGCGCGATGCCGGCGTCGCGCAGGGCGCGGCGCATCTGGCGCTGGGCTTCCGGCTCCGGCATCGTGCTCTTGCCCTGCAGCGCCGAGATGGTCGACGTCTCGCCGGCGATGCGGGTGGACAGCGCCTCGCGTTCCTGGCGCTTCTTCTGCAGCTCGGCTTCTTTCGCTTCCAGCTGGGTCGCGACTTCCGCGATGTCGGCGCCGGCGTCAAGCGCCAGTTTCTGCAGGCGTTCCTTCTGTTCGAGCAGGCTTTCCAGCGGCTTCAGTTTGCCGTTCAACTGGGTCAGGCGGCCGGCCAGTTCGGTGGCTTCCTTTTCCAGCGCCACTTCCTGCTGCTGGGCTTCGGTCAGCGCGCGCTGCTGGGCCGCCAGCGCGTTGCGCTTTTCGGCCAGCTGGCTGTCCGCCTGCGCCAGCGGCTTCCTGGCTTCGCGCAGCTGGCGGCTGACGTTGCCCGCCTTTTCGCGCGCCTCGTGGTACTCCAGGCTGGGCAGCACCTCCTCGACCAGGGTCTTGCGTTCCTTGTTCAGGCCTTCCCACTGGTGGAAGTTGGCCACGCGCAGGCGCAGGCCTTCGAGGTTGGTGCGCGAGGCTTCCAGTTCGGCCTCGAAGCGCTTCAGTTCCGCCTCGGTGTCGCGCTGGTGGCGCTTGGCTTCGTCGTAGGCGTCCAGCACTTCCTTGTCGCCGAACACCTGGAACACCAGGTCCAGCAGCTGGCGCGGCGAGTATTCGCACAGTTTATCGGTCTCGCCCTGCTCCAGCGCCAGCACCTTGGACATCGCCGGCGACAGGCCGGCCGAGGCCAGGCGCTTGCGGTAGTTCTCGACGCCGAGCCAGTCGGTGGCTTCGGTGACTTCCTCGATGTCGATGTTCCCGGGGCGCATCAGGTACTGGCGCTTCCAGTCGCCACCGTTCTTTTGCACCTGGCAGAACAGCGTCACTTCGTCGTCGCTGAAGAAGCCGGAGTGGCGGAACGGGCGATTGGACAATTGACGGCCGCTCGGCTTGTTGTCGACCACCGCGCGGATCCACGCGCTCTGCTGGCCCGAGTGGCGCGCATAGTGCTTGTAGGTGCGGCCCATCGAGCAGTCGAGGCCGAACAGCGTGCGCATGGCGTCGAGCAGCGTGGTCTTGCCGGAGCCGTTCTGGCCGGCGATGGTGATGATCTTGGCGTCGAGCGGGATGTTCTTGATCCGCTGCCAGTAGTCCCAGTGGACCAGCTCGAGTGATTTGATGTGGAACATGCGGGTCTTCAGGCTTGGGTATCGGTGGTAACGCCGGGGGCGGCGGCGTCAGCGGCGGCGTCAGCGGCGGCGTCGGCAATCGGCGGCGCCGCGTCGTTGGCCGCGGCTTCGCTGACCGGACGGCGCCGCGCCACCGCCAGCGGCGCGCGCTTGAACACCTCGGCCAGGGCGCCGTTGATGATGCGCTCCTTGAGCAGGTCGGTGTCCATCAGCAGGTCCAGCAGCGCGCCTTCCAGGATCACGTCGCCGCGCCGCTCGATGAAGCCGAGCTTCGACAGCAGGCCCAGGTTCATGTCCATGCGCGTCTTCTTGCCGAGCTTGTCGCCGAAGTCGGCCAGCAGCGCGGTGTAGGAAATGCCGATCGAGGTGTCCTCGGCGCGCGGGATCGGCGTGTCCTTGTCGAACATGTCGGATTGGTCGACGTGGATCGCCTGGTGGGTTTCCTGGCGCTGGCGCTTGGGCAGGATGATCTGCGCCCACAGCACCACCAGCAGCGCGACGCCGTCGCGCGTCAGGCCGAAATTGTTGTTCTGCCAGATGTCCTTGGCGCCGAAGATCTTCGGCTCGACGTTGCGGTGCAGGGCCAGCGTCACGTGGTCGGCATACACGTTGTCGATCAGCTTCAGGCCGGATTCCAGCAGGCGCTTGTCGACTTCGGTGCGGAACAGGTCGTCGGACAGCGCGCGCTTGACCATCTTGTCGTCGCGGCGCAGGGTCTGGTGCGTGAGCAGGCGCGCGATCAGGATTTGGGCGTCATCATTCATGGCTATCCAGGTTCAGGTCGAATGCGGGAGGAATGTACAGGGCGGAGCGCGGCGGCTCGGGCGGCGCCGCGATCGACAGGGTCGCGCGCGACATCGCGGCCACGTGCGGGTCGTCCAGCGTGACCATCTCGTCCTCGGAATTGAATTGCACCGGCAGGCGCGCCAGTTCGGCGGTCGCGCCCTGCAGGCTGGCCTCGGCGGCGTCGCCCAGCAGCGGCAGCAGCGAGGCGCGGTAGGACGCCACCGCGAAGCTGGCCGGCAGCAGCGAGTCCTGGATCGGCACGCTGCGCGGGCCGTTCTCCGAGAACTCGGGGAAGTTGTCCAGGTTGGCGAAGTCGGACAGGCGCTTGAGCCAGTCGTCCAGCTCGGCCTGCAGCGCCGGGTTGTCGTTGATGGTCAGCGGCGCATCCTCGCCGCTCGGCAGGGCGCCGGGGGCGACGTTGGCGGCGCGTTCGAGCAGCAGCTCGGTCTCGGCGACGTCGATCATCTCGGCCGGCGTCAGGAACAGCGGCAGCACCGGGCGCTCGATCGCGTCTTCGGCCAGGCTGGCCAGGTCGTCGTGCGCCAGCAGCCAGCGCTTGATGTCGGTGGTCGACAGGCCGGACTGGCCCAGGTGCACGCGCTGGCGCTCGATCTGGTTCAGCGCGCGCGAGAACATGCCCTGCATGTTCAACAGCTGCGACTGGGCGCGGCCGATCGCCTGCGCCGCGCGGTGCGTGGCCGAATCGGCGCGCTCGTCGGAGGTGATGGCGCGCAGGATGACCGAGCCCTTCTCGACCCAGTCGCAGGCCATGTGCCACTTCGCCTGGGAGGCGCGCAGGCGGAATTCGGAACCCGAGGCGATGGCGTCGCGGAATTCCTCGGTCAGCTCGACCAGGCGTCCCAGCAGGTGTTTCAGCTGCTCGACGGTGACGCCGCCGACCGCCTGGGCGCCGGCCACCTGCGACAGCAGGAAGCCCATCTCGGCCTCGTCTTCTTCCGGACGCGCCAGCGCCAGCAGCGTGTCGAGCGCGGCCAGCACGTTGCGCGCCAGCGGCGTGATGCGGTACACCGCCGCCGGGTTGTCCCAGGCCAGCAGGCCGTGGCTGCGCAGGCGGCCCAGCACCGTCTCCAGGCTTTCCGGGATCAGGTAGGCGAACTTGTGGTTGATGTCGGCGCGCGAATAAGAAGAACTGCCTGCCGAATCGCTGGCGTCGGCCGCCAGTTCGCGCAGCACCAGCAGGCGCACGATGACGCCGTCCTGGCCGCCGTGGAACAGCGCCGTGAACGCCTGCAGCATCGGCTGCGCGCGCTTGAGCAGGTAGACCTGTTCGATCTCGTCCGGTGCCACACCTTCGTGGAAGTGGGCCTGCAACGAATCGACGGCGGTAGCCGTGTCGTCCTGCGCGGGGAAATGGGGGTCGGCGGCGGCGCCTGCCAGGTTGTCGATCATCGTAAGGCTTAGCAGTTTTGCAGCAGTTTGCGTACCGCGCGCCGGAGCCAGGCGGACGGGCGCGGGGGCGTCAGTATAACAGTTAAGACTAGGCAACTAATAAGGAATGGCTACCCGGATACCGGAAGCGACGCATCACTGATGAATATGCAACGGATTATGCGTCGTGCTTGACTTGCCATTTTCGCAAGCAGCCGGCGGTGGCAGCCGCGCGCTCCCCCGCCGTCAGCCGATGGATAATGAACGTTATGAAATTGACACCAAGGTATTGATATTTAGATATTGATATAAGGAGATTTCCATGCAACGAGTGTTCGCACGCGCCGCCTGCGCCGTGGCCACCTGCATCGCGGCCCACGCCGCCCTGGCCGCGCCCACCCCGCAACAGCAGAACGGCATCGGCTACATCAACGGCGGCGTCGGCCAGGAAGAGCAATCGGCGATGCGTGCCCAGCGCGCCGACTACAACCTGCTGCTGACCTTCGCCACCAGGCAGAGCGGGGCCTACCGTTCCGACGTCCAGCTCGACATCACCGACGCCAAGGGCGCGACCCTGCTGAGCGTGCCCAACACCGGCCCGATGTTCTACGCCAAGCTGCCCAGCGGCAGCTACCACATCAGCGCCGCGGCCGAGGGCAAGGTGTTCAAGCGCAGCGTCAGGATCGGCGGGGGGCCGAAGGAGATGACGCTGCATTGGGAGAACGATGCGCCGGACGATCCGGGGATGCAGGAGTAAGCAGGGCAACGTCGGCAGCAGCGGCAGCGGCAGCGGCGCCATGGGCGGCCAGGTGCACCACGGCGGCCAGCCGCCGCACCAGCGCGTCCATCTGCTCGGCCGGCACCTGCGCATAGCCCAGCATCAGGCCGTTCCATGGCGTGGCGCCGCCGACCGCATGGGTCGACAGCAGATTGACGATGATGCCCTCTTCGCGCGCACGGCGTGCGATCGCCACGTCGTCCAGCCTGTCGTCCGGCAGCCGCAAGGCCAGGTGCATGCCGGCGGAAGCGCCATGCACCTCGGCGATGCGGCCCAGGTGGCGCTCCAGCGCCGTGGCCAGCGCGTCGCGCCGCTGCCGGTACAGGCGGCGCATGCGGCGCAGGTGCGTCATGAACGCGCCGCTGCGCAGGAACGCCGCCAGCGCCAGCTGCTCGGGCGCGCGGCCGGCGGCGGACGACTGCGCCCGCATCGCCGCCAGCTGCCGTGCCAGGGCGGGCGGCGCCACCAGGAAGCCGATACGCAGCCCCGGGAACATGGTCTTGCTGAAGGTGCCGCAATAGAGTACCGGCGCATCCGGCGCCAGGCCCTGCATCGCCGCCAGCGGCGGCCCCTCGTGCCGGAATTCGCTGTCGTAGTCGTCCTCGACGATCAGGGCGCCGGCGGCGCGCGCGCCCTCGATCAGCGCCATCCGGCGCGCCAGCGGCATCACGACGCCCAGCGGATACTGGTGCGAGGGCGTCACGTAGACCAGCTTCGGTGGCCGCATCCGCCAGTCTTCCGGCGCAGGCGCCATGCCTTCCAGGTCGACATCGATGCCTTCGATGCGCAGCCCGGCGCCGCGGAACGCCGCCAGCGCACCGCCATAGCCCGGATTCTCGATCCACACCGTGTCGCCTTCGTCGGCGCAGGCGCGCGCGCACAGGTCGAGGCTGCCCTGGGTGCCATCCGTGATGAACACCTGGGCGGCGTCGCACACCACGCCGCGCGAGGCGCGCAGGTAATCCGCGACCGCTTCGCGCAGGGCGGGTTCGCCGGCGGCGTCGCCGTAGTTCAGCTGCGCCGGGTCGAGGCCGCGCCAGGCGCGTTCCAGCAGGCGGCGCCACAGCGCCAGCGGAAATGCCTGCAGCGCCGGCACGCCGGGGACGAAGGGCAGCGCATCGCTGGCGGCATTGGCCGGCGCACGCAGGTCGCGCGCACGGCGCGCCAGGCCGGCCTGCGGCGGCGCCGCCGCGACCTTGCGCTGTCCGGCGGCGATGGCGGCCACCACGGTGCCGCGCCGGTCCGGCACCACGAACCCTTCGCTGGCCAGCTGTTCGTAGGCATACAGGACGGTGTTGCGGGCGATCCCGAGTTCTTCGGCCAGCGTGCGCGTGGCCGCCAGCCGGGTGCCCGCCGCCAGGGTGCCGTCACGGATCGCCGCGCGCAGGCATTCGTGCAGCAGGCGCTGGCGCGGCCAGGCGCGCTGCGCATGGGCACGGCCGAAGGCGTCGAGCAGCAGCGCGTAATCCATCGTGGCTCCATGAAAATGGGCGCTCCTGGACCTGTTCCTGGAGCCAGCACCTTCATTATAGTAGGCGCTCCATCATTTCATCGACATCATGCATACCGCCTCTTCCCCCCGCACCCAGGTCAAGCGCATCGCCACCAACGCGTCCTACGATCCCGCGCTGCTGCACGCCATCGTCGATGCGGCCTACCTCTGCCACATCGCCTTTGCCGACGCCCAGGGCAGCCATTGCATTCCGACCGCCTGCTGGCGCAGCGGCGACCATTTGTACATCCACGGCTCGAACGGCAGCCGCATGCTCAAGCGGCTGGCGGAGGGGGATTGCTGCGTGACGATCACGCACCTGGACGGCCTGGTGCTGGCGCGCGCCGCCTTCAACCATTCGATGAACTACCGCAGCGCGATGATCTACGGCCGCTTCGCGGCGGTGGACGAAGCGGACAAGCGTGCGGCGATGGAAGCCTTCATGGAACACCTGGCGCCGGGACGGCAGCCGCAGGTGCGGGCCGGCAACGACCAGGAATATGCCGCCACCACCGTCATGCGCATCGCGCTGGCGGAAGCGGCGTGCAAGGTGCGCGGCGGTCCGCCGAACGACGATCCGGACGACCTGGGCATCGCGGCATGGGCAGGCGTGCTGCCGCTGGCGCAGGCGCGCGGGACGCCGCAACCCGATGCGCATTGCACGGCGCCGGCGCCGGCGCATGTGCTTGCGTGGCGCGATTGAGTCTGCAACCAAGTCTGCAACTGAGCCTGCAACCGAGCCCTACTTCTTGCCGATCCGCTCCAGCGTCTGCTCGACGAAATCGCGGTCGTTCTCGGTAAAGCGCAACTTGACCGGATACCATTCGTGGCCAGGGGCCAGCCACAGATCGACGACCTGGCCGCGCGCATCCGGCGGTTCGCGCAGCACGTGCACGGCGTCGACCGTGCCGAGCGCGGCGCCGAGCTGGACTTTCTCGTGGCCGATCACGCGGAAGGTCCAGGTGTCGGCGTCGCGCGGACCGACCACGAAGAATTGCCATTCCGAACCCGGCTTGAACTTGTCCTTGGCGGCACGCGCCACTCCCGCCAGCTGCCAGGAGATCGACACGCGGTCCTGCTCGCCGCCCTTGATCGCATAGCTGTGCTTGCCGTCGGTAAAGCTGACGGTCTTGGCGTCGCGGTCGAAGGTGGCCGTCTCCGCTTCCTTGCGGAAGCGTTTTTCGTAGAACGCGGCCGGCGCCAGGCCATGCGCGTCGACCGTGCCCTGGCTGCGGTTCTCGGTCAGCTTGCCCAGCATCGCCACGCGCGACTCGGCGCTGACGCTGTACTTGTTGTCGGCCAGGCGCCAGGTCAGGGTGGCGTCGCCGTTCAGGCTGAAACCACGCTGGCGCGCAGTGATGGCGTAGCTCAGGTCGGCCGAGGGCGGCAGGTCGACCGCGCGCTTGACGGCCGGATGGTCGTCGTCCGCCGCGATCGCGCCGGTGTTCGCCAGCGCCGCCAGCATCAGGCCGGCCGTGGCCAGCTTCAGGGTATTCTTGTTCATGGGCTTCCTGCCTCTTTCATTACGATATTGCTTGCCGTCTGGGTGGTGACCGCCCCGTTCGCTTCCACGTTGCGGATCTGCACCGGCAGCCAGCCATAGGCCGGGGCCAGCCACACCTCCAGGCGCGAATGGTAGGACCCGGGCTTGGGTGGACGCACCAGGTGCCAAGTGGCGACCTTGCCCAGGCGCGTGTCGATCTGTTCCTGCCCGGCCACCGTGAAACTGAACACGGCGGCGTCGCGGTCTTCGCCGACCAGGATGTCGATACTCCCGGACAACTGCTTCGGATCGCCGCGCCCGATCGCCGCCAGCTGCAGCGGCAGGCTCGCCTTGTCCTGGGTGCCGGGCGCCAGCGCGTACCTTGCCTGCGATGCCGAGAAGGTCAGCGTGCCGTCCTTGCGGTTGAAATGCGTGGCCGTCATGGCGCGCCCGCGCCGTTTCTCCGTCATCAATATGGGGACGAATCCCTCGTCTCCAACCGTGCCTTCGCTGGTCAGCGTCAGCAGGTTCACGCGGGTGAATACCACCCGGATGCCGGCTTCGACGCCGACGCGGTAAGCCGACCCGGTCCGGCTCCAGGTCAGCAGCGCTTCGCCGCTCCAGCGCGTGCCGTTGGCGTCGGTACGGGCGACGTCGAGCGTGATGTCGGCTGGCGGCGGCAGTTCGACCTTGTAGCGGCGCTGTTCAGGCAGCGGCTGCGGCGCCGGCGCCGGCGCCGCGGCTTGCTGTGCGGCCGCGCCGGCGGACGCGGGCGATTGTTGCGATTGTACGGCGGCCGTGGCGCCGGCGGCGCGCTCCTGTCCGCCCGGCACTTGCGTGGCCGCGGCCGCGCCCTGGGACGACGCGGGATCGGCAGCGCCCGGCGCGGCGCCGGCAACGGCCCCGGGCCCGGCATCGGGCACAGTATCGGGCACGGGCGCGGGCGCCGGTTGCGGGCCGGCATCGGCGGGTTCGACCGGTTCGGGCGGCACTTGCGGCAGCGGCGGCGGCGCGAAGCTCGGCTGCGGCGCCGGCACCGCCGCCGGCGGCGGCACCGGTTCCGGCTGGATCACCTGCGCCAGCATCGGCGCGCGCGGCGCGGGCGCCGCATCCTGGCGCCGGCGCCCGAGCTGGCCGCTGAACCAGTCGAACACGAGCAGGTGCAGCAGGACCGTGAGCGCGCCGAAGGCAAGTTGCCGGCGGCGCCGGATCAGGGTGTTGGCAAGACTCATGCGCCTAGTGTAGCCGGTCCGCACCGGCGCTGCCTGCCGTTGCCTGCGCTGCCGCCGCGCACACCATCCGCATCTAGGAGCTGTGTTGGTTATCTGTTACGCTAGGACCGATCTACCAAGGAGACGAACAAATGCTGAAACCACCGCCCTCCGCCACCATCCCCGGCGTCACGGACACACTGGACTTCGTCAAGAACCTGTGGGGATCGATGAACATCCCCGGCGCCGGCCTGCCCGGCATGTCCGGCATGGCCGGGATGTCGGGCCCGGTCCTTTCCACCGAGGAGCTCGACAAGCGCATTGCCGACATGAAGGCGGTGGAATCGTGGCTGAACCTGAATCTCACCATGCTGCGCGGAACCATCCAGGCCATGGAAGTGCAGCGCGGCACGCTGGCCACCCTGAAATCGATGGGCGCCTCGATGGCCGAGGCGATGCGCCAGTCCGGCGTCAGCGCCGAAAAACTGGCGGCCATGCCGTTCGGCCCCTTCTTCGGGCAGCCGGCGCAAGGATCGGCGCCGTCGGCCTCGGGTTCGGCCTCAGGTTCCGCACCAGCCAGGCCGGCGGCGGGCGGCGGTTCGGCCCAGCCGGGTGCGGGTGCGCCCGCGGGCAGCGCGCCCGGCGTGGATGCCGGCGCGGCCATGGGTATGCCAGCTGCAATGGCTTGGTGGAATATGTTGCAGGAACAGTTTACTCAGGCAGTGACGACGGCGATGACGCCGTCCCCTGCCGCCGGCGCCGGCACCGCCGACGGCAAGGATGCCGACAAGCCGGCTGCGCCCCAGCCGCAGGCGCAGGCGCCATCCCCACCCGCGCCGGACAGCGCGTCGCCGGAGAACGGCAACGGCAACGGCAAGGCGCGCGGCGGCAAGCCGAGGACCGACAAGGGCTGAGCTCCTTCAGGACGGTGCCGGTGCGGCCGTGGCTGCGCCGCTGCCGTCCGCCGCCGGCTGCAGCTGCGCCAGCTGTTCCATCAATTGCGCAAAGCGCTGCTGCCCCGGCAGCAGGTAATCGACGTGCGCCAGGATCTCGTAGGCTTCGCCCGACAGGGCGGCGTCGTAGCCCTGCTGCTGCAGGTGCGAGACCATGATCTGGGCCGCGTTGAACAGGATGCGCTGGTTGTTCGGCACGCTCTTCCTCGCATCGCGCATCCACGCCACGGCCTCGGCCAGCTTGCCGGTCTTCCACAGCAGCACGCCCTGGTTCATCAGGTCCGCCGCTTCCTTCTTCGAGGCGCGGATCATGGCCACGCCCTCTTCCTGCATGCGCGCCTTGTCGAAGATGGCCTGGACCTCGTCCAGCAGCAAGGGATTGTCGTGGTTATTGCGGATCACGTAGCACAGCAGTTCGACCGGCGCATCCTTCACGCCCACCGCGAACAGCAGGGTCGCCAGTTCCAGGCAGGTCGGGATGTCGGGCCGCTCGCCCGATGCGTTCAGCATGGCCTCGAGCTCGTCGCCGGCCTTGCGCGCGCGCCGGAAGTCGCCGCTCTCGTGGTAGACCAGGCCCTCGGTGATCTTGGCGCGCAGCTGGATGTCCGGGTGTTCCTGGCCGAATTCGCGCTGCGCCAGCAGCAGCCATTGCAGCGCCTCCTTCGGATCGCTCTTGCGGCCGCACACGCGCGCCATGCCGAGGTAGGCGTCGGGCGTCTTCATGATCGAGTATTCGCCGATCGACACGCACTTGCGGAAGGCCTTGTCGGCCATCGGCAGGTTGTCCAGCTTGAGGGCGATATTCCCCAGGTTGCGCTGGCGCAGGACGGCGTTCGGCGACAGCTTGGCCGCGCGTTCCAGGATCGCGCAGGCTTCTTCCAGCTTGCCCATGTTCTGGTAGGCCAGGGCCAGCTGGTCGTAGGCGTCGATGTAGTAACGGTTTTCCGCGATCACGCCCTGGAACGCCTGGCGCGCCTGCTCGAATTCGCCGTTGGCGAGGCGGATCTTGGCCAGGCCGGCGCGCGCCCACTGGTATTCGCGCTGCTCCAGCACGCGTTCGTAGACTTCGCGCGCGCGGGTCGGCTGGCCGCTCTTTTCCATCAGCCTGGCCTTCATGCGCAGCAGGTCGAGCTCGTGCACCTTGCTGACCTCGATCTGGGCGTCGCACAGCCTGGCGGCGCGCAGGTAATCCTTTTCGGCATAGGCCTGGTCGATCATGCGGAACACCTGCTTCTTGTGCCACACCCGGTTCAGGCGGCTCAAGAGCACGCCTTCGGTGATCGGCTTGATCAGGTAGGCGTCCGGCTGGTGCTCGGCCGCGCCCATCACCGATTCCACGCTCTTCTCGGCCGACACCATCAGCCACACCGTGCTCGGATTGACCAGGTTGCGCACGCGCGCTTCTTCCAGCACCTGCTGGCCGTTCTTGCCCTCGCCCAGGTTGTAGTCGCACAGCACCACGTCGTAGCGCACGCGCGCCAGCAGGCCCATCGCCTCGCCGCCGGACGAGGCCTGGTCGATGTTCCTGGCGCCCAGGCTGCGCAGGCTTTCGCGCAGCAGCTGGCGCACGCCGACGAAATCGTCGACCACCAGGTAATGCTTGCCGGCCCAGTCGACCTGGTCGGCCTTGGCCGGCGTGACCGGCACGGGCGGCGTCGACGATGGCGGCGCGGCGCTCATGGCAGGCGCAGGATGAAGCAGCCGCCGCCGTACTGGCCGCCGTTTTCCAGCCGCAGCGATCCGTGGCGCCCGCGGTGGCGGTGCATCTTCGCCACCTCGCTGGAAAAATACAGGCCGAGGCCGGTGCTGTTGGTCAGGAAGTTGACGCCGCCGGCGGTGCCGCGCGCCGCGCTGCCGGTGGCACTGCTGCCGGCCTTCAGCAGCGCCGCCGGGTAGCCGGGACCGTCATCCTCGACGCGCAGCTCGAGCCAGCCATCGGTCTCGCGGATCGCCAGGCGCACGCGCTCGCCGGTGTAGTGGATGGCGTTGTTGATCGCATGGGACAGCACGCCGACGACCAGGTCTTCGTCGAGGTGCCAGATAAGGCCGGGGTCGTAGTCGAGTTCCAGCCGGATGCCGCGCGACTGCAGCAGCACGCGCCCGATCGCCACCACCTGCTCGACCAGCTGGCCGAGTTCGAGCGGCTGGACGTCGAACGGATAGGCCGGCTTGCCGACCTGCTTGTACAAGGCCAGCAGCTGCATGAGGTTGTCGTTCAGGCGCTTGGTCTGGTACAGCATGTGCGCCATCTGCGGATAGGCCGACCCGGCCTGGGCGGATGTGTCAGGCGACGCATCCACGAGCAAACGCTCCAGCGTTCCGGACAGGACGCTGATCGAGTTCTTCATGTCGTGCGCGGTCGATGCCAAGAACAGGAACAGCTCCTGCGAATTCGGCGTGTCGTCCATGTCCAAAACCTGTGAATATTGCCGGAAACCAATTATACATTTGGCCGGCAGAATTTCTCGTTGGAAATCAACCGCGTTTACGTTTCAGGTGCCTGGGGACCGCGCGGACTGCGGCGCGCGCGCAACACGAAGCGCGCCGGGTCGAGCGCGTCGACCAGCGCCATCTCCAGCGGCAGCGGTTCGCCCTCGATCTGCGCCGCCAGCAGTTCCGCGCCCAGCCCGGCCCAGATCAGGCCGCGCGAGGCATAGCCCAGCAGCGTGTACAGGCCGGGATGGCGCGGCACGTCGCGCAGGCGCTCGGTGCTGCCGGCGGCCTCGAAATCGGGCAGGCGCCCGACCAGCGGGAGGCGGTCCGGCGCGATGCAGCGGAACCCCACCCGCCCCTGCAGCGGCGCGCCCTCGGCCGCATGCGGATCGGACAGCAGGCCGCGCAGCCGTTCCAGGTTCTCCTGGTGGCTCCTGGGCGACAGCGCCGGATCGGGATCGAGGTCGTAGGTGGCGCCGGCGCTGCACAGGCCGCCCGACGCCGGCGTCAGGTAGGCTTCGCGGCACAGCACCACCGGCAGCGCCGGCAGCAGCTCGGCCGGCACGTGGCTGACCTGGCCGCGCATCGCGGTCAGCGGCAGGCGCGCCGCCTGCGGGATCGCGGCGGCGCCGGCGCCGTTGGCCAGGATCAGGTTGGGCGCGTGCGCGACCACCGCGCCGCGGGCGTCGCGCACCCGCCATTGGCCCTCCACGCGCTCGATGCTCACGCTGCCGACGCCGAAGCGCTGCTCGACGCGCCCGCGGCACGCGGCCAGCATGGCGTCGACGACGCTGCCGGGCCGCGCCCAGCCGCCCTGGCGGAACAGCCAGCCGCCATCCGGCGCCGGCAAGCCGAGCAGCGCCTCGGCCTGCGGCCGTTCCAGCCACTCGGCGAACTCCGGCGGATAGCCCGCCTCGGCGGCGATGGCGCGCTGGACCGCGGCGTAATCCGCATCGCGCGCCAGTTGCAGCACGCCGCAGGCCTGGCCCTCGATCGCCCCGCCGACGCCGCCGAGCTTGCCCCAGTGGCGCAGCGCGAACAGGTAGGCGGCGCGGGTCAGGCGCGTGGGGATGTTGTCGTCGCGCGAGAGCAGCGGCATGAAGATGCCGGCGCGGTTGCCGGACGCTTCCATCGCCGGCCGCTCGTGGCGCTCCACCAGCGTCACCTGCCAGCCGCGCGCGCACAGGCGCTCGCAGGCGGCGGCCCCGGCGATGCCGGCCCCGAGCACGATCGCGCGCCGCTCCGGCACCGGCGGCAGCGGCGGGCGCGGCTTGCGGCTGGCGAAGCGGGCGCAGCGCATTTGCTCATGCACGTCATCCTGCCCGTCCGTGTGGGCGCCATCGAACACGAAGCCCTGCTCCTGCAGCGCACCGACCTGGACATCGGTCAGTCCCTGCCCCACCAGGCAGGCACCGGCGCTGGCCAGCCGCGCCATGGCATACGCCACCGCGCGCATCGAACCGGCATCGGCATCTTCCATGCCGCGCAGGCGGAACAAATCGACGCGCGCCGACAGCTGGGCCAGCGCGGCGTCGACCTGCGTGTTGACGAGGTCGATCGTCAGGCCCGGCTCGGACTGCGGCATGCGGTGGAAGCCCGGCATCAGGTGGCCGCACAAGGCGATCACGTGCAGGTGCGGCGAACGCAGCGGATCGGTGCGCCACACGTCGACCAGCACCCGCAGGCGCTGTTCGTCGTGGGCCGCGTCGAGCACGGTGCAGCGCTCGCGCCCGCGCCATACGTCACGGTAATCCATCGCCCCTCCCCTCAGCGCCGCTGGCGGCAGAAACAGGCGCGGTCATGGTCGTCGACCATGCCGATGCCCTGCATGTAGGCATACACGATGGTCGAGCCGACGAACTTGAAACCGCGTTTCGACAAGTCTTTCGACAGGCGGTCCGACAGCTCGGTTCTGGCCGGGCGGGCGCCGTCGGGCCAGTCGTTCACGACCGGCGCGTGGCCGACGAAGGACCACAGGTAACGGTCGAGGCCCAGGCCTTCCTCGCGCAGGCGCAGGTAGGCGCGGGCATTGTTGATCGCGGCCGCCACCTTCAGGCGGTTGCGCACGATGCCGGGGTTGGCCAGCAACTCGGCCACCTTGGCGTCGTCGTAGCGCGCGATCCTGTCCGCATCCCAGCCGTCGAAGGCGATGCGGTAGTGGTCGCGCTTGTTGAGGATGGTCTCCCACGACAGCCCGGCCTGCGCGCCCTCCAGGTTCAGCATCTCGAACAGCGTGGTCTCGTCGTGGCAGGGCACGCCCCACTCGTGGTCGTGGTAGGCGAGGTAGCGCGGATTGGCCATGTTGGCCCAGGTGCAGCGGGTCGGGTTCATGGCGCCAGTATAAACCCGCCCGGCCGTGAGAATAGCCTGGTCAGGCGGGGGCGTTCATGCGAGAACGTCGATGCCGGCACGCTGCAGCAGCGCCTGGTTACGTTTCGACAAGTGCATCACCTGCAGGTGCTTGCCCGCTTTTTCGTAGCGCTCGTACAGGCTCTCCATGGCGGCGATGGCCGAGTGGTCCGCCATGTGCAGGTGGCGGCAGTCGAGGACGACACGCGCCGGGTCGGTCGACGGCGCGAACAGTTCCTGGAAATGGGCCGCCGAAGCGAAGAACAGCGTGCCGTGCGGCCGGTAGGTGCGCACGCCGGGTTCGCCGTCGTCGACCTCGGCCCGCATCTCCAGCGCGTGCTGCCAGGCGAAGGCGAGCGCGGCGATCACGATGCCGCACATGACGGCAACGGCGAGATCGGTGAACACGGTGATGACGGTGACGGCGACGATGACGATCGCGTCCTGCTTCGGCACCTTGCCCAGCACGCGCAGCGAGCCCCAGGCAAAGGTTTCCTGCGCCACCACGAACATCACGCCGACCAGGGCCGCCAGCGGAATATGGGCGATCAGCGGCGACAGGAACAGCACGAACAGCAGGATCATCACGCCGGCCACAAGGCCGGACAGGCGCGAGCGGCCGCCCGAACTCAGGTTGATCATGGTCTGGCCGATCATGGCGCAGCCGCCCATGCCGCCGAACAGGCCGGAAGCGATGTTGGCGGCGCCGAGCGCGATGCATTCGCGGTTCGGCTGGCCGCGGGTGTTGGTGATGTCGTCGGTCAGGTTGAAGGTCAGCAGCGTCTCCAGCAGGCCGACCATCGCCATCAGCGACGCATAGGGCAGGATGATGCGCAGCGTGTCCATCGTCAGCGGCACGGTCGGAATGTGCAGTGCCGGCAGGCCGCCAGCCATCTGCGCCAGGTCGCCCAGGGTCCGGGTCGGCAAATGGAGGCCATAGCCGAGCAGGCCGACACCGAGGATGGCGACCAGCGCCGGCGGGACGGCCTTCGTCAGGCGCGGCAGCAGGTACACGATGGCCATCGTCAGCGCGACCAGTCCGCACATGATCAGCAAGGGCGTGCCCTGCAGCCACTGCTCGCCCTGCGGGGTCTTCTCGCGGAAGTGTTCCAGCTGCGCCATCGCGATGATGATCGCCAGGCCGTTGACGAAGCCGAGCATGACGGGGTGCGGCACCATGCGGATCAGCTTGCCGAGCCGGAGCAGGCCGAACACCGCCATCAGGATGCCGCCGAGGACGACCGTCGCCAGCAGGTACTGCACGCCATGCTGCGCGACGAGGGCGACGATCACCACCGCCATCGAACCGGCCGCGCCGGAAATCATGCCGGGCCGGCCGCCGAAGATGGCGGTCAGCGCGCAGATGATGAAGGCGCCGTACAGTCCCATCAGCGGATTGAGCCGGGCCACCAGGGCGAAGGCGATGCATTCGGGGACCAGCGCGAACGCGGTGGTGAGGCCGGCGAGCAGGTTTTTTTGCGGATTCGAGAACCATTCTTCTCGAAGGGATTTACTTATCATGAATGACGATCCGGAATCGGACGTGCCTGGCCGGGCCATGCACGCGGTTAATCGAGCGGAGGCTCTCGAAGCGCTGCGCCGCAGCTGCGCCTTGCCGAAGCGGGTTTGCATGCGCGAACAATCGATGTCGAATGCGCGCGCAAGCCGAAGCGAAGCGCGCACCCATGCCTGGGAACCTCCGTATTGGAAGCCGTGGTGAACGGTCGGGAGGTTCGTGTGCTTTACATGGGTCTGGGGAGAGAGGCTCGACAATCCAGGGACCCGGCTTGGGTCCGCTGAGGCAGCCCGCATTATACAAGATGGATTCGCAGGACCGGCCCGGCCTGCCGGAACACCGGCTGCAGCCGATGTGACAAGGCGCGCATGTGCGCGGGCAGCGCACGTGCCAGGCTGGATCGATGCACACCCTGACCATGACCCTATCCAGGCTCGCACGCGCACGCGCCCTTCGCGCACTCGCGCTCGCCGCCGCATGTTGCCCGTCCGCTCACGCCGCCGACGTCCTGCCCGCCCACCTGGTCGGCACCTGGGGCACGGCGCCATCGCTGTACGACGGTACGACCGGGCAAAGCCACCTGCACTTCCAGGCGGACGGCTTCGGCGTTGCGGTCGGTTCGACGCCGCCCACCGTGCGCACGGATGGCGTGGACGATGGCAAGCCGGCACCGCGCGCCGTGATCGGCTTCGGCCTGCGCGTACGGCTGGACGGCGAGGTGCTGGTCGCGCAACCCTTCCTGCCGGGGCAGCCGGCCCAGGCAATGCCGCCGCCCTACCGCTGCCGCTACGACGCGGCCGGCCCGACCCTCACCTGCAGCGTACCGACCGGCGGCCAGGCCTTGTCCCTCAAGCGCTACCACGACACGCTACCCGACGAAGTCGCGACGATGATCGAGGGCCTGCGCCAGCAGGCCAGGACGACTACATCGTCGGGCCCGCCATGAGCTAACCTGGCGCAATGGACGCGCGCCGGCGGCGACCGTCCGATGGTGCCGACCCATGGTATTTGCGCCAGATCCGGCGCAGGTGCCGGGCCGAACCGAATCCGGCGCGTTCGGCGATCGCTTCCATGTCGAGCGAGGACTGGTCGAGCAACTCGCGGGCCATGGCGACCCGCAGCCGATGCAGGTGGTCCAGCGGACTGGCGCCGGTGTACTCCTGGAACAAGCGCGACAAATGACGCGTGCTGCTGCATGCGACCTGCGCCATGTGTTCCACGCTCCAGTCGCGCACCGGGTCGGCGGCCATCGCGTCCTGCACGCGATGCAGGCCGGGGTGCAGGTGGTTGCGGCCGGTCAGCCAGGGCGACAGCTGGGGGTCGCCGCCGGCCCGCCGCATATAGATCACCATGCTGCGGGCGACCGCACAGGCGATGCGCGGGCCGGACAGGTCGGCCAGCATGTGCAGGATCATGTCGATGCCTGCGGTAATGCCGGCGCTGGTACTGACGTGGCCGTCCGATACGTACAAGCGGTTTTCCAGGACCTTCGCCCGTGGCGCCGCCGCACGCAGCGTATTGCACAGGGAATGGTGCGTCGTGCATTGACGGCCGTCGAGCAAACCGGCAGCGCCCGCGAACAGCGCGCCGGAGCAGACGCACATCAGGCGGCACGCCGAGGGCGCGACCACCCGCTTCAGCCAGGCGACGACGGCATCGCGGTCGGCGGTGGCCCTGGCGCGCGCTGCGCTATCGACCCGGGTGCCGACACCGACCAGGACCACGATCGTATCGTCCGGCAGCACGTCGGGCAGCGGCGCCACATCCGCCAGCGGCAAGCCGATCGAAGTCTGGACCGGTGAGGATGGCGCGACATAACGCAGTTCGAACCGTGGCGGCACGCAGCCCACCTCGTCCGGGTCGAGTTGCGATGCCAGGCGCAGCGCCTCGGCCGGGCCGGCGAGGTCGAGCATCAAGGCATTGTGCGACAGCACGAACAGAACCGGTACGGCCGCCGGCTCACCGTCAAGGGCTAGGTCAAAGGCTGCGGCAGGCGCTGCTTTACTCATCGGCGATCCATCCTCGGGAATCGGTCAGTCGGATACGGCGGCGCCCTCGATGGCCTCGGCAACCGTCGCGATACGGGCGAAACGGCCTTCGAGCACCAGTTCGGTACGCTCGCGGATCTCGGCGGTCGTATACATGCGGCCGCTGCGCGCGTGCCGCATCGGAAAGCTCAAGGTCGCCTCGCTCACGTAATCCACCTGGAAACCACTGTCGGACGCATGCCGGGCCGTGGTTTCACAGCATTGCTCGGTACGGATGCCGCTGACGATCAGGCGCTGGATGCCGCGCGAGACCAGCCACGCCATCAGCCCGGTGCCCGCCAAGGCGCTATGGTACTGCTTATGGAAAGTCGCGTCGGGCTCGATCGACAAGCCTTCCAACGTGCGCACGTTCCCGGACGCGAGCGAAAACGGCCCCTGCGCCTCGACGTGGAAGATCTGCACCACGGGCATGCCGCGGTGCGCGCAGCCGTCGACCAGGGCCTGCTGCCGGGCCACATAGCCGGGCAGGTCGGCCTCGGACCAATAGGGACGATGGCGGAACGATTCCTGGGCATCGATGACGATCAGGGCGGTGGTCTGGGGCATGAGCTGTTTCTCCTTGTGCATCCTGCTGTGTGATGGATGCATCGATCTTAAGGAGCCGCAGGCTTTCAGGACAGGCGTGAAGCGGACCAGTCGCGGACAGATCGGGACATGCGGTGGCCGGCAGGCGCTAGGCGCAGCCCGCCACCAGCAGCACCGGCACCGCATTCCAGCACACCGCCACCAGCGACAGCACGGCAAACAAGAAGCCGGCCCACTCCAGCAACCCGGCGTCGCGCCGCGCCGGCACGCCGCGCGCGCGCCAGGCCAGCCAGGCGCAGGCCAGCAGCGCCAGCACGGTGGCGGCGCCCAGCAGCGTGCGGTCCGGCCCGCCGGCGCGCATCGCCGCCGGCGTGCACTGGGTTGCGGCCAGGCCGTAGCAGAAGGCGAAGTGCAGCAGCCACACCAGCAGCGGCAGGATGCCGCGCAGCAGGCGCCGGAAAAAATGTTCGCTGGCGTGGTTGGCGGTCGTCATGGCTAGTCCATCAGCAGCGGCACCAGGCGCACCGCCGACAGCCAGGCGATGCCCTGCAGCGTCGTGTAGTGCCAGACCAGGGCGATGTTGTCGAGCGTGGCGCGGCTGCGCGCGCCCAGGTGGCCGCGCCAGGCGCGCAGCGCCAGGTAGGGCGCCAGGATCGCCAGCAGCACGATATGCAGACCCTGGTAGCCGGCCAGGGCCGCCACCGCGGCCGCCCAGGCGCTGGCGTCGGGCGCCAGGTCGGCGGCGCGCAGGCCGTGCAAATCGACGCCGAACGAGGCCACGGCGCAGGCCAGCGCCGCCAGCACCAGCCAGGGCAGGCGCCGGCGGCCGAGGGAACGCGTGGCCAGCCACACCAGCACGGAGCCGGCGGCCAGCAGCCCCGCCGACAGCCAGGCCAGCGCCAGCGGCGGCAGCGTGCTGCCCGGCGGCGGGCAGACCTGCAGCCGCATCGAGATGTGAAGATAAGCAAAAGCGAACGAGGCGAAGATGCTGGCGTCGACCACCAGCATGATGATGGTGGCCCACCACGAGTGCGAGGCGGTGCCGGTGGCGCCGACCGGCAACGTCAGCCCGCTGGCCACCTCGGCCTCGGTCTGCGGCACCGCACGGTCGGATTGCCACAGCCAGCCGATGGTGGCCGCGATCGCCGCCAGGCCGCAGGTCCAGGCCAGCCAGCTCAGCTTCATGGTCAGCAGCAAGAAGAAGCCGGCGGTGCCGGCGGCGGCCACCAGCGGCAGCCAGCCGTCGCCGGGCAGCACCAGCAGGTAGGTCGGGCGCGCACCCACCGGGCTGGTGGCGATGGTTTCGCGGCGGCCGGTGGCGGTCTGCGGCAGGTAGTGCGCGCCCTCCTCCACCTCGCGCGCCAGCGTCGGCTGGTCCCACAGCGGATTGGTGGCGGTCACGCGCGGGATGCTGCGGTTGCCGTAGTCCTCGGAGGTCAGCCATTCCAGCGTGGAGGCGTTCCACGGATTGCCGACCCGGCGCTCGTCGCGGCGCAGGGTGCGCACGGCATCCACGGCAAACAGCGCCACGCCGGCCGCGAACACGAAGGCGCCCACGCTGGACAGCAGGTTCAGGCCGTTCCAGCCGAGGTCCGGCGCATAGGTGTAGACGCGGCGCGGCATGCCCAGCAGGCCGGTGATGTGCATCGGGAAGAAGGACAGGTTGAAGCCGCCGAACATCAGCCAGAACACCCAGCGCGCCCAGGTCTCGGACAGGCGGTTGCCGTTGATGAGCGGGATCCAGTAGTACATGGCGGCGAACACCGGGAACACCATTCCGCCGATCAGCACGTAGTGCAGGTGGGCGACGATGAAATAGGTGTCGTGCACCTGCCAGTCGAACGGGATCACCGCCACCATCACGCCGGTGAGGCCGCCCAGCACGAAGATGAACATGAAGCCGAGCAGGAACAGGGTCGGCGCGCCGCGCTGCACGCTGCCCTTCCACAGCGTGCAGATCCAGGCGAATACCTGGATCGCGGTCGGCACCGCCACCGCCATGCTGGCCGCCGACACGAAGCTCATCTCGAGCACGCCCAGGCCGGCGGTGAACATGTGGTGGGCCCACAGGCCGAAGCTGAACACGCCGACGCCGACCAGCGCGGCGATCACCGCGCGGCGCGCGACCAGCGGGGTGCCGGCGATGGTCGGGATCATGGTCGACACCATGCCGGCCGCCGGCAGGAAGATGATGTAGACCTCGGGATGGCCGAAGAACCAGAACAGGTGCTGCCACAGCAGCGGGTCGCCGCCGCGCTCGGCGATGAAGAAGGGCATGTCGAAGGCGCGCTCGAGTTCCAGCAGCGCGGTGCCGGCGATCACCGCCGGGAAGGCGAACACGATCATCACCGCCACCACCAGCATGGCCCAGGCGTACACCGGCATCCGCCCGAGCGTCATGCCGGGCGCGCGCGTAAACAAGATGCCGATGATCAGTTCGATGGCGCCGGCGATCGCCGAGATCTCGATGAAGCCGATCCCGAGCAGCCAGAAGTCGGCGTTCAGGCCGGGCGAATACTTGGTGCCGGTGAGCGGCGGGTACATGAACCAGCCGCCGTCCGGCGCCAGGCCGGCGAACAGCGTGCAGAAGAAGGCCAGTCCGCCGATCGCGTACGCCCAGTAGGCGTACGCGGACAGGCGCGGGAACGGCAGGTCGCGCGCGCCCAGCATGTTGGGCAGCAGGTAGACCGCGATCGCTTCCACCACCGGGATCGCGAACAGGAACATCATCACCGTGCCGTGCATGGTGAACACCTGGTTGTAGGTGCCGGCACTGAGGAAGGCATTGTCGGGCACCGCCAGCTGGGTGCGGATCAGCAGTCCGAGTATGCCGGCCAGCACGAAGAACAGCAGCGCGGTGCCGATGTACAGCAGGCCGATGCTGGTGTTGTTCACCGAGGACAGGAAGCGCCAGCCGCGCGGGGTGCGCCAGACGTCTTCCAGGCGTTCGAGCTCGCCCTCGGGACGCGGCAAAGGATTCGGCAACTGCTGGGGCAAGGGTTCGGAAACGGGCGCCGTCATTTCAAGCTTTCGAGATAGGCCGCCAGCGCGCGCAGCGATGCGCCGTCGAGGTCGCGGGTGGCGGGCATGAACACGCCCGGCTTGGCGACGTGCGGGTCGGTGATCCAGGCGGCCAGCGTGCCCTGGTGCGTGCGCAGGGTGGCGGCGCCGAGGTAGGCGCGGCTGCCGACGTGGGTCAGGTCGGGGCCGAGCTGCCTGCCGTCGGCCACGCCGCGGATCGTGTGGCAGGCCTGGCAGCGCTGTTCCAGGAAGATGGCGCGGCCGCGCTGCAGTTGCGGGTCGGCCGGCTGGACGGCCGGCCGGGCCTGGGCCGCGACCCATGCGGCGAATTCGGCGGGCGGGTGCGCCACCACCTGCAAGGCCATGCGCGCATGCTGGACGCCGCAGTATTCGGCGCACTGGCCGCGGTAGACGCCCGGCTTGTCGGCGCGCAGGGTCAGGCCGGTGACGCGGCCGGGAATCATGTCGCGCTTGCCGCCCAGCGCCGGTATCCACAGGCTGTGGATCACGTCGGCAGCGTTCAGGCCGAGGTAGACGTCCTGCCCCACCGGGATGTGGATCTCGTTGGCGGCGGTCACCTCGCCGCCGGCCGGATCGCGGTAGCGCACTTCCCACCACCACATCCTGGCGGTGACGGACATCGCCAGCGCGCCGTTCGAGGTTTGCGGACGCAGCTGGGCGCTGCGCCAGGTGCTCCAGCCCAGCAGGATGCTCAGCACCACGACCGGGAACGCCACCCCGGCGCCGGCGATCCACCAGCGGGGCCGCAGCGGCCGCGCGTGCTTGCGCAGGCTGAGCGCCAGCAGCGCCATCACGGCCACGAAGATCAGCGTCCCGGCCGCGGTCATGCCCCAGGCCAGCTGGCCGATCACGGCGGCATCGCCGCCGCCGTGGTGCAATACGGATTGCAACGGCATGTCCGCCGTTTCCTGCGCCCCCCTCACTTGAGCGTGTACAGGTAAGCGGCCATGTGGCGCGCCTCCTGCTCCGTCAGGCCCATCGACGGCATCCGGGTGCCCGGCTTGAGCGCGGGCGGATCGCGCAGCCACGCCACCATCTGCTCGCCCCGGTTCGGGATGCCGCCGGCGATATAGCCCAGGCGCGCGACGTGCTCCAGCGACGGTCCGGCTTCGCCGTTGGGGCCCGGCACCTCGGGGATGACGTGGCAGGTGCTGCACTGGTACTGGGTGATCAGGCGCCGGCCGGTCTCGACGTCGCCGCCGCGCACGTGCGGCGGACCGAGTCCGCCGCCGCCCTGCCCGCAGCCGCTCAGCAGCACGGCAGGCAGCAACGCGACCAGCGGCGCAAGCACGGCCTGGCGGCGGAAAGCGTATCGGTCGAAAAGGCTGGGCACGGTTGAATTCACGATATGACAATGACTTTTATAATATAGAAGCCATATATATTTACCAACACATTACGTTTCTGATAATAATTCATGCCCCAGGCCCGCTCTCGCTCGATCGCCAAGACCGCCATGTGGACCCTGGTCGCCGCCGGCGGCATCGGCGCGGCCGTGGGCCTGACGGTGTTCCGCGCCGGCTGGTACAACGTCGGCGCCACCTCGCCCCACTTCGGCGTCGTGTTCCGCCTGCTGGAACAGGCGATGCGCTATTCGGTGCGCAACCATGCGGACGGCATCGCCACGCCGCCGCTGGGCCAGGCCGAAGCGCTGCGCGGCGCCCTCGTCTACCGCGACAACTGCGCCCAATGCCACGGCGGCCCCGGCGTCTCGCCGTCGACGCACGGCTTGAGCATGCAGCCGGTGCCGGGACCGCTGGTCGATGCCAGCACCAAGTGGAAGCCGCGCGAGCTGTACTGGATCACGCGCCACGGCATCAAGATGAGCGGCATGCCAGCCTGGGAATTCCACCTGAGCGAAGCCGACACCTGGGCGACGGTGGCCTTCATCAACCGCCTGCCGGCCATGAGCGCGCGCGAGTACCGGGCGCTGACGGCCACCGCGCCGGCCGCCGGCCAGCAAGGAGGCATGCAATGAAGGCGGCGCGCACCCTGGCGGCGGCCATGCTGGCAGCCGCGGCCTGCCTGTCGACGGGCGGCTGCGACAGCGGTCCCAAGCCGCCGCCCGGCGTGCTGGGCGATCCCGGACGCGGCAAGCTGGCCCTGACCCAGTACGCCTGCCACGCCTGCCACAAGATCCCGGGCGTGACCGGTTCCGACGTGTACGTCGGCCGGCCGCTCGAGGGCCTGGCCAAGCGCCGCTTCATCGCCGGCAACCTGCTCAACAACCAGCCCAACCTGATGCACTGGATCCGCGATCCGCAGTCGGTCTATGCGGACTCGGCGATGCCGAACCTGGGCGTGAGCGAAAAGGATGCGCGCGATATCAGCGCCTACCTGTTGACGCTGGACTAGGCGCGCCCGACAAAACCCATCGCGGCCCTGCATCACCGGTGGGCCGCCTGCCTTGTCCTGGCGCGTTGTTAGACGCTCGTGCTCGATTTACCAACGCAAATATCCCGTGGCGCCGGTCGGCGTACACGGGATATCTCGAGGCGGGCGCTGCACCCGCCTCCTTTAATGCTGCTTGTTTGCCTGCTTATTTGCCCGCAGTGGTACCCGGCTTGGCGGATGCCATCTGCTGGGCGGCCTTCAGGTGCTGCTCGACCACCGGCATGTGCTGGTCGGCCAGGGCTTTCACGTCCGCATCCTTGATTTTCTTGGAGTTGCTGACCAGCTTGCTGTGGGTGTCCTTGTGGTCCTTCACGCCGGCGGCGGCCATGTAGGCCTTGTCGAACTCGGCACCGCTCAGCTTTTCCAGCTTGGCCGACATGGCCTTGTGCTTGGCATCCAGCTCGGTCGGCAGGGTCACGCCGCGGGCTTGCGCCAGGGCCTGGACCTTGGTCAAGGCCTGGCCGTGGTCGTCGACCATCTGCTGGCCGAAGGCTTTCACCTCGGCGCTCTGGGCCTTGCTCACGGCCAGCTTGCCGGTTTCGACTTCGGCCATGTCGGCCATCGCCATGTCCTTCACGGCCTTCTCGTCGGCAGCGCTCAGCTTGGCGCCGGCGGCACCGGCGGCGGTCTGCCCGGCGCCGCTGGCACCGGTCGCGCCGCTCATGCCCGAATGGCCGGCCTTGTCGCGCATTTCCATGCCGGTGCTGTTGGTGTTGTCCATGGCACCGTCCTTGGTGACCTTGCCGGCCTGGTTCGGGGTGGTGCTGCTGGTGGCGGTTTGCGCCTGGACGCCGAAGGCGCTGAACATTGCGGCCACGGCCGACACGGCCAGCAGCCCTTTCAAGGTTTTATTCTTTTGCATTGTCGTTCTCCTGAAGATTCTGTGGGTATGAAAGTAGGCGCTGGCGGCATACGCCGCGCGCAAGCTCGTGTTCAAATGACAACGGCCATGGCACAGTGTATCGCTGTGTGTTCCGACACAGCGCGCGTTAGCCCACAGGAAATTTTTTGACAAAAAATAAAGAACAGCGATAAAAAAAAAGCAGCCTCGCGGGCTGCTTTTGCATGCGACGCAGACCGGATCAGCGGAAGCTGAGCGCGCCGGTCAGGTCGCCTGGCCCGCGTGCCCCGCGCGCCTCGAAGGCGGCGTTGCGCGCGGCCAGGCTGTCCAGCAGCGGCAAGCCGTGCAGGCGCGTGATGAAGCGCATGATCGAGGTCGTGTCGTAGAAATTGTGGTCCACCGCGCCCTTCTTGGCAAACGGCGACACCACGATCGCCGGGATGCGCGAGCCCGGGCCCCAGCGGTCGCCCTTGGGCGGCGCCACGTGGTCCCACCAGCCGCCGTTCTCGTCGAAGGTGATCACCACCACCATGTCCTTCCACTGCGGCGATTTCTTCAGGTGCTCGATGACGTTGGCGACGTGCGCATCGCCGCTCTCGATGTCCGAGTAGCCGGCGTGCAAGTTGAGGTTGCCCTGCGGCTTGTAGAAGGCCACCGCCGGCAGCTTGCCGGCAATGGCGTCGGCGATGAACTTGTTCGAGATCGGGCTGTCGCCCAGGCCGCCGTCGCGGATGTGCTCGGCACGCGCGGCGGTGCCCGGCGCAAATTGTTTGAAATAATTGAACGGCTGGTGGTGGTGCTGGAAGTTCGGGCGCGTACCTTCGCCGCGGCCGTCCAGCGCCGCCTGCCAGGCGCCGCCATACCAGGCCCAGCTGACGCCCTTGCGCGACAGCAGGTCGCCGATGGTGTCGTAGGCCTGCGGCGGCAGCACCGACGGGTCCTGCGGGTCGGCATGCAGCGGGTCGCCGCCCGGCGCCGGGCGCGCCCAGCTCGGCTGGTAAGGCGGCGCCATGGTATTCACCGCATAGCCGTCCGGCGTGATGGCGCCGTGGTTGACGAACTTCGGCTTGCCTTCCAGCGCCGACTTGGGCGAATCCGGCGCCAGCGCCAGGCGCCAGCCCTGCGGGCCGTCTTCCAGCACCGCGATCTTCTTCTTCGCCGGGGTGTCCTTGGCGTTGAAGTATTCCGGCACGCGGCCGCTGACCAGGAACTGGTGGTTCAGGTAGGAACCGCCGAAGGCCGCCATGAAGAAGTTGTCGCACAGCGTGAACTCGCGCGCGATCTGCCACAGGCCCAAGTTCTTTTGCGTTTCGCCGTAATGCCCCATCACCAGCGCGCCGCTGTCGCCATAGGCCACGAAGCTGTCGTTCTTGCCGCCGTTGATCTGCATCTGGTTGTGATAGAACTGGTGGGTCAGGTCGCGCGTGACCAGGCCTTCCGGCAGCGGCTTGCCTTCGGCATCCTGCAGCTTGAACGGTGCGTTCGGCAGGCCCTTGATGTCGTCTTCCTTGATCAGGTAATCCTTGCCGCCCAGGTTCTGGCGCGCCGGCACCATGCCACCCCAGATCTTCGGCAGTTCGGGCAGCACGGTGCCGTCGCGGTCGCGCTGCACCGTCGCCGACGCCGGCACGCTCGAAAGCGGCTGGGCCAGGCCCGGAAAATCGGCGAACAGGTTGTTGAAGCTGCGGTTTTCCAGGTAGATCACGACCACGTTCTTGACGTGCGCCTTGAGCTTGGCGTCGAGCGAACCGGCCACCGTCCTGGACGCTTTCGGCGTCGCGGCGGCTTGCGTGGACGGCAACTGGGTGGTCAGGCCGACCGCGGCCGCGGCCTGGAAGATGCGCCGGCGAGAAGGGTTGACGGGCTGGTCGGCCGGGCTGGCCTGCTGGTCTTGTTCGTGGTCTTGCACTGGACTCTCCTGTGGCGGCGGCTCGGCACCGCAAAGAAAAGATTATCGGTGTTTTTTGCCGTGAGGAACAAGCACAAGCCGCAAGCAAGCGCCGGGCGTTGCCATTCCGGCATCGGCGCTTTGCACCGACGCTTTACACCGACGCTTTACACCGATTTACCTGCGCCTTAAGTCGCTTGACAGCTTGGCAGGCCAGAATGCCCGGATGGAAAAGGAAAACACATGACACCCACCCCGCACCGCAAGCCGGCCGCCATGACAGCCGCCATGACAGCCGCCCTCGCCGCCTTCGTCCTGGCCTGGACGCCGCTGGTCCGCGCCGCCGATGCGCCTGCCATGGCAGCCACCTCGGCCACCTCGGCCACCCCGGCCGCCGCGGACACGCTGCCCGTGCCGCAGGCCGAAGTGGAAAAGCTGCTCGCCGCCTATGCCCTGATCAAGCGCAACTACGTCGGCCAGGCCGACGACCGCAAGCTGTTCGACGGCGCCCTGTCCGGCATGCTGGCCTCGCTCGACGCCCACTCCCAGTACATGAACGGGGACGACATGCGCGACCTCGAACGCGAGAACACCGGCGAATACGTCGGCATCGGCATCGCGGTCGACGTCGAGCGCGGCCGGATGCGGGTCGCCACCGTCCAGGCGGACAGCCCGGCCGCGCGCGCCGGCCTGCAGCCCGGCGACATCCTCACCTCGATCGACGGCACCCTGCTGGCCGGCCTGGCCGACAGCGAGGTGGCGCGGCGCATGCGCGGTGCGCCGGGCACGGTGGCGGCGATCGGCGTGATGCACGAGGGTAAGCCGCGTACCGTGCGCATCACGCGCGCGGCGCTGCACGACGCCACCGTGGCCACGCGCATGGCGGCGCCGGGCCTGGCCTGGATCCGCATCGCGGCATTCGGCGGCGCCACCGGGGCCGACCTGGCGGCGGCGCTGCGCAAGCTGGACGGCAAGGCGCCGCCGCGCGGCCTGATCCTCGACCTGCGCAACGACCCCGGCGGCCTGATCCCGGCCGCGGTGGGCGTCGCCGGCGCCTTCCTGGCGCCGGACACGGTGCTGTTCTCGGCGCGCGGCAACGCGCCCGGCGCGAATGCCACCGTGACCGTCGATCCGCGCTATTACCGGCAGCCGGGCGAAGCCGACGTGCTGGCCGGCCTGCCCGCCTGGACCCGCAGCGTGCCGCTGACCGTGCTGGTGAACGGCGCCTCGGCATCGGCCGCGGAACTGGTCGCCGGCGCCCTGCAGGATCAGCACCGCGCCACCGTGGTCGGCAGCCGGACCTTCGGCAAGGGCTCGATCCAGTCGGTGATTCCGCTGGGCGCGGACAGCGGCATCAAGTTCACAGTGGCGCGCTACTTCACGCCGAACGGCCACGAGATCCAGGCGCATGGCGTCACGCCCGACATCGCGGTGACGCCGGCCGCCGCGGCCGACGATGAACTGTTGCTGCGCGAAGCCGACCTGGCCAACCACCTGCCGCCGTCGGAAAGTACGCCCGCCACCGCGGCGCCGGCTGCGGCGGACAGGCGCGATCCGGTGGAAAGCACGCGCAGCTTCGGCACGCGCGACGACAAGGCCCTGCAGGCGGCGGTGGCCCTGCTCGCGCCCGGCCAGGGGCAGGACGGGCAGAAGGCGCCGACGCTGGCCGGCCTGCTGCACAAATGGCGTCAGGCGCTGGCGCCGGGCGGCACCGCGGCGGCCGGGGCGCCATGACGGCGGCATGCGCGCGGGCGTCAAACGCCTGTCACATTCGGCCGGCACAATGCACCCGCTTTTTGGGAAAAGAGCACGGCGGCCCAGCCGCCCTACCGGCGCCGGCGGTAGGAAAACATACCGGCACCAGATTTCCCCAGACGTGGCAGGATGGCGGTCTCGCCCGCACCCGCGGGCCCGCATAAGGAGACCCTCTTGAACCCAAGCCTCGCCACCCTGCTCGACGAACTGGCCGCCTTCGGCGATGCCCACGACGGCGATACCGCCAACCGCGCCACCCGCATGCTCAACGTCACGCCCGACACCGGCGCCTTCCTGGCGGTGCTGGTGAAGGCCACGCACGCCCGCCGCATCCTCGAAATCGGCACCTCGAACGGCTATTCGACCCTGTGGCTGGCCGATGCCGCCGCCGCCATCGACGGCGCCGTCACCACGGTGGAAATGGCGCCGGCCAAGATCGCGCTGGCGCGCGCCAACTTCGCCCGCGCCGGACTGGCCGGGCGCATCGCCCAGCACGAAGGCGACGCCGGCGCGCTGCTGGCCGGCATGGACGATGGCGCCTTCGACCTGGTATTCCTCGATTCGCAGCGCAGCGCCTACCTCGACTGGTGGCCGCACCTGAAGCGCGTGCTGCGCGCCGGCGGGCTGCTGGTAGTCGACAACGCCACCTCGCATGCGCACGAGATGGCGGGATTCACCGCGGCGGTGGATGCCGACGGCGGGTTCACCACCAGCCTGGTGCCGGTGGGGAAAGGCGAATTCCTGGCGGTCCGGGACGGCGGAACAGCAGGCTCGCGTTGACGCCGCCGAAGCCGAAACCGTTCGACATGGCGTAGTCCGTCGCAATGCCGCGGGCCGTGCCGCCGACGATATCCAGGCCTTCGGTCGCCGGATCGGGCCGGTCCAGGTTCAGGGTCGGCGGCGCCAGCTGGTCGCGCAGCGCCAGGATCGTGAAGATCGCCTCCACGCCGCCCGCCGCGCCGAGCAGGTGCCCGGTCGCGGACTTGGTGGCGGAGATGGCGGGCCCGCGGCCCTTGCCGAAAATCGCCCCGATGGCGGCCAGCTCGCTGGCATCCCCCACCGGGGTGGACGTCGCATGCGCGTTCAGGTGCCCGATCAGCGCCGGATCGATGCCGGCCTGGCGGATCGCCAGCTGCATGGCGCGCCGGCCGCCGGCGCCGTCCTCGGGGGGCGAGGTCATGTGATAGGCGTCGCCGCTGGTGCCATAGCCGACCAGTTCCGCCAGCGGCGTCGCGCCGCGCCGCAGGGCATGCTCCAGTTCCTCGATCACCAGCATGCCGGCGCCCTCGCCCATGACGAAGCCGTCGCGGTCGAGGTCGAAGGGACGCGATGCCTGCGCGGGACGCTCGTTGAAGCCGGTGGACATGGCGCGTGCCGCCGCGAACGCACCCAGGCTGACGCGGTCGATGCAGGCCTCGGCGCCGCCGCATACGGCCACGTCGGCTTCGCCGCTGCGGATCAGGCGCGCGGCATCGCCGATGGCCTGGGCGCTGGCGGCGCACGCCGTCACGGGCGCGCCCAGCGGCCCCCGGAACCCATGGCGGATCGAGATGTGGCCGGCAGCCATGTTCGCCAGAAAACCCGGTACGGTGAAGGGCGACAACCGGCGCGGTCCGCGCCCATCGGTGGTGCGCACGGCATCGACGATCGTGCCGAAGCCACCGACGCCGGAACCGACGATGGTGGCGGTCCGTTCGCGCGCGTCGTCGGTCTCCGGATGCCAGCCGGCCTGCGCCAGGGCTTCGCGGGCGGCGGCCAGTGCAAACAGGCTGAACCGGTCCATCTTCTTCTGGTCCTTGGGCTCGGCGCCCAGGGCGGCATCGAATCCCCACGGCTGGTCCGGCGCCAGCGCCGGCACCACGCCGCCGACCTTGGCGGCAATCCCTTCCGTGAGCGCTTCGTCGAGCCCGACCAGCCCGGAACGACCTTGCAGCAGATGACGCCATGCGGTCTCGACATCGCACCCCAGCGGCGACACCACGCCCATGCCGGTCACGACAATGCGTCTTGTATTCAATCCAGCCTCCCTCGGTTGCCAAAGTACGCCACGCGGCGTTGAGGCGAGTATAGGCAGGACACCCATGAAAAGTAGGCCTTTTACGCCAACCGCTATGCAATATGCGCCATAATGCATCGATCATGGACACCCGCGAGCACGACCACTTCTCCCTTCCGGCCCACCTGGCGGCCGGCATGCTGCACTTCATCCGCACGCGGCGCGGCGCCGAGGCCGCCGGGCAGGCACTCGCCCTCGCCGCCATTCCGCCGTCCCTGCTCGACCGGCCGGATGCGCGTATCACACGCCAGCAATACGCCGCCTTGTACCGGGCCGTGGCGGCGGCGCTCGACGACGAAATGCTCGGCCTGTGGTCGCGCCCGATCCGGACCGGTACCCTGAAGTACTTGATGCTCAGCCTGCTGGACGCGCCCACCATCCTGGTGGCCTTGAACCGCTTCGTCCGTTTCTGGAACCTGCTGCTGGACGACTATCGCCTGCACCTGTCGACCCGCGGCGAGTCGGTGCGGCTGGCACTGCTGGAACGGGCGCCCGGCATGCCAGCCCCTCCTCTGGGCCATGCGCTGATGATGAAACTGGCGCATGGGGTCGCATCCTGGCTGGCCGGCCGGGACCTCGATCTGCTCGGGGTCGCGTTCAATTTTGCCGGGCCGCCGCAGGCGGACGACTACGCCTTCCTGTACCCCGGCGAAACCGGCTTCGGCGCCGAGGCCACCAGCATCACGCTGGCCTACCGCGACTGCGCCGCCGAGTTCAGGCGCGAGAAACACGAACTGTGGGCCTTTTTGAAACGCGCGCCGGAAGACTGGACCTTCAGCCCCGTGCATCGCGGCAGCGCCAGCGCCAGGGTGCGCGCCTACCTCGAGCCGAGGCTGCACCAGGCGCCGACCATCCAGGCGCTGGCGCATGCGCTGCACACCTCGGTGCGTAGCCTGAACCGCCGCCTTGCCGGCGAAGGCACGCATTTCCAGTTGCTGAAGGATGGACTGCGCCGGGACATCGCGGTCCACCGGCTGACCCACTCGAATACGCCGGTGGCGGCACTGGCCTTCGAGCTCGGTTTCGCCGACGCACCGGGCTTTTCGCGCGCCTTCAGGCAATGGACAGGCAGTACCCCGAGCGCTTACCGCAAGGGGGCGCGGCAGGGCGAGTGATGCCGGCTCAGAATGACGCCTTGTCGCGCAGCCGCTGCTTCACATGCCGTCTCGCGCGCGGCAAGGCTTGCATCGCGCGCGCCGCCAGCACACCCTCGATGAAGCCCAGCAGCGCCACTTCCTGCGGCACCCGTTCGCGCAGCTGCCCCACCAGTTCGCGCGCGACGTTGCTGTCGTTGATCGTGCCCAGCTCGTCCTGCATGTCGGCCAGCAGGTCGTGGCGGCGGGCCGCCCGCTTGCCGTGGCCGATGGCATCGAAGAACTCGCGCGCGTAGCGTTCCTTCTTGGCCGCGATGCGCACCTTGTGCAGGCATTCCGGGCGGTGCAGGTCGTAGGCGCGGGCGCGCTTGCGCACGCGCGCGGCGGCGTGCTGCACCAGCAGCGGCGCGGCCTTTTTCACCTTTTGCGCCAGCGGCTCGGACGGCAGGCCAGCCTGCTGCCAGCCCTCGCCGGCGATCCAGGCGCCCAGCGACAGCATCAGCGTGGTGTAGCGCGCGCTGCCGATCGCCGACCTCACCTTGTTGTGGTGACGCTGGGCCTCCTCGCGCGACGCGACCAGCACCCGCTCCAGCGCCGGCAGGTGTTCGTCCGGCACCGGCAGCGCGGGCAGCACCGATTCGATGAACACGTCCCAGTTGCGCGCGTCGCCCAGTTCGCCCGCCAGCCAGTCGATGCCGGCGGCGGTCTCCTCGGGCAGCTGGACCATGTCGCGCACCATGGCCAGTGCGGCGCGCAGGCGGCGCAGGCCGACCCGCATCTGGTGCAGGCTTTCCACGCCGCCGGCCGCCACGCCGCGCTCGTTGGCCTGCATCTGCTCCAGGCAGTTGACCAGGATCGCACCCAGCGCATCGCCCATGCTGGCCTTGCGCTTCAGTTCGACCGGCGTCGCCTTGATCCCGCGCGCCGCCTCGGCGCCGGCCAGCGCGTACCCGCGCTCGGCCTTGCTGACGTTTTCCAGGCGCACCGGCAGCGCCGCATGCACCTGCTGCGCCAGCTGGTACAGGATCAAAGGATCGCCCTGCTTGATTTCCAGTTCCAGCTCGCGCACCGGCACGCTGCGCTCGCCGTGCCGCAGTTCGCCGATGTCGAGTGCGCACTCGACCTGGGTGCCGTCCGGCAGCGCGATCATCCAGGCGCTGCGCTTGCTGCGGTTGACGAACACCGGCGCCAGCACCGGCATCGCCGCCTTGGCCAGTTGCGGCAGCGCTTCCCGCAGCTGGCGTTCGAACACGTCGAGGTCGGGCTGCTCGGATGCGATGTCCTGTTCCAGCTCGGTACGCTGGTGCAGGCCGGCCAGCGTGCTGCCGCCGCCCTTGAGCGTCTGCACGTGACGGCCGTCGACGCTGCGCACGCGCAGCGCGAAGCCGTGCTGCCACAGGCCGAAGTCGGCGCTGTCGAAGTAGCGGTCGACGTGCTCGCGCTCCTGCGGCTTGGTGACGGCGTGGTCGCGCAGGACCGGCAGTTTCTTGATCTGGGCAACGCTGGCGGCATCGATCGCCAGCTTGATTTCTGCTTCCATTTTTTTCTCCTTGGATGTTGCTCAATGTACCGTCTTGTTATTGAACATGGCACACGATTCTGCCCGCTTTCATGGGCAATGCGCTTGGGGCCGCCCATGCTAACGGTGCTTTGTGTCAGCAATATGGCGCACGGAGTCGGAAGAGAAATTTCATCGTCGATGGCGGGCGTGTTTCTCGCAAAATGTCACATTTTTCGTGACCTGCAGAAAGACCCATGCTACCCAGCATAGACGCGCACGCGCATGCTTCGCAAGCAATATTGCTAGATATTCACTTTTCTACAACACCTTGCACGTAACAATTGTGCATACCGGAGCAGCCTCGTTAGACTGGTTTCCACGCTGAACTCGCACCATGCCAGTGCAAGACGGCATCCCACAACAACGACGAGAGCTCCAGGATGACAATACACACAGCCTTGCCCGGTTTTGCCCGCACCCTCCTCGCATCTTCCCTGTGCCTTGCCTTCGCCCCCGTTTGGGCCCAGCAGGACAGCGCACCCGGTGCCGGCGCCGCCCCGGCCGCGGATTCGTCGATGAATTCGGTGGTGGTGCTCGGCTCGCGCGGCGCCGCCCGCACGGCGCTCGACGCCGCCGCCCCGGTCGGCCTGATCAGCGCCAAGGACATGCAGATGGCGGGACCGCTGGAACTGGGCAAGCTGCTGCAGACGCTCGACCCGTCCTTCAACTTCTCGTCGACCTTCATCAGCGACGGCACCGACATCATCCGCCCGGCCACGCTGCGCTCGCTCGGCCCGGACCAGCTGCTGGTGCTGGTCAACGGCAAGCGCCGCCACCAGCAGGCGCTGGTCAACGTCCAGCAGACCATCGGCCGCGGCTCGGCCGGCACCGACATCAATTCGATCCCGATGTCGGCCATCCAGCGCATCGAAGTGCTGCGCGACGGCGCCGCCGCCCAATACGGCTCGGATGCCATTGCCGGCGTGATCAACATCGTGCTCAAGCAGACGACCGGCGACACCCAGCTCTCGGGCACCGTCGGCGGCACCAGCGAAGGCGGCGGCGAGCTGTACTCGGCCAGCGCCAACCACGGCTGGGCGATCGGCGACGGCGGCTACATCAACCTCACCGTCGAAGGCCGCAAGCGCGGCGAGACCAACCGCGCCGGCCTCGACACCCTGCGCGTCGATCCGCCGCGCGTGACCCAGCGCATCGGCGACAGCCTGGCCAAGGACAAGTACTTCTGGTGGAACGCCGCGGTCCCGGCCGGCGAAGGCGGCGAGTTCTACGCCTTCGGCGGCGTGTCGCACCGCACCGGCGACTCGGCCGGCTTCTTCCGCACCGCGGAAGACGGCCGCAACGTGCCGTCGGTGTACCCGAACGGCTTCCTGCCCAACATCCGCACCACGGTGAAAGACGGCTCGGCGGCCTTCGGCTACCGGCGCGACCTGGCGGCCGGCTGGAAGGCCGACCTGTCGGTCAACCACGGCCGCAGCGAACTCGATTTCCACGAAAAGCAGACCATCAACATCAGCTACTGGTACGAACCGAAGCCGGGCGGCGGCATCTACGCCGAATCGCCACTGGAAGCCGACACCGGCGTGCTCAAGTTCAAGCAGACCACCGTCAATGCCGATTTGCGCGGCCCGCTGCAGATAGGCGGACGCGAACTGTCCTTCGCCACCGGCTTCGAATACCGCCGCGACGGCTATGCCATCGAAGCCGGCGACCCGGTCTCCTACCAGTACGGCCGCACCAACAACCCGGCGATCCCGATCCGCGACCAGCTGGGCGGCGCGGCGGCGTCCGGCACCCAGGGCTTCCCTGGCTATACCCCGGCTACCGCGGTGGACGACAGCCGCCACAACATCGCGCTGTACGCCGACCTCGAACACAAGCTGACCAATACTCTGCTGCTGGGCGCCGCCGTGCGCTGGGAAAAATACTCGGACTTCGGCAGCACCACCACCGGCAAGCTGTCGCTGCGCTACGACCCGTCGAAGACCGTGGGCCTGCGCTCCACCCTGTCCACGGGCTTCCGTGCCCCCGGTGTGCAGCAGAAGTTCTACAGCTCGGTCTCGACCAACCTGAACGGGGCCGGCGTGCTGACCGAGACCCTCACCGCGCGCGAAGGCAGCGCCGTCACGCGCGCCTTCGGCATCCCCAACCTGAAGCAGGAAACGTCGAAGAACGCCAGCATCGGCATCGTGCTGCGCCCGGCATCCAACTTCTCGCTGACCGCCGACCTGTGGGGTATCGACATCGACGACCGCATCGTGTTCTCGTCGAACATCGCCCCCGAATCCGGCGCCTGCGCCAGCGCCGCCGCTTGCCCGATCCGCGCCATCCTCGACCCATTGAAGGTCGGCCAGGCCCAGTTCTTCACCAACGCCATCGACACCCAGACGCGCGGCCTCGACATCGTGGCCGAGCACACCACGCGCTGGACGGGATCGACGCTGGTGCTGTCCGGCCAGCTCGACTTCAACCGCACCAAGGTGGCGGGCCGCCACTCGCTGTCGCCGGTGCTCACCGGCGCCCAGCTGTTCGACGACGCCCAGGTGACCCTGATCGAACGCGGCCAGCCGCGCCAGCACCACGTGCTGTCGGCCGACTACACCACCGGCGCTTGGAACGCCAACCTGCGCGCCAACTACTACGGCGAAGTGCAGGGCCAGGGCTTTACCGCGCCGTTCATCCAGACCTGGGATGCGAAGTGGATCGCGGACGCCACGCTGCGCTACAACTTCAACAAGCGCACCAGCCTGACGCTCGGCGCGAACAACCTGTTCAACACCTTCCCGACCAAGTGGGATCCGGTCAAGGCGGCGCCCTTCCCGCAGATGGGCTTCACGTATTGCTGGGAGACCTGCCCGTTCGGGATCAACGGGCGCTCGTGGTATGCGCGGGTGGACGTGACGCTGTAACAAGTCGCCCACGCGCGACAGCAGGTCGTCCTGCGAAGGGGGAATAGCGCCAGTGGCGCTGTTCCCCCTTTGGCATTCCTAAGCCATTGTTTTACAAAACAATTCTTATTGACAGTACATACAAGGAAAAATAGAGTGCCGATCGTGTGACGATAGTTCACTCAGCAAAATCGAGATCACACGATACGACAGGCAAGCGCCGTCAGGCGCGGGCTGATAAACCAGGAAACGCAATGAAAAAGACTCTCGCCGTACTGGCGGTGCTTGGTGCCTGCACGGCGAACGCGTCCGCGCAATCGCATGTCACCTTCTACGGCATCATCGACGCCGGCCTCACCCGGGTCATCAACGACAGCGGCAACGGCAACAACGGCACCCGCACCACGCTCGAAAGCGGGCAGATGCAGACCTCGCGCTGGGGCTTCCGCGGCGAGGAAAGCCTCGGCGGCGGCATGAAGGCGCGCTTCGGCGTCGAAGGCTTGCTGGCGAACGATACCGGCGGAGCGGGCATCCCGACCGGAACGCCGTCACGCACCAGCCTGTTCGACCGCGAAGCGACGGTCGGCCTGTCGGGCGGTTTCGGCAGCGTCAGCCTGGGACGCCAGAACGTCCTCGGCATGAATTCGACCGTCATGGCCGATCCGATGGGCATGGCGTTCGCGCCGACCAACCCGAACGTGCTGTTTTCGGTGATGAACAGCGCCCCGGCCTACGGGGCCTACGGCGCCAACAACGGCGGCTCGGCCCTGCGCCAGAGCAACTCGATCCGGTACACCTCCCCGTACTACAAGAACTTCGGCTTCGCCCTGATGCGCGCCTTCGGCGAGCAGCCCGGCTCGGTCGAGAAAAGCAAGTACGAAGGCGTCGCGGGCTTCTATCACACCGGTCCGTTCGGGGCGTCCGCCGTGTATGCCCGCATGAAGAACGTCACCGCCAGCGAGGAACTCAAGTCCCATGTCTTCGGCGCACGCTACACCAGGTCGCGCGTCACGCTGCGCTCGACCTATTCCGCCAACCGGGTCGACACCACGCGCCGCAAGATCAGCGTGGCCGGCGTCGGTGTCGACGTTCCGCTCGCGCCGGCCGTGACCCTGACCGGCGCCGTCTACCACACCCGCCACACCGGCAACGCCCGCAACGGCTCGCGGCAGGTCATCGCCATCGCCAAGTACGCGCTCAGCAAGCGCAGCACCGCCTATGCCTCGATCGGGCACGCGCGCACCGACAACGTCGTCACCGCCAGCCAGATCAACCTGGCGCAGGGCTTCGTCTCGGTGGGCAGCGATTCGGCGCAACGCTTCACGACGGGCATGCTGCACTTCTTCTGAACGCAGGCGACGAACGGGCGAAGGCCCGCGGCGGGTTCATGGGCTCGTCCTTGCGCCAGCACGGCGACATGTTTCAGACCACGCCGCGCGCCTTCAGCCCGGCCACCCTGTCCTCGTCCAGCCCCAGCAGCTCGCGCAGCACGTCCTCCGTGCCCTCGCCCAGCTGCGGCGGCGCGCGCCGCACCGGCAGCCGTTCGCCGTCGAAGCGGTAGGGCGAAGCCATCACGTGCACGCTGCCCGCTTCCGGGTGGTCCATGGTGTTCACCAGTCCGCCCTCGACGGCGCGGCGCGAGGTCAGCGCCTCGTGCAGTCCGGCCACCTCGCCGCACGGGATGCCGGCCTTGCTCATGCGCTCGAGCAGCTCGGCGCGCTTGCGCGAAGCCAGTTCGCGCCGGATCTCCGGCATCAGCGCGTCGCGGTGCACGGTGCGCGTGATGTTGGTCTTGAAACGCTCGTCGCTGGCGAGGTCGGGGCGGTCGATCACGTCGGTGCAGAAGCGCAGGTACTGGCCGTTGTTGCCGACCGCGACCACCAGCGGGCCGTCCGCCGCTTCGTACACGCCATAGGGCATGATCGACGGATGGCCGTTGCCGAAGCGCGGCGGATCGTTCCCGCGCAGCAGGGCTTCCAGGCCGTAGTAGGCGCTGATCATCAGGCCGCAGTCGAACAGCGCCATGCCGACGTGGCGCCCTGTGCCCGTCTTTTCGCGCTGGAACAGCGCCGCCAGCACGGCCTGGGCCGCATACATCCCGGTCATCATGTCGACCGCGGCGACGCCGAATTTCAAGGGCGGCTGGGTCGGTTCGCCGTTCAGCGCCATCAGGCCGGCCTCGCCCTGGATCACCAGGTCGTAGCCGGGACGCGCCGCTTCCGGTCCGGTGCGGTCGTAGCCGGTGATCGAGCAGTAGACCAGGCCGGGCTGGTCCTTGCTCATCTCGTCGTAGCCGAGGCCGAGGCGTTCGATGTCGCCGAACTTGAAGTTCTGGATCACGACGTCGCTCTTGCGGATCAGCGCGCGCGCCAGTTCCTGCCCCTCGGGCGTCTTGAGGTCCAGGCACACCGAGCGCTTGTTGCGGTTGACGCTGTTGAAATAGGCGGTCTCGGTGGAGCCGATGCGCATGCCCCAGTCGCGCGTGTCGTCGCCGCGTTGCGGATGCTCGACCTTGATCACTTCGGCGCCGAGGTCGCCCAGCGCCATCGCGCACCAGGGGCCGGCCAGCACGCGCGACAGGTCGAGCACGCGCACGCCCGCCAGCGGCAGGTTGCCCAGCTTGCTATTGGTCGTCACGGTCGTCCCCTCACGCCGCCTGGCGGCGGCCGAGCGCGATGTAGCGCGCCAGGTGGTGGTCCTCGTCGCCCAGCTGGTGGTCGATCATCACCAGGCGCTTGGCATAGTGGGCCAGCGGCAGTTCCCAGGTCATGCCGATGCCGCCGTGCAGCTGGATGCATTCCTCGGCCACCAGGGTGCCGATGCGGCCGATGCTGGCCTTGGCCGCCGACAGCGCGCGCTCGCGCACGATGCGGTCACTCTCCAACGCGGCGGCGGCATTGATCACCGCCGAACGCGCCTGCTCGATCTCCAGCAGCAGGTCGGCCATGCGGTGCTGCAGCGCCTGGAAGCTGCCGATCGGCACGCCGAACTGCTTGCGGGTGCGCAGGTAGTCCAGGGTCGCGGCCTTGGCCGCTTCCATCGCCCCCAGGCTTTCCGCGCACAGCGCCAGCACGCCGCGTCCGAGTGCGCGTTCCAGCACCGCGTAGCCCTGCCCTTCCTCGCCCAGCAGCGCGCCGGCGTCCAGCTCGACGTTTTTAAAAGTCAGCTCGGCCACGCGGCCGCCGTCGATGGTGGGCGTGCCGGCGACCTGCACGCCGGCGGCGTCCCTGGCCACCAGGAACAGCGAGATGCCGGCTTCGTCGTCGATGGCGCCGGCGGTGCGTGCCGAGACCACGAACCAGTCCGCCGCTTCGCCCTGCGCCACCACGGCCTTGGCGCCGTTCAGCATCCAGCCGCTGCCGCTGCTGCGTTCGGCGCGCGTCCGCACCCGCGCCAGTTCGTAGTGCGTCTCCGGCTCGTCGTGGGCGAAGCCGGCGATGGCGCTGCCGTCGGCGATGGACGCGAGCCGGGCCTTCTGTTCCTCGTTGCCGGCGGCGCTGATGGCTTCGGCGGCCAGGACCGCGCTGCCGAGGAAAGGTTCGAGCACCAGGCCGCGCCCCAGTGCCTCGAACACCACGGCGATGTCGAAGCCGCCGCCGCCGAAGCCGCCATCCTCTTCGCGCAGCAGGGCGCCGATCACGCCCAGCTCGGCGAACCGCTGCCACATCGCCCTGGAATAACCCTCGTTCGAGGCGGCGATGCGGTCGCGCATCTCGAAGCCGTACTGTTCGGCGATAAAGCGGTTCAGGCTGTCCGCCAGCATGCGCCGCTCTTCAGTGTGTTCGAAGTTCATGGTCTTGCCCTCACAGTCCGAGGATCATCTTGGAGATGATGTTCTTCTGGATTTCGTTGGAGCCGCCGAAGATCGACAGCTTGCGGTTGTTGAAGTACTGCGCCGACGCCGCGGCCGCGAAGTCGGGGCCGAACCGGGGGCCGTCATGGTCCGCATCCAGCATGTCCTGGGTGAACGGGCGCGCATAGACGCCCATCGCGCGCCGCGTCAGCGCATTGATCTCCTGGCGGATCTCGGTGCCGCGGATCTTCAGCATCGAGCTTTCCGCACCCGGCACGCCGCCGCCGGCCACCGCGGCGATCACGCGCAGGTTGGTCGTCTTCATGTTCTCGAGGTCGATCTCGACCCGTGCCAGGCGCGCCGCGAATGCCGGGTCGTCCAGCAGCGGCTTGCCGTTGCGGGTCTGCCCGGCGGCGATGCGCTTCAGGCGCTCCAGCCCGGCCACCGAGAAGCCGACGCCGGCGATGTTGGTGCGCTCGTAGGTCAGCAGGTACTTGGCGCAGGTCCAGCCGCGGTTTTCCTGGCCGACCAGGTTGTCGACCGGCACCCGCACGTCGGTGAAGAACACCTCGTTGACTTCATGCTCGCCGTCGAGCAGGACGATCGGGCGCACCTCGACGCCGGGCGAATTCATGTCGACCAGCAGGAAGCTGATGCCTTCCTGCTTCTTGGCGTCGCGGTCGGTGCGCACCAGGCAGAAGATCATGTTGGCGTGCTGGCCGAGCGTGGTCCAGGTCTTCTGGCCGTTGACGATGTAGTGCTCGCCCTGCGCATCGACGCCGCGCACGGCGCTGGTCTTGACCGCCGCCAGGTCGGAGCCCGCGCCCGGTTCCGAATACCCCTGGCACCACCAGTCGGACCCATCGAGGATGCGCGGCAGCCAGTAGCGCTTCTGGGCCTCGTCGCCGTACTTGATCAAGACCGGCCCCAGCATGTTGACGCCGAAGGGCACGATGCGCGGCGCATTCGCCAGCGCGCATTCGTTCTCGAAAATGAATTTTTCGATGGCGCTCCAGCCCGGGCCGCCGTATTCCTCCGGCCAGTGATTCGCCAGCCAGCCGCGCTTGTTCAGGATCGCGTGCCATTCCTGCATGTCGGCCTTGCCGAGGTGCTTGCCGTTGGCGACCTTGTCGGACAGGCGGGAAGGCAGCTTCTCGGCCAGGAAGGCGCGCACTTCGGCGCGGAATTGTTCTTCTTCTGGGGTGAAATTCAGGTCCATGACAATCCTTGTCTCGAATGCTCAGTAAATCTCGAACAGGCCGGCCGCACCCATGCCGCCGGCGACGCACATCGTGACCACGGCATACCTGGCGCCGCGCCGCCTGCCTTCCAGCAGCACGTGGCCGGCCAGGCGCGCGCCGGTCATGCCGAACGGGTGGCCGATCGCGATCGCGCCGCCGTTCACGTTCAGGCGTTCCGACGGGATGCCGAGGCGCTGCTGGCAATAGATCGCCTGCGATGCAAAGGCTTCGTTCAGCTCCCACAAATCGATGTCGTCGACCGTCAAGCCGTGGCGCTCGAGCAGCCTGGGCACCGCGAACACCGGACCGATGCCCATCTCGTCGGGCTCGCAGCCGGCCAGCGCCAGGCCGCGGAAGGCGCCCAGCGGATGCAAGCCGGCGCGCTCGGCGGCCTTCGCTTCCATCATCACGCAGGCCGAGGCGCCGTCCGACAGCTGCGAGGCATTGCCGGCGGTGATGAATTTATCCGCACCCATCACCGGCGCCAGCTTCGCCAGCGCTTCATAGGTGGTGCCGCGGCGGTTGCAGGTATCCTGGTCGACCGTGACCTCAACCTGCGACACGGCGCCGGTTTCCTTGTCCTTGACGGCCATCGTGGTGGTGCAGGCGATGATTTCATCCTTGTAGCGGCCGGCCAGTTGCGCTTCCTCGGTCCGTCTCTGGCTCTCGGCCGAGAAGCGGTCCTGGGCTTCGCGCGAGATGCCGTAGCGCGCGGCCACCACGTCGGCGGTATCGATCATCGCCATGTAGAGTTCGGGCTTGTGCTGCTGGATCCACGGATCCATGCCGGAGTTGCCGTCGTCGCGCGAACGGATCTGCGAGATGCTCTCGACACCGCCGGCGATCATGGCCGGGGCGCCGTCGACCACGATGCGGCCGGCCGCGATCGCGATCGCCTGCAGGCCCGAGGCGCAGAAGCGGTTGACGGTGGCGCCGGCGACCGAGACCGGCAGGCCGGCGCGCACCACGGTCTGGCGCGCCACGTTGCGGCCGGTGGTCCCTTCCGGATAGCCGCAGCCGAGGATCATGTCCTCGATGGTGGCCGGGTCGATGCGGGCGCGTTCGACCGCGGCGCGCACCGCGAAGCCGGCGAGCGCCGGTCCCGAGGTGATGTTGAATTCGCCGCGGTGCGCCTTGGTCAGCGGCGTGCGGGCGGTTGAAACGATGACGGCTTCGCGCATGGCGAGTCTCCGGTTATTTATATTATTTATCTGGTTTGATTCAGGCTGGCGAAATCGGCGCCGCGCTCGACCAGCTCGACCAGCAGCGGCGACGGCCGCCAGAACAGCGGGTCTTCCTGCGCGAATGCGCGGATGTCGGCCAGCACCTGCGGCAAGCCGACCATGTCGGCATGTTTCATCGGGCCGCCGCGGTAGCGCGGGAAGCCGTAGCCGTGCACGAAGGTCACGTCGACGTCGAGCGGGCGCAGCGCGATCTTCTGGTGCACCACGTTGGCGCCCTCGTTGATCATCGCGGCCATGTAGCGGCGCATGATTTCTTCGTCGGTAAAACTGCGCGGCGTCACGCCGGCGCGCCGGCGCTCGGCGTCGATGATGGCGTCGACTTCCGGGTCGGGCGTGCCGGTGCGGGCGCCGCCCTCATACAAGTAGTAGCCGCGCCCGGTCTTCTGGCCGAACCAGCCGCGTTCGCACAGGCGGTCGGCGATCTGCACGTAGCGGGCGCGCGGGTCGCGCGTGGGCGCGCGGCGCTTGCGCGTGGCCCAGCCGATGTCGCCGCCGGCCAGGTCCGACATCTGGTAGGGGCCCATCGGGAAGCCGAAGTCGCGCACCGCCTTGTCGATCTGCCAGGGCGAAGCGCCGTCTTCCATCATGGCGTCGGCCGCCTGGCGGTACACGGCCAGGATGCGGTTGCCGATGAAGCCGTCGCACACGCCGGCGCGTACCGGGGTCTTGCGCAGCTTTTTCGCCAGCGCGAAGGCGGTGGCGACGACGCCGGGCGACACTTGTGCGGGCACCACGATCTCCAGCAGCTTCATGATGTTCGCCGGCGAAAAGAAATGCAGGCCGATCACGTCCTGCGGGCGCGCGATGGAGGCGGCCAGCGCGTCGATGTCGAGGTAGGAGGTATTGGTGGCCAGCACCGCACCCGGCTTGCAGACGCGGTCGAGCTCTGCGAACACCGCCTTCTTGACGGCCATGTCCTCGAACACGGCTTCGATGACGAGATCGGCATCATGCAGGGCGTCGTAGGCGGTGCTGCCGTTCCAGCGCGCCATCACGGCGGCTCTGGCGTCTTCCGTCATGCGGCCCTTGGCCACCTGGCCGGCATACACCTTGTCGACGTTGGCGCGCCCGCGTGCCAATGCTTCCTCGTCGCGCTCGATCATGGTCACCGGCAGGCCGGCATCCAGGCAGGCCACGGCGATGCCGGCGCCCATGGTGCCGCCGCCGACCACGCCGATGCGCGCGACCGGGCGCGGCTGGCTCGATTGCGTCTCGGGCGCCTTGGCCGCCTCGCGCTCGGCGAAGAAGGCGTGCACCAGGCCGGCGCGCTGCGGGCTGTCCAGGCATTCGAGGAACAGCTTGCGTTCGAGCGCCAGGCCATCGTCGAACGGCAGGTCGATGGCGCCCTGCACCGCGTCGACGATTTTCAGGGGCGAGAACAGGCCGCGCGATTTCTTCGCAGTCTCTACACGTGCCTGCTCGATCGCGGCGGATTGCGCGTCGCGGTCGGCCAGCGCGGCGGCATCGCGCGTGCGGCGCACCGGCGCGCCCTGCGCCAGCAGTTCGCGGGCGTAGGCCAGGCCCGCCTCGACCGGATCGCCCTCCTCGGCCACGCGGTCAACCAGGCCGAGTTTGCGCGCTTCGGCGGCGCCCACGTGGCGGCCGCTCAGCATCATGTCGAGCGCAGCGGCTGCGCCCACCAGGCGCGGCGTGCGCTGGGTGCCGCCGGCGCCCGGCAGCAGGCCGAGCTGCACTTCGGGCAGGCCCAGTTTCGCGGCCGGCAGCGCGATGCGGTAGTGGGCCGCCAGCGCCACTTCCAGGCCGCCGCCGAGCGCCGGGCCGTGGATGGCGGCGATCACCGGTTTGATGCAGGCTTCGATGCGGTTGCACACGTCGGGCAAGGCGGGCGGCTGCGGCGGCTTGCCGAATTCGCGGATGTCGGCGCCGCCGATGAAGGTGCGGCCGCTGCCGGCGATCAGCACGGCGGCCACCGACGGATCGGCCTCGGCCGCCTCGATCGCCGCCAGCAGGCCGGCGCGCACGTCGGCGCCGAGGGCGTTGACCGGCGGGTTATCGATGGTGAGCAGAAGGATGTCGCCGCGCCGCTCGCGCCGGACGACGGGGTTGGGTGCGCCGGAACTCATCAATCTATCTCCTTTGTTCTGGGAACTTGGTTCGCTGTGCGAAATTGTGTTTTGCATTTTAGGCGAAGCTAACGATACCGCATTTCGTTTGGCGATGTAAAGCCGTAGCAAAAGGTCGAAATCGCGTCAAGACGGCCGATGTAAAACTCTCAGACAAAATCATGTTCCGCAGTGCGAACCGGCATTTCACAAAACTGTTGACACTGTTCTTTTGTGTGTGTGAACATCAGTCCCACCCGGCCGTGGACAGGACGACGAGCACGGGACCACAAATACCAGGGCCGACAGGACCGAGGAGACATGCGAATGAATGACGACATCCGCTCATTCGACGACGAGGACATCGCCAAGGACCGCCAGTTCGTGACGGCGCTGGCGCGTGGCCTCGAGATCCTGCGCTGCTTCCGGCCCGGCGAAGCGGCCCTCAGCAACAGCGAGATGGCGAAACGCACCGGCATGCCCAAGCCGACCATCTCGCGCCTGACCTACACGCTGACCCGCCTCGGCTACCTGAACTATTCCGCGGACCAGGGCCGCTACCGGCTCGGCGCCGCCGTGCTGGCGCTCGGCCACACGCTGCTGGCCAACCTCGACGTGCGCAAGCTGGCGCGTCCCGGCATGCAGGCGCTGGCCGAGCATGCCCAGTGCAGCGTGGCCACCGGCATCCGCGACCGCCTGAACATGGTGTACGTCGAAGCCTGCCGCGGCAGCGCCGCCGTCACCCTGCGCCGCGATGCCGGCTCGCGCATCCCGCTGGCCACCACCGCGATGGGCAAGGCCTACCTGTGCGGCATGGCGCAGGAAGAACGCGACTTCCTGATGGACCACATCCGCATGCACACCGAGGCCAACTGGCCGAGGATCAAGGCCGACATCGAACAAAGCTTCAAGGACTACCAGGACCGCGGCTTCTGCCTGTCGTCCGGCCTGTGGGACGCCAACATCAGCGCCGTCGGCGTGCCGCTGGTCGATCCCGACCCGGCCCGGACGACGGCCTTCAACTGCGGCGGCCCTGCCTTCCTGCTGCCGCGCGAACGGCTGGTGGAGGATCTCGGACCGCGCCTGGTGCAGATGGTACGCGAGGTGGAAGCGCGCATGGGTCGCCGTATCGACTGATTCAAACCAACTAGAAAAGGTGGAGACAATGAAAAAAGTACGATTGATCGCCGTCGTCGCAGCTGCGGCGGCCGCCATGGGTGCGGCCCATGCCGATGAACTGCTGGTCGGCGTGGAGATTCCGCTGACCGGGCCGCTGGCCCGCGTCGGCATCGGCACCCAGGAAGGCATCCGCGTCGCGGCCGAGGTCTTCAACAAGACCAACGGCAAGCACACGATCAAGCTGGTCACCGTGGACGACGAATCGGCGCCGGCCAAGGCGGTGGCGGCGGTCGAGAAGCTGGCCAGCCAGAACGTGGTGGCGGTCACCGGCGGCTATGGTTCCAACAACATCGCACCGGCCGCGGATGCCGCCGGCAAGCTGGGCCTGGTCTACGTCAGCTCGGGCGGCGTCGACGACAGCCTGGTCAACGGCGGCCGCAAGAACTTTTTCCGCATCAATAACACCGCCGGCTACCAGAAGGCGCTGGTCGGCCTGCTGACCGACCTGAACGTCAAGTCGGTGTCGATCGTCCATTCGACCAAGGAAGCGACCCAGGGCCTGGCCGCCGCGGTCCAGAAGACGCTGGGCGGCAAGGGCGTGAAAGTCGAGATGCATGCCTTCGATCCGGCGATCACCGACTTCAAGCCGATCATCAACAAGGTCAAGCTGCGCGACCGTTCCGAGTTCCTCGTCATGGTGGGCTACGAAAACGACTACGTCGGCATCCTGCGCGCCGCGCGCGTGCTCAAGCCCGGCGTGAAAGGCATCGCCGGCGTGTGGTCGCTGGCGACGCCGAAGATGGCGGCCGACTTCCCCGACCTGATGCCGAACGTGTACGGCACCGCGGTCCTGCCCTACCCGGTCGCCTTCGGCACGCCGGACGGCAAGGCCTTCGCCGACGGCTACCGCAAGCTGTACAACAAGGAACCCGACTACCTCGGTCAGTTCGGCTACGTGCAGTCGATGCTGCTGTTCGAAGCGATCGCGCGCGCCGCCGACAAGGGCACGCTCAAGAAGAACGGCGTGGCCGAGGAAATGCGCAAGACCGACCGCCAGACCCTGATCGGCCGCGTCCAGTTCAATGCCAGCGGCGACAACCCGAATTTCACGCAACGCATGGGCCAGCACCAGGGCAAGGGCGTGGCGCTGGTGTGGCCGAAGGAATCCGCCACCGCCAAGCCGGTGTATCCGGGCGTGCCCTGGTAATGGACCTCGAATAAGCTGCTGCGCGTTGCATTTCCGGTGGCAGGCGCCGCGCCCTGCGATGCTCGCTGTACGTCGGTACAGCTGCGCTTCTCGCACCAGGCGCGCCCACCGGAACTGCCGCCGCTCGCTACGCTTTTTCGAGGCCCGTAATGAAGTCAACAGGAATGGAATGCGGACATGACTGAATTGATCATGCAGTCCTTGTATTCCGGGTTGCTGCAGGGCGGGTCGTATGCCCTGATCGCGCTCGGACTGGCGCTGGTGTTCGGCGCCATGAAAGTGATTAACCTGGCGCACGGCGAACTGGTGCTGCTGGCCGCCTACATCGGCTATACGGTGGAGAGCAAACTGGGCGTCAATCCGCTGCTGGCGATTCCGGTGGCGGTGCTGCTGGTCACGCTGGCCTCGGCCGGCATCTACCTGCTGGTCGGGCGCATCAAGACCAACCGCGAGATCAACTCGCTGACGCTGACCTATGGCGTCGGCGTCATCCTCACCAACCTGGCGCTCCTGATCTGGAGCGCGGACGTGCGCGCCACCGGCTCGTCGTGGATGCAGGAAGCCTTCGTGCTCGGACCGTTGTACAGCATGCGCAGCGAAGTGCTGTTCTTCGGCGTCAGCGTGGTCCTGATCGGCGGCCTGTGGTGGTGGCTGTCGCGCAGCTGGTACGGGCGCGCGGTGCGCGCCGTGTCGAGCAACCGCGACGCCGCCAAGCTGATGGGCATCAATCCCGGCTTCACCGAGCTGGTATCGTTCATCGTGGCCGGCATCATGGCCGCCTTTGCCGGCGTGGCGCTGTTCAGCTACGGCGTCATCACCCCGGCCTTCGGCGGCGTGCTGACGGTGAAAGCCTTCATCATCACGGTGCTGGCCGGGATCGGCTCGATCCCCGGCGTCCTGATCGGCGCGGTGCTGCTCGGGATCGCCGAGGCGCTGACCGTGACCCTGGCCAGTTCGGCGCTGCAGGAGCTGGCCGGCATGGGCCTGTTCCTGCTGGTGCTGTTCGTGATGCCCAACGGCCTGTTCGGCGCGGCCCGGAGGCGCGGATGAAGCAATATAAATTGTTGATCCCCGCGCTGCTGGCGGTGTACGTGGCGGTGCCGCTGGTATTCGGCAGCGACAATTACGTGATGAGCCTGGTGATCGCCTCGCTGGTCATCGGCGGTATCGCCCTGTCGTGGGCGCTGCTGGGCAACCTGGGCGGCATGGTCAGCTTCGGCCACTCGGCCTTCTTCGGCGTCGGCGCCTACGCGTCGGCGGTGCTGACGATGCAGCACGGGGTACCGGTGTTCCTGGCGATGCTGCTGGCCGGCGTGGCGGCGATCGTGTCCGCGATCCTGATGCTGCCGGTGCTGCGCCTGCGCGGCCCCTACTTCGCGCTGGCGATCCTGGCCTACGCGCACATCTTCCGCATCCTCGCCACCGAGTGGACTTCGGTCACCGGCGGCTCGGCCGGCATCGCCAACATCCCGCGCCTGCCGCTGGTCGCCAGCATCGACTTCGGCAGCAAGACCGGCAACTACCTGGTGATTCTCACCATCGTGCTGGTGTTCGCCGCCGTCTACGACATGATCCGCCGCAGCCCGCACGGCCTGGCGCTGCGCGCGATGCACGACAGCGACGACGCCACCCGCGTGGTCGGCGTGAACAACACCCTGCTCAAGGGCCTGATGCTGCTGGTGTCGAGCTTCATGTGCGGCGTGGTTGGCGCCTTCAACGTCCACTACATCAACTTCCTGGAGCCGGACTACGCCTTCAGCACGCTGTGGGTGACGATCCCGATCGTGGCGGCGATCTTCGGCGGCTACCGCACCATCACCGGCCCGCTGGTCGGCGCGGTCGTGGTCTACCTGGTCGACCAGCTCGTCGTGAAAAGCATCATCCCGACCGGCCACCAGCTGGTGCTGGGCGTGGTGCTGGTGGCAATGATCATCGCCAGCCCGGACGGCCTGCTGGCGCTGGTGCGCAAGTTCATGAGGAAAAACGATGCTGCAGCTTGAAAACGTGACGGTGCGCTTCGGCGGCCTCACCGCGGTCAACCAGGTCTCGCTGTCGGTCGGCAGCGGCGACGTGGTCGGCCTGGTGGGCGCCAACGGCGCCGGCAAGACCACCCTGTTCAACGCCATCTCCGGCCTGGCGCGTGCCGGCGGGCGCATCGTGTTCGACGGCCGCGACGTGCTGCGTTCGCCGATGTACCAGCGCGCGCGCATGGGCATCGGCCGCACCTTCCAGATCCCGCAGCCGATGCACGAGCTGACCGTGCGCCAGAACCTGACGGTGGCACAGCGCTTCGGCACCGGCGGCACGGACATGCGCCGCATCGACGAGATCCTGGAATTCACCAATCTCAGCGCCAAGGCCGGGCGCGATGCCGCGACCGGCCTCGCATTGAGCGAACTGAAGGCGCTGGAAGTGGCCAAGGCGCTCGCCACCAATCCGAAGCTGCTGCTGCTCGACGAAGTGCTGGCCGGCCTGGAGACCAACGGCAAGCGCCACTTCATGAACATGCTCAAGCAGATGCACGACACCTTCAAGGTCGGCATCCTGATCATCGAGCACGACATCGAGACCATCAGCAACCTGTGCCAGCGGGTGGCGGTGCTGAACTTCGGCCAGCTGATCGCCGAAGGCACGCCGGCCGAGGTCTTCAACGACCCGGAAGTGGTCAAGAGCTATACGGGAGCGGAGCATGCTTGAGATTAAGGACGTACGCGCCGGCTATGGCGCCATCAACGTGCTGTGGGATTTGTCGCTCACCATCCAGCCCGGCAAGCTGACCACCATCATCGGCCCCAACGGCGCCGGCAAGACCACGCTGCTGCGCGCGGTGATGGGCCTGATCAAGCCGTCGCAGGGCACGATCTCGCTGAACGGCATGCCCTTGAACGGCACGCCGACCTGGAAGATGACCGACATGTCGATGGCGATGATCCCGGAAGGCCGCATGACCTTCCGCGACATGACGGTCGAGGAAAACCTCATGATGGGCGCGTTCGCGCCGCAGCACCGGTCGCGCGCCGGGGCCAACCTGGAAAAATCGTACCAGATGTTTCCGCGCCTGCGCGAACGCCGCAGGCAGCTGGCCGGCTCGCTGTCCGGCGGCGAGGCGCAGATGCTGGCGATGGCGCGCGGCCTGATGAGCGACCCCGCGCTCCTGATCATCGACGAGCCTTCGCTCGGCCTGGCGCCGGTGATGGTCAAGGAACTGTTCGAGATTTTGAAACGCCTCAAGCAGGATGGGCGCACCATCGTGCTGGTGGAGCAGAACACGCACCGCGCGGTCGGCGTGGCCGATCACGTGTACCTGATGCAGAGCGGGAAAGTCGTGCTGTCGCAGCCGGCGCTGGATGTCGACCTCGACCACCTGCACAAGCTGTATTTTGCCCGCTAGTTTCGCGTGCCGAGACTGCCGGCAGCGGCGCAAACCGGATTATCCGAACATGTCATCAACCATCGAACTGAAACAGACACCATCATGGCCAACAAAACCGCATTCCACTGGGACGACCCGCTGCTGCTGAACGAACAGCTGACTGACGACGAGCGCATGGTGCGCGACGCCGCCGCCGCGTATTGCCAGGGCAAGCTGCAGCCGCGCGTGCTCGAAGCCTTCCGCCACGAAGCCATGGACACCGCCATCTTCCGCGAGATGGGAGAACTCGGCCTGCTCGGCCCGACCATTCCCGAGCAGTACGGCGGCCCCGGCCTGAACTACGTCAGCTACGGCCTGATCGCGCGCGAAGTCGAGCGCGTGGATTCCGGCTACCGCTCGATGATGAGCGTGCAGTCCTCGCTGGTGATGGTGCCGATCTTCGAGTTCGGCAGCGAAGCGACCAGGCAGAAATACCTGCCCAGGCTCGTCACCGGCGAGTGGATCGGCTGCTTCGGCCTGACCGAGCCGAACCACGGCTCCGACCCGGGTGCCATGGTCACGCGCGCGCGCAAGGTCGACGGCGGTTATGCGCTGACCGGCTCGAAGATGTGGATCACCAATTCGCCGGTGGCCGACGTGTTCGTGGTCTGGGCCAAGGACGACGAAGGCGCCATCCGCGGCTTCGTGCTGGAAAAAGGCTGGCAGGGTCTGTCGGCCCCGGCCATCCACGGCAAGTTCGGCCTGCGCACATCGATCACCGGCGAGATCGTGATGGACGAAGTGTTCTGCCCCGAGGAAAACGCCTTCCCGGACGTGCGCGGCCTGAAGGGTCCGTTCACCTGCCTGAACTCGGCGCGCTACGGCATCGCCTGGGGCGCGCTCGGCGCGGCGGAAGCCTGCTGGCACACCGCGCGCCAGTACACGATGGACCGCAAACAGTTCGGCAAGCCGCTCGCCGCCAACCAGCTGATCCAGAAAAAACTGGCCGACATGCAGACCGAGATCACCCTGGGCCTGCAGGGCGTGCTGCGCCTGGGCCGCATGAAGGACGAAGGCACGGCAGCCGTGGAAATCACCTCGATCATGAAGCGCAATTCCTGCGGCAAGGCGCTGGACGTGGCCCGCATGGCGCGCGACATGCTGGGCGGGAACGGCATCTCGGACGAGTTCGGGGTCATCCGGCACATGGTCAACCTGGAAGTGGTGAATACCTATGAGGGTACGCACGACATCCATGCGCTGATCCTGGGACGCGCGCAGACCGGCATCCAGGCTTTCCAGTAAGCGCCCTTTCTCTTTCGCATCGCGAAGCACGGTTCCCATACCGGGACCGTGCGCCGACGCGCGCATTCACGCCAGCACTCTGTTTCTAAGTTGTTGTTTTACTGAGCAATTCCTGTTGACAGTACTTACAGGAAAAAATACAGTTTCAATAACGCGGGCATGGTTTCATCAAGCAAAATCGTGCCGCATAAAACATAAAACCAGGAGACAAACATGAAACAGACTCTCGCCGCGCTGGCGGTGCTGGGCGCCTGCATGCCGGACGCGTCCGCACAATCCGCCGTCACCCTCTATGGCATCATCGATGCCGGCGTCACCCGGGTCATCAACGACAGCGGCAACGGCAACAACGGCACCCGCACGACGGTCGAAGCCGGCCAGATGCAGGTGTCGCGCTGGGGCCTGCGCGGCGAGGAAGACCTCGGCGGCGGCCTGAAGGCCCGCTTCAACCTCGAAGGCACGCTGCTCAACGATACCGGCGCGGCGGGCGTGCCGACCGGTACGCCGTCGGGCACCAGCCTGTTCGACCGCGATGCGACGGTCGGCCTGTCGGGCAACTTCGGTGCCCTCACCCTGGGCCGCCAGAACATCCTCGGCATCAATTCGGTCGGCATGGCCGACCCGATGGGCCTGGCCTTCGCTGCGACCAGCCCGAACGTGCTGTTCTCGGCGATGAACAGCACCGCCGCCTACGGGGCCTACGGCGCCAACAATGGCGGCTCCGCCCTGCGCCAGAGTAACTCGATCAAGTATGTCTCCCCCTATTTCAGGAACTTCGGCTTTGCCCTGATGCGCGCCTTCGGCGAGCAGCCCGGTTCGGTCCAGAAGAACAAGTACGAAGGCGTCTCGGCCTTCTACCACACCGGCCCGTTCGGGGCGTCCGCCGTGTATGCGCGCATGAAGAACATCACCGCCAGCGAGGAACTCAAGTCCTACGCCTTCGGCGCGCGCTACACCGGCACCGGCTTCTCGCTGCGCTCGACCTATTCCGCCAACGAAGTCGACACCACGCGCCGCAAGATCAGCGTGTTCGGCGTGGGCGTCGACGTGCCGGTGGCGCAGGCCGTCACCCTGACCGGCGCCGTCTACAACACCCGCCACACCGGCGACGCCCGCGACGACTCACAGCAATACATCGCGATCGCCAAGTACGCGTTCAGCAAGCGCACCAGCGGCTACTTCTCGATCGGCCATGCGCGCACCGACAGCGTGGTCACCGCCACCCAGATCAACCTGGCGCAGGGTTTCGTTTCGGTCGGCAGCGATTCGGCCAGCCGTATCACCACGGGTGTGATCCACTTCTTCTGAGCGGCGTCGCAGCGCTCATCCAGCAACGCCGTCCCCGCGAAGGCGGGGACCCATGCTGAGACTCCAAGGTCGGGATATCTGAATCACTCGTGTGGCTTCAGAGATCACGAGTTCTGTCGCTCAGTATGGGTCCCCGCCTGCGCGGGGACGACGGTCCTTCACGGGAACGTCGGTTACTGAGCCGCCGGGCGCACCTGCAACGCACGCCATTGCACCTTGCCGGTGGCCGACTTCGGCAGCGCCTCGCAGAATTCGACGATGCGCGGACTCTTGTAGGCGGCCATGTTGCGGTGCGCCCAGTCGACGATGTCCTGTTCGCGCACGCTGTCGCCGAACCCCTCCTTCAGCGCCACCACCGCCTTGACCGTCTCGCCGCGGCGCGCATCGACGCAGGCGACCACGCATACCTCGCGGATCGCCGGATGCCGGTACATCAGCGCTTCCACCTCGGCCGGCCAGACCTTGTAGCCGGAGGCGTTGATCATGCGCTTCAGGCGATCGACCATGAAGAAATAGCCGTCCTCGTCAACCCGCGCCAGGTCGCCGGTGCGCAGGAAACGCTTGCCGTCGATCTCGACGAAGGTCTCGCCGTCCGCCCGCGGATCGTTCCAGTAGCCGCGCATCACCTGCGGCCCGTGCACGACCACCTCGCCGACTTCGCCGGGTGGGAGTTCGCGCATCGTGTCCGGATCGACCACGCGCGCGTCGACGTCGAAGATCGGAATGCCCAGGCACTGCTTCTTCGGCTGCGCGCCCGGATTGATGTGGGTCGGCGCCATGGTTTCCGACATGCCGTAGCCCTCGACGTAAGGGATGCCCAGCAGGTCCTGCAGCTTGTGCGCGATCGCGTCCGGCATCGCGGCGCCGCCGCCGCTCATGCGGGTCAGGCTCGACAGGTCGTACTCGCCCACGCGCGGGCTCGAGAGCAGGTCGACCACCATCGTCGAGATCAGCTGCACCGCGGTGGCCCGGTGGCGGCGGATGCACTCGGCGGCCGTGTCGCGATCCCAGCGCGCCATCAGCACGACGGTGGCGCCGGCGAAGATCGGACCGTTCATCCCGCCCTGCATGCCGGTGACGTGGAACAGCGGCAGCACCGCCAGCGCCACCGTATCCTGCTGCGAGCCGAACCACTGCATGCCGCCGACCGCGGTGAACATCACGCTCGCATGCGTGTGCATGCAGCCCTTCGGATTGCCGGTGGTGCCCGAGGTGTAGGGCATCACGCACAGGTCGTCCGGACCGGCCAGCAGCGGGCCGGGCATGCAGTCTTGCGCCAGCACCCGGTGCCAGGCGACCGCGCCGGCGACGTTGCCAATCTCGCGGCGCGGTGCCGTCACGAACCCGGGCACACTGAGGTCGGTCGGGCGCTTCAGGTAATCGGCATAGGTCGCCACCACGGCGTGGCGCAGGCCCTGCCCCAGCAGCGGTTCCACCTGCGGCATCAGGTCCTGCGCCGCGAAGACGACGGCGGCGCCGGTGTCGCTCACGTAGTGGCGCAGTTCCTCGGCCAGGTTCATCGGATTGACCGGCACCACCACGGCGTTGGCGCGCACAACCGCATAGTAGGCCAGCATGAACTGCGGGCTGTTCTGCATGTACAGCAGCACCCGGTCGCCGCGCCGGACGCCGCAATGCTGCTGCAGCCAGCCGGCGATGCGCTCGGTCTCGCCCTTGAATTCGGCATACGTGAGCGGCGTATCGTAGAACAGCAGGAAAGGCTTGTCCGGATAGCGCGCGGCCGAGACTTCAAGGTTGTAGAACAGGTTGGTCCGGGGTATGGACAGGTGGCGCGGCAAGCCCTTGGGCCAGGCCGCGAAATGGCGCTGCGACATGCGGGTGTCTCCTCGTCGTTTTGAATACCGCATCGAGAAACGTGGTTTCGCTGAAGATGATCCTAACAGTGCCAAAAAAGATTGTAAACGCGAGCGAATCCCGTCATTACGCAGGATGGGCACACCATTGACAGCACAAGACCCTTGTTTTACCGTGCAGAACGAATGCATGAAACGTAAAACAAGGGAGCCGTACCAGATGACGTATCGAGACGACGCCGAGCCAGTCCCGCCGGGATTCACACCGCTGCAGCGCGGCGGTCCGTATGCGGCCGCCCTCGGCCCCCTGTACCTGCGCTACGCGGGCAACGGCAGCGGCGACCGGATCGTGATCGCGCTGCGGGTCGAGCAGCGTCACACCAACATGCGCGGCATCGCCCATGGCGGCATGCTGGCCAGCCTGGCCGATTGCGCGCTGGGCATCGGCCTGGCGATCGCCTGCGACGGCCGCCACTCCTTCGTCACGGTCAACCTGAGCAACGATTTCCTCGAGGCCGCGCGCCCCGGCGACTGGCTCGAAGGCCACGTCGAGGTGCAGCGCATCGGACGCCGCATGGCTTTCGCGAATGGCTGGCTGCAGGTGGGCGAAAAGCGCATCCTGCGCACCAGCGGCGTGTTCGCGACGATGGACCCGCTGACGCCGGAACAGCTGGCGGCGGGTTACTGAATCAGGCCACCGGTCAGGATTCCAGGCGCTGCGCGATCTCGATCAGGCGCGGGCGCACCTCGTCCAGCAGGAATCCGGTCGACACGCTGGTGGACGGGCCGCCGCAATTGATCGCCATGATCTGGTTGCCGCCGATCGGCAGGAAGCCGACCGCGATGCCGTTGACTTCCTTCTGCCACTCGCCGAAGGCGGTGGTGCAGCCGTACTGCGCCTGGTCGCGCAAGGCCTTGTCGAAGCCCTGGCGCAGGCTCTGGTAAGCCATCTCGTCGAGTTCGTGGCAGCGCTCGAAGATATCCTTGCGCTCCTGCTCCGGCGCCCGCACCAGGTAGGCGCGCCCGATCGCCGATGCCGCCAGCGGCATGCGCGAGCCGACCTGCAGCGACAGCGACAGCGCCGCCGTGCTGCGGCAGACTTCCACGTAGATCATCGACAGGCGGTCGCGCACCGCGATCGAGACCGTGGTGCCGGAAAAATCGGCCAGCTCCTGCATCATCGGGCGCGCCAGCTGGCGGATGTCGAGACGCGCCAGCATCGCGCTGCCCAGGCCCAGGGTCGCGGTGCCGAGGCCGTAGCGGCCGGTCTCGTCGTCCTGCACCAGGTAGCCGAGGCGGGTCAAGGTATAGGTGAAGCGCGTGACCGTCGATTTCGGCAAGCCGCAGCGCTCGGCGATCTGCTGGTTGGTCAAGCCCTTGTCCGCCGAGCGGAAGCACGACAGCACCTCGAGCCCGCGCGCCAGCGCCGTGATGAAATAGCGGTCCTCCGGATTGCGCGACGGTTCGACGGCGTCGCCGGCGGCATCGCCGGGGAGCATGCTGCTTGGCTGGTTGACTTGCATGGAATACCTGGGACCTCGAAAAATGGCGAATGCATGGCGCATTCTGGGCATTCCATTTTACACGGGATTGTTTCGCTCAGAAAAACCGCGCAGGTAAACGTCAAGGGCCGCAGCAACGCTGGCGCTGCATGCGGCCCACGATGCGGTTCCGCAGGCTCAGTCGAACTTGCTGAAGTCCGGCTTGCGCTTCTCGAAGAAGGCGGTAAACGCTTCCTTGGCCTCGGCGCCGGTCAGCATCGCGCTGAACCGCTCGTTCTCGACCGCGATCGTGTCCTTGACCAGCGCCGCGCGCGAACGCTTCATCAGCGCCTTGGTGGTGCGGACCGATACCGGCGGGAGCTTGACCAGCTTGGCGGCCTGGCCCTGGGCAAAGTCCAGCAGTTCGGCGGCCGGCAGCACCTTGGTGACGATGCCCATCTCGAAGGCTTCCTGGGCCGGGAAGGCTTCGCCCAAAAGCAGCTTTTCGGCGGCGCGCGCATGGCCGGCGGCTTGCGCGACCAGCAGCGAGGACGCGAATTCCGGGCACAGGCCGAGCTGGGTGAAAGGCATCGAGAATTTCGCCGTGTCCGCCGCGTAGACCAGGTCGCAGTGCATCAGCAGCGTGGTGCCGATGCCGACCGCCAGGCCGCCGACCGCGGCGATGACCGGCTTGCCGCAGCCTTCGAGCGCCTGCATGAACTGGAACACCGGGCGGTCTTCGGTCATGGCGCCGACGCCGACGTTGTTGAGGAAGTCGTCGAGGTCGTTACCGGCGGTGAAGATCTCGGGCTTGCCCGTGATGAGGATGGCGCGCACGGCCGGGTCCTGCTCGGCTGCGCGCAGCGCATTGGCCAGGGTGCTGTACATGGCGCCGGTGATGGCGTTCTTGCGCTCGGGGCGGTTGAATTCGAGGGTGAGGATGCCGTTGGCGGTGGTGCTGAGGATGTCCATGCGGTTTCTCCGTTATTGTTCGTGTGGTGTATTGCGTGCACCGCGTCTTTTGCACGCTCAGTATGGGTTCCCGCTGCCGCGGGAACGACGTTCAAGGGGTAGCGTACAAAAAAGGGCGCTGAGGTCAGACCGCAGCGCCCTTCTCCATCAAGTGCTACCTGAAACTTACACGCGCTCGATGATGCCCGCCGCGCCCATGCCGGCGCCGACGCACATGGTCACCATGCCGTACTTCAGGTTGTTGCGGCGCAGGGCGTGCACGACCGTGGCGGCGCGGATGGCGCCGGTGGCGCCCAGCGGGTGGCCGAGGGCGATGGCGCCGCCCAGCGGGTTCACCTTGGACTGGTCCAGGCCGAGGTCGCGGATCACGGCCAGCGCCTGTGCGGCGAAGGCTTCGTTCAGCTCGATCCAGTCCAGCTGGTCCTGGCTGATGCCGGCGGCGGCCAGCGCCGCGGGAATCGCGACCTTCGGGCCGATGCCCATGATTTCCGGCGGCACGCCGCGCACGGCGAACGACGAGAACTTGGCCAGCGGGGTCAGGTTGTGCTCCTTCAGGATCTTTTCGCTGACGACGATCAGCGCGCCGGCGCCGTCCGACATCTGCGACGAGGTGGCCGCGGTGACGCTGCCCTTGGCGGCGAACACCGGCTTCAGCTTGGCCATCGATTCCATGCTGGCGTCGGCGCGCGGGCCTTCGTCGCTGTCGACGGTGCGCTGCTTGACCGTGATTTCACCGGTGGCCAGGTTCGGCGTGCGGGTGGTGATCTCGACCGGGGTGATCTCGTCCTTGAAGTGGCCGGCCTGCTGGGCGGCGATGGCGCGGCGGTGCGATTCCAGGCCGAAGGCGTCCTGGTCTTCGCGCGAGATCTTCCACTGCTGGGCGACCTTTTCCGCGGTCAGGCCCATGCCATAGGCCAGGCCGACGTTCTCGTCCTTGAAGGTGTCCATGTTGATCGACGGGTGGTGGCCCATCATCGGCACCATCGACATCGATTCGACGCCGCCGGCGATCATCACGTCGGCTTCGCCGACGCGGATGCGGTCGGCGGCCATGGCCAGGGCGGTGATGCCCGAGGCGCAGTAGCGGTTGACGGTGACGCCGCCCACGGTGTTCGGCAGGCCGGCCAGGATCACGGCGTTACGGGCGATATTGAAACCCTGCTCGGCTTCCGGGAAGGAGCAGCCGATGATGGCGTCGACGATCAGCGCCGGGTCCAGGTTCGGCACGGCGGCCATGGCGCCGTGGATGGCGTGCACCAGCAGGTCGTCCGGGCGGGTCTTGTTGAACATGCCGCGCGGCGCCTTGCCGATCGGGGTACGGGTCGCTGCGACGATGTATGCGTCTTGAAGTTGTTTGCTCATGTCAGTAGTCCTTGTTATCCGCGACGCTTAGTTACGCACTGGCTTACCGGTCTGCATCATGCCCATGATGCGTTCCTGGGTCTTCGGATTGTTCAGCAGCGCGACGAACGCCTTGCGCTCCATGTCGAGCAGCCACTGCTCGGAAACGAAGCTGCCCTGGTCGATGTCGCCGCCGGTCACGATCTCGGCGATGGTGTCGCCCAGGTGATAGTCGTAGGCCGAGATGAAGCCGCCGTCGCGCATGTTGACCAGCTGGCCGCGGATGGTCGCCCAGCCGTAGCGGCCGGTCACCGGGACCGGGCGGCGCGCCGGGGCGCGGTAGCCGGCGTCGAACATGGCGCGCGCGGTGACCTTCGCCACGTGCAGCAGCTCGTACGGGTTGAACACGATGACGTCGTCTTCCTTCAGGTAGCCCATCGCCTTGGCTTCCAGCGCGGATTTCGATACCTGCGCGGTGGCGGCGTTGGTGAAGCCGGTCTTCAGGAACTGCAGGATGTCGTTGCCCTTGGCTTCGTTCGCCGCGCGCAGCGCCGCTTCCTTCAGGCCGCCGCCGGCCGGCACCAGGCCGACGCCGACTTCCACCAGGCCGATGTAGGACTCGATGGAAGCCACGCGCTTCGAGGCGTGCAGCGCCATCTCGCAGCCGCCGCCCAGGGCCAGGCCGGCCACCGCGGCCACCACCGGGATGTTCGAGTACTTCATCTGCATGAAGGTGTCCTGCAGTTCCTTCACGATCGGGTCCATCGCCTTGGCGCCGCCGGCCATGAAGGCCGGCAGGGCCGATTGCAGGTCGGCGCCGGCCGAGAAGGCGCCGCCTTCGGCCGCGTCGGTATTCCAGATCACCAGGCCCTTGTAGCCCTTTTCCGCCTCTTCCATGCCGCGCTTGAGGCCCTTGATGACGCCGTCGCCGATCACGTGCATCTTGGTCTTCAGCGAGATGACCAGCACTTCATCGTCCGAGTGCCACAGGCGCACGGATTCGTCCTCGAACACGGTGGTGCCGGCGGTCTTCGGATCCAGCGCGGTGCTGCCCACGACCGGTGCGCGGAACTGCTGGCGCTGGTAGACCGGCAGGTCGGACAGCGGCACGTAGGCGTTCTTGGTGACGGAGTACGAACCTTCGGCGGTGTGCACACCCTTCTCCGCGACCGGGCCTTCGAATACCCAGGCAGGCAGCGGCGCATCGGTCAGCGCCTTGCCGGCTTCGATGTCTTCCTTGACCCACTGGGCGATTTGCGTCCAGCCGGCGGCTTGCCAGGTCTCGAACGGGCCGACGCTCCAGCCGAAGCCCCAGCGCATTGCGAAGTCGACGTCGCGCGCGTTGTCGGCGATCGACTCCAGGTGGAAGGCGATGTAGTGGAAGGCGTCGCGGAAGATCGCCCACAGGAACTGCGCCTGCGGGTTGGTCGATTCGCGCATGGCCTTGAATTTCTTGACCGGGTCTTTCTCTTTGAGGATGCGCCCGACGATGTCGGCGGCTTTCGCACCACCGGCAACGTATTCGCCGGTGGCGAAGTCGAGGCGCTGGATGTCCTTGCCCACTTTCTTGTAGAAGCCGGCGCCGGTCTTCTGGCCCAGGGCGCCCTTCTCGATCAGCTTGGCCAGCACGTCCGGGGTCTTGTACACGCCGAAGAACGGATCGTCCTGCAGGGTATCCTGCATGGTCTTGATCACGTGGCCCATGGTGTCCAGGCCGACCACGTCCGCGGTGCGGAAGGTGCCCGACTTGGCGCGGCCCAGCTTGGCACCGGTCAGGTCGTCGACCACGTCCACCGACAGGCCGAACTTCTCGGCTTCGTGGATGGTGGCCAGCATGCCGAAGATGCCGACGCGGTTGGCGATGAAGTTCGGGGTGTCCTTCGCGCGCACCACGCCCTTGCCCAGGGTCGAGGTCAGGAAGGTTTCCAGCTGGTCCAGGATTTCCGGGCGGGTGGACGCGGTCGGGATCAGCTCGACCAGGTGCATGTAGCGCGGCGGGTTGAAGAAGTGCACGCCGCAGAAGCGCGCCTTCAGCTCGTCGTCGAAGCCTTCGGCCAGCTTGCCGATGGAGAGGCCCGAGGTGTTGGAGGCGAAGATGGCGTTGGCGCCGATGTGCGGCGCGACCTTTTTATACAGGTCGTGCTTCCAGTCCATGCGCTCGGCGATCGCTTCGATGATCAGGTCGCAGCCGGCCAGCAGCTCGAGGTTGTCCTCGTAGTTGGCGACTTCGATCAGCGCGGCGTCTTCCTTGTTGCCGAGCGGGGCCGGCGACAGTTTTTTCAGGTTCTCGATGGCCTTCAGGACGATGGCATTTTTGTTGCCCTCTTTTGCGGGCAAATCGAACAATACGACCGGGACCTTGGCGTTGACGCAGTGCGCAACAATCTGCGCGCCCATCACGCCGGCGCCCAGCACGGCGACTTTTTTGACGATGAAATTGGTCATCTCTCGTAATCCTTAGTTATCGTCGCCCCTGCGGAGGCAGGGGCCCAAGTCTTGCGCTATGCCACCAACTTGGGCCCCTGCCTGCGCAAGGGCGACGGAGGTTATTTGCGTGATGGGTTAGAACAGGTCGGCGTCCAGCGCCAGCAGGTTCGAAGCACCCGAACGCGCCTGGCGGATCAGCATCGCGGTTTCCGGATACAGGCGGGCGAAGTAGAAGCGTGCGGTCGCCAGTTTCGATTCGTAGAACTTGTCGCCCGAATCCTTCTTCTCCAGCGCGATCTTCGCCATCTGCGCGAAGAAGTAGGAGAACACCAGGTGGCCGGCCACGCGCAGGTAAGGCACCGCGGCGGCGCCGACTTCGTCCTGGTTGGTGAAGGCCTTCATGCCGATTTCCATGGTCAGCTTGGTGAGCTTTTCGCCCAGCTCGCCCAGCGGGGTCACGAACTCGGACATCGACTCGTCCAGGCCGTTTTCTTCGACGAAGGCCTTGATCTTTTCGCCGAAGGCGCGCAGCTTGGCGCCGTTGTCCATCAGGATCTTGCGGCCCAGCAGGTCCAGCGACTGGATCGTGTTGGTGCCTTCGTAGATCATGTTGATGCGCGCGTCGCGCACGTACTGCTCCATGCCCCACTCGCTGATGTAGCCGTGGCCGCCGTAGACCTGCATCGCTTCCGAGGTCGCGATCCAGCCATTGTCGGTGATGAAGGCCTTGACGATCGGGGTCAGCAGCGCGACTTCGCCGGCGGCTTCCTTGCGCACGTCTTCGTCCGGGTGGTTCAGTTCACGGTCGATCTGCAGCGCGATGTACGAGGTCAACGCGCGCGCGCCTTCGGCATACGCTTTAGCAGTCAATAACATGCGCCGCACGTCCGGGTGCACGATGATCGGGTCGGCCGGCTTGTCCGGTGCCTTCGGGCCCGACAGCGAACGCATCTGGATGCGGTCCTTCGCGTAGGCCAGCGCGTTCTGGTAGGCGACTTCGGTCAGGCCCAGCGACTGCATGCCGACGCCCAGGCGGGCGGCGTTCATGAACACGAACATCGCGTTCAAGCCTTTGTGCGGCTGGCCGATCAGGGTGCCGACCGCGCCGTCCAGGTTCATCTGGCAGGTGGCGTTGCCGTGGATGCCCATCTTTTCCTCGATGGCGCCGCAGAAGATCGGGTTGCGCTCGCCGATCGAACCGTCGGCGTTCGGCAGGAACTTCGGCACCAGGAACAGCGAGATGCCCTTCGAGCCTTCCGGCGCGTCCGGCAGGCGCGCCAGCACCAGGTGGATGATGTTGTCGGCGACGTCATGCTCGCCGGCCGAGATGAAGATCTTGGAGCCGGTGATTTTATAGGTGCCGTCGCCCTGCGGCTCGGCCTTCGAGCGCAGCAGGCCCAGGTCGGTGCCGCAATGGGCCTCGGTCAGGCACATGGTGCCGGTCCATTCGCCCGAGACCAGCTTCGGCAGGTAGAACTTCTTCTGCTCGTCGGTACCGTGCTCCTTCAGGCACTCGTAGGCGCCGTGCGACAGGCCCGGGTACATGGTCCAGGCCTGGTTCGAGGAATTCAGCATCTCGTAGAAGGAATTGTTCAGCGAGACCGGCAAGCCCTGCCCGCCGTATTCCGGATCGCAGGCCAGGGCCGCCCAGCCGCCTTCGACGTACTGCTTGTAGGCTTCCTTGAAGCCCTTCGGCGTCGTCACGGTCTTGGTGGCGGCATCGTAGTGGCAACCTTCGCGGTCGCCGCTGTGGTTCAGCGGGAACAGGACTTCCTGAGTGAACTTGGCACCTTCTTCCAGCACCTGGTTGATGATGTCGGCGTCGATTTCCTGGTAGGCAGGCAGGTTCTTGAACTCTTCGGTGACGTTGAGGAATTCATGCAGAACGAACTGCATATCCCGAAGTGGCGCGACGTACTGACCCATGGTGATCTCCTGACGAAGGTAAAGATTATTGGTATGACTGATTAGTGGGCGGGCTGCTTCAATTCCCGGTAATTCTCGATCAGGCGCGCGAAGCCGCGGTGTGCGCGGTCGACGGCGCCCGGGATGCGCAGGAAACGCGCATCGTGGTGCACCGCCAGCACCAGGCCGTACATCTCGTACACCAGCTGGTCGGCGTCGGTATCGGGCTTCAAGTCGCCGCAGTCGATGGCTTGCTGGGCGCAGCGCACCAGGGCACCCTGCCAGATGCGGACCATGCCGACCAGTTCCTCGCGGATCGGGCCGGGACGGTCGTCGTATTCGACGGCGCCGCTGATATAGATGCAGCCGGAAGCGATCTCGACCGACACGCGCTTGAGCCAGCGATTGAACATCGCTTCCAGGCGCGGCAGGCCGCGTGCTTCCTTGATGCTGGGGAAAAAGACTTCCTGCTCGAAGCGGCGGTGGTACAGCTTGAGCACCTCGATCTGCAGGTCTTCACGCGAACCGAAGTGCGCGAACACACCCGATTTGCTCATGTTCATGCGGTCGGCCAGCAAGCCGATGGTCAAGCCTTCGAGGCCGTCGCGGCTGGCAAGCTCGAGCGCAACGTCGAGAATCGCGGCCCGCGTCATCTCGCCCTTGCGCATGCTCATGGATTTGGCTGAAGTGTTAATAATGTCCCCGCGTGAATCGAAAAAATCCGAACGCTCGTACTATTATCTACCAGCCGTGAAATGTCAAACGGGAAGTTTAGAGGTGGGGTTCTAGTAGGGTGGACGGGTTCCCCGTCCACCCTACGCCTCAACCGCCTGCGCGGTTGATGGCCCGACGGTCGCGCTTGGTCGGCCGCCCCTTGATCGTGCTGCCGGGTTCCGGGAACAGGCGGCGCGCTTCCTGGTCGTTGGCGCGCTTTTCGATGCTGTCCGCCGTTTCGCGGTACAGCGCCTGCGCCACCGGCGCCGGGCCGCGCTTGTCGGACAGCCCCAGCACCACCACCTCCCAGCGGTTCGAACCGTTGTCGACGAAAATCTTGTCGTTGACTTTCACCGCACGGGCCGCTTTCACGTTGTCGCCGCCGATTTTTACCCTGCCGCGCTCGACCGCGTCGGCCGCCAGCGTGCGCGTCTTGAAGAAGCGCGCGGCCCACAGCCATTTGTCGATGCGTACGTTTTCGCTCTCTGCCATATATACCAATCCAGTGTTACAGCTCATGCATAGCCGATCGTGAAGATCCGCATGGTGAGTTTGTATAAAAAATAAGCCGTCCCGTGGCCGGCGCGGCGTATCCAGCCGAGTTTGCGCAGGTCCTCCAGCCCGACCGGCACGCCATCGGCGATACCGCTCTGGATCTGGCGCGCCATGCTGGCGGCAAAATGGCCGTCGCGCACCACGACATTGGCTTCCTGATTGATAAATAGTGACAGTGCATCGCAATTACTAGACCCCACCGTGGCCCAACTGTCGTCGATCACCGCGACTTTGGCGTGCAATTGCGTCTTGCGGTATTCCACGATGCGCACGCCGGCTTCCAGCAGCTCGGGATAGAACGAGGCGGCCACCGCATCCTGCACGCGGAATTCGCCGACCCCGATCAAGAGGCAGACGTCGACGCCGCGCCGCGCCGCCTTGCACATGGCGTCGCGGAACTTGCGCCCCGGCGCGAAGTACGGCGTGGCCATCAGCACCCGCCTGCGCGCCTGGCCGATCGCCTGCAGGTAGGCGCGCTGGATGGTGCGGCGGTTGCGCAGGTTGTCGCGCACCACGAAACCGGCGCGCATCGGATGCTCGCCCTGCGCCGGCGGTTTCTTGCGCATTTCCTTGAACAACTTGACCCGTCGCACCAGCGGCAGGTGGCCGGTACGCGCCCACTGGGCCTGCGCCTCGCGGTGGATCTCCTCGACCAGCGGCCCGCGCACGCGCACCGCGAAGTCCCAGCGCGGCGCCGGCAAGGGTGCGTGCGGCTCGTAGTCGCACAGCATGTCGTCGTTGGTGTTGATGCCGCCCACGAAGGCGACTTCGCCGTCGACCACCGTCACCTTGCGGTGGCTGCGCGCGGCGCCGCGCTTGAACCAGGGATTGAACATCCGGTAATGCACGCCGGCTTGCGCGAATGCCTCGCCCAGGCGGCGGGCGATGCGGTTGCCGGTGCCGAACCAGTCGGTCACCACCCGCACCTTGACCCCGCGTCCGGCGGCGCCGACCAGCGCGGCCGTGATCGCGCGCGCGGTCTCGTCCTCGGCATAGATATAGGTTTCGTACAGGATTTCCTGCTGGGCCGCGTTGAGGGCGTCCAGCAAGGCCGGCAGGTAAGTGCTGCCGCTTTCGAGGAGGGTGATGTCGTTGTTCGCTACGTAGCTAACCGAACGCATGACCTAGGCCAGCTGCAGGTTGGCGACGATCGGCGCGTGGTCCGACAAGCGCGCCCACTGCGGGCCGTGCAGCACTTCGGCATGCTCGACCTTGAAGCCGCGCACATAGATACGGTCCAGGCGGAACCAGGGTAAGGCCGCCGGGAAAGTACGTGCCGGCACCAGGCGCCGTTCGCGGTTCGCCACGTTGCGCACCAGGTCCCCGAGGCGCGACGAGCGCCGCTCCAGTTCGTCGAAGACCTCGACCACGCCCAGCTTGAGGCGCAGGCAATCGCTCAGGGTATTGCGCCAGTCGTTGAAGTCGCCGGCGATGATGACCGGTTCGTTATCACCCGCCGATTCCTTTACGCAATTGACGAGTGCATCGGTCTGGCGCCGGCGGCTGCCTTCGAACAAGCCCAGGTGCACGACGTAGCAATGCACGTTGCCGGCCTCAGTTTCCAGGATGCAGTGCAGAATGCCGCGCTGCTCGTAAGCATGATCGGAAATGTCGTGGTTGTGCATGTTCGCGATCGGATAGGCGGACAGCAGCGCGTTGCCGTGGTGGCCGTGGTCGTACACCGCGTTCATGCCATAGGCCGAATGCAGCGCCTCGCCGGCGAAGAATTCATGCTGCGCCTTTTCCGGCCATTGATGATGGGGACTGCGCACCTTTTCGCCATAGCGCGCCTGGTGGCGGTCGTGGCGCCCCTGCACTTCCTGCAGGAACACGACGTTCGCATCGAACAGGCCGATGGCTTTCTTCAGCGCCAGCACACGCGGCGTGCTGCGGAACGACGACACGCCCTTATGAATGTTATAAGTCGCAACACGTATTTTCATGGGAACATTTTAACCCCATCACTCCGTGTTTCTCTTGTGTAGCGTGCAATCGTGCGGCGGGGTGATGCGGACGGACGGCGGCGGGCATCGCGCCGCATGGCAAGGCGGCAGGATGAGGTGAAGGGGGTATTGCGGAGGTAATGGAACCGCCCCGGCAGCGCCGGGGCGGCAGTGGCGGATCGGCCTCAGGAAGCGACGGCGGGGCTGAATTCCCCTGCCGGCAAAGTACGAGCTTCGCGCGGCACGACAGGATCGCGGTAGATCGGATTGGTACGCAGCGGGCCCATCAGGCGCAAACCGTTTAACAATTCGATGCAGAGGCAATCGTTGTCGATACCGACATCTTTTACTTTTTCCTTGGGGTTGCGTTCGCTCATAGTTTCTCCAGTTATCCCTCGTGAACTTTACAAAACGTTAAGTCGACCTTGACGTCCCTCTTGACATTAAACAAATCTTTTCCATATGTCAAACAGGTGAATCTACCGTGCCATCTTTCCAGTAACAAATAAAATTCAGGCTTGCGTGAAGGAATACATATATCGTAAAGAAAAAGATGGTCAGGCCGCACGATTTTCTTTATTGCCCGCAGCGTTGTGACGCATATCCAGTACCCTATCGAGGACCTTTTGCTCCAGCGAACCGACATCGACGCCGCCGCGCGCCCGCGGACGCGCCAGGCCTACCTCCAGGTCCAGCGCCAGCCGGCCTTCCTCGACCAGCAGGATGCGGTCGGCCAGCACCACGGCTTCCTGCACGTCATGCGTCACCAGCACGGCGGTGAAGCCGTGCCGGGTCCAGAGCGACGCGATCAGGCGCTGCATCTCGATGCGGGTGAGCGCATCCAGGGCGCCCAGCGGTTCGTCCAGCAGCAGGAGCTGGGGCTCATGCACCAGCGCGCGGGCCAGGGCCACGCGCTGGCGCTGGCCGCCCGACAGCACCGCCGGCCAGTCGCCGGCGCGCCCGGCCAGGCCCACGCTGTCGAGCGCGGCACGGGCGCGCGCCGCGCCACCCTTGATGCCCAGCGCCACGTTCTGCAATACCGTCTTCCACGGCAGCAGGCGCGCATCCTGGAACATCATCCGCACTTCCGGCGCATGGCCGCCGCCACCGACCTTGACCTGGCCGGCGTCCGGCCGTTCGAGCCCGGCAATGGCGCGCAGCAGCGTGCTCTTGCCGCAGCCGCTGCGCCCGACCACGGCGACGAATTCGCCGGGTGCGATCTTGAGGTTGACGGCGTCGAGCACGGTGCGATCTCCGTAGCGCTTGGTCAGCCCGCGCAGCGTCAGGTGGGCGCCACGGCGGGTCGGGCCGCTCGCACCTTCCACAGCCTGGCTGACGCGGTCTTCTTCGACAATATTGATGTGCATGGGATGGCTCCTCGGTCGCGCTCAGCGATAAGCTGGATTCCAGCGCAGGAAATGACGCTCCAGGCCGCGCGCCGACACATCGGCTGCCTTGCCCAGCAGCGCGTACAGCAGCACGCCCACCAGCACCACGTCGGTCTGCAGGAATTCGCGCGCATTCATGGTCATGTAGCCGATGCCGGCCTGGGCCGAAATGGTTTCGGCGACGATCAGCAGCACCCACACCAGGCCCAGCGAAAAGCGCACGCCGACCAGGATCGACGGCAGTGCCCCGGGCAGGATCACGTCGCGGTACAGGGACCAGCCCGACAGGCCGTAGCTGCGCGCCATCTCGACCAGGGCCGGATCCACCGCGCGGATGCCGTGGAAGGTGTTCAGGTACATCGGAAAGAACACGCCGACCGACAGCAGGAACAGCTTGGCCGCCTCGTCGATGCCGAACCACAGGATCACCAGCGGGATCAGGGCCAGGGCCGGGATGTTGCGGATCATCTGCAGGGTGGTGTCGAGCAGGGTCGCGGCGCGCCGGCTGCTGCCGTTGAGCAGGCCGAGCAGCAAGCCGAGCCCGGCACCGACGCCGAAGCCGGCCAGCGCGCGCCACAGGCTCACCTTGAGGTGCGTCCACAGCTCGCCCGACAGCGCCAGGTTCCAGAAGGCCGCGGCGACGGCCCAGGGTTCGGGCAGGATGCGGCTGGACAGCAGGCCGGTGTGCGCCGCCGCCTGCCACACGACGACCAGCAGGACCGGCAGCGCCCACGGCGCCAGCGGCGCCAGCCAGGCCGCCAGGGGCCGGGATGCCGGATGCGCCGCCATCACGCCACCTTCTTGTCTTTGGGAACGCCGCTTTTGGGTACGATATCGCTGGCCATCACCTCGCCGAACGGCCCGGTCAGCGAATGTTCCCGGCCCTCCTTGCCGCTTTGCTTCCCTTTGTCCAGCAGCGGGAACACCAGCTCGGCGAAGCGGTAGGATTCTTCCAGGTGCGGATAGCCGGACAGGATGAAGGTGTCGATGCCGAGGTCCTGGTACTCGCGCATGCGCGCCGCCACCGTTTCCGGGTCGCCCACCAGCGCGGTGCCGGCGCCGCCGCGCACCAGGCCCACGCCGGCCCACAGGTTGGGCGAGACTTCCAGCTTGTCGCGGCGGCCGCCGTGCAGGGCCGCCATGCGGCGCTGCCCGACCGAATCCATCTTCGCGAACGCGGCCTGGGCCTTGGCGATGACATCGTCGTCCAGGTGGCTGATCAATTCGTCGGCCGCCTTCCAGGCTTCCTCGTTGGTCTCGCGCACGATCACGTGCAGGCGGATGCCGAACTTGAGCGTGCGGCCGTGCCGCGCGGCGCGGGCGCGGATGTCGGCCAGTTTCTCGGCCACGGCCGCCGGCGGCTCGCCCCAGGTGAGGTACACGTCCATCTGCTCGGCCGCCAGTGCGTGCGCGGCGTCCGACGACCCGCCGAAGTACAGCGGCGGATACGGCTTCTGCACGGCCGGGTACAGCGTGCGCGCGCCCTTCACGGTGAGGTGCTTGCCCTCGAAATCGAAGCCGCTTCCATCCTCGCCGCCCTCCCCGGCCATCACGGCGCGCCAGATGCGGAAGAACTCGTCGGAGATCTCGTAGCGCTGGGCGTGGTCGGCAAACAGGCCGTCGGCTTCCAGCTCGCCCTGGTCGCCGCCGGTGACGACGTTGATCAGCAAACGCCCGCCGGACAGGCGGTCGAAGGTCGAGGCCATGCGCACCGAGAGGCCGGGCGTGGACAGGCCGGGCCGGATCGCCACCAGGAACTTGAGCTTGCGGGTTGCGTGGATCAGCGACGCGGCCACGATCCAGGCGTCCTCGCACGAGCGCCCGGTGGGCAGCAGCACGCCTTCGTAGCCGAGCGTGTCGGCGGCCACCGCGACCTGGCGCAGGTAGTCGCCGTCGACCGTGCGTGCGCCGCGGCTGGTGCCGAGGTAGCGGCTGTCGCCGTGGGTGGGCAGGAACCAGAATACCTTGGGTGCGCTCATCGTGCTTGCTCCTTTGCCAGCAAACGTGCCAGCAATTCAGTGGGCGGCGCGGCGTCGCGCACCGCGATCGGTTTCGGTATCAATTTGAGGGTGTAAAAGGCGTCGGCGATCTGCTGCTGCGCGCGCAGCACCTCCGGCGTGACGGCTTTCACCCCGTACGCATAGCGGCTCGCGGCCAGCGCCACCACGTCGAGCGGCAGGCCGGTCTGCGCCGCCAGGAGCGCGCTCACCTCCTGCGGGTGATCCTTGCCCCAGGCGTCGACCTTGGCCAGTTCGTCGAGCACGATGCGCACGACGTCCGGATGCCGGCGCGCGAAATCGCGCGACGACAGGTAAAACTGGTGATTCGCGGCCAGGCCCTGGCCGTTCGCCAGCACGCGCGCGCCCAGCTGCTTCTCGGCCGCCGCCAGGAACGGGTCCCAGATCGCCCAGGCATCGACGGCGCCGCGCTCGAAGGCGGCGCGGGCGTCGCTGGGGGGCAGGTAGACCGGCTGGATGTCGCGCCACGCGACGTTCGCCTTTTCCAGCGCCTTCACCAGCAGGTAGTGGACGTTGGAGCCCTTGTTCAGGGCGATCTTCCTGCCCTTCAGGTCGGCCAGCGTGCGCAACGCCGAGGTCCCGGGCACCACGATCGCTTCCGAGCCCGGGGAAGGCGGTTCGTTGCCGACATAGGCCAGGGCGGCGCCGGCCGCCTGGGCGAAGATCGGCGGGGCTTCGCCGACGGTGCCGAAATCGATGCTGCCCACGTTCAGGCCTTCGAGCAGCTGGGGGCCGGCCGGGAACTCGCTCCATTTGATGCGGATGTTGCGGGCGGCCAGGCGCGGCTCGAGCGTGGCGCGGCCCTTGAGCAGGGTCAGCGTGCCGTATTTCTGGTAGCCGATGCGGATTTCCTGCAGCGGCGCGGCTGCGTCGGCGCCGGTGCCGGACAACACGGCGCCGGAGGCGGCGGCGAACAGCAGGCCGAGCGTGCGCCGGCGCTGGCCCGCATGGTCGAGACGAGCGATAGGGTCGGTCATGATGCGCCTGTCAGGCGGAAATGGTTGCGGACGCGGGCGCCAGCGCTGACAGCGAGCCGGCCGCCTTGCGCAGCAGCGCGCCTTCCAGCTCGTGCGCCAGCTGTTCGACGCCGGCGTCGATGCGCGCGGCGATCGCCGCCACCGGCAGTACGCCCCTGTCGGCATCCCAGGGCAGTTGCGCCGCGGTGGCGTAGATGCTGGGGAGAATGTGGCGCGGCGCCAGCGAGGCCAGCACCGGGCGCAACGCGTAGTCGAGCGCCAGCATGTGCGACTGGCTGCCGCCGGTGGCGAGCGGCAGCACCAGCTTGCCCGCCAGGCCGTCCTGCGGCAACAGGTCGAGGAAGACCTTGAATACGCCGCTGAACGAGGCTTTGTAGACCGGCGTGCCGACGACGATGGCGTCGGCCTCGCGGACCCGCGCCACGGCATCGAGGATCGCGGGATCGCTCGTATCGGCGCGCAGCAGCGCCTGCGCCGGCAAATCGCGCACCTGCAGCGCTCTGGTGCGGTGGCCGAGCGCGGCCAGACGCGCGCCGACCAGTTGCTGCAGGCGCCAGCTCGACGAAGGCGCGGATGGGCTTCCGCCCAGTAGAAGAACATTCATGATCGCTTCAAGTCATGGAAACGATCACAGGCTACCGGCTGCCCCGTCCAACCGGAACGAATGCTTTCGCACTTCGATATGGATTTTTTGTTAAAAGATTTCGCGCATATCGATGCGCGCCGGGTGCTCACGCAGCCGGGAAATGGCGCGGCAAGTGCAGGATGGCTTCCGCATTCGAGCTGGAAAAGCAGCGGTCGGCGGCTTCCAGCAGCGGCAGCCAGGCGTGGCGGAGGTGCTCGCGCGGGGACAGGACGATCGGGATATCGCGCGGCACGCGGACGGAAAAGACGTGCTCGGTATTGTGCGTGACCCCGGGCGCATAGCGGTGGCGCCAGGTCGGGTAGATTTCGTAGACGTTGGACAGCTGCCAGTCGTGCAACCGGATCCGCTCGCCATCGGCGGCGATGCCGGTTTCCTCGAACAGCTCGCGCCGCGCGGTCTCGAGCAGGGGCTCGTCGACGGCATCGAGCGACCCGGTGACCGATTGCCAGAAGCCGGGACGGTCGGCGCGTTCGATCAGCAGGACTTCCAGGTCGGCGGTGTGGATGACGACGAGGACGGATTCGGGGATTTTATGAGGCATGGCGCTATTGTAGCGCTGAAAAGCGTCGTCCCCGCGCAAGCGGGGACCCATGCCGAGCGAAACGAAACCGTCAACGCCGGCAAGTTCGGAAGCTCTGTATGGGTCCCCGCTTTCGCGGGGACGACGGTAGGTTGCAGCGGCGGTCTCGCTTAAGCGACCTTCGGCTGCTCCGCACGCAGGCGGATATGCAGTTCCTTCAGTTGCTTCTCGTCCACTTCCGACGGCGCATTGGTCAGCAGATCCTGTGCGCGCTGGGTTTTCGGGAAGGCGATCACGTCGCGGATCGAGGTCGAGCCGGTCATCAGGGTGATCAGGCGGTCCAGGCCGAAGGCCAGGCCACCGTGCGGCGGCGCGCCGTATTGCAGGGCGTCGAGCAGGAAGCCGAATTTCAGTTGCGCTTCCTCGGCATCGATCTTCAGGGCGCGGAACACCTTGCTCTGCACTTCTTCGCGGTGGATACGGATCGAGCCGCCGCCCAGTTCCCAGCCGTTCAGGACCATGTCGTAGGCCTTGGCGATGCAGGCGCCCGGGTTGGTCTCGAGCATGTCTTCGTGGCCGTCCTTCGGTGCGGTGAACGGGTGGTGGGTCGCGGTCCAGCGATTGTCTTCCTCGTCGTATTCGAACATCGGGAAGTCGATCACCCACAGCGGCGACCAGACCTCGTCGAACAGGCCGGCCTTCTTGCCGAATTCCGAGTGGCCGATCTTCACGCGCAGCGCGCCGATGGCGTCGTTGACGACCTTGGCCTTGTCCGCACCGAAGAAGATCAGGTCGCCGTCTTCGGCGCCGGTCAGCGCCAGGATCTGGGCCAGGACGTCGTCCGACAGGTTCTTGACGATCGGCGACTGCAGGCCGTCACGGCCCTTCGCCTTTTCGTTGACCTTGATGTAGGCCAGGCCCTTGGCGCCGTAGATGGCGACGAACTGGGTGTACGCATCGATTTCCGAACGCGGCATCGAACCGCCCTGCGGCACGCGCAGGCCGACCACGCGGCCGTTCGGCATGTTGGCGGCGCTGTTGAAGACCTTGAATTCGACGGTCTTCATCAGTTCGGTGAGTTCGGTGAACTGCAGCTTGACGCGCATGTCCGGCTTGTCCGAACCGTAGGAGCCCATGGCGGTGGCGAAGTCCATCACCGGGAACGGGTTCGGCAGGTCGATGCCGGCGGCGTTCTTGAAGACGGTGCGCATCATGTCTTCGAACAGGTCACGGATTTCCTGCTCGGTCAGGAACGAGGTTTCGCAGTCGATCTGGGTGAATTCCGGCTGGCGGTCGGCGCGCAGGTCTTCGTCGCGGAAGCACTTGGTGATCTGGTAGTAGCGGTCGAAGTTGGCGACCATCAGCAGCTGCTTGAACAGCTGCGGCGACTGCGGCAGGGCGAAGAAGGTGCCCGGGTTGACGCGCGAGGGCACCAGGTAGTCGCGCGCGCCTTCCGGCGTCGACTTGCCCAGCATCGGGGTTTCGATGTCGATGAAGCCCAGGTTGTCGAGGTACTTGCGCACTTCCATCGACACCTTGTAGCGCAGGCGCAGGTTATGCTGCATCTGGTCGCGGCGCAGGTCGAGCACGCGGTGCGTCAGGCGGGTGGTTTCCGACAGGTTGTCGTCGTCCAGCTGGAACGGTACCGGGACCGAGGCGTTCAGCACTTCGACCTGCGAGGCGTTGATCTCGATCTTGCCCGACTTCAGGTTGGCGTTGGCGGTGCCCTCCAGGCGGTTGACGACAGTGCCGACGATGCGCAGGCAGTACTCGTTGCGCACGTGCTCGGCGGCCTTGAAGACGTCGGCGTTGTCGGGGTGGCAGACGACCTGCACCAGGCCTTCACGGTCGCGCAGGTCGATGAAGATCACACCGCCGTGGTCGCGGCGGCGGTGCACCCAGCCGCACAGGCTGACGGTTTGGCCCAGCAGTTCCTCGGTGACGAGGCCGCAGTAGTGAGTACGCATGGAGGACATAGTTTTTCGATCCAGGTTGGTTATTCGGGCGCTTGCGCAATCGCAGGCGTTTGATTCGGTTTGGTTCTTCTAGTTTTTTATTTCCAGGGCCGGCACGGCAGCGCCTGCCACGGCAGTGGCCGCCACGGCATTGGCCGCCACGTCCGGCGGCGCCACGACGCCCATCGACACGATGTACTTCAGCGCCGCATCGACGCTCATGTCCAGTTCGACGACCTTGCTTCGTTCCAGCATCAGGAAGAAGCCGGACGTCGGGTTCGGGGTGGTCGGCACGTACACGCTCACGTAGTCGCCCACCAGGTGGTTCTTGACGTCGCCGCCGGGCACGCCGGTGAGGAAGCCGATCGTCCACGCATTCTCGTGCGGGTACGGGATCAGCACGGCCTTGCGGAAAGCATTGCCCGAGGACGAGAACAGCGTGTCCGACACCTGCTTGACGCTGCCGTAGATCGAGTTCACCACCGGGATGCGGTGCAGCAGGCGTTCCCACAGGCGCACCACGTAGTTGCCGACCAGGTTGTTCGTCAGCAGGCCGGTCAGGAACACGATCGCCAGCGTGATGATCGCGCCCAGGCCCGGCACGTGAGTGCGCGGCTGCCACCCCTGCGGCACCAGCAGCAGCGACTGGTCGAGCGTGCCGATCACCAGGTTCAGGACCCAGGCGGTGATCGCCAGCGGCACCAGCACCAGCAGGCCGGTGATGAAATATTTACGCATCGCGGTATCCGGTGGCGCGCGGCATCAGGTGCCGCTGCCGTCTTTCGACGGCGCCGCCGGTGCGGCCGCGGGTGCCGGCGCGGCTTCCTTGGCCGGCGCCGCGGCGGCGCTACCGCCGTTCCCACCATTCTCGGTCGACGGCGCGGTGCCGGTCGCCGGTGCGCTGCCACCGCGGAAGTCGGTCACGTACCAGCCGGTGCCCTTGAGTTGGAAACCGGCGGCGGTGACCTGCTTCTTGAACGATGACTTGCCGCACGATGGGCAGACGGTCAGAACCGGATCGGCAATCTTTTGCAGTACATCCTTGGCAAAACCGCATTCATCGCAGCGGTAGGCGTAAATCGGCATCTGAATACTCCGCAAAAATCATCAAAACCCTGAATTATAAAGCTTTTGCGGACGGCGTTGCCGTTTGGAGCAGCGTGGGCGAAATCGATGCGCTTTGGATAAGTACTGCATTCAAGCAACAGTGTTGTTTTTCGTCACAGCCAAGTACGGTTGCGTTTGCCGATCATCAACTTACCTGTTTAAATAGCATCCCTCAGCTGACTCAGTTGAACCAAGAAACAGAAGTTTGCGCAGCCGGCCTGCCGGCGCGCCGCAAAGCCATAAAAGAACGACTTCACATCAGGGCCCGCCATGCGGGCCTTTCTTTTTTTCTAGCGCAGGCCCGGCCACCCGGCGGCAATGTGCAGCACCGCCGCATACAGCGCCGCCGCACCTGCGATGCAGGCCACGACCGCCATCAGGCGATTCATGCGGCGCTGCGCCTTCAGCACCTCGGCCAGCAACTCGCTGATGTCGGCCACCGGATGGGCCTTGCGGTCCAGCACCTGATGCGCCAGGCGCGGCAGTTGCGGGAAGATCTGGGCAAAGCGCGGCGCCTCCGCCTTCAGGCGCTCGACCATGCCGCGCCAGCCGACCTGCTCGGCCATCCAGCGCTCGAGATACGGCTTGGCGGTCTTCCACAGGTCCAGTTCCGGATCCAGCTGGCGTCCCAGGCCCTCGATGTTGAGCATGGTCTTCTGCAGCAGCACCAGCTGCGGCTGCACCTCGACGTTGAAGCGGCGCGAGGTCTGGAACAGGCGCAGCAGCACCTGGCCGAACGAGATGTCCTTCAGCGGCCGGTCGAAGATCGGCTCGCAGGTCGCGCGTACCGCCGCTTCCAGTTCGTCGACGCGGGTGTCGCGCGGCGCCCAGCCGGATTCGATGTGGGCCTCGGCCACGCGCTTGTAGTCGCGCCGGAAGAAGGCCAGGAAATTTTGCGACAGGTAATCCTTGTCGAAATCGTTCAGGGTGCCGACGATGCCGAAATCCAGCGCGATGTAGCGGCCGAAGGTGGCCTCGTCGACCGAGACCAGGATGTTCCCTGGATGCATGTCCGCGTGGAAGAAGCCATCGCGGAAGACCTGGGTAAAGAAAATTTCCACGCCGTCGCTCGACAGCTTTTTCAGGTCGACCCCGGCCGCGGACAGGCGGTCGATCTGCGAGATCGGGATGCCGTTCATGCGTTCCATCACGATCACGTTGCTGGTGCAGTAATCCCAGTGCATTTCCGGGACCATCAGCAAGGTCGAATTGGCGAAGTTGCGGCGCAGCTGGCTGGCGTTGGCCGCCTCGCGCATCAGGTCGAGCTCGTCATGCAGGTATTTGTCGAACTCGGCCACCACTTCGCGCGGCTTCAGGCGGCGGCTGTCCGGCCATACTTTTTCGATCAGGCCGGCGGCCATCTGCATCAACGCCAGGTCTTCGTCGATGGTGGTCTTCATGCCCGGCCGCAATACCTTTACCGCCACCTGCTTGCCGTTCTTCAGCGTGGCGAAGTGGACTTGCGCGATCGAGGCCGAGGCCACCGGGGTATGCTCGAAGGTGGCGAACAGTTCGTCCGGATGGGTGCCCAGCGAGCGCGTGATCTGGGCGATGGCCTGCTCGGACGGGAACGGCTGCACGCGGTCCTGCAGCAGCGACAGCTCGGCCACGATATCCGGCGGCATCAGGTCGGGACGGGTCGACAGCACCTGGCCGAACTTCACGAAGATCGGCCCCAGTTCTTCCAGCGCCAGGCGCAGCCGGATCGCGCGCGGCGACGTGATCCGGCGCCAGAAGAATACCGCGTTGAGCAGGCGTGTGGTGCGCGGTACGCGCAACCCGGACATGGCGATCTCGTCCAGGCCGTAGCGGGTGGACACGGCCAGGATTTTCAGCAGGCGCAGGAATTTCAGGATCATCAGGGATTCGAAGTCGTATCGGGGGAAGGAGGAGGCAGGGCGGGCAGCGCGGCGGCATTGCGCGGTGCCGCCTGCGGGTCCGGGTTTGGTTCCAGTTGCTGCGCCGGCTGCTGTGCCAGTTTCTGCTCGAGCCTGGCGATGCGCTTGGCGCTGCGCTCGACGTCGTCGCGCAGGCGGCTGACGTCGTCGGCAAAGGCGTCCACGCGGCTCGGCCGCACCAGCACGCGCCGTTCTTCCAGCAGGAATTCGGCGACATTCTCGGCCAGCCGGCGTCCGGCCGCCGTGGCGGCGCCGGCCGCGCCGCGCGCGCCGCCGACCAGGCGCGCCGCGCCGATCGGCCCGATCACGCGCTCGAGGTCGTGCTCGGCATCCCAGCGCAAGCCCTTCGACAATTGCGAGATCGTGTTGGCGAACTCGGCATCGCCATCGATGCGCACATAGGAAAACGCACGCTCGCTGTTCTGCAGGATCAGCGGCAGGTCGCTCAGCTTGACGTGGATGGTGACGCTCGGCACGTCGTCGCCGCCGGCCGTCTCCAGCATGCCGTCGCGCGCCACGCGCATGCACAGGCGCAAGTGTCCCGTATCGATGCAGGCAGTCTTGCCGGCATGGCGCATCAGCGTATCGCGTGCCCAGGCTTCCTGGGCCAGCAGGTGGTTGATCGTCGCGACGCCGGAGGCGCTGAGCCCGCGCTGCGGTGACAGAAAAGTGGAAGTCAATGACATGGATTCATATCTACAAAAGAAAACCGCCCGGAATGCGGGCGGTTTCGATCTTACCAGTTCACCGGAGCACAAACCCGGCAGCACGAGTGCTGCGACCGCGATTGTGCAAAAATAAGTGCCAAATAAATATCAGGTAATTTGCTGGATACCCGCCAGCACCCAGCCGCCGTTGCCGTTCAGGGGCTTGGACAGGTTCCACACCTCGACGAAAGGTTCGGCCTGGGCGCTCGGCGCGTTCCGGATCATGCCGTTGAACTGCACGCTCGCGAGGTAGTCGCGCTCGGTGGTTTCGATGCCGAGCAGCTGGGCGTCGATCGAGACCACGTCGGTGAAGTCGGCGTTGCCGCCGCGCTCCTGGATCTGCATCGACAGCTCGGCGTAGACTTCGGGCGAGGTGAACTCGCGCAGGTCGGCGACGTCGCTGCGGTCCCAGGCCGCCTGCATGCGGATGAACGAGGACTTGGCATGGCGCAGGAAGGCATCGGCGTCGAAGCCGGGCGGCACGCCCCATTGCTGGTGCGCGCTGGCGCCCTTGTCGAGCATGCTGCCGCCGGTGGCGCCGCCGAGCGGGTAACCCGGCTGACTATCGTTCTTGTAGCCGTCCTGGTAGGCGTCGCGCTGGAAACCGCCGTTCAGGCCGGAACCGATTTCCGGGGTGGCACCGGCCGGCACCGGGCTCTGGTTATAGCCCGAGAATGCCGGCGCGCTCGGCGCGGCCTTGCGGCGGAACAGGCGCACGATGAACATCACGACCACGGCCAGCAGCACGAAGGTCAGGATGGTCGACAGCACGCCCGCCATGGCGCCGCCGATACCGAGGTGCGAGAACAGCGCGCCCAGGCCGAGGCCGAGCAAGGCGCCGCCCAGGATGCCCTTCCACATGCTCGGGCGCTGCTGCGGCAGCTGCGGGCGCGGCGCGGCCGCTGCCGGCGGCACCGCCTGGCGCTGCGGCTGCTGGTAGGACGGTGCGGGCGCCGGCGCCGGGGCGCGCATCTGGCGCACCGCCTGCGACTGGCGGCCGATGGAACGTCCGCCGCCGACCGGACGCGCGAACGCCTCGGCCATCGAGGACAACGCGGTCACAGCGATTAACATGCTGGCCAGGAATTTTTTCATGGTCATCACCTTTAAAGTTTGATACCAGTGTGCAATGCGGCCACACCGGCCGTCAGGTTGTAGTACTGGACGCGATCCAATCCCGCCGTTTCCATCATCGATTTCAGCGTGTCCTGGTCGGGATGCATGCGGATCGATTCCGCCAGGTAACGGTAGCTCTCGGCATCGCCCGCGATGCGCTGGCCCAGCCACGGCAGCACCGAGAACGAATACACGTCGTACGGCTTCTGCAACGGCGCGGCCACCTTTGAGAACTCCAGCACCAGCAACTTGCCGCCCGGCTTGAGCACGCGCCGCATTTCCGCCAGTGCCTGATCCTTGTGCGTCATGTTGCGCAAACCAAAGGCCACGCTGACCCGGTCGAAGTAATTGTCCGGAAACGGCAACCTCTCCGCGTCGCACAACAAGGTGGGGGTAAGTAGACCTTTATTCAATAGGCGGTCGCGGCCGACGCGTAGCATCGATTCGTTGATGTCGGTCAGCCAGACTTCGCCGCTCGGGCCGGCCTGCTTGGCGAAGGCCTTGGACAGGTCGCCGGTGCCGCCCGCGATGTCAAGCACCTTGAAGCCCGGACGGATACCGGCCTGGGCGATGGTGAACGCCTTCCAGATCCGGTGCAGGCCGCCCGACATCAGGTCGTTCATCACGTCGTACTTCGACGCGACCGAGTGGAATACCTTGGCGACCTCGTGGACTTTTTCATCCTCGGAAACGGTCTTGTAGCCGAAATGGGTGGTGTTGGTCATAGTGCTCTGCCGGTTGATCTTGTCGCATTATACAAGCGGCATGCATGAGGCGAGCGCGCCTCCCGTGACTGCGCCTGCCGGCATGGAAAACAACGAAAACGTTTGCGCAGTGTGGCCTGTTGTTTTCTGCACGAAGTACGAAAAAAAAGGCGCACAAAACGTGCACCTTTTCTTCGAAACAGTCTTTATAATAATTTAACTCTGTGGCGCTGTACTTGCTCCGGCTTCCGGAAAGTCACGTATCAATGCAGAGTTACAACCTACTACTTGTGAGAGAAAAAATGGCGACTGGTATTGTTAAATGGTTCAATGACGCGAAAGGCTTCGGCTTCATCACCCCGGACGGCGGTGGCGAAGACCTGTTCGCGCACTTCTCGGCGATCAACGCTCAGGGCTTCAAATCGCTGCAGGAGAACCAGCGTGTTACCTTCGACGTGACCACTGGTCCGAAAGGCAAGCAGGCAGCGAACATCCAGCCGGCGTAATTCCTCCCCAAAAGGGATTATCCCTGCCGCCGGTCCATCCGACCGGCCATCGAAAGAGCGTCGGCGCATTGCGCCGGCGCTCTTTTTCATTGGCGCGGCTGTTACCGCTCAGTGGCAACCGCAGCCACCGCTGCCGCAACCGCCGCCCTTCTTGATACCCAGGTCGGGAATCGGCTCGCGGCCGCTGTCGTCCTTGAAGCCGGCGGCATGCAGGCGGCTCATGTAGTCCTTCCACAGCGCGTCCCGCTCGTTGCCGAGCTTGTACAGGTAATCCCAGGTGTAGATACCGGATTCATGGCCGTCGGTGAACAGCGGCTTGACGCCGTACTGGCCGACCGGCTCGACGCCATTGATGCCGACGTTGCGCTTGCCGAGCTGCAGCGTTTCCTGGCCGGGGCCGTGGCCCTGCACTTCGGCCGACGGCGAATAGACGCGCAGCAGCTCGAAGGGAATCGAAAAGGCGGCGCCGTCGTCGAAGGCGATTTCCAGGACTTTGGATTGTTGGCGGATGGTGAGTTCGGTTGGAATAGGCATGGTGTCGTTTGACCTGATGGCGGAAGGATTATTCCGCGAACTAAGAGTCGTCGTCCCTGCGCAGGCAGGGGCCCAAGTTCTGCATGCGCCGTCGAAACGCGCGCAACTTGGGCCCCTGCCTTCGCAGGGACGACGTGGTTTGCATGATTTTACCGGCTTGCGAACTTCCGCGTGATCGCCTCTACCAATCGCGGCAAGAGCGCCCGGCGCGCTGCCAGCACCGCGGCATCCGTCGCGCGCACCGCCTGCGCCCACACGGGCGCCGGGAAGTGCGCGTCGTCGGCGTAGCGCGGGATGACGTGCCAGTGCAGGTGCGGCACCACGTTGCCGAGGCTGGCCACGTTGACTTTCAAGGGCTGCATCACCTCGCGCACCGCCTGCTCCAGCTTCCACACGGCGTCGTTGAGCAGCAGGCGGTCTTCATCCGCCAGGTCGCTCATCTCGCGCACGTGCGCATGCCAGATCACGCGCGCAAAGCCCGGGTAGTGGGCTTCGTCGGCCAGGATCACGGCGAATTTCTCGCCGCGATGGACCAGCGATGCGCCGGCGGATGCGACCAGTTCGCACAGCTCGCAGCCGGCCACTTGCACAGCCTGCGTCATACCAGTACCCGCTCGATGCCGCCGTTGTTGGCCTTGGCCACGTAATCCGGCATCCAGTTCTCGCCCAGCAGGTGCTTGGCGATCTCGACCACGATGTAGTCGGCGGTGGTGCCCGAGTCCTCGTTGTAGCGCGACAGGCCCTGCAGGCAGGACGGGCAGCTGGTCAGGATCTTGACCTCGCCGTCGAAGCCGTCGGCACGCAGTTTATCGGCGCCCTTCTCCATTTCCTGCTCCTTGCGGAAGCGAACCTGGGTCGAGATGTCCGGACGCGAGACGGCGAAGGTGCCCGACTCGCCGCAGCAGCGGTCGTTCTTTTCGATCTTGACGTTGTCGACCGTCTGCACCAGCGCGTTCACCGTCTTCATCGAATCCTGCATCTTCATCGGCGTGTGGCAGGGGTCGTGGTACATGTAGCGGGTGCCGCTCACGCCTTCCAGCTTGACGCCCTTCTCCAGCAGGTATTCGTGGATATCCATGATGCGACAGCCGGGGAAGATCTTCTCGAACTCGTAGGTCGACAATTGGTCGTAGCAGGTGCCGCAGGAGACCAGGACCGTCTTAATGTCGAGGTAGTTCAGCGTGTTGGCCATGCGGTGGAACAGCACGCGGTTATCCGTCATCATCTTGTCGGCCTTGTCGAACTGGCCGGCGCCGCGCTGGGGGTAACCGCAGCACAGGTAGCCCGGCGGCAGCACGGTCTGCACGCCGACCTCCCACAGCATCGCCTGGGTGGCCAGGCCGACCTGCGAGAACAGGCGCTCGGAGCCGCAGCCCGGGAAGTAGAACACGGCTTCGGTGTCGGCCGTGGTCACCTTCGGGTTGCGGATGATCGGGATCACCTTGTCGTCCTCGATGTCGAGCAGCGCACGCGCCGTCTTCTTCGGCAAATTGCCCGGCATTTTCTTGTTGACGAAGTGGATCACCTGCTCGCGCACCGGCAGCTTGCCGGTGGTGGGCGGCGGCGCCTTGGTGGTCTCTTTCGCCAGGCCTTTCAGCAGCGTGTTGCCGAGGCGCTGGGCCTTGAAGCCGAAACCGACCATCGCCTTGCGGGTGGCGTTGATGGTGGTGGGGTCGGTCGCGTTCAGGAAGAACATGGCCGCGCGGTTGGCCGGCTTGAAGCTGCGCTTGTCCATCTTGCGCAGCAGGTTGCGCATGTTCATCGAGACGTCGCCGAAATCGATGTTGACCGGGCACGGCGTCACGCACTTGTGGCACACGGTGCAGTGGTCGGACACGTCCTCGAATTCTTCCCAGTGCCGGATCGACACGCCGCGGCGGGTCTGCTCTTCGTACAGGAAGGCTTCGATCAGCGCCGACGTCGCCAGGATCTTGTCGCGCGGCGAGTACAGCAAATTCGATTGCGGCACGTGGGTAGTGCACACCGGCTTGCATTTGCCGCAGCGCAGGCAATCCTTGATGCTGTTTGCAATTTCGCCGATGTCGCTCTGCTGCATGATCAGCGATTCGTGCCCCATCAGGCCGAACGAGGGCGTGTAGGCGTTGCGCAGGTCGGCCGCCACGGCGGTCGTGTTCAGCAGCTTGCCCTTGTTGAAGCGCCCTTCCGGATCGACGCGCAGCTTGTATTCGCGGAATTCGCGGATCTCCTCGTCGGTGAGGAATTCGAGCTTGGTGATGCCGATGCCGTGCTCGCCCGAAATCACGCCGTCCAGCGAACGGGCCAGCTTCATGATGCGCTCGACCGCCTTGTGGGCGTCCTGCAGCATCGCGTAATCGTCGGAATTCACCGGCAGGTTGGTGTGCACGTTGCCGTCGCCGGCGTGCATGTGCAGCGCCACGAACACGCGCGAACGCAGCACGCGCCCGTGGATCGCGGTGGCCTCGTCCAGGATCGGTTTATAGGCCGCGCCGTTGAAGATCTGGCGCAGCGGCGCGCGGATCTCGTGCTTCCACGAAACGCGTACCGTGTGGTCCTGTACCACGTCGAACAGGGTCGCCTGCGGCTGTTTCGAAAGGCGCTGCTCGAAGGCCGCGTACAGCGTATCGAGGCCGAAGTCGGCCAGCCTGGGGAGCGCGTCGCGGAGCGGCTGGTCGAGGTTGGCCAGCAGCCAGCCCCAGCGCGCCGCCGTCTTCGCCAGCAGCTCGTCGGCCTGCTGCGGACGGTCGCCCAGGAGCTCTTCCTTCGACACGCCTTCGCCGGTGGCGTCGTCGGCCTTGGTCACTTCCAGCTGGCCGGACGTGAAGTAGGCGTGCAGTTGCTCGACCAGCTGCAGCTTGTTCTTGATGGAGAGCTCGATGTTGATGCGCTCGATGCCGTCGGTGTACTCGCCCATCCGGTTCAGCGGGATGACCACGTCCTCGTTGATCTTGAAGGCGTTGGTGTGGCGCGCGATCGCCGCGGTGCGCGAGCGGTCGAGCCAGAATTTCTTGCGGGCTTCCGGGCTGACGGCGATGAAACCTTCGCCGACGCGGGTGTTCGCCAGGCGCACCACTTCCGATGCCGCCAGCGCCACGGCATTCTCGTCGTCGCCGACGATGTCACCGAACAGCGCCATCTTGGGCAGCGTGCCGCGCTTGGACTTCGTCGCGTAGCCGACCGCGCGCAGGTAGCGCTCGTCGAGGTGCTCGAGGCCCGCCAGGCGCAGGGTCGCGAATTCCGGCTTGCCGCTCTTCGGCAGGCCGTCCAGGTAATTCTTGATCTCGACGATCGAAGGGATCGCATCGCGCGCCTGGCCGAAGAACTCCAGCGCCACGGTGCGCGTAAACTTCGGCATCTTGTGCAGGATCCAGCGGCCCGAGGTGATCAGGCCGTCGGTGCCCTCCTTCTGGACGCCCGGCAGGCCGGCCAGGAACTTGTCGGTGACGTCCTTGCCCAGGCCTTCCTTGCGGAAGCGGCGCCCTTCGATGCTGAGCGTCTCGGTGCGGAACGGCGCGCCCTTGGGCGCGCCCTTTTCCGACGGATGCGTCCACGCCAGCTTGAAGGTCGCGACCGGGGTATCGTGGATCTTGCCCAGGTTGTGATCGACGCGGGTGACCTCGAGCCAGTCGCCGTTCGGGTCGACCATGCGCCACGACGCGAGGTTGTCGAGCGCGGTCCCCCACAGCACGGCCTTCTTGCCGCCCGCGTTCATCGCGATGTTGCCGCCGATGCAGGAGGCGTGCGCCGAGGTCGGGTCGACCGCGAACACGAAGCCGGCCTTCTCGGCCGCCTGCGACACGCGCTGGGTGACCACGCCGGCGCCAGTGTAAATGGTCGCGTAGTCGTGCTCGACGCCAGGCAGGCGGGTCAGCTCGACCTCGCTCATCTGGATCAGTTTTTCGGTGTTGATCACGGCCGACATCGGCGACAGCGGAATCGCCCCGCCGGTATAGCCGGTGCCGCCGCCGCGCGGGATGATGGTCAGCCCGAGCTCGATGCAGCCCTTCACCAGGCCGGCCATCTCCTCCTCGCTGTCCGGCAGCACCACCAGGAACGGATACTCGACGCGCCAGTCGGTGGCGTCGGTCACGTGCGAGGTGCGGTGCATGCCGTCGAAGCGGATGTTGCGCTTGTCCGTATAGCGGCCCAGGACCGCCTTGGCGCGCTTGCGCAGGTCGTACATGTCGGAAAATTCGCGTCCGAAATCATCGACCGCCTTGCGCGCGGCGGCCAGCAGCTGCTCCACCGCAGCGCTGCGCGCCGCGGAAGCGGCAACGTCGGCATCGCCGCGGTTGCCGCTGCCCCCCTCTTCCATGCTCAGGCGGCGCTTGTCGACTTCCGCCAGGCGGTGGTGCAAGGCTTCGATCAGCTTGGCGCGCCGCTTGGGGTTGTCCAGCATGTCGTCCTGGAGATAAGGGTTGCGGCGCACCACCCAGATATCGCCCAGCACTTCGTACAGCATGCGTGCCGAGCGCCCGGTCTGGCGCGCCCCGCGCAACTGATCGAGCAATTCCCAGGCGGAGGCGCCCAGCAGCCGGATCACGATCTCGCGATCGGAAAACGAGGTGTAGTTGTAGGGGATTTCACGCAGGCGGACCGGCGCGTTCTCTTCGAGCAGGGCGTGGATATTGGCAGGTGCGTTCATGGCAAGTCGACTGGCGTACTGACGCGTAAGACGTTCATTCTAGCTTAATGCAGTGCACAACGCTGGGCCAGGGTGGATTTAACAACGGCGCAAGCAGCAGAAACGTTTGCAAACGCCCCTTGCTTGCAAATTTATTTTGGGGAAAAGCATCTTTTTATAGCAAAAACTCAGCCCTCATCACAATGCAGCGTTTTATCCACGTATGCCTCGGGCATGCGAAGTGCGCTTGCGGCATGTGACCGGCCTCGACACCGACGCCAAATAAATTCAAAAAATACATTACTAAATGTCATTACACCGGTAAGATGACCCGACTTTTACTTAGAACCTATCCCGGTAGGGAGAGGAAAGTTGATGGCGATGCATGGCAAGTGGGGGCAAGGACGAGCAACGCAGCACCCGCTTGCCAGGCGCGTCAGCAACGACCGGTTCCCTACCGGGATAGGCTCTTACGCATCCTGGCCCTGGAGATCAAGCATGGCGGCTGTCGGTTCCCCCTACCAGCGGCCCATCGGCCTGTTTGCGCTGGCCCTGGTGCTGCTGTTCCTGAAAAGTCCCGATGCGCTGTTGGCGCCGCAATTCTGGGCCGAGGACGGGCCGGTATTCTTTGCCGCGCAATTCGGGCACGACTGGCCCCGCCTGTCGACGCCGTATGCCGGTTACCTGCATACCGTGACCAGGCTGGTGGCATGGATCGCCGCCTGGTTCGATCTGTCGCATGCGCCGCTGATCTACAACGCGCTCGCCCTCCTGATCGATGCCGCCTGCATTGCCTATGTAGCGCTGCGCCTGGCCGCCTGGTTTCCGCAGTGGGCGGTGTTCCTGTCCTTTTTCATCGTGCCCAGTTCCGGCGATATCTTCGGGACCGCGACCAACGTGCAATGGTTCATGCAATTCGCACTGGCGGCCGCCTGCCTCGCGCAAGGGTCCGGGACGCATACGGCACCGCGCGCGCTGCGTATCGCCGGCCACGTCGCGCTGGCGCTGGCCGCGCTGTCCGGTCCGTTTTCGGTGCTGGTGGCGGGCCTGGCGGCCGGCACCCTGCTGATGTGCCGGCTGGAAGCGGCGCCGGGCGGCCGGCGCCGCGCTGTCGGTCTGTCGAACTTCCTGCGCGCGCTCGGTGCCGTCGGCAGCCAGCTGCCGAAAACGAATCTGTTGATCGTGTTTGCGTGCGCCTGCATCCAGGTGGCGGTGTTGATGACGAACGAAGTGCACACGCCCGCCAACGACTTCATGATGAACGCCGCACTGCAGGCCAGCTTCGGCGTGGCGAAGCTCGGTTCCTTCTACCTCTGGACGGTCACGCATTCCTTCCTGCCGCCGCAACTCGGCTTCATGGCCGCCATGATCGCCATCACGACGGCAGGCCTGGTGCATGCGCTGCTGCGGCCCGCACCCTGGAACGGCATGGCCTGCCTTTTCCTGGCACTGGGCGCCGTGCAACCCCTGCTCGCGTACATGAAAGAGCGCAACGTCTTCACGCTGACAGCCACGTCCCATTATTTCTACCTGCTGAGCGTGGTCTGCTGCTGGATCGCATGGAACCTGCTGAGCACGCATCTTCCGACACGGCGCAAGCCGGCGTTCGCGCTCATCGCCGCGCTGGTGGTCTTCAGCATGGCCACGCGCCCGGAATACTTCCAGAGGGAGCCGCTGCACGACATGCAGTGGGCCAGGCACGTCGACCGCATCCGCAGCGGCGGCACGCCGGCCATCATGGTGCCGATCAATCCGGCGCCCTGGTATTTCAGGGTGGGCGGGCAATGAGCTTTAAAGCGCCTGAAAAAACCTTCAGGGCAAGGGATGCGGCCCGCCGACGTATCGCCGAAGACAGTACGCGAGTGCGGCGCGGCGATGCAACGCAGCCATGGAGGTTTTGCCAGGCGCTCTTTAGCCGAACACCCGGCTGCTCATGTCTCCTACCCACTTCCACCACCCGTCCGGCACGTACAGCAGGGTCGCGGTCATGAACACATAGCGCCCGAACTTGCCGATCGCCATGTACAGCACGCTCGGCCAGAACGGCAGGTGCAGCCAGCCGGCCAGCGTGCACAGCGGGTCGCCGATGCCCGGCACCCAGGACAGCAGCATGGTCTTGGCGCCGTATCTGGCCAGCCAGTGGAACCAGCGCGACTTGCGCTCCTTGGCAAAGGCGACCTTGGCGCGGTAGCCGATCCAGTAATCGACGATGCCGCCCAGCGTGTTGCCGAGCGTGGCGACGAGGATGGCCGGCCAGAACAGTGCCGGATTGGCTTTCACCACCGCGAACACCGCCGGCTCCGAACCGAGCGGCAGCAGGGTTGCCGACACGAAGCTGATCAGGAATACGGACGTGAGGCCGACGCTCGGAGCGGCAAGGATTTTCAGCAGCCAGAGGACGGCGGATTCGATCATCGATAGTCGTAAGTGAGTGGAAATGGGTTGGGGCCGGACGCGTCCATTATAATGAGACGCACCTTATCGTAACGACACGGTTGGCCACGCCCTACCCCTGCGCCGCCCGCCGTACTGCACACGCCTCGGTTACCCGCCAAGCAGGACAGTCCCGTCGGAACCTCGCAAGACCGCCGCGCGTTGCATGTTGGCCTGCGCTGCCCGTTTTTCGAGGTCCCGGCAAGTCGCCCGGAATCCAGAACATTTGTATCCGACCATGACCACCGACTATCTCAAGAAAATCCTGACCGCGCGCGTCTACGACGTGGCCCAAGAAACCCCGCTCGAACTGGCGCCGACCCTGTCGCAGCGCATGGGCAACCGCATCTATTTCAAGCGCGAGGACATGCAGAGCGTGTTTTCGTTCAAGCTGCGCGGCGCCTACAACAAGATGGCGCACCTGTCGCCCGAGCAACTGATGCGCGGCGTCATCTGCGCTTCGGCCGGCAACCACGCCCAGGGCGTCGCGCTGTCGGCTTGCCGGCTCGGCTGCCGCGCCCTGATCGTGATGCCGACCACCACGCCGCCGGTGAAGATCGATGCGGTGAAGGCGCGCGGCGGCGCCAACGTCGAGATCGTGCTGCACGGCGACTCCTACACCGACGCCTACAACCACGCGTTGAGCCTGGAGCGCGAGCAGAAGCTGACCTTCGTGCATCCGTTCGACGACCCCGACGTGATCGCCGGCCAGGGCACGATCGGCATGGAAATCCTGCGCCAGCACGCCGGGCCGATCCATGCGATCTTTGTCGCGATCGGCGGCGGCGGGCTGGTGTCCGGCATCGGCGCCTACGTCAAGGCGGTGCGCCCGGACATCCGCATCATCGGCGTCCAGACCATCGATTCCGATGCGATGGCCAGGAGCCTGAAGGCCGGCCAGCGCGTGACCCTGCCCGACGTCGGCCTGTTCTCCGACGGCACCGCGGTGCGCCTGGTGGGCGAGGAAACCTTCCGCATCGCGCAGGAAGTGGTCGACGAGGTGATCATCGTCGACACCGACGCCATCTGCGCCGCCATCCAGGATGTGTTCCAGGACACGCGCAGCATCCTGGAACCGGCCGGCGCACTGGCGGTGGCCGGCGCCAAGGCGTATGTGGAACGTTCGCAGATGGCGCGCCAGCCGGTGAAGAACGAGACGCTGGTGGCGGTGGCCTGCGGCGCCAACATGAATTTCGACCGCCTGCGCTTCGTTGCCGAGCGCGCCGAGGTGGGCGAGGCGCGCGAAGCCGTGTTCGCGGTGACGATTCCCGAGCAGCGCGGCAGCTTCAAGCGCTTCTGCGGCCTGGTCGGCCCGCGCAACGTGACCGAGTTCATCTACCGTATCAGCGACGCGCGCGAGGCCCATGTGTTCGTGGGTGTGCAGGTGGGGAACCGCAGCGAGTCCGGCATGGTCGGGCGCACCTTCGAGGAGCACGGTTTCCGCACCCTCGATTTGACGCACGACGAACTGGCCAAGCAGCACATCCGCCACCTGGTCGGCGGCAAGAGCGCGCTGGCGCACGACGAGCTGCTGTACCGCTTCGAATTCCCGGAGCGTCCCGGGGCCTTGATGCGCTTCCTGGACAGCCTGGCGCCGAACTGGAATATCTCGCTGTTTCACTATCGCAACCAGGGTGGCGATGTGGGGCGGATCCTGGTCGGACTGCAAGTGCCGGCGGGCGAGATGGACGAGTTCCGGCAGTTCCTCGCCACGCTCGGATACCGGCATTGGGACGAGAGCGCGAATCCGGTCTACAAGTTGTTTTTGTAAGGTCACGGATGCGCTGCGGTCCCGGCACCCACGCCGTCCCGGAAAGGTGTACGATACGCCGCTTTGCCGGGCCAGGCCGGCATCTCGAGACAGGACCATGACCAATACACCCGATCAATCGCCGCTCGGCAAGACCTCGGCCTACCAGACCCAGTACGCCCCCGAGCTGCTGTTTCCCATCGCACGCCAGCAAAAACGCGACGAGCTCGGCCTGAAGGGCACGCTGCCCTTCTTCGGCGTCGATATCTGGAATGCCTACGAACTGTCGTGGCTGAACATGCGCGGCAAGCCGCAGGTGGCGATCGCGACCATCAGCGCGCCGGCCGATTCGCCCAACATCGTCGAGTCGAAGTCGTTCAAGCTGTACCTGAATTCCTTCAACCAGACGCGCCTGGCGAACAGCGAGGCGCTGCTGGCCCTGCTGCGCGAAGACTTGTCGAATGCCTTCGGCGCGCCGGTGCACGTGGCGCTGACCCTGGCCGAGGATTTCGGCAAGCTCAAAATGGGCGAGCTGGACGGCCTGCTGCTGGACCGCCTGGACGTCGAGATCGACAACTACAGCCCGGCGCCTGAATTGCTCAAGGCCAACTTCGAAGAAGCCGCGGTCGAGGAAACGCTGGTCTCGCACCTGCTGAAATCGAATTGCCTGGTCACCGGCCAGCCCGACTGGGGCAGCGTGCAGATCCATTACACCGGTCCGCAAATCGACCAGGAAAGCCTGCTGCGCTACCTGATCGGCTTCCGCGAGCACAACGAGTTTCACGAGCAATGTGTCGAACGCATCTTCACCGACATCCTGCGCCAGTGCAAACCGATGAAGCTGTCCGTGTATGCCCGGTATACCCGTCGTGGCGGCCTCGACATTAATCCGTGGCGCGCCAATTTCAGTACCGGCAAGCCGTCGAACCTGCGCACCGCCCGCCAATAAGACATTGGCCGGCCTGTAAATGCCGGCGGACCGGCCGCATCTGGTGTGCGATTCCGGCGACAAGAGGCGGCGTTGCCCCACCGCCCCGGCACGACGGCGCATAGCTTGCATCATTGTAAAGCCCAGCTAGAAAAATCGGCGAACCCGTCCCGGCCCGCGCTTTTTGTGCGCGAAATCTTCGATTTCGTTTAGGAAATTGCGTATGGCCTTTTGTTACTACGATGTCTCTTCCAAGTTGTATACAAGAGGGGCACAATACCCGACCGACCCATTGCGAAATCGAATTACACGGCCATGAAACAGGCCTATAATTCCCGCTCGCAAGCACCCGTGGTGCTACGCAATATCGAAGCGTGTTATGACTAACTTAAGCAAAATCCTCTCGCTCGAAAACGTCCAGCTCGATCTGGAAGTGTCGAGCAAGAAGCGCGCCTTTGAACAGGCCGGCCTGATTTTCGAAAACAACTGCGGCATCGCCCGCTCGACCGTGTCGGACAACCTGTTCGCGCGCGAGCGCCTCGGCTCCACCGGCCTGGGCCATGGTGTCGCGGTACCGCACGGCCGCATCAAAGGCAGCAAGAGCCTGAAAGCCCCGCTCGCCGCCTTCGTGCGCCTGGTCGAGCCGATCCCGTTCGAATCGCCGGACGGGCAACCGGTCAAGCTGCTGTTCTTCCTCCTGATCCCCGACCACGTGACCCAGCAGCACCTGGAAATCCTGTCCGAGATCGCCGAGCTGTTCTCGGACGAGGCGATCCGCACGGCACTGGCCACCGATCCCGATCCGAGGTCGGTGCACGACCGCATCATCAACTGGCAGCCGAGCCTGCAAGCGCTGGGCTGATTCGCAAAGACGCCCATGCTGCAGACTCCGCTGACCATCCAAAGGCTGTACGACGACAACCGGGACACCCTGCAACTCGGCTGGTTTGCGGGCTTTCCCGGCGGCGAGCGCCTGATCTCGGGCGATGCGGTCTCGGCCGCCGACCAGGTCGGCCACCTGAACCTGATCCACCCGGGCCGCATCCAGGTGTTCGGTCACCAGGAACTGAATTACTACCAGCGCCTGAAATCGGGCTCGCGCAGCCATGTGATCGGCGAGCTGATCGCGGGCGGTCCGCCGGCCCTGATCATTGCCCAGGGCCTGGATACGCCGCCCGACATCCTCGCGATCTGCGACGAGCAGAACATTCCGCTGTTCTCGACGCCGCTGCCGGCGGCGCAGGTAATCGACTTCCTGCGCGTCTATCTGTCGAAAAAGCTGGCGCAGCGCGTGATCATGCACGGCGTGTTCATGGACGTGCTCGGCGTGGGCGTGCTGATCACCGGCGATTCCGGCCTCGGCAAAAGCGAGCTGGGCCTGGAATTGATTTCGCGCTCGCACGGCCTGGTGGCCGACGACGCGGTGGAATTCTCGCGCATCGCCCCGAACATGATCGAGGGCCGCTGCCCGCCCCTGCTGCAGAACCTGCTCGAAGTGCGCGGCCTTGGCTTGCTCGACATCAAGGCGATCTTCGGCGAGACCGCGGTGCGCCGCAAGATGCGGCTGAAGCTGATCGTCCACCTGGTCAAGCGCGGCGCGCTGGACGAGGAAGTCGAGCGCCTGCCTTTCCACTTCCCGACCGAGGACGTGCTGGGCTTGCCGATACGCAAGGTCGTGATCCCGGTGGCGGCCGGCCGCAACATCGCGGTGCTGCTCGAGGCCGCGGTGCGCAATACCATCCTGCAACTGCGCGGGATCGATACGCTGCAGGAATTCATGGAACGGCAGCGGCAGGCGATGTCGAGCGATTGATCCGCCACGTCGTCTCCGCAGGCGGGGCCCCATACCGCGCCACCGCAGCCAGTGCCCCTGAACAACTGCCGCAGCTTCCAGCATCCGCATGCTGTTGTCCGGCATGGGCTCCCGCCTTCGCGGGGGCGACGGTGGATGCGCCACCAGCCTCACTACGGTATCATTGACCCATGCGCATCGTCCTCCTCACCGGTATCTCGGGTTCCGGCAAATCCGTGGCCCTGAACGTCCTCGAAGACGCAGGTTACTATTGCGTCGACAATCTTCCCCCCGCCCTGCTGCCGGCGCTGGTCAAGACCATCGACGACAGCAACAACAAGTGCGTCGCCGTCGCGGTCGATGCGCGCAGTGCCGCATCGCTGGCGGAAATGCCGTCCACGGTCCAGTCGCTGCGCAACGACGGCCATGAAGTGCGCGTGATCTTCCTGACCGCCAGCACCCATTCGCTGGTGGCGCGCTTTTCCGAAACGCGGCGCAGCCATCCGCTGTCGCACGAGCTGCGCCCGGGCGAAAACCCCTCGTCGCGCCGCACCCTCATCGAATGCATTTCCGAGGAGCGCGAGCGCCTGCTGCCGATCGAAAAGCTCGGCCACGTGATCGACACGTCGGAGCTGTCGGCCAACAAGCTGCGCGCCTGGGTCAAGGAACTCACCGAAATCGAATACGCGCCGCTCACGCTGTATTTCGAATCCTTCGCCTTCAAGCACGGGGTACCGCTGGACGCCGACTTCGTGTTCGACGTGCGCGCCGTGCCGAACCCATACTATGACGTGACGCTGCGTCCGCTGAACGGCAAGGACGCGCCCGTGATCGCCTTCCTCGACGCCCAGCCGCAGGCGATCGAGCTGCTGTCCGACATCCGCGCCTTCGTCGCCAAGTGGCTGCCGTCGTTCAAGAAGGACAACCGCAGCTACCTGACGGTGGCGGTGGGCTGCACCGGCGGCCAGCACCGCTCGGTGTACATGGCCGAGCGGCTGGGGGCCTATTTCAGCGAGGCCGAGCGCGTGGTGGTGCGCCATCGGGAGCGGCATGTGCCGCATTGATGTGCAGCGCCGGCGCCACGCCTACACCCACCCCGTCGCATAAAACACCCCGATCACGAAGAACACCGCCAGGGTCTTGATCACCGTGACGGCAAAGATCTCCCGGTAGGACTCGCGGTGCGTCAGCCCGGTCACCGCCAGCAGGGTGATCACCGCCCCGTTGTGCGGCAGCGTGTCCATGCCGCCGCTGGCCATCGCCACCACCCGGTGCAGCACTTCCATCGGGATCTGCGCGGCTTCGGCGCCGCGGATGAACAGGTCGGACATGGCGGCCAGCGCGATGCTCATGCCGCCCGAGGCCGAACCGGTGATGCCGGCCAGCGAGCTGACCGATACCGCCGCGTTCACCAGCGGATTCGGAATCCCCTTCAACGCATCGCTGACGACGATGAAACCCGGCAGCGCGGCGATCACGCCGCCGAAACCGTATTCCGATGCCGTGTTCATGGCCGCCAGCAGCGCGCCGCCGACTGCGGTTTTCGAGCCGTCCGCGAAGCCCTGGCTGATGCGGCGGAAAGCGGTTGCCACCACCAGCAGAATCCCGAGCAGCAGCGCGGCTTCGACCGACCAGATCGCGACCACGGTTTTCACGGTGGCGGTCACCGGCGCGTGCACGCCCGGCAGCACCGCCGGCGGCACCGTGTACGCGTCGCTGCCGTACCACACCGGGATCATGCGCGTAAACGCGAAGTTGGCGACGCCGACCAGCAGCAGCGGCAGGATGGCGATGGCCGGATGCGGCAAGGCTTCGCTGTCCATGGTCTGCGGCTCGTTGGCCAGCGAGGATCCGTAGCCCTCGCCGCTGGCCGCGGCGGCGCGGCGGCGCCATTCCAGGTAGGCCAGGCCGACCGCGATGATGAACAGCGAGCCGATCGTGCCCAGCACCGGCGCCGCCCAGCCGGTGGTCTTGAAGAAGGTGGTCGGGATGATGTTCTGGATCTGCGGCGTGCCCGGCAGCGAATCCATGGTGAACGAAAAGGCGCCCAGCGCGATCGCGCCCGGCATCAGTCGCTTCGGAATATTGCTCTGCCGGTACAGCTCGGCCGCGAACGGGTACACCGCGAACACCACCACGAACAGCGACACGCCGCCGTAGGTCAGCAGCGCGCACACGGCGACGATCACGGCGTTGGCGCGCGAACGGCCGATGTAGCGGATCGCCGCCTGCACGATCGAGCGCGAAAAACCCGACATCTCGATCACCTTGCCGAACACGGCGCCGAGCATGAAGACCGGGAAGTAGAGCTTGAGGAAGCCGACCATCTTTTCCATGAAGATGCCGGAGAATACCGGCGCCACGGCCGCGGGCTCGGTGAGCAGCACCGCACCGAGCGCCGCGACCGGCGCGAACAGGATCACGCTGTAGCCGCGGTAGGCGGCCAGCATCAGGAAGGCCAGTGCGGCGAGGACGATCAGGAATGACAAGTCGGTCTCCTTTGTTATGAATTATTTACCCGCAAGCTGGCGCAGCCGGCGCGCCTTCAGGTCCGCGATCCGCGCTTCGTCCCAGGTATAGAAGCCCTGGCCGGTGGCGGCGCCCAGCTCGCCCTGCTCCACGTGGACGCGCATCAGGTCGAGCACGTCCTCGTCCTTGGCGAGTGCCGGCATCAGGTTGGCGCCGATGCCCATCAGGGTGTGCAGCCCGCCCAGGTCGGCGCTCTCGAACGGTCCCATGATGCTGTAGCGGCGCCCGAGGCAAGCCTTCATGACCGCGTCCACGGTCTCCGCCGTGGCCGCGCCCGAGCGCACGATGTGCAGGGCCTCGCGCAGCACCGCGAACTGCAGGCGGTTGCCGATGAAGCCGGGGATCGCGGCCTGCAGCACCACCGGCTCGGCCTCGATGCCGGCCAGCAGCCGCACGCTGCGCTCGACCACGGCGGGATCGGTGGCGCGGCCCGGCACCACTTCCACCAGCGGAATCGCATGCGGCGGGTTCCAGAAGTGCGCGACCAGGAAGCGCCCGGGAGCGGCCATGTGTTCGGCCAGCGCATCCGGCGGAAAGCCGCTGGTGTTGCTGGCGATGACGGCCTCCGCGCCCACGACGGCTTCCAGCTGCGCGTACAGCGCGTGCTTGGCCGCCAGCACCTCGGGTATCGCTTCGATGACCATGGCGGCGCCGGCCAGCGCGGCGAGCTCGCCGCCGACGCCCAGCCTGGCCAGGGCGGCGTCGCGCCGGGCCGCGTCGATGACGCCGGCGTCCAGCAGCTGGGACAGGATATCGGCCGCCAGCGCGGGAATCCCGGCCGCGCGTTCGGGACTGGCCTCGACCACCAGGGTCGCGTGGCCGCCCAGTGCGAACTTGACGGCGATGCCGACGCCCATCAGGCCGCCGCCGACGACGCCGACCGTGCCTGCGTTCTGCGTTTCGGTGTCCATGGTTTCAGTGTCCATCACTTGCTCCTTGGCGCAACGGGAGTTCAGAGGTGGCGCAGCGGATGCGCATGCGCCGGCCACACCGGTTCGAAGAAGCGCGCCACCATGCCGGGGGTGACCTGCTCCAGCGCGGGCGGGTTCCATTGCGGTGCATTGTCCTTGTCGATGACGAGTGCGCGTACGCCCTCCAGGATCTCGCCATGCTCGAAGGTGCGGCGCACCAGCGTGCGTTCCAGGCGCAGGCAATCGGCCACGCCGAGCGACGCGCCGCGCACCAGCAGTTCGTGGGTCACGCACATCATCAGCGGCGAACGCTGGCGCATCGCGGCCAGCGCCTTGTGCGCGAACGGGTCGGCCTCCTGCGCGAGCGCGGCCATCGTGTCCGCCACCAAGGCGGCGCCGAAGCAGCGGTCGATGAGATCGCGCCGGGCCTGCAGCTCGCTGCTGCCCGCCTGCCGCGCGAACGGCGCGGCAAAGGCGCGGATCGCGGCCGGCAGGCCGGCGCCCGGCGTGCCCGCCACCAGCGCATCCAATGCAGCCAGCTGCGCCGACGGCACGAACACGTCGGCCAGGCCCACGTAGAGCGCGTCGGCAGCGTCGATGGTCGCGCCGGTGAGGCCGAGGTACCAGCCCAGCCGGCCCGGCGCATGGGACAGGAAATGGCTGCCGCCGACGTCGGGGAACATGCCGATGTTCACTTCCGGCATCGCCATTTTCGTGCGCTCGGTCACGATGCGCAGGCCGTGATCCGGCCCGCCCTGGCTGATACCCATGCCGCCGCCCATCACCACGCCATCCATCAGCGCGACATAGGGCTTGGGATAAAAATGGATCAGGTGGTTGAGCGCGTATTCCTCGGTGAAGAAATCCTCGAGCAGCGCGCTGCCGCCCTGGGGCGACGCCTGGCCGACCTGATGGAAGAAACGGATGTCGCCGCCCGCGCACAGGGCTTTTTCGCTGCTGCTGCGGATCAGCACCGCGTCGACGGCGGGGTCCTCGCGCCAGGCCAGCAGGGCCGTGGCGAGCGCGCGCACCATGTCGAGCGACAGCGAATTCAGGGCTTTCGGGCGGTCCAGGGTGATGATGCCGGTACGCTCCGCCACCCGGGTATGGACGTATTCGCTCATGTTATTTTTTATGAATTCAAAAATAACATTGTAGCGTGCGCTTCGCGAACCGCAGGGCCCGAAAAGCAAAAAGGGCGCCGATGCGCCCTTCGTTTCATTGCTGCGGCCGGCGTGACTTACGCCGTGGCCGGAGCCTCTCCTCCGTCTTCAGTGAGGCGCTTCAGCGCCGTGTGACTGTGGTTTTGCAGCATTTGCTTGTACTTCACGACCTGGCGGTCGAGGCGATCCATCAACATGTCGATGGCGGCGTACAGGTCGTGCGCGGCGCTCGTGATATGGAGGATCTTGCCGGAAACGCGCAGGTTGATCTCGGCCTTCTGGCGCTTGTCCTTCTCGGTAAGATTGTCGATGCAGAGAATCACGTGGGAGTCGATCACTTGATCGAAATGGCGGGTAATGCGTTCCAGCTTGTTCTGTACGTATTCACGGATGGCGGGGGTAACATCGAGATGATGACCACTGATGGTGAGATTCATACACACTCCTCCTGAAAATGCGCGGCCGTTCGAACGCTGGTAAACAATGCGCGCAGCGAACGGCTGCTGTTACAAGGATTTGCGGAGGCTGACGGGCGGAATTTTCAGCGCCTCACGGTATTTCGCTACCGTGCGGCGCGCGATGACCATTCCCTGTTCCCCCAGCATTTCCGCGATCTTGCTGTCGGACAATGGATTCTTGGGGTCTTCGGCTCCTGTGAGTTGCACGATGAGCGCACGAATCGCCGTCGAGGAGGCTTCACCTCCCGCTTCGGTGGCAACGTGGCTCCCGAAAAAGTACTTCAGCTCAAACATGCCGTGCGGCGTCAGCATGTACTTTTGCGTTGTTACGCGAGAGATTGTGCTCTCGTGTAGACCTAGTGTATCAGCTATCTCGCGTAAAACAAGGGGCCGCATGGCAACCGCGCCATGGGAGAAAAAGTTGCGCTGGCGGTCGACGATGGCCTGGGCCACGCGCAGGATGGTGTCGAAGCGCTGACGCATGTTCTTGATGAGCCACTTGGCTTCCTGCAGCTGCGCATTCAGCTGCGTCTCCGACTTGCCCTGCTTGAGCGCCTGCGCGTACAGGCTGTTGACGCGCAGGCGCGGCATCACGTCGGGGTTCAGCTGCACGCTCCAGCCATCCTTGGCGCGGCGCACGATCACGTCCGGCACCACGTAGTCCGACACGTCCGCAGCGAAGGCCGCCCCCGGATGCGGGTTGCACTGGCGGATCACGGCCTGGGCTTCGCGCAGGTCTTCGTCGTCGCAGTCGAGCGCCTTTTTCAGCTTGTTGAATTCGCGCTGCGCGAACCAGGTGAGGTAACGCTCGACGATGGTCAGCGCCATGCGCCGCGTCACCAGCGGCACGCCCGGCATGCGGCGGATCTGCAGCGCCAGGCACTCGGCCGCGCTGCGCGCACCCACGCCCGGCGGGTCCATGCTCTGCACCATCGCCAGCGCGGTGCGCAACTCGTCGAATTCGATGTCCAGCTCTTCCGGCAGGCGCGCATGGATATCGTCCAGCGGCTCCTCCAGGTAGCCGTTGTCGTCGAGCGCGTCGACCACCAGTTCGACCAGTGCACAGTCGCGCGCCGCGCTGCAGGTCATGCGCACCTGCTCCATCAGGTGTTCGCGCAGCGTGACCCGGCTGGCCTCCAGCTGCGGGCGGCCATCCTCGTCCTCGCCGCCGCCATTGCCGCGGCCGGCCTCGCCCCAGTCGGCCTCGGGCGCGTCGGCGCCGCGCTCGTCGCCGCCTTCGTGCGGCTCGGCCTCGCCGCCGCCGCCGCCCTCTTCCGCCGGCGCACCCGGCGCCGGCGTCTCGCCGGGCGTGGCGGCGTTGTGGTTGATGGCGCCGTCGGCCAGCAGGCGCACCGAACGGTCGAGCGGATCGTCGAGCCGTTCCAGCAGCGGGTTATCGCTCAGGACCTGTTCGATTTCCTGGTGCAATTCGAGCGTCGACAGCTGCAGCAGCCGGATCGACTGCTGTAGTTGCGGGGTCAGTGCAAGATGCTGTGATGTCTTGAGTTGCAGCGTCTGTTTCATGTCTACATTCGGAAGTGTTCACCCAGATAGACGCGGCGTACGGATTCGTTGGCGATGATGTCGTCGGGGCGGCCGGAGGCGAGCACCGCGCCCTGGTTGATGATGTAGGCGCGGTCGCAGATGCCGAGCGTCTCGCGCACGTTGTGGTCCGTGATCAGGACGCCGATGCCGCGCTCCTTCAGGAAGCGCACGATGCGCTGGATCTCGATCACCGCGATCGGGTCGACGCCGGCGAAGGGTTCGTCCAGCAGCACGAAACGCGGGTTGGTCGCGAGCGCGCGCGCGATCTCCACGCGGCGCCGTTCGCCGCCCGACAGCGACAGCGCCGGGTTCTCGCGCAGCTTCTCGATCTGCAGCTCGCCCAGCAGTTCGTCGAGGCGCTCGTTGATGCGCTGCTTCGTCAGCGGCTTGCCGTTCTCGCGCTGCAGCTCGAGCACGGCGCGGATGTTCTCTTCCACCGTCAGCTTGCGGAACACCGAGGCTTCCTGCGGCAGGTAGGACAGGCCGAGCAAGGCGCGGCGGTGGATCGGCAGGCCGGTGACGTCGTTGCCGTTGATGTCGATGCTGCCGGCGTCCGACGGCACCAGGCCGACGATCATGTAGAACGAGGTGGTCTTGCCGGCGCCGTTCGGGCCCAGCAGGCCGACCACTTCGCCGCAGGCGACCTGCAGCGAGACGTCGCGGACCACCAGGCGTTTGCCGTAGCTTTTCTGAAGGCCCTTGACGATGAGGGTGCTGCCGCCGGTCTGGATGGCGGCGGCGTCTGCGCGTAGTTCCATTATTGCTTTCCTGCTGCGGGTGCGGGGGTGGCCGCCGGTGCGGGCTGCGCGGTCCGGCGCGGGGCCAGGATCAGCGTGTTGCGGCTTTGCCCGGTCTTGTTCTCGCCATTGGCGCCGTTGCGCACGTTGGCTTCTTCGGTGCGGTTGTCGTAGGAGATGAAGGCGCCGTTGACTTCGCTCGACAGGCGGCCGTTCTCGAGCTGCCTGACGGTGGCGTTCGAGAACAGCTTGACCAGTTCGGTGCGCTCGTCGTATTCGATGCGCTGGGCCTGGCCCTCGACCCACAGGTCGGGACCGCCGTCGCGCTTCTGGCGGAAGGTGGCGAGCTTGCCCGGCGCCGCCGTCAGCGTCAGGACTATGTAGCCCTCGGGCGATTCCTTGAGCACCGCCTTGTCCGACTTGACCGTGAGCGTGCCGCGGGTCAGCACCACCCGGCCGGTCAGCGTGCGGGTCTGGGTGACCTCGTCGATGTGGGCCTGGTCGAATTCGATGGCGGCCTGCTTGAGTGAATCGGCGCGCTCCGCCACGGCGGTCAGGGTCGCCAGCGAGAGCGCGAAGACGGCGATGGTTTTTTTCATTGGATGCGGGTCCTTGTAAATATCAGCGTGCGGCAGCCGCGGGCGCGCTCGCGGCGCTCTTGTGCGCCGGTACGTAGATCATGGTGCCGCGGCCCTTGCCGGGCACGCTGGCGCCGCTCGGATCGTTGTGCCCGACCAGCACCTGCTTGCGGCTGTCGTAGGCGATGTATTCGCTGTCCATTTCCTGGGCCACGGCCGGGCCTTCGGTCTGCCGGATGACAGCCTTGGAAAACAGCTTCACCAGTTCGGCGCGCTCGTCGTATTCGATGCGCTCGGCCTGGCCCTCGAACCACAGGTCCGGACCGCCGTCGCGCTTCTGGCGGAAGGTCGCCAGCTTGCCCGGTTTGGCCGTCAGCGTCAGGTAGCTGTAGCCATCCGGCGACTCCTTGACCACCGCATCGTCCGAGGTGACCTTCAGCGTGCCGCGCGTGACCACCACGGTGCCGGTGAAGGTACGGGTCTGGGTCGCTTCGTCGAAATGGGCGTCGCCGAACTGGATCGCGGTATTCTTGAGCGAATCCGCCTTTTCGGCCGAAGCGCCAGGGCTGGCCAGGAACAGGGGCAAGGACAGGGCGATGAAGGCAAGCTTGTTTTTCATTGATGCGGTTTCCTCATGCGTGGCGATCAGCGTGCGTTGCGTGGCGGGAAGACGATCTTCCCGCGCCCGCCCAGCTCCACCTGCTGCGTGGCGTTGTTGGCGACCATGCCGACGCCGGTGGCGGTGGAGGCGCCCACGTGCATCTCGACCGCCTTGTCGGTTTTGGCGATATCCTCGTCCGGCAGGAAGGTCAGCGCCTCGGTGCGCAGCCGCATCGGCTTGGCGGTGGCGCTGCCCGGACGCCGGATGTCGACGTTGCCGGTCAGGTCGACCTGGCTCTGGTTCTGGCTCACCAGCGCGCGCTCGGCGGTGGTGGTCATCGGCGGATGCGCCGTGTTCAGGCCCTGCAGCACCGGCTTCTCGATCACCGAGCTGTTGTCGGCCGGGCGGTGGGTCAAGCGCTCGCCCGAGATCACGTAGCGCGGCTTGCCGGTGTCGGCCATGCGCACGAAGCTGAAATTTTCGACGATGTAGTCGGGATCGTTGCCCACGTTGACCGGCCCGCCGTTGTCGTTGCCGCCCATGATCTGCGCCAGCCAGAAACTGCCGAAGGTGAAGAAGACGCCGACCAGCATCAGGGCCAGCAGCTTGCCCCGGTGCGCGGTACGCTTGTAGGTTGCCGGTGCCATGGCGCTTATCCCTTGTCCATTATCCGAAATACGGCGCGAGCGCCTGGTCGTAGGTGCCCTGGGCGCGCATCACCATGTCGCATACTTCGCGCACGGCGCCGCGGCCGCCCGGGTTCTTCGTCACGTAGTGCGCGCGGTGCTGCACTTCCGGATGCCCGCTCGGCACCGTGACGGCGAAGCCGACCCGCGTGAGCAGCGGCAGGTCGATCACGTCGTCGCCGATGTAGCCGCACGCCTCGGCCGTGACGCCGGTTTTTTCGAGCAGCTCGGCAAAGGCGATGCGCTTGTCGTGCTGGCCCTGGAACACGTGGGTGATCCCGAGGTCCGCCGCCCGGCGATCCACGATCGGCGAACGCCGCGCGCTGATGATGGCCGTGCGCACGCCGGTGCGGTTCAGCATCTGGATGCCGAGGCCGTCCAGCACGAAGAAGGTCTTGGTGGCCTCGCCTTCGGCGTTGTAGGTGATGCTGCCGTCGGTCAGCACGCCGTCGACGTCGAAGATCATGACTTTTACGCGCGCCGCGCGTTCCATATGGGCCAAAGGCGTGACCATCAGATCACCTTGGCGCGGGTCAGGTCGTGGATGTGCAGCGCACCCACGAGTTTGTCGTCGGCGTCGACCACCAGCATCTGGTTGATGCGGAACTCTTCCATGACGGCGACGGCGTCCACCGCCAGCTGTTCCGGATGGATGCGGCGCGGATCGGCGTGCATGACGTCGCGGATCACGACCTTGCTGAAGTCCTGGACCTGTGCGATCAGGCGGCGCAGGTCGCCGTCGGTGAACACGCCGGCCGGGCGGCCCTCGCCGTCGACGATGGCGGTCATGCCCATGCCCTTGTTCGAGATTTCCAGCAGCGCATCGACCAGCAGCGCGTCCGGGCCGACCTTCGGCACCGCGTCGCCGCTGCGCATCACGTCGGCGACGCGCGTCAGCAGGCGCCGTCCGAGCGCGCCGCCCGGGTGCGACAGCGCGAAGTCTTCCGACTTGAAGCCGCGCAGCTCGAGCAGCGCCACGGCCAGGGCGTCGCCCAGCGCCAGGGTGACGGTGGTGCTGGCGGTCGGCGCCAGGTTCAGCGGGCAGGCTTCCTTCTCGACCGAGACGTCCAGGTGCACGTCCGCCGCCTGCGCCAGGCGCGATTCAGGCTTGCCGGTCATGGCGATCACGGGCACGCCCATGCGCTTGACGGCCGGGATCACGACCGCCAGCTCGCTGCTTTCGCCGGAGTAGGAAATCGCGATCAGGACGTCCCGGGCGGTCACCATGCCGAGGTCGCCGTGGGCGGCTTCGGCCGGGTGCAGGAACAGCGCCGGGGTGCCGGTCGAGGCCAGCGTCGCGGCGATCTTGCGGGCAATGTGACCGGACTTGCCGATGCCGGAGACGACCACGCGGCCCTGGCAGGCTTCCATCAGGGCTACCGCGCGCGGCACGCTGTCGTCGCGGCCGAGGCGTTCGTTCAGCTTGCGGATCGCTTCGCCCTCGATGTCCAGGGCGGTGCGGGCCAGATCCAGCGCGCGCCGGGCCTTGGCCGCGTCAAAACTTGTCAACATTATTTTTTCATGGGTTACACTCATACGGAAAGTATATCCGAATTGGGAAAGCAAAAAACTTGCCAGACGTAACAAACTACAACATCTGTACTGACAAGGCCCGAGAAAGCGCCGCCGCACCGCATGACATCCGGACTTGAACTCACCCTCCTCCTGCTGGGCAGCGCCGTGCTCGGCGTTGTCGCCTTCCGTATGTTGCACCTGCCCCCGATGCTGGGTTACCTGGCGGTGGGTGTCCTGATCGGGCCGCATGCCCTGAACCTGGCCGACGACGGTCCCGCCACCCACGGCCTGGCCGAATTCGGCGTGGTGTTCCTGATGTTCTCGATCGGCCTCGAATTCTCGCTGGCCCAATTGCGCGCGATGCGGCGCATCGTGTTCGGGCTCGGGCTGGCCCAGGTCACGCTGACGATCCTGGTCACGGTACTGGGCGCGCTGGCGCTGCAGTATCTGCCGCTCCCGGTGAAAATCGGCTGGCAGGCCGCGCTGGCCCTGGGCGGGGCGCTGGCGATGTCGTCCACCGCGATCGTCTCCAAACTGCTGACCGAGCGCCTGGAGCTGGAAAGCCAGCACGGGCGGCGCATCATCGGCATCCTGCTGTTCCAGGACCTGGCCGTGGTGCCGCTCCTGATCCTGATCCCCTCGCTGGCGAGACCGCCCGAGGAACTGGCCATGACCCTGGCCTGGGCCGCGCTCAAGGCGGCGGCCGTGCTGGCGCTGCTGCTGTTCTTCGGCCAGAAGCTGATGCGCAACTGGTTCACGGTGGTGGTCAAGCGCCGCTCGCAGGAGCTGTTCATGCTCAACCTGCTGCTGGTGACGCTGGGCGCGGCCTGGATCACCGAGCACGCCGGCCTGTCGATGGCGCTCGGCGCCTTCGTGGCCGGCATGCTGATCTCCGAAACGCCCTATAAACACCAGGTGGAGGAAGACATCAAGCCCTTCCGCGACGTGCTGCTCGGGCTGTTCTTCATCACCATCGGCATGCTGCTCGACCTGCACGTGGTGCTGCGGCACTGGTACGTCGTGCTGCTGTTGCTGGTGCTGCCGGTGCTGCTGAAGTTCGGCCTGATCGCGCTGCTGGCGCGCGCCTTCGGCTCCTCGGACGGCGTGGCGATGCGCACCGGCCTGGCGCTGGCGCAGGCCGGCGAATTCGGCTTCGTGCTGCTGAACCTGGCGTCCGGCTCGAAACTGATCGACCCGTTCCTGATCCAGCTGGTGCTGGCCTCGATGGTGCTGTCGATGCTGGCCGCGCCCTTCGTCATCGCCAACATGGACAAGATCGCCATGAAGGTGGCCAGCAACGAATGGATGCTGCAGTCGCTGCAGCTGACGCAGCTGGCCAGCCGCACGATGGCGGCGCAGAAGCACGTGATCATCGCCGGCTTCGGACGCAGCGGCCAGAGCCTGGCCACGCTGCTGTCCGAGGAAAAGCTGCCGTGGTACGCGCTCGACCTCGACCCGGAACGGGTGCAGGAAGCGCGCAGCGCGGGCATCAACGTCTCCTACGGCGACTGTACCCGGCGCGAAAGCCTGATCGCGGCCGGCGTCAACCGCGCCAGCGCGCTGGTGATCACCTTCGCCGACACCCGCCTGGCGCTGAAGGTGCTGCACCTGGTGCACGAGCTGGCGCCGAAGCTGCCGGTGATCGTGCGCGCCCATGACGACACCGAACTCGACGTGCTGAAAAAGGCCGGCGCCACCGAGGTGGTGCCGGAAGCGCTCGAATCGAGCCTGATGCTGGCCTCGCACGCGCTGGTGGTGATGGGCGTGCCGCTGCGGCGCGTGGTGCACCGGGTGCAGGCCGCGCGCGACGAGCGCTACGCCTCGCTGCGCGGCTTCTTCCACGGCGCCGGGGACGTGTCGGACGACCCGGAGCACAGCTGGGTGCGCCTGCACTCGGTAACCCTGAAGGACGGCGCCGGCGCGGTCGGGCGCTGCATCGCCGAGCTGCAGCTGGACGAGGTCGGCGCCGAGGTGACGGCGGTGCGGCGCGGGATTGAACGCATCGAGCCGGGGCCGGACACGGAGCTGCGCGCCGGCGACGTGGTGGTGTTGCGCGGGACCGGCTCGGCGGTGACGCGGGCGGAAGGCCGCTTGTTGCGGTAATGATGGTAATGACGGCAATCGCTGTGGCGAACGCTTATCCGTACGCGACCACGCGATTGCGGCCGTTTTCCTTGGCGGCATACAAGGCCTGGTCGGCCTGCGCCACCAGCTGCTGCGCCACGCCCTCGATCGGGTGATCGCGTTCGAAATCGTCGAGCGTCGCCACCCCGATCGAGACCGACACCGACAGCATGTGCCCGTCCGCCAGCATGAAGAGCTGGTCGGCCACGCCGGCGCGGATGCGCTGGGCGACCATGCAGGCGCTGTCCAGGTCGGCGTCGATCAGGAGCACCACGAATTCCTCGCCGCCGAAGCGGCCCAGCGCGTCCGACATGCGCAGCTCGGCCTTGATGCGGGCCGCGACTTCGCGCAGCACGTCGTCGCCGGCCTGGTGGCCCCAGGTATCGTTGACCTGCTTGAAATAATCGACGTCGATGTACATGCACGACAGGCGGTAGGCCTGGCGCCGCGCGCGCGCGATTTCCTCGACCAGGCGCCGGTCCATGTAGCGCCGGTTGTAGACACCGGTGAGCGCATCGGTCAGGCCGATGTACTTCAGCATCTCGTTGCTGATCACGTTCTCCAGGCAGATCGCGATGATCGAACCCATGTGCTCGACGAAGTCGGTGCCGAGCAGCGGCGTGAAGCGGCCGGGATCGCGGCTGCCCAGGTTCAGGCTGCCCAGCAGGCGCTTGTTGCGCAGCAGCGGCACCAGCGCGACGCTGGCCAGCCCGGCGGGCGGCTGCGGAAAGGCCATGTTGTGGCGCGCCGGGTCGTAGGGCCCCAGGCGCGGCCTGGGCACGGCGTCGTCCGCCGCCTCGTAGCCGAGCGCGTCCTGGTCTTCGTGGAACAGCAGCTGCGGCAGCGCCTCGAAATCCACGCCCAGCTTGTGCATCACGGTGTAGATGTCGGCGCCGCTGTCGACCAGCGACAGGGTCACGATGTCGAGGTCGGAGACGATCGGCAGCTGGCGGAAGATGGTCTCGACCAGTTGCTGGAAGCTGGCCGCGCCCACGATGTCGAGATCGAAGGCCTGGTGCCGCATCATGATGGCGTGGTTGTTCTCGGCCTGTTCGAGCAGGCTGGAGAGCTGCCGGCGCAAGGCCTCGTTCTCGGCGATCAGTTCGCGCACGCTGGCGCCCCGCTCATGCATTGATTCGTTCCTCTTCAGCAATAGGTTCCCACATTACGCTAACTCGGGCGCATTGGAAATCAAAAATACGCAATGGTCCGGCAAGCGTTGCCGTAACGTCATTTTGGCACGCATCCGGACGGCGCCACCGGTTGCGGCATCGCATACATGGTATCCGCGACCGCGCACGCGGCGGCGTCCAGCAGCGCCGGCGACAGCATGTGCACCGTGCGCGGCAGCAGCTCGAGCCGGACCGCGGCCCCGAGCTCGGCCAGGCGCGCCGCCGCGCGCCGGCTGTGATCGGCCGGCACGACGCCGTCCATCGTGCCGTGCACCAGGCTGACCGCGGTCGGGTGCGGCCATTGCGCCGGCAGCGGCGCGAAGCGGCCGGCGATGGCGACCACGTGGCGCGCCAGCCAGGCCGCCCGGCAGCCGGCCAGCGCCATGATCGCGCCCTGCGAGAAGCCGGCCAGCACGGTGTCGTCCGGCCCCGCCCCGTGCGCGTGCTGTACGGCCCGGATGGCGTCGACGAAGGCGCCGAGCGCGGCCCGGATGCGTCCCGGGCGGTTCTCTTCCGTGATGCCGTCCACCGAAAACCACTGGAAGCCCTGCCGGCCAAGATCATAAGGCAAGGCGGCCGGCACCGCGGCGATGCGGGCGCCGGGCAGCGTGGCCGCGATGCGTTCGCCCAGCGGTGCCATGTCGTCCGGCGCCTGGCCGACGCCATGCAGCAGGATGACAAGAGAATGCGCCAGCGGCCGCCGCATCGTCAGAACGCCAGTTCGCCGTCCAGGTCCTGGCCGACGCGCAGTTCGGCGCCGTCGCCGCGGACCACGATGCAGTTCATGCCCATGCACACCGCACCCTCCATGCGGGCGTTGGCGCGGTAACGCTGCAGGATGTCGAGCGGGTCCGGCCCGGGGATGCCGGTGGCCTGGTCGATCGCCGGGATCGGGCAGCGCGCGCACGGTTTCACGGGGCGGATCGCAACATCGTCCGTACGCAGCGTTTCCAGGTAATCCTCTTCGAAGGCGTCCAGCCCGCCGACCACCAGGTTGGGACGGAAGCGGTCCATCGGCAGCGGCGCGCGGCCGGCCGCCGCCAGGCGCGCGTTCAGGTCGTCGAGCGAGGCCTGGCCGATCAGCAGCAGCGGATAACCGTCGGCGAAGCGGGTCCGGGCCGGCACGCCGCCGGTCCACTTGACGCTGGTCGGGCGCACCACGTCATGGCGGAAGCGCACCAGCCGGCAAGGCGTGCCCAGCGCCTGCGCGAACCAGGCGGCCGCGCCGTCGCCGCAGTCGGCGGCGTCGACCACGTCGTCCCAGATGCGCACCTGGCGCGCCCGGGCGGCGCCGTCCCAGGCCAGCGGCAGCATCAGGTCGGCCTGGCCCGGCATGCTCACGCACAGCTGCCCGCCTTCCGGACGCGGCCGGACCAGCGCCATGCGCGGGACTTCGCGCTGGGTCAGGAACTGGCCGTCATCCGTCACCAGCATCCATTCGCGGTCGTGCACCCCCCGGGCGGACAGGCCGGATTCGAGCACGATGGCGGCTTCCACGGCCATGCCGGCGCAGGACTTGATCGGATACAGGATGAGCTGGGTGAGCGTGGGCATGATGTGCGGGTCGGATCTCTGCGGGCGGACAGTATCGCATGCGCCGCGCCGCCGGCGGAAGCGGCAATGCGGTTTCAGGGCTCGTTGCCAAGCCGTTGCCAACCCCGCAAAACCCACGTACACTCCGCTCGTCGTCTTCATTCTTCATGAAGCGACGACAACGCTAGGGGTCCTGCGCCATCAACCGCGCGGGTGAGACATACCCTTCGAACCTGATCTGGATAATGCCAGCGAAGGGAAGCTACAGAGTCCGCGTGCGCCTACCTGCACGCCTGCTCCGCACTCCTCACGCTGGATCGCCGATCCCCAGTGACCAAAGGAGTGCACTTGAACGCCGATCCGAAATTCCTCTCCGCCAGCGCCACGGTCGATGCCGCGGCCGTTGCCCCCTTGCCGAACTCGCGCAAGGTCCACGTCGCCGGCAGCCGCCCCGACATCCGGGTGCCGATGCGCGAGATCCGCCAGTCCGACACCCCCGCGTCCTTCGGCCACGAGCCGAACCCGCCGCTGTGGGTCTACGACACCTCCGGGCCGTACACCGACCCGGACACCCGCATCGACATCCGTTCCGGCCTGGCGGCGCTGCGCGCCGGCTGGATCGCCGAGCGCGGCGACACCGCCGAACTGCCCGGCCCGACGTCGGGCTACGGCATCGAACGCCTGAACGACCCCAAGCTGGCCGAGCTGCGCTTCCACCTGCAGCGCAAGCCGCGGCGCGCGCTGGCCGGCCGCAACGTCACCCAGATGCACTATGCGCGCCAGGGCATCGTCACGCCCGAGATGGAATTCGTCGCCATCCGCGAAAACCTGCGGCGCCAGGAATATCTCGCCACGCTGGCGGCGGCCGGGCCCACCGGCCAGCGCATGGCCCAGGTGATCGGGCGCCAGCATCCGGGGCAGTCGTTCGGCGCCAGCATCCCGCGCGAGATCACCCCGGAATTCGTGCGCGACGAGATCGCCCGCGGCCGCGCCATCCTGCCGGCCAACATCAACCACCCGGAATCCGAGCCGATGATCATCGGCCGCAACTTCCTGGTAAAAATCAACGCCAACATCGGCAACTCGGCCGTGACCTCCTCGATCGGCGAGGAAGTGGAAAAGATGACCTGGGCGATCCGCTGGGGCGGCGACACCGTGATGGACCTCTCCACCGGCAGGCACATCCACGAGACGCGCGAATGGATCCTGCGTAACAGCCCGGTCCCGATCGGCACCGTGCCGCTGTACCAGGCGCTGGAAAAGGTGAACGGCAAGGCCGAGGACCTCACCTGGGACATCTACCGCGACACCCTGATCGAACAGGCCGAGCAAGGGGTCGACTATTTCACGATCCACGCCGGCGTGCGCCTGCCCTTCGTGCCGATGACGGCGAATCGCCTGACCGGCATCGTCTCGCGCGGCGGCTCGATCATGGCCAAGTGGTGCCTGGCGCACCACAAGGAATCCTTCCTGTACACGCATTTCGAAGAGATCTGCGAGATCATGAAGGCCTACGACGTCGCCTTCAGCCTGGGCGACGGCCTGCGCCCCGGCTCGATCTACGATGCCAACGACGAAGCGCAACTGGCTGAGCTGCGCACCCTCGGCGAACTCACCCAGGTCGCCTGGCGGCACGACGTGCAGACCATGATCGAGGGACCGGGCCACGTGCCGCTGCATCTGATCAAGGAAAACATGGACCTGCAGCTCGAGCAGTGCCACGAAGCGCCCTTCTACACCCTGGGCCCGCTGACCACCGACATCGCGCCCGGCTACGACCACATCACCTCCGGCATCGGCGCCGCCAACATCGGCTGGTACGGCACCGCCATGCTGTGCTACGTGACGCCCAAGGAACACCTCGGCCTGCCCGACAAGGACGACGTCAAGGACGGCATCATCACTTATAAGATCGCGGCGCACGCGGCCGACCTGGCCAAGGGCCACCCGGGCGCCCAGATCCGCGACAACGCGCTCTCGAAAGCGCGCTTCGAATTCCGCTGGGAAGACCAGTTCAACATCGGCCTCGATCCGGACAAGGCCAAGGCCTTCCACGACGAGACGCTGCCCAAGGAGTCGAGCAAGGTCGCCCACTTCTGCTCGATGTGCGGGCCGCACTTCTGCTCGATGAAGATCACGCAGGAGGTGCGCGACTACGCGGCGCAGGGCATGCAGGTGAAGGCGGTCGAGTTCATGCGCGGCGGCGCGGAACTGTACAGCAAGGCCTGACCATGCCCGGGACCGACATCGACATCGAATTGAACGGCGCCGCGCACGCGCTGCCCGACGGCGCCAGCCTGCACGACCTGGTGGCGTCGCTCGGCCTTGCCGGCCAGGCGCTGGCGCTGGCCGTGAACCGCAGCGTGGTGCCGCGCGAACGCTGGGCCGCCACCACGCTGGCGCCGCGCGACAAGGTCGACGTGGTGCGTGCCATCGGCGGCGGCTGAATCCTTATCCGGAGACTATTCACATGAACCAAGCAATGCGCCAAGACCGGCCTATCGACAAGCCACTGAGCATCGCCGGCAAGACCTACCGCTCGCGCCTGCTGGTCGGCAGCGGCAAATACCGCGACCTGGACCAGACCCGCGCCGCCACCGAGGCGGCCGAAGCCGACATCATCACCGTGGCGATCCGCCGCGTGAACATCGGCCAGGATCCGAACGCGCCCAACCTGCTGGACGCGGTCCCGCCGTCGCGCTACACCATCCTGCCCAACACGGCCGGCTGCTACACGGCGCAGGATGCCGTCTACACGCTGCAGCTGGCGCGCGAACTGCTGGGCGGGCACACGCTGGTGAAGCTCGAAGTGCTGGGCGACGAAAGAACCCTGTTCCCCAACATGCCGGAGACCCTGCGCGCCGCCGAGACCCTGGTGCGCGACGGCTTCGACGTCATGGTCTACTGCAGCGACGATCCGATCCAGGCGAAGATGCTGGAGGAGATCGGCTGCGTGGCCGTGATGCCGCTGGCCTCGCTGATCGGCTCGGGCATGGGCATCCTCAACCCCTGGAACCTGTCCCTGATCATCGAGCAGGCGAAGGTGCCGGTGCTGGTCGATGCCGGCGTCGGCACCGCGTCCGACGCGGCGCTGGCGATGGAGCTGGGCTGTGACGGCGTGCTGATGAACAGCGCCATCGCGCTGGCGCAGGACCCGGTGCGCATGGCGCGCGCGATGCGCCTGGCGGTGGAAGCCGGGCGCGAAGCCTACCTCGCCGGTCGCATGGCGCGGCGCTTCGCGGCGTCGCCCTCGTCGCCGATGGCGGGACGGGTGTGATGCCGTCACCGGTAGCGGAACCCCTTCGTCCCTGCGTGCTGGTGTTCGCCGGCCTGGACCCGTCCGGCGGCGCCGGCATCCAGGCCGACATCGAGGCGATTGCCGCCCAGGGCGCGCACGCGCTGCCCATCGTCACCGCCCTCACCGTGCAGGACAACAACCGCGTGAGGGAAGTGGTGCCGGTGGACGCCGGGCTGCTGGTGCGCCAGGCGTCGCTGCTGCTCGAGCGCATGCCGGTGCGCGCGCTCAAGGTCGGCATCCCGGGCAGCCTGGCGAATGCCGAAGCCATCGCCGGCGTCGTCCGGATGCTGCGCGTGCGCCGGCCGGCATTGCCGCTGGTGCTCGACCCGGTGCTGGCCAGCGGCCACGGCGACCCGCTGGCGCGCGGCGACGCGCTGGCGGCCTTGTCACCGCTGCTGGCGCTGGCCACGGTGCTGGTGCCGAACGGGCCGGAAGCGGCGGCCATCGGCGCCGTCGCCTGCCCCAATGTGCTGGTGACCGGCGGCCATGGCGAGGGCGACGAGGTCGTCAATCGCTGGACCGGCGAAGACGGCACACGCGCGTGGCGCTGGCCGCGCCTGCCCGGCGCATTCCACGGCAGCGGCTGCACGCTGGCCTCCAGCATCGCGGCGCGGCTGGCGCTGGGCGAGCCGATGGCGCAGGCGCTGGAAAACGCCCAGCGCTACTGCAACCAGAGCCTGGCCGATTCGTACGTGATCGCGCCGGGCCAGCGTATCCCACGCAGGGTTGGACAATGAGTCAACATCAAGGAGAACGATTCATGCGAGGACTTTATCTGGTGACGCCCGACTGGTTCGATACCGAACGGCTGCTGGACGCCACGCGCCAGGCGCTGGACGCCGGCGCGACCCTGGTCCAGTACCGCAACAAGACAGCCTCCGAATCGCTGCGCGCGGAACAGGCGGGCGCCCTGCTCGCGCTGTGCCGCCATTACGATCGGCCGCTGGTCGTCAACGACCACCTGGATTTATGCACGCGGCTGGATGCCGACGGCGTCCACGTCGGCGGCCTCGACGCGCCGCTGGCCGCCGTGCGCGCGGCGCTGGGCCCGGACAAGATCGTCGGCGCCTCGTGCTACGGCCAGTTCGAAATGGCCGAGGCGGCGCAGGCGGCCGGCGCCAGCTACGTCGCCTTCGGCGGCTTCTATCCGTCGCGCGTGAAGGTGTACGAGGTGAGCACGCCCCTGGACATCGTGGCACGGGCCAAGGCGGCGTTGCGGTTGCCGGTGGTGGTGATCGGCGGGATGACGGCGGAGAATGCGCGGCCGCTCGTCGAACGCGGGGCGGACATGGTGGCGGCGATCAGCAGTGTGTGCGGGGCGCCGGATCCGTACGGGGCGGCACGTGAATTCGCGGGGTTGTTTTAAGCGCCGTCCGTCCCGGCATTGCCGGAAACGACTCCCGCCGCGCCAAGCACGTCGTCCCCGCGAAGGCGGGGACCCATACCGCACTCCCGAAGCCCGTATTCCTGAAACACCGTGGTGCTGCCTGCATACCGCATTCCGTTAGTCAGCATGGGTCCCCGCCTGCGCGGGGACGACGCTCTATTGGCGCAACTTACCCTTACGCCTTGCCCAGCTTGAACTGGCTCAGGTCCGCGGTCAGGTAGCCCACCGCGGCGCCGAACTTGTCCTTGTAGTTGGCCTTGATCATCGGGTCCAGCGTCGCCTTGATGCCGGCGTGGATGCCGCCCCAGTCGCCCGGGTGCTGGAAGTTGCTCATGATGTAAGTCCAGCCGTTGATGTCGTCCACCGCGTGCAGGCCGGTCGATTCGGCGCCGGCCGGCGTCGACAGGATGCGGGTCAGCTGCTTGGTGTCGATGTTGTAGGCCCACAGGAAGTTGTTGACGTGGTTGCCGCTGTCCTCGCCAATGAACAGGGTGCGCATCTTTTCCGAGAACTTGATGTTGTCCGGGCTGGCGATCTTGTCCGGGTTCGCGGTATTGCCCAGCGCGTCGGCGGCGATGTCCTCGCCGGTCAGCAGCGCCTTGGTATCGACCGGCATCCACTCGCTGTTGATCGCATTGCCGGCGGTGTCCTTCTGGCCGCCCTTCAGGTTCAGCGCCATCACCGCGCCGGCGGTCAGCGCCTTCGGGATCGAGATGCCGTTGCCCGGCACGTTCAGCGCGTTGCCGGCGACCATCGACGAATTGCAGTTGGCCAGCGCCGAGTAGGCGACCTTGTCCTTCAGGTTGACGGTCGTGCCTTCCATCTTAGTGAAGCCCATCGAACCGCCGACCAGCGCGGCGTAGCGGTGGGTTTCCAGGAAAGCGGCGGCCTTTTCCATGCCCGGCTTGAGCTTGAGCCATTCGACGCGGCCGTTGGCGGCGACCTTGGTGTAGGTGGCATCCTGCGGGTCGGTGGTCTTGACGTCCATGATGTCGGTCGGCTTGATCGACGCCGCCAGCGAACGGATTTCGGCGCTGGTGGCCGAGCCGAGCTTGATCCAGGTGAGCGGCGCCGCGGCGGCGCTCGGGTCCAGCGAGAAGCCGGCGCCGACCTTGGCCACGTACAGCGTGCCCGAGGACAGGTCTTTTTCCTTGTCGGCCACGAACACGAAGTAGCCGCTGTTGGTGGCGTCGTCGCCCATCAGCACGGTGCGGTTGTCGCCCATCACCTGCACCAGCTCGTGCGAGATGCGGCCCATGCAGTAATGTTTTTTAATACTGCCGCTGCCGTCGGCGTTGACGGTGATCTCCGGCAGGTGGCCGTAGTTGTACGGATTGGCCTTGGTTTCGTCGCCGTACACGTTCTTGCTGAAGCCCTTGAACTGGGCGTCGGTGGCGGCGGTGAAGGCGTTCGGCTCGTATTCCTCGCTCGACAGGTGGGTGCCCCACGGCGACAGGCTGGCGCCGCAGGTGATCCACAGGCCGTTGACGCTGGAGGTGTCGACGTTGTGGTACTTCACCAGCGTCAGCTTGCCGTTGGTCTTGTCCTGGTCCAGGGTCAGCACGGCGATCGGCGACGGCAGCTTGCCGTACATGTCGGTCTTGCCGTCCTGGGCCAGCGAGGTGTACTCGAACTGCACCACGGCGAACACGGTGTTGCCCTTGACGCCGGCGACGCTGGCGTTCGGCACGGTGAGCAGCGAGGTGCCGTCCGGCGAATCCGAGAAGAACTGGCGCTCCTTGCCGGCGACGGTCGTGTCGACGATCGGCTTGTTGTTGATGTCGTAGTAGCCGCCGGCCACGATGGTGCCGCCGCTGCCGTTCGGGACAGCATCGCCGGTGATGAAGAACGGTTGATACGACAGCTTGAAATCGAGCTTGCTGCTGTCGCTGAAATTGACCGTCATGGTCGAACCGACCGTGGTGGTCGCCATCGCCGGGGCATTCGCCAGCGACGGCGCCGGCATCGCGTTGAACGACACGCCGGACAGGGTGGCGGTCGGCGTGGTCTGGGCCGGCGGGGTGGTTACCGGCGCGGCCGGGCTGTCGTCGCCACCGCCGCAGCCAGCCAGCATGGCGGCCACGGAACCTGCCCCGATCGGCAGCATCGGGGTGGCGCCGAAGAGGCGCAGCAGGCGGCGGCGGGACAGATCGGTATTCGCGTTCATTCGTCAATACTCCTGGATTCGGTTCGGTGGCCGCGCGGCGGGGCGCGGAATCCGGAAGAGCTTAGAGGACGCGTATGTCAATTTGATGACGGGAGTTTAACGATTGTGTGACATGGCAGACTCCAGTCATATCGACAGCCTGTTGTAAATACCTCAGTCTTCGTGCATGACACCCTTGATTTATCACAACTATTCATTCGTTATGGGACTGTGAAATTCCTTCTAGATTATTTTTCGAAGGTAATCAGGACGCATCCAGCGACTGGCGCTTTCATCACGAGGAGGCAGCATGGCAAGCTATTCCGACCGCACCCCATCTCAGGGCTACCCGGCACCGGGGCCGCAACATCCGAGCGCCAGCCAGGTCATCGGCAGCGCCTACTGCACCGGCTGGCAGCAGATGCAGGCGACGCGCTACGACTTCATCGTCATCGGCACCGGGCCCGCCGGCGTCGCCTTCATCGAACGCACGCTGGCGCGCAACCCGCAGGCCGCGATCCTGGTGCTCGAGCGCGGCGGCTACTGGCTGCCGGTACACGTGCAGACGTTGCCGGCCGCCTTCCGCGCGATGGCCGGCGAAGCCCCGGTCACCTACCCCTGGACCCGCAGCGCGGCGATGGCGACGAGCGGCGCCCGCTTCGCGCAGGCCGGCACGATCCCGATGCTGGGCGGCCGTTCCACCTGCTGGAGCGGCTGGTGCCCGGCGCCGCAACCGGCGCAGCTGCGCGGCTGGCCGCAAGCCCTGGTCGACCTCACCCGACAGCCCGGCTTCTGGGACGACGCCCGCGCCTTTCTACATGTGACGGATGCCGACCGCATCGACGACAGCGTCTACGGCGGCCTGCAGCGCCAGCTCGACACCCGCCTGCGCGAACACTTCCGGCGCTGCGTGCCCTCGGCCGTGGATGCGCACGCGGCACCGCTGGCGGTGACGCATGAGGAACGGCCCGGCGCCGGCTTCCACAAATTCTGCACCGTCGGCACCCTGCTCGGCCTGCAGCAGCGCCAGAAGGCGCTGGCCGCGCAGGGCCAGGGCCGCGAACTGCACCTCGTCGACCGCTGCGTGGTCGAACTGCTGCTGCACGACGGCGACGGCAAGGTCACGACGCTGGAGACCAGCGGCGGCGCGATCAGCGTCGGCGATGCCAAACTGGTGCTGGCGATGGGGACGATTCCGCCGGCGACGCTGCTCATGAATTCCTTCGGCGCCCTGCTGCCGAACGCCGGCAAGCGTTACACGGGACACGTCACCTCGCGCTTCACGGCGCGCGTGCGGCGCTCGGCCTTCCGCGACCTGGCGGCGCTGGAACTGGGCGCGCACGTGCTGCACGGGCGGGCGGACAACGGCTTGCAGTACCAGGTGCAGGTAAGCGCATTCGCTTCGGCCTGCCCGGCGCGCGATGCGGCGACCATGGCCGCCGAAGCGCCGGACGCGGGCGCGCTGCCCTCGCCGGCCCAGCTGCAGGGCTCCGAGGATTGGGTGCTGTTCGCCTGCACGGCGCTGGGCGAGATTGGAGAAATGAGCGGCGAAACGAACGCCGACAACGGCATGCGCCTGGACGGCGGCGCCGATCCGACCACCAACCTCACCCTGCATCTGCAGCCCGGCCCCGCCAAGCTGGCGCTGTGGGACGTGATGGACGACGCGGCTTGCCGCACGATCGAGGCGCTGGCCAGCCGCGACGCGGATTCGGCGCCCGCCATCGAATACTGGATCGACGAGGGCGCGTCGGGGTGCTGGCACGGCGGCCGGCCGCCGCGCCGCCAGGTGCGCTCGGCGCGCGTCGTGGACGAGGCGTCGGCGTTGTGGATGGGCGAGGATCCGGCCACCTCGGTGGTCGGGCTGGATTACCGGCCGCATGGGGTAAGCAACGTGTACGTGACCGGGGCGGCGCTGTTCCCGACGGCGGGGGCGTGGAATCCGACCTTGACCGCTTGCGGGTTGGCGCAGGACCTGGCGGATCGGCTCAATTAAAAAGCCCCGCCGCCGTTCAGGCGTGCGGGGCTTTGCAGGTGCAGGTGCGAGCCGGTCAGACGTTGAACAGGAAGTTCAACACATCCCCATCCTTGACGATGTATTCCTTGCCCTCAGCGCGCATCTTGCCCGCTTCCTTCGCGCCACTCTCGCCCTTGTAGGCGATGAAGTCATCGAACGAAATGGTCTGCGCACGGATGAAGCCGCGCTCGAAGTCGGTGTGGATCACACCGGCCGCCTGCGGGGCGGTGGCACCGATGGCCACGGTCCAGGCGCGCACTTCCTTCACGCCGGCGGTGAAATAGGTCTGCAGGCCGAGCAGGTTGAAGGCGGCGCGGATCAGGCGGTCCAGGCCCGGTTCGTTCATGCCCATGTCGGCCAGGAATTCCTGCTTGTCGGCGTCGTCCAGGTTGGCGATCTCGGCTTCGATGGCGGCGGAAATGGCGACGATCGGCGCATTCTGCTTGTTGGCGAACTCGGTCAGCTGGTCCAGCAGCGGGTTGTCGGTGAAGCCGCTTTCCGACACGTTGGCCACGAACATCGCCGGTTTCGCGGTGATCAGGTGCAGCGGGTAAATCAGCGCCATCTGCTCGGCGTCCAGGCCCAGGGTGCGGACCGGCAGGCCTTCGTTCAGGTGCGGCAGCACTTTTTCCAGCAGCGCCACCAGCTTGGCGGCATCCTTGTCGCCCGAGCGCGCCTTCTTGTTCTCGCGGTGGATGGCTTTCTCGACGGTGCCGAGGTCGGCCAGCGCCAGTTCGGTCTGGATCACGACGATGTCGTCGATCGGGCTGACTTTACCCGCCACGTGGATCACGTTCGGGTCTTCGAAGCAGCGCACCACGTTGACGATGGCGTCGGTTTCGCGGATGTGCGACAGGAACTGGTTGCCCAGGCCTTCGCCTTTCGATGCGCCGGCCACCAGGCCCGCGATGTCGACGAACTCGACGATCGCTTTCACGATGCGCTCGGGCTTGACGATCTCGGCCAACTGGTCGATGCGCGGGTCCGGCACCTCGACCACGCCGACGTTCGGCTCGATGGTGCAGAACGGGTAGTTTTCAGCCGGGATGCCGGCCTTGGTCAGGGCGTTGAACAGGGTGGACTTGCCGACGTTGGGCAGGCCGACGATGCCGCATTTGAGGCTCATGGGGAACTTTCTGGGTCGAATTTACGAAACCTCATATTGTAACCCCGCGCGCTGGTCAAGCGTCCGCTTTCGCTGCGATACGTCGTTTATAGCGGACGAATCTGCCCGATGTCCGGTTTCTCGACGAAGGCCGCGAAGGCGTCGCGCAGCCGTTCCCCCTCGTCCATCGCCCGCCGCCACGCCAGGATGCGGGCGTCGTGGTTCAGGCCGTAGAACTTGAAATCGCTGCGGTCGATCAGTTTTCCGCGCGGCAGCCTGGCCAGGAAAGCGCGGCTCGGCGCCACGATCAACACGTTGTCCAGCCAGGCGCGGTTCGGCCCGCGCGCCGCGCGCCGCCACGGCAGCGCCTTGTCCAGCCAGCCGGGCACGATGTGCTCGCTGAAATGCGGGTACAGCACGATCGATCCCGGCTCCCGTCCAGCCAGGCGCGCATACGGCAGCGCCAGGTTGTAGTCGATGATGCCGCCGTCCCAGTAATGCCCGGGCGGCGCGCCGGCGATGTCGCGCACCGGTTTCATCAGCATGGGCAGCGTGCCGGACGCCAGCAGGGCGGCGGCCAGGTTGGCGCCCGTCAGCGCGGCGAAGTGGGTGGCGAAGTTGTCGAAGGGCTCGCGCAGCCAGGGCGTGTCGGCGCGCGCGTCGCCGATGATGATGCGCTCCATCAGGTGCGCCAGCCGGTCGCGCGAGGCGGCGTTGTGCAGCGCGGCGGCGGCGAAGCCGCGCATCTCGGCGTAGCGGTGGCCGGGCGAGGCCAGGGCGCGCTTGCCGCGCACGGTAATCAGGTGCAGGCGGTAGTGCGGATGGCTGACGATGTCGTCCTCGTGGCCGCGCACGAATTCGCGCAGCAGGCCCTGCACCACCGCGTCGATCTGGTCCTGCGACGGTTTGGTGCTGGTGTAGCGCTGCCCACTGTAGAGCTCGCCCAGGCGGGCGAACGCGCGCACCGGGTCGCGCTGGCAGGCGGCGGCCATGCGCCAGGCCCCGATCGAAGAGCCGATCAGGAGGCGTTCGCGCGGGGCGCGCGCGAACCAGTCGCCGAACAGCCATTGGTCGAGCGCGCGGAAGATCAAACCCTTGGGACCGCCCGCGGCGGCCGGGACGACTGCAATGTCGTGCGCGCGCAAACCCTGTGCGCGGATCTGGGCCAGGGCCAGCGGCCCGGCATGGAAAGTCAATGCGCTCATCCGGAAATTATCGCAGGAAGCCCTGTCAATGTATGCATGTGCAATTTTGCAACAAAATTACATCGTGACAATACGTGAGTATTTACCGGTTGGAATTGGCATAGACTCGTCTGCTGCAATTCGTCAAAACAACCACACCAGGGAGTCCGCATGGCCACGCAAGCGCTTTTCGATATCGGTAATGTCATCCTAGAACCTTCGCCGACCTTTTCCCGCCTGAAGGGCAAGACGAATGCCTGGCTGCCCTTGCTGGTCCTGATTCTGCTGAGCCTGGCCATTACCTACTGGTGGATCTCGACCCTCGATTTCCCATGGCTGGTCGAGCACATGCTGGCGGCGCAGCCGAAGGCCACGCCGGAAATGCGCGCGGCGATGACGCGCTTCATGACGCCGACCTCGATGCTATGGACCTCCGTGATCGGCGCCGTGCTCGGCACCCTGGTGCTGATGGCCCTGACGGCACTCTATTACCTGATCGCCGGCAAGCTGATGGGCGTCGCCATCGGTTACGGCAAATGGTTCGGATTCGCGGTATGGACCAGCGTCCCGAGCCTGCTGAAGTTTCCGCTGTCGGCACTGCAGATCGTCACTTCGCATGGCCGCCTGGCGCCGGAAGACCTGAACATGCTGTCGCTGAATTACCTGGCGCTGCACCTGCCGGCGTCGAATCCATGGGCCAACCTGGCCGGCGCCATCGACCTGACCGTGATCTGGAGCATCGCCATCGCCACCATCGGCCTGAAGGCATGGACCGGCCGTTCGACCGGCACCTGCGTGATGGTCGCCGTGCTGCCTTACGTGATCATCTACGGCCTGTGGGCCGCCAAGATCGCCCTCATCGGTTAATCGGTCGATACGCGCATGAAGAAAAAGTTGATGGTCGGCGCCCTCGTGGCCGCGCTGCTGGCGGTCCCGGTGGCGGTCAAGTTCTCGAGCAAGACGCCCAGCCGCGAAGCCGAACTGGCCCAGGTGCAGAAGCTCGAGATCCACCCGTCGATCCTGGCCACCGGCAACCTGGTGTTCCGCCAGGAGGTCCAGTTGTCGGCCGAGGTCATCGGCAAGGTGGCGGCGGTGCTGGTCAAGGAAGGCGACCGGGTCGGGCGCGGCCAGACCCTGCTGCGCCTCGATCCGACGGTCTACCTGGCCGAGGTGAAGCAGCAGGAAGCCAGCCGCCGCAACGCCGCGATCGCCATCGAGCGCGCCCAGATCAACCTGGCGAACCAGGAGCGCGGCCTGGACCGCACCGGCCAGCTGTACAAGGCCAAGTACATCGACATCTCCAAGTACGACGACGCGGTGCACCAGGTCGACCTGGCCAAGGTCGAGCTGCGCGCCAGCCGCGAATCGCTCGAGCAGGCCAGCGCCCTGCTGTCGCAGTCGCGCGAGCACCTGGCCAAGACCGAGGTGCGGGCGCCGATCGACGGCACCGTGACCGCGGTGCCGATCAAGATCGGCGAGACCGCGGTGGCCAGCGCGACCGGCATCGCCGGCTCGTCGCTGATGACGATCGCCGACGTCGGCTCGATCATGGCCGAGGTCAACGTGGACGAGGCCGACATCGCGCGGGTGGCGGTCGGCCAGCAGGCCAAGGTGTTCCCGGCCGCTTATCCCGACCAGCCGCTGACCGGCCGCGTCGAGAGCGTGGCGATGGCGCCGAAGGGTGCGCTGCCCGGCGCCCAGAGCCAGGGACGCAGCTACGTGGTCAAGCTGCGCCTCGACGATCCCAGGCTGGCCCTGCGCTCCGGAATGACCTGCCGGGTCGAGATCGTGGTCGGCAGCAGCGCCGCCAGGCCGGCGGTGCCGATCCAGGCGGTGATGAGCGAGGAAATCGCGGACGCCAGGGGCAAGGACAAGGACAAGGAGCGGGTGAAGAACACCAGCTACGTGTATGTGGTGCAGGACGGCAAAGCCAGGAAGACGACCGTGGAACTGGGCCTGTCCGACGACACCAACCAGGAAGTGACCAGGGGCCTGGCGGCCGGCCAGACCATCGCGGTGGGGCCGGCGCGCCTGTTGCGCGAGCTGCGCGACGGCGACCTGGTGAGCGCGAAGCAGGGAGAGGTGAAGGTCGCCGAAGCGCAGACCAGTGCCGCCAAGACTGCTGGAGCCGGCCGGTGATCCGTTTGCAGGGTGTGACCAAGCAGTACCAGATGGGCGACCAGGCCGTGCATGCGCTGCAGGGCGTCGACCTGCACATCCGCAGCAATGAACTGGTGGCCTTCATCGGCGCCTCCGGTTCCGGCAAGTCGACCATGATGAACATCGTCGGCTGCCTGGACCGGCCGAGCAGCGGCGCATACTGGCTCAACGGCCGCGAGGTGGCGACCATGTCGGGCGACGAGCTGGCGCTGGTGCGCAACCAGGAGATCGGCTTCATCTTCCAGAGCTTCCACCTGCTGCCGCGTGCGAGCGCGCTCGACAACGTGGCGCAGCCGCTGATCTACCGCGGCATCAAGTTGCGCGAGCGCCTGGCGCTGGCGGAACAGGCGCTGCAACGGGTCGGCCTGGGCGCGCGCGTGCACCACCGCCCCAACGAACTGTCGGGCGGCCAGCGCCAGCGGGTGGCGATCGCGCGCGCGCTGGTGGGCAAGCCGTCGATCCTGCTGGCGGACGAGCCGACCGGCAACCTCGACTCCAGCACCAGCCTCGAGATCCTGGCCCTGATCAAGGAAGTCCACGCCGGCGGCCAGACCGTCGTCATGGTCACCCACGAACCCGAGATCGCCGAACAATGCCAGCGCGTGGTGCGCCTGCGCGACGGCCGGATCATTTCGGACACGATGCCCGGCACGCCCGCGCCTGCCGCCGCCGGGAGCGCGGCATGAACCTGTTCCTGGAAAGCGTGCGCTCGGCGCTGGCCTCGATCCGTGCGCACCGCCTGCGCAGCTTCCTGACCTCGCTCGGCATCATCATCGGGGTGGCGTCGGTGATCACGGTGATTTCCCTGATCCAGGGCTTGTCCAAGAGCGTCAGCGACCAGTTCACTGGACTCGGCGGCAATGGCCTGACGATCACGGCGCACAACGAGTACAAGGACGTCATGCGCGGGAAGATCAATTACCTGCGCTTCGAGGATGTCGAACAGCTGCGTGCGCGCACCGAGGGCATCCGCGAGCTCAGCCCGATGTTCAATCCCGGCCTGTCCGAGGTCAGGTTCACCGGCATGTCCGCCACCGCGCAGGTATTCGCCACCTCGGCCAGCTACCAGGAAGTGGACCAGCGCTATGCGCGCCTGGGACGCTTCATCAGCGACTCCGACGACGCCAGCGCGCGCCGGGTGGCGGTGATCGGCGAAAAACTGATCGAAGACCTGCACCTGCCGCAGAACCCGGTCGGCCAGTTCATCCGCTATGCCAACGAGTGGTTCAAGATCGTCGGCGTGATGGAAAAGCGCGGCGAAATCTTCGGCATGTCCCAGGATAACTACCTGATCATCCCGTTCAAGACCGGGCAGAGCATCATCGGCAACAATACCCGGCCCAACCTGCGGATCTCGGTGGCGGTGCGCGACCTGAGCCGGCTGGAAGAAACGCGCAGCCGCATCCGCGGCGTGATGCGCCAGGCGCACCGCCTGAAACCGGAAGAACGCGACGATTTCGAGATCGAATCGGCGGACCAGCTCTCGAAGACCTTCGACAGCCTGAGCAACACCGTGACCCTGGTGATGGGCGGCGTGGTCGGCATCGCCCTGCTGGTCGGCGGCATCGGCATCATGAACATCATGCTGGTGTCGGTCAAGGAACGGACCCGCGAGATCGGCATCTGCAAGGCGATCGGCGCGCGCAGCCGCGACATCCTGCTGCAGTTCCTGATCGAGGCGGTCACCCTGTCGCTGCTGGGCGGGCTGATCGGGCTGGCCATCGGCTACGGGCTCGGCGTCGGCATCGCCGCCATGATCCCGGACTTCCCGCCGGCCGTGGTGCCGTGGTGGGCGGTGGTGCTGTCGGTGGTGTTCTCGGGCAGCGTGGGCGTGGTGTTCGGCGTGGTGCCGGCAAGCCAGGCGGCGCGGCTGGATCCGATCGACGCGCTGCGTTACGAATAAGAGCGCGCCAGGCTGCAAACCAGCACGATTGCGCAGGCTCAAGGGTGACAGCCTGGGCCTGCGTAACATGGGCCGGTCGTTTTTGTTCGATGCGTCCGGAGCCAGCATGCCCTACCGATATTGCGCGGTGTTCTTGTTATGCTGGCTGTTCGCTTGCGGACAGACCTGCGCGCGCGATACCGGCACCGATCCCTCGGTGGTCATCGACCGCTTCATCCAGCACTACGTGGTCGAGCCCAGCGGCGCCTACCTGGTCACGGTCGACAGCGCCAGGACCATCGTCGAGCAGCGCGCCGTGCAGCAGCATGGCCAGTACTACATCGGCTACAACAAGACGCTCGACGAGGTCGTCGCCATCGATGCCCATACCCGCAAGCCCGACGGGCGCCGGGTGCCGGTGCAGCCGGGCCAGATCAAGGACCAGCAGGAAGCCGCCTCCACCGACGCCCCGATGTTCCAGGACACGCGCCTGAAAATCGTGGTCTTCCCCGAGGTGGCGGTGGGCGACCAGCTGGTGGTGAAATACGTCATCCGGCGCGCCACGCCGCTGTTCCCCGGTCATTTCGAAGACCTGTCGTCGGCGCAGTTCTACCGCAACAAGCATTTCCAGCTGGTCTACGACATGCCGGCCTCGATGCCGCTGCATGCGGATGCGGTCGGCTTCGAACCGGTGCCGGTGCAAGACGCGGTGCCGCCGGGACGCCGGCGCTACCAGTGGCGCTATGCCGGTGGCGACAACGCGCGCCTGGAAGCCGATTCGGTCAGCTACCTCGACTACGGCAAGCGGCTGGCCGTCTCCACCTTCCCCGACTACGCCGCCTTCGCCCGCGCGTTCCGGCGCGGCGCGGACCGGGACGGCGCACCCTCTCCCGCCATCGCGGCGCTGGCGCGCCAACTGACGGCCGGGCTGCCGGATGCGCGCTCGCGCGCGCTGGCATTGTCCGACTGGGTGCGCCGCAACATCCGCTACGTCGGCGTCTACATCGGGCCGGGCGGCGTGGTCGCGCATCCGGCCGCCACCGTGCTCGACAACCGCTACGGCGACTGCAAGGACCACGCCGGCCTGCTGCAGGCGATGCTGGCGGCGGTCGGCATCGACAGCACCGGCGCGCTGGTCAACAGCGGCAACGCCTACCTGTTGCCGGCCACGCCGACCCTGGGCGTGTTCAACCACATGATCGCCTACGTGCCCAGCCTCGACCTGTACCTCGACCCGACGGCCGAGGCCGTTACCGCCGGCTACCTGCCCGCCGCCCTGCTCGGCAAGCCGGCGCTGCTGCTGGCCACCGGCACCTTCGCCATGACGCCGGTCCTGCAGCCGGAACGCAGCCGCACCGCGGCCTGGTTCGACATCGGGCGCGACGGCCGCAGCCGCTTCAGGGTGAGCAAGACCGCCGGCGGCGCCAGCGCCGAACCCTGGCGCAAGTCGGTGCGCGAAACGCGCCTGGCCGACCGCCGCCAATTCGTGCGGCGCATGCTGCAGGGCATCGGCCAGAAAGGACAAGGCGTGTTCGACGCCGGCAGCGCCGACCGGCCGGACACGCATGCCGACAACAAGGCCGACAAGGACGGCGGCGACGAATACACCCTGTCCTTCTCGGGCAGCAGCGAGCACTTCCTCGACCTGCCCGGCCCCAGCGCCCTGGCCACCACCTACGATTTCTGGGGCGGCCTGGGCGACGCCGTGTTCACGCTGATGCAGGAAAAAGAGCGCCGCCAAGCCTTTGTCTGCCCGGCCATCGACCTCGAAGACGATACCGGCTTTCGCCTGCCGAAGGGCGTGCGCGTGCTGGCGCTGCCGCGCTCGGTCAGCCTGATGGACGGCGGCATCCACTACCGCTCGACCTATGCGCGCCAGGGCGATGCGGTCCGGGTCCAGCGCCGCCTGACCTTCCGCCATGGCCGCGCCACCTGCACGCCGGACGACTACCGCGCCATGCAGCCGGCCCTGGAACGCGTGATGCGCGACCTGCGCAGCCAGGTGGTGGTCAGCGGGCGCTGAGCGGCGACCGCGGCGCCGGCTATCGCGGCTGTTCGGCGCGCAGGGCGGCCACCGCGGCGTCGCTCAACTCGAAGCGCAGGTCGACCCGGTCGCGGCCCGAACGGTAGCCGCCGGGCCAGCGCGCGATCTCGACGAAGCCGCAGCGTTCGAAAAAGCCGGCCGTGTGCGGATGGGTGTCGACCGTCACGTAGCGCGGCCTGCGCTTGCGGCCGGCCATGTGCAGCAGCCGGTAATGCAGCAGCGCGCGGCCGATGCCGCTGCCGTGGCGGTCGGCGCGCACCAGGCCGAACACCAGCGTCGCCAGGTCGTAGAAGTCGGACAGTTCATAGCCGCCGAAGCCGACGACGTCGCCGTCTTCCAGCGCCACGAACAGCGGCCCGTCCGGCTCGTCCAATGCGGAGCGCAGCCAGGCTTCTTCCGAGGCCGGAAAGTGGGCTGGCACGTTGCTGCGGAAGGCTGCCAGCACGGCCTTGCGATCGTCGGGACGATAATGCCTGATTCGTATCTTCATGTTTTACAACGAAAAAATAAATCCGAAATGATTAGGTGAATTGGCGCGGGACCTGTATATTCCATCTCGCACTACATCAAGTCGTCGTTACCGTTGGTCTCCTTCCTGTCTTGCCTTTCCCGGCATTCCTGTTTGATTCTCCGCTGTTACATCTATCTTGGTCGCATGTGCGTCCCGAGCGTCTTTCGCTCTTACAAACATATTAAAGGTACATAATGGCTACTCAAACCGGCACCGTGAAATGGTTCAACGACTCCAAGGGCTTCGGCTTCATCGCGCCTGACGCAGGCGGCGACGATTTGTTCGCGCACTTCAAGGACATCCAGTCGGAAGGCTTCAAGAGCCTGGCCGAAAACCAGCGCGTGTCGTTCGAACGTTCGCCGAGCCCGAAGGGCGAGAAGGCGAGCAATATTCGCGCGATCTGAACCGGCTTGTCCGTTTGCCGGCCGCACCACGCAGATAGCATGGGCGACCCGGATTGACGGATGCACCCTCGAAAAACCCGCCACGGCGGGTTTTTTGTCGTTGACGGTGCCGCGTTCGGCATGGTCAGGTCAATAACGAATCGTGCTCCTTGTCCACTTGCCACTTGGCCGTTACATTATGGCCATGGGAGCCGACGAAACCATTATCGTGGAAGACGCCGTGCAGGTGCTGGCCATGGTCGGCGACCTGAGCATGGGACTGCCGTCCGACCATTCGATCCGCACCGCGCGCCTGGCTTCCAAGCTGGCCGAGGAAAACGGCGATGCTCAGGATGCCTGCACCAGCACGCGCCTGGTGGCCCTGCTGCGCTGGTCCGGCAGCACGGCCACCGCCAGCGGCTTTGCCAACCTGATCGGCGACGACGTTGCCGGGCGCCACGCGATGGTCACCCGTACGCTGTCCGGCAACCCGAACCTGACCCTGCCCAACGTGCTGCCGCTGGCCCAGATGCAGTGCGAGGTGGCGGGCGACATCGCCGCCCTGCTCGGCCTGCCTGCCGACGTCGAAAAAAGCCTGCGTCACCTGTTCGGCAGCCCCCAGCGCGGCGACATGCAGGACGTGCTGTTCGCGCCGAACATCCCGCGCTCGGTGTTCTACGTGCGCCTGGCCGGCGACCTGGAGGTGCTGGCCCCGGCCCACGGCACCGAGGGCGCGCTGCGCCTGGTGCAGGAACGCGCCGGCGTCAAGTATCCCGCCACGCTGGTGCAGCGCCTGCTCCCGCATGCCCAGGCCTGGCTCGACGCCCTCGCAGAGCCCGCGTGCGCGGCCAACTATGCGGGGCACGACCGGCTGGTCTCCCTGAACATCATTGCCGACGTCATCGAGCTGAAGCTGCCCTGGCTGGCCGGTTACTCGCGCCGCGTGGCCGCACTGGCGCGGCGCAGCGCCGCCCTGGCCGGCATGCTGGCGCTGGAGGAAAAACCCTTGATGCGCGCCGCCCTGCTGCACGGCATCGGCCGGGTGACGGTGCCGAACGCGGTGTGGACGCGCTCCACCAGGCTGGAACCGGCCGACTGGGACAGGGTGCGCAAAGTGCCGTTCTGGACCGCGCGCGCCGGCGCCCAGGTGCCGGCGATCGCGGCGGAAGCGGCGCTCGGCTCGCTGGTATACGAAAGACTCGACGGCAGCGGCTACTACCGCAAGCTGCGCGGCGACAGCCTCGGCATGCAGGAGCGCCTGCTGGCCGCCGCCGCCGCCCTCACCGCCCTGTGCTCGGCGCGGCCATGGCGCCATGCGCACGGCCTGCCGGCGGCGTCGACGCTGATGACGGCCCAGGCGGCGGCCGGCCGCTTCGACCGCCACGCGGTCGGGGCCGTGCTCGAGGCGGCGCGCGTCATGTTGCCGAGGCCGGGACAAGCGAAGCCGGTGGCCGATGCGCTGTTGTCGGCGCGCGAGGTCGAGGTGCTGCGCCACGTCAGCCTGGGCGAAACCAGCCGCGAGGCGGCGCGCGCCCTGAAGATCAGTCCCGCGAGCGTACGGGCGCACGTGGACAGCATTTTCCAGAAGCTGGAGTCGAGCTCGCGACCGGCGATGACCTTGAAAGCCCTGGCGCGCGGGCTGATTTGAATCGCGGACGAATCGCCCTTGCGTTGGACGCGTGGACAACACTGCCGTTGCCCCCGGTCATCGCCGGTGCAAGGCCGGCCGATCTCAATCGGTATGCAGCTGCATCGTCGCCGCATTCATCTTGCCCTCGCACGCCATCGGGATGATGCGCAGCGCCTTGTCGATCGCTTCCTCGATCAGCGCCTGCTCTTCGCGGCGCGGCCGGTGCAGCACGAAATCCGCCACGTTCTGCTGCAGGTTGAGGGTGCGCGGGTGGCCGATGCCGAGGCGCAGGCGCCAGTAATCCTGCGTGCCCAGCGCCGAGGTAATATCTTTCAAGCCATTGTGTCCGCCCGATGAGCCGCCGCGTTTGAGCTTGGCCGCACCCGGCGGCAGGTCGAGTTCGTCGTGCACGACCAGGATCTCTTCCGGCGCGATCTTGAAGAAGCGCGCCAGGCTGCCCACCGACTGGCCGGAGCGGTTCATGAAGGTCAGCGGCTCGAGCAGCCAGACGTCCTTGCCGGCGATCGCTGTCTTGGCGACCATGGCGTTGAAGCGCGATTCACGTTGCAGGTGGCAACCGGGCAGCGAATTGGCGAGGTTGTGGACCAGCCAGAAGCCGGCATTGTGGCGGGTTTGTTCGTATTCCGGGCCGGGGTTGCCGAGGCCGACGATCAGGCGGATATGCATAGACAGCGTCAGGAAAATCGTAAAGTTCGATTATCGCGGAAAATCGGCGCCGGTCCGGAAAAACTGTCGCCGATATGGCCAGTCACGGCCTTTCACGATAAAAAACCCGCCGGGCTTGCGCCTCGGCGGGTTTTTTGCCATACCCCCCGGCCATGCCGGGCGGTAGCGACAGGGATTACTCTGCAGCGGCTTCGGTCGCCGCGCCACGCGGGATCGACGAAGTAGCGACGGTCTGGTCCTGGCCGTGGGCCACGACGGTCACGCCTTCCGGCAGGGTCAGCTGCGACACGTGGATCGATGCACCGGCTTCCAGGTTGCTCAGGTCGACGGTGATGAATTCCGGCAGTTGGCCCGGCAGGCAGGAGATTTCCAGTTCGTTCAGGACGTGCGACACGATCGCACCGCCCAGCTTGACGGCCGGCGAGATCTCGGCGTTGACGAAGTGCAGGGCGACCTTGGTGGTGATCGCTTGCGACGCGTCGACGCGCTGGAAGTCAACGTGCAGGACCAGTTGCTTGTATGCGTGCATCTGGAAGTCGCGCAGCAGGACTTGCTGGGCTTGGCCGTCGATTTCCAGGTCCAGCACGGAACCGTGGAATGCTTCTTTCTTGAGCGCGTGCCAGAGGGCGTTGCCGTCGACGGCGATCAGTTGCGGGGCAGCGGCGCCACCGTAGATGATGCCCGGGGTCTGGCCAGCGTTACGCAGGCGGCGGCTCGCTCCGGTCCCCTGCTGTTCGCGGGTAAATGCGACTACTTTCATGTGAAGCTCCAAAATGAAGGGTCCGAATGCCGGAACGTTCCAGCCCGTAACCCGGTTGTGGACGCCCCCGCGACCAGGGGCTTCCGAGGAATGAGCACGCGCTTGCGCGCCCAAGAAATATGAAGAATACGTGAACGTCGCCCCTGCGGAAACAGGGGCGACGTACTCGATTTTTTACTTAATCGACGAACAGCGAAATGACCGAGTCGCCCTTGACGATACGCTTGAAGGTCTCGGCCAGCAGCGGTGCGCAGGTCAGCTGGCGGATCTTGCCGCAAGCCTGGCCGGCCGGGCTCAGCGGGATCGTGTCGGTCACGACCAGCTCGTCCAGCGGCGAATTGGTGATGCGGTCGATCGCCGGGCCGGACAGGACCGGGTGCGTGCAATACGCCACGACTTTCTTGGCGCCACGCTCTTTCAGGACTTCGGCGGCCTTGGTCAGCGTGCCCGCGGTGTCGACCATGTCGTCCATGATCACGCAGTTGCGGCCTTCGACTTCACCGATGATGTTCATGACTTCCGACACGTTCGCCTTCGGGCGGCGCTTGTCGATGATCGCCAGGTCGCAGCCGAGGCGCTTGGCCAGCGCACGGGCACGCACCACGCCACCGACGTCCGGCGACACGACCAGCAGGTCGTCGTAGTTGCGCTTCTGCAGGTCGCCCAGCAGCAGCGGCGATGCGTAGATGTTGTCGACCGGGATATCGAAGAAACCCTGGATCTGGTCGGCGTGCAGGTCCATGATCAGGACGCGCTCGACGCCGGCTTCTTCCAGCATGTTGGCCACGACCTTGGCCGAGATCGCGACGCGCGCCGAACGCGGGCGGCGGTCCTGGCGCGCATAGCCGAAGTATGGAATGGCCGCGGTAATACGGCCAGCCGATGCGCGCTTGAGGGCGTCGACCATCAGCATGATTTCCATCAGGCTGTCATTGGTGGGAGCGCAAGTCGATTGCAGGACGAAAACGTCCTTGCCACGAACGTTCTCGTTGATCTCGACCATGACTTCGCCGTCCGAGAACTTCGAGACAACAGCTTTGCCGAGAGGAATACCGAGGCTTTTTGCGACCCCCTCTGCTAGTGCCGGATTGGCATTGCCGGTAAAAACCATCAGGTTTTCGTAAGCCATGGGAGTCCCAGAGGTGTAAGCGTTGAAAGAAACTTGAAGCCGTTTATCAATGGCTGATAAAGCGGCACTACAAAAAAAATGGGCCGCTCGAGGCGGCTCCACTTTGAATTGCCTGCTGGAGCACGAGTCATCAACAGTCCAGGCAAAGAAACTTTGGCAGGGGAACAAGGATTCGAACCTTGGTATGCCGGAATCAAAATCCGGTGCCTTAACCAGCTTGGCGATTCCCCTACGCTGAAACTTTACTTCTTATCGCTACCGCAACTTTGTTTCGCCGCTGCATCGATAAACAAGATTTTATTCTACAACTCAGTGATTTGCAAGAGCAATTTCATCGGATGTTTCGTTATCGACTTTGCTTTCCATGCTTTCCACTTGGCCGGCACTTTCTCAAGTACTGCCGCTGCTTCTTGCTCGCTGGAAAACGCGCCAAACACGCACGCTCCGGAACCAGTCATCCTGGCCGCTCCGTAACCGCTCAACCATTCGATCGCCTCTGCTACCGGCGGGAACAATCTCACTGCCACGTCTTGCAAATCATTTCTCCCGAAGCCAATCAGACCATGCTGCTCGTCATGCCCCCTGGAAAAGTCCGACATTATGATGGGCTTCGTGTTTCTTGTCAAATCTGGCGCCGTAAAAATTGCCGCAGTGGGAATAGACACCCCCGGTTCGATCACGACATACCAGCAATCGGGTCCGTCCACCGCTTGCAGCGCCTCGCCTACCCCTTCCGCGAACGCGGTTTCACCGAACAGGAAGAAGGGAATGTCCGCGCCCAGCGGCAGGCCGAGCGCGATCAGTTCCGGCGTCGACATTCCGGCCTGCCACAGGTGATTCGCCGCCATCAGCGCGGTGGCCGCGTCCGACGAACCGCCGCCCAGCCCGCCGCCCATCGGCAGGCGCTTGTCGACGGCGACGTCGATGCCGGGCGGCAGGCGGCCGTGGCGGCGCTGGTACGCCCCCTGCAGCGCGTGCAGCGCACGCACGATCAGGTCCTGCGCCGCCGGCACGCAGGGCACCTCGGTGGTGCGGACGATTTCTTGGTCGTCGCGCAAGTCGAAGTGCAGCGTGTCGCCGTGGTCGATCAACTGGAATACCGATTGCAGCAGGTGGTAGCCGTCGGGACGGCGGCCGGTCACGTGCAGGAACAGGTTCAATTTGGCCGGGGCCAGGCAATCGTGCAGGGAACGCTGTGCCATCTCAGCTTGCCAGCGTGATCGAAATGTTCAGCTCCAGGGCGCCGCTGTCGGCGGTCGCGCTGCGCGCGGCGCGGATGCGGCGCGGGACCGGCGTGGCCGCATCGCCCTGCCACTCGGCGAAGCGCAGGCGCCAGCCATCCTGCGTCAAGACTTCGTTGTTGGCCGGCGACGCGGTGAAGCGCTGCCCCTTGGCATCGGTTGCATAGCCCTGCATCCAGTCGCGCAGGCCATTTACCGGCAGCGCATAGCCCAGCGTCTGCGCGGTCAGCGCATCGATGGTCGGGGCGGTGCGCGGCACGCGGTCGGACTGGGTCAGCGTGGCGGCTTGCGGCGTGACGTGGAGGGTGGCCAGCGTCTGCCCCAGCGCGGGCGCCGTGATCGTGACGTCGATGTTGCCCGGGCGCTGGCTCCAGCTGTAGCGGACGGTGTCCTTGCGCGGCTGCCCTTCCCGCTCATAGCTCACCGACAGCGAACCGGTGAAATCGATGGTGTCGCGGTAGGCGGCGACCGGAACAGTGGAATGCGGCATGGGATGGGGCACATTCACGCCGGAGGTGGCGCAGCCGGCCAGCACGGCGGCCAGCGTCACCAGGGGAAACAGACGGGAGGTGGAACGGAAGGTAGAGCAGATAAGCATCGGCAACAATTTCAATGAAAGTATCAATAAGGTGTGGGTTACAGCGTCAGGCGCAGGCGCGTCAGCGTACTCTTGAGCGCATCGTTCCGCGGGTCCTTGGTCCGGGCTTCGCGCCACAGCTTGCGCGCATCGTCCTGCTGGCCCTTTTTCCACAGCACTTCGCCCAGGTGCACGGCGATTTCCGGATCGCTGCGCAACTGGTAGGCCTTGCGCAGCTGGGCTTCGGCTTCGTTCAAGTTTCCCATGCGATATTGCACCCAGCCCATGCTGTCCATGATGAAGGGGTCGTTGGGCGCCATGCCGAGTGCCTTCCGGATCAGCTGGTGGGCTTCCTGCAGCCGCACGTTGCGGTCCGCCAGCGAGTAGCCGAGGGCGTTATACGCATGGTGGTTGTCCGGCACCTTGGCGATCACCTGGCGCAGCGATTTCTCCATCAGGTCGACCTTGCCGATCTTTTCGGCCATCAGCGCATAGTCGTACAGGAAATCCATATTGTCCGGGAAGCGCTTGGTGCCCTCCTGCATCAGCTTGAAGGCATCCTGGTGCTTGCCGGCGTCGCGCAGGAGCTGGGCCTCGACCAGCACCACCTGCGCCTGCTCGGCCTTGTCGCCCGGCTGCAGGGCCGCCAGCTGCTTGCGCGCGCCGGCCAGGTCGCCGCCCTTGGCCACCAGTTGCGCGCGGCGCAGGGCGACGCTGAGCTGGACTTTCGGGTCGTCGCTGTCCATCCGGTCGAGCCAGTCGGTGGCCGCCTTCAGGTCGCCGCGCTCCTCGGCCAGCTGGGACAGGATCAACAGGGCCTTGGCCGGGTCGCGCTCGTCGTCCGGGCTCTTGTCCATGACGTCGACGAAGCGCGTGAAATAGCCTTCGGCGCCGGCCGAATCGTTGAGCTGCATCGACAGCACGCCGAGCGCGTACAGGGTCGCGGGATTGCCCGGCTGGGCCTTGTCGAGCACCAGGAATTCCTTGCGCGCGGCATCGAACTGCTTGTTGTTGACCAGCAGGCGCGCGTGGGCGGCGCGCACTTCGCGCGCGTCCGGGTGGGCCGCCAGGAAGTCCTGCAGGATCTTCGTGACCTGCGCTTCGTCCTCGGTCACCTGGGCCAGGGTCAGGACGGCGATTTCCGAATCCGGCTTGATCCTCAAGGCGGCCTGCGCCTCGCGGACCGCCTCCTGCTTGGCGCCCTTGGCCAGCGCGGTCTGGGCCAGCACCACGTGGGTTTCCATCATGTCGCCGTAGGGCGCCACCAGGCGCTCGAGCATGGCGATGGCGGCGTCCTTGTCGCGCGCGCGCAGCACCAGCTGCTGCATCTGGAACATGACCAGGCCGCGCGCGCCCGGCGTGGCGTCGGCCAGGCGCTGGGTAAGTAACTTTTCTGCTTCGGCGAGGTTGTCGGACAGGATCACCAGCCCCAGATAGTACTGGTTGGCCTCATCGGAGCCCGGCGCGTATTCGCGCCACAGGCGCACCGCGGCGAGCGCGTCGTCGGGCTGCTTGGCCGACAGCGCCATCTCGGCGGCACGCTTGGCCAGGCGCGGATCGCGGGTCTGCTGCGCCAGGCTCAGCATCGTGAGATAAGGACCTTGCCAGTCGCCGTTCTTGAACGCCATTTCGGCCTTCAGCAACTGCTGCATCATGGCGCTGGTCATTTGTACGTTCGGCAGCTTGTCCTCGCCCTGGGCCGGGTCCGGGCTTTGCGCCGGCACCGGTGCGCCGTTCGCGGCTTCGGCGGCGGTCAGCGGCTGGTCCGCGGACGTCTCGGCCGGCTGCTGCTTGGGCGCCACAGCGCAGGCCGACAGCAATGCGGAGAGAGTTACAATGGCGAAAGCGTTTTTCAAGGCAAATCCCACGTCAAAAAGATTGTCCGATTCTACGCCGAACACCTGCCGCGCGTATGTGACCGCAACACGAATTTACATTCCTATTATCTTTTCCAAAGCCAATGCCTGAACTCCCGGAAGTCGAAGTCACCCGGCGCGGCGTCGCGCCGCACCTGGAAGACCGTGTCGTCGAACAAGTTATCCTGCGCCGCGAAGGTTTGCGCTGGCCCTTCCCGCCCAACTTGCCCGCATTGCTGGCCGGGCGGCGCATCCTGTCCACGGGCCGGCGCGGCAAATATTTGCTGATCCACTTCGAGCATGGCGTGCTGATCGTCCACCTCGGCATGTCCGGCCACCTGCGCGTGCTGCCGGAAGGCACGCCGTTGAAGACGCACGACCATTTCGACCTGGTCGTTAATGTAGACAATGCGGGCGGGCCGGAAGGCCGGCGCGTGCTGCGCCTGCACGACCCGCGCCGCTTCGGCGCCGTGCTGTGGCATGCGCACGACGACGGCGAACTCGAGCAGCACGTGCTGCTGCGCGGCCTCGGCGTCGAGCCCCTGAACGATGGCTTTTCCGGCGCCCTGCTGCACCGCGAAACGCGCAAGCGCAGCGCCCCGATCAAGCAGGTGCTGCTGAGCGGCGACATCGTGGTCGGCGTCGGCAACATCTACGCCTGCGAAAGCCTGTTTCGCGCCGGCATCAACCCGAAGACGCCGGCCGCGCGCATCAGCCGCGCCCGCTACGACAAGCTGGCCGAAGCGATCCGCGACATCCTGGCCGCCGCCATCGTGCAGGGCGGCAGTACCTTGCGTGACTTTATTGCTGTAAATGGACAGTCTGGATATTTCCAACAAACATATTTCGTCTATGATCGTGCGGGAGTGCCTTGCCGCAACTGCAGTACGCCGGTCCGCCAGATCAAGCAGGGTCAGCGTTCCACGTTTTATTGCGCCGTGTGCCAGCGCTAAGCCAGGGTCCAGAGAGCAAAAAACGCACAAGCGATCATGCAAGATCTACAACAATACGGGGCCTGGCGCGAAGGCGTCGCCGCCGCGCTGGAGCAGTACCGCGCCTGGGTGCAGGCGACGGAGCTGCTGGATGCGGCGGCCGAGCAGCGCCTGGCGCGCGCGCTGGCGCGGGTGCGCGACGACCGCCTGTCGGTCGCCTTCGTGGCCGAGTTCTCGCGCGGTAAATCGGAGCTGATCAACGCGCTCTTCTTCGCCGATTACGGCCAGCGCATCGTGCCGTCCAGCCCCGGCCGCACCACCATGTGCCCGACCGAGCTGGCGTGGGATCCCGCCCTGCCCCCGTGCATCCGCTTGCTGCCGATCGAGACCCGCGCGGCGCGCCTGGCCACCGGCGACTACCGCGACGATCCGGATGCCTGGACCGTGCTGCCGCTCGATCTCGCCTCCCCGGAACGCATGCACGATACCTTCAGGCAGGTGAGCCTGACGCGCCGCGTGGGCACGGCCGAAGCGCAGGGCTTCGGCCTGTACGATCCCGGGGACCCGGACCTGGCCGCCACCATCGGCAACGACGGCCTGGTCGAGATCCCGCGCTGGCGCCACGCCCTGATCAACGTGCCGCATCCGCTGCTCGAGCAGGGCCTGGTGGTCCTCGACACGCCCGGCCTGAACGCCATCGGCACCGAGCCCGAACTGACGCTGAACCTGATCCCGAACGCGCACGCGGTGCTGTTCGTACTGGGCGCCGAGACCGGCGTGACCCGCAGCGACATCGAGGTCTGGCGCACCCACATCGGCAGCGGAGCGGGCAGGATCGTGGTCCTCAACAAGATCGATGCGATGTGGGACGAACTCAAGCCGCAGCACGAAAACGACGCCGCCATCGCGCGCCAGCAGGCCGACGTGGCCCGCCTGCTCGGCGTGGCGGCGGCGCAGGTGTTCCCGGTCTCGGCCCAGAAGGCGCTGGTCGCCAAGATCAACGGCGACCTGGCCCTGTTCGACAAGAGCCGCGTCGGTTTGCTGGAGTCGGCCCTGTTCGACGAACTGGTGCCGGCGCGCCGCGCCATCCTGCGCGGCCAGCTGCGCCAGGACATCGACCTGCTGGTGGCCGGCCAGCAGGCGCTGCTCGGCACCCGCATCCGCGACCTGGTCGAGCAGTTGCAGGAGCTGCAGGGCCTGCGCGGCAAGAACCAGGGCGTGATCGCCCACATGATGCGGCGCGTCGAGATGGAGAAGAAGGAATTCGACGCCAGCCTGTTCAAGCTGCAGGGCACACGCGCCGTGTTCACCACCCTGTCGACGGAGCTGTACAGCACCATCGGCATGGACGCCGTGCAGCGCCAGGTCGACGGTGTGCGCGCGGCGATGCAGGCGGCGCGCTTCGCCACCGGCACCCGCCCCCCAGTGCGCGCCTTCTTCGAGGCCGCGCGCGCCAGCCTGGACGCGTCGAGCGCCAAGATCGGCGAAATCAACGCCATGATGGATTCGATGTACCGCCGCTTCTCGACCGAGCACGGCCTGAGCCTGGCGGTGCCGATGCGCCTGTCCCTGGCGCGCTACCGCACCGACATCGACGCCATCGAAGCGATCTACGTCAAGCAGTTCGGCACCGCCACGCTGTTGATGACCAGCCGCGGCACGCTGCTCGAGCGCTTCTTCGACTCGATCGCCTCGCGTGTAAGACACAGCTTCCGCGCCGCCAACGCCGACGTGGAAGCCTGGCTGAAGGTGATCATGGCGCCGCTGGAAGCGCAGATCCGCCAGCACCGCGACCAGTTGCGCCACCGCCAGGCCTCGATCCAGCGCATCCACGACGCCACCGAGAGCCTGGAACAGAAGATCGCCGCCTTCGAGGCGGCCCGGCACGACCTGGAAAGCGTGAAGGACCGGCTGGCCGGCCTGTCCGGCGCCGTGCTGCGCGCGCTGGATACCGATTCACCTGAACTTGAGACCGCATGAAACGTTTGACCGAATTCGATGTGACCGACCTGGCCGATCCCAGCTTTTCGCGCGCCGTGATCGACTGGCAGAAGCAGCACGGGCGCCACGCCCTGCCCTGGCAGAACACGCGCGACGCCTACCGCATCTGGCTGTCCGAGATCATGCTGCAGCAGACCCAGGTCACCGCGGTGCTGGGCTATTACGCGCGCTTCCTGGAGCGCTTCCCGACGGTGCAGGCGCTCGCCGAGGCGCCGCTGGAAGACGTGATGGCGTACTGGAGCGGCCTCGGCTACTACACCCGGGCGCGCAACCTGCACGCCTGCGCCAAGCGCGTGGTCGAGCAGTACGGCGGCACCTTTCCGTCCGACCCGGCGCTGCTGGCCGAACTGCCCGGCATCGGGCGCTCGACCGCGGCCGCCATCTCGGCCTTTTCCAGCGGCACCCGCGCCGCGATCATGGACGGCAACGTCAAGCGCGTGTTCGCGCGCGTGTTCGGCATCGACCAGTATCCCGGCCTGAAACCGGTGGAAGACGCGCTGTGGCGCCGCGCCGAAGCCCTGACGCCGAGCGACGGCGGCATCGAAGCCTATACGCAAGGCTTGATGGACCTGGGCGCGACCCTGTGCACGCGTTCGCGTCCCGACTGCGAACGCTGCCCGCTGCAGGCGCGCTGCGTGGCCTATGCCACCGGCCGTACCGCGGAACTGCCGGTACGCAAACCGAAAAAGGCGACGCCGGAAAAGCGCGCGCTGATGCTGGCCGTGGTCGACCGCGGCCAGGTATTGCTGCAGCAGCGGCCGGCATCCGGCATCTGGGGCGGGCTGCTGTCGCTGCCCGAGTTTGACGGCCACGTCGGACTGGACGATGCCGAGGACGCCGACGTGGCGGTGCTGGCGGGGGCTGCCGGCGAGTTCGGTAGCGTGGACGAGGTCGAACCGCTGCTGCCCCTGGTGCACGGTTTTACCCACTACAAATTGCACATCCAGCCGTATCGCATCGGGCTGTCGGCGCGCGCCGAGACGCCGGCCGGACACGTGTGGTGGGACCTGGCGAATATCGAGGCGGCGCCCTTGCCGGCGCCGGTCAAGAAGCTGCTGGGGCAGCTGGCGGCGCCGTCCCTGTTCGGCTGAGGCGGCGATGGCGCGTGCCGACCGTCTGCTCGCGCTGCTGCAAGTGCTGCGCCGGCACCGCTACCCCGTCACCGGGGAGGCGCTCGCCGCCCAGCTCTCGGTCAGCCTGCGCACGCTGTACCGCGATATCGCCGCCCTGCGCGGACAAGGTGCCCACATCGAAGGCGAGCCGGGCCTGGGTTACGTGCTCAGGCCGGGTTTCCTGCTGCCGCCCCTGATGTTCACGCAGGAAGAAATCGAGGCGCTGGTGCTGGGCGGACGCTGGGTCGCCCAGCACGGCGACGAGGTGCTCGCCGCCGCGGCGCGCGAGGCGGTGGACAAGATTGCCGCGGTGCTGCCGGCGCCGCTGCGCCGCACGCTGGCCGGCACCGGCCTGCTGGTGGCCAGTCCGCGTCCGGACGGGCCGCCGGGCCCAAGCATGGCGCCGATCCGCGCCGCCATCCGCGACGAATGCAAGCTGGTGCTGGCTTACCGCGACGGCGCCGGCGCCCCCTCGCAGCGTACGGTCTGGCCGGTCGCGATCGGTTTCTTCGAACAGGTCCGCGTGCTGATTGCCTGGTGCGAGCTGCGCCAGGACTTCCGTCACTTCCGCCTCGACCGCATCGCCGCGCTGGAAGCCACCGGCGAACGCTATCCGCGCCATCGCCCGGCCTTGCTGCAGGCATGGCATGCGCGCCAGGGCATCCCGGAACAGTGAAAACGGCGCACCGGTGGTCAAGGTCTGCTGACAGGAACTGACAGTGGCGCCTTCTACACTGGGCGCACTGTCAACCACCCGAAGGAGCCTGTCATGCCAACCCCACACTACACCATCCTGTATGTCGCCGATCCCGTCGCCAGCGCACGCCTGTACGGCGGCCTGCTGGATGCCGACGCCATCGACATCCAGCCGACCTTTTCCCTGTTTGCCCTCGAAGGCGGCCGCATGCTGGGCCTGTGGGCCAGGGACAGCGTCAAGCCGGCCGCCCCGTTCCAGGGCAGCGCGAGCGAACTGGCGTTCCGCGTGAACGATGCCGCGCAAGTCGATGCCTTGCATGCCGACTGGCGCGAACGCGGCCTGGCCATCCTGCAGGACCCGCAGATGCTCGATTTCGGCTACACGTTCACCGCGGCCGACCCGGACGGCCACCGCCTGCGGGTATTCGCACGCGGCGAATAAACGGCTACAGCTCGTCCAGCGAAAAAATCCGCTTGTGCTCGCGGATCGCATAGCGGTCCGTCATCCCGGCGATGTAGTCCGCGATCTTGCGCGCCTGCTTGTGCGTGTCGCCGCCCGCCACCTGGTAGTCGAAGGGCAGCAGCACCGGATCGGCCATGAAGGCATCGAACAGCTCGCGGATCACGCGGCTGGCCTTCACGCGCATGCGGTTGACCTTGAAGTGGCGGTACAGGTTCGCGTACAGGAAGCGTTTCAGGGCCGTGGTCTCGGCGCGCATGGTGGCCGAAAAGCGGATCAGCGGCGGCGCCGCGCGCACGTCGTCGATGCTCTGCGGCGCGGCTTCCTTGATCAGCCGGCACGATTCCTCCACCAGGTCGGCCGTCATCGCCGTGATCATCAGGCGGATCGTCTCGTACAGCTCGCGCCGTCCCGGCAGGCCCGGGTACTGCTGCACGACCTGCCGGTGCAGGCGCGCGAACAAATCGACTTCCTCCATCTGCTTCATGGTGAGCAGGCCGGAGCGCAGGCCGTCGTCGATGTCGTGGTTGTTGTAGGCGATTTCGTCGGCCAGGTTGGTCAGCTGGGCCTCCAGGCTGGGCTGGGTCTTGTCGATGAAGCGCTGGCCAAGCTCGCCCAGCTGGCGCGCGTTCGCCAGCGAGCAATGCTTCAGGATGCCCTCGCGCGTCTCGAACGTCAGGTTCAGGCCGTCGAAGGCGCCATAGTGCTCTTCCAGGTGATCGACCACGCGCAGGCTTTGCAGGTTGTGCTCGAAGCCGCCGTAGTCCTTCATGCATTCGTTCAGCACGTCCTGGCCGACATGGCCGAAGGGCGTGTGGCCGAGGTCGTGCGACAGCGCGGTGGCCTCGACCAGGTCTTCGTTCAGGCGCAGGCTGCGCGCCAGCGTGCGGCCGATCTGGGCCACCTCGATCGAGTGCGTCAGCCGGGTGCGGAACAGGTCGCCCTCGTGGTTGAGGAAGACCTGCGTCTTGTATTCGAGCCGGCGGAAGGCGGTGGAGTGGATGATGCGGTCGCGGTCGCGCTGGAATTCGCTGCGCGAGCCGGCCGCCGGCTCGGCGTGGCGGCGCCCACGGCTCTTCGAGGAGTGCGCCGCATACGGCGCCAGGTGGGCGTCGAAGTCGATCATTTCGTGTTCCTCCCGACCGATGCTTCCAGGGTCGCCTCCAGCTGCGCGCGCGGGGCGCCGGTGATGCTCGGGCTGCCCAGGGGCTTGAGCAGGATGAACTTGATCGCCCCGCCCTCGTTCTTCTTGTCGACCTCCATCAGCTCGACCCAGCGTTCCAGGCCGAGGTCCGGCGCCACGGTCGGCAGGCGCGCCGCCTGCGCCAGCGCGCGCAGGCGCTCGACGCTGGCCTTGTCGATCAGGCCCATGCGGTGCGACAAATCGGCCGCCATCACCATGCCGCAGCCGACCGCCTCGCCGTGCAGCCAGGCGCCGTAGCCCAGCCCGTTCTCGATGGCGTGGCCGAAGGTGTGGCCGAAGTTCAGCACGGCGCGCAGGCCGCCTTCGCGCTCGTCGCGTTTCACGACATCGGACTTGATCTCGCAGGAGCGCAGGATCGCGTGCGCCAGCGCGGCGTGGTCGCGCGCGACCAGTTTGTCGATGTTGCGCTCGATCCAGTCGAAGAAGCCGGCGTCGAGGATGGCGCCGTGCTTGATCACTTCGGCCAGGCCGGCCGACAGTTCGCGCTCGGGCAAGGTATCCAGCGTCGCGGTGTCGGCGATGACGGCGCGCGGCTGGTAGAAGGCGCCGATCATGTTCTTGCCGAGCGGGTGGTTGATGCCGGTCTTGCCGCCCACCGAGGAATCGACCTGGGCCAGCAGCGTGGTCGGGATCTGCACGAAAGGCACGCCGCGCATGTAGCTGGCGGCCGCGTAGCCGGTCAGGTCGCCGATCACGCCGCCGCCGAGCGCCACCAGCGTGGTCTTGCGGTCGCACTTGTTGGCCAGCAGCGCGTCGAACACCAGGTTCAGGCTCTGCCAGTTCTTGTATTCCTCGCCGTCCGGCAGGATGATGGGCAGCACCTCGCGCCCGGCGGCGCGCAGCGGCGCCGCGACCTTCTCGAGGTACAGCGGGGCGACGGTGGTGTTGGTGACGATCGCCACCTTGCCGCTGCCGGCGCTGCGGGTGATGTGGCGCACCAGCAGCGCGCCGTCGTCGAGCAGGCCGCGCCCGATCACGATCGGGTAGCTGCGCTCGCCCAGTTCAACGTCAAGTGAAATGCATGCCTGTTCATTCATGGTGGTTCTTGCCTTGCGCGCGCGCGCCGTTTCCAGCTGCGCGATCTGGTCGATGATGGTCTGGACCATCGATTGTACGTTAGGGCGCCCGGTATCGATGACCAGGTCGGCAATCTCGCGGTACAAGGGCTCGCGCTGCGCGGTCAGGTCTTCCAGCTTCTTGCGCGGATCGGCGGTCTGCAGCAGCGGACGGTTCTTGTCGTGCGCGGTGCGCTGCAGGATGCTGCCGACGCTGGCGCGCAGGTAGACCACGGTGCCGCGCTCGGCCAGCAGCGCGCGGCTGGCCGGATTCAGCACGGCGCCGCCGCCGGTGGCCAGCACGATGCCGCGCTGCGCGGTCAGCTCGCGGATCACGTCGGCCTCGCGCCGGCGGAAGCTGGGCTCGCCCTCGATCTCGAAGATCCACGGGACCGAGGCGCCGGTGCGCGCTTCGATCTCGTGGTCGGAATCGATGAACGCCATGTTCAGGCGCCGCGCCAGCAGGCGCCCGATGGTGGTCTTGCCGGCACCCATCAAGCCCACGAGGAAGATGTTGTTATTTTTACAGTCAGGCACGTGTCGATCGCTCAAAAAACAGACGGCCAGGATAACCTGGCCGCCGCTTGTCATGTAATTAACCTCGTCGGTCGCCCCTTCAAGGGGCGTGCATTTACGGGCAGGAGAACGACAGTTTAAACGGAATGCTCGTCACTGCACCGGATGGCGTGGTCACCGCCACGTTGAACGAGGCCTGGGTTGCATTCTTGCACTCGGTCGGCTGGGTGCTGGCGATGCTGAACGTGTGGAAGCTGCCCTGGTTGCCGCCGATCGTGGCGCCGGTGGCGTCGTCGACGTTGCCGGTGCTGTGCGGTGCGATGTTCGGCACGGTGGCCGGCGAGACGGCGGCCGCATTCCCGTTGAGCATGCTCGTGATCTCGACGCGGGTGCCGGCCGGCATCGGGTTCAGGTTCACGTCGCTGATCTGCAGGCGGAACGAACGCGTTTCGCTGGACTTGACGCTGCCCAGGTCGACGATGTCGGCCCCGACCCTGGCGCCATCCATGAACACGTTGGCTGCGCTGCTGCCGCTCAGGAACACCGAGGTCTTGGCGAACAGGGTGTTGGTGCCGTCGCTGGTGCTGGCGCAGATCGTGGCCAGGCCGGCGCGGGTGCTGTCCGGGCTGGCGGCGTTGCATGCGGTGGCCGGCAGGCCGGGGGAGGCGACGCGCGGGTTCTGGGCACGGAAGTCGACCGAGCAACTGCCGTTGACGGTGTTGCAGCCGCCCGAGCTGGAGGTGCCGACCGCGCCCAGGTTGGTCTGGAACACGACCGGGGTGCCGTCCGGGACCAGGTTGCCGAAGGCGTCGCCCAGGCTGACCGTGATGTGGGTGGCCGGCGTGGTGCCCGAGGTGTTGATGTTCCAGCCTTCGACGTTGAAGGTCTCGGTGCCGATCGAGAACGCGCGCTGCACCGGCAGGCCGGTGGTCACGACGATCGAGTCCGACTGGGTCGAGATGTCCGGGCTGGTGCCGCTGGCGGTGCCCGGCAGGGTCGCCTGCACGCGGAACGAGGTCGGGGTCGTGCCCGAGTTGACGGTGGTGACCACGCTGCCGGTGGCGTCGGTGGTGTCGCTCGCCTTGTTGACCTTGACCAGCGGGGTCGACGGCGTGAAGTTGACCAGCTTGCCGGCCAGCGGGTTGCCGAACGAATCGACCACCTTGAAGGTCAGGGTCGCGGTCTCGGTGCGGCCGTTGCCGCCCTGGCCCTGGATCACGATCGACTGGTTGGTCGGGGTGGCGCCCACGAACTGCACCGAGGCGGCGGCCGGCGGCGCGATCGTCAGGGTCGTGGTGGCCGAGCGCGCGACGCCGTCGGCGCTGACGGTGATGGTGTCGTTGTTGGCGCAGCCCTTGTCGCGGTAGACGGTCTGGGCGGTGCCGTTGTTGGTCGGGACGACGCTCGAGATGCTCGCCTTGCCGGCGGTGACGCAGGCCGAGCCGAAGGTCACGTTGACCTGCTGGTCGGTGTATTTCGAGGCACCGGACAGCAGGTCGACCGACAGCACGGTCGAGCCGTAGGCCTGCAGGCTGGCCGGCGAGGCGCTCAGGGGGCCGAACGACAGCGCGGTGGCGCCGACCGCGTAGTTGCCGCTGCCGGTGATGGTGGCGCCGGCCACGCTGGTGCTGGCGGTGACGCTGCCGGCGCCGCCGGCAGCCAGGCTGGCGGCGCGCATGGTCACGCTGGCCACGCCATTGGCGTCGGTCAGGGCGGTGCCGGCGGTCGGCGAAAAGGTGGCCAGGGTATTGTCGGTGGCAAAGGTGACGATCGCGTTCGGGACCGGCTTCTTGTCCGCGCCCAGCACGGTCGCCTTGACGGTCAGCGGCGTGGCGCCGCTCAGGCTGTTGCTGCTGGCGCCGCCGCTGTTGGCGAAGGCCAGGCTGACGGTCGGGCTGGCGGGAACGGCGGTGCCGCCGCTGCCGGTGCCGGTGTTGCCCGCCGGGGTGCCCGGGGTGCCCGGGTTGCCCGGGTTGCCGCCGCCGCCGCCGCAGGCGGAAAGCAGCAGCGCCGCCATCAGGGCGGCCACGCGTGCGCCATGCAGGCGATGGCCTGCGCGTTGAATCTCGAAGTTTTTCATCTCAGTCATTTGTTGTTGGTTGTTTTGCCTTGATGCGCCGCGCCACCCCTGGCGTCAACGCCCTCCCTGCATCCGTTCGGCGACGATCCGCGGCGTGATGAACACCAGCAGCTCGGTCTTGCTGGTGGAACGCGCGGTCGACTTGAACAGGTTGCCCACGACGGGAATATTGCCCAGCACCGGCACCTGGGTGGTGTCGTTGGTCTCGCTCTGCTGGTAGATACCGCCCAGCACCACGGTGCCGCCGTTCTCCACCATCACCCTGGTCTTCACGTGCTGGGTGTTGATGGCCGGACCGGCGGTGGTGTTCTCGCCGCGCGAATCCTTGGCCACGTCGACTTCCAGCACCACGTTGCCGTCCGGCGTAACCTGCGGCGTGACCTCCAGGCGCAGGCTGGCCTTGCGGAAGGCGACCGAGGTGGCGCCGCTGCTGGTGGCCTGCTGGTACGGCAGCTCGACGCCCTGCTCGATGATGGCCACCACGTTGTCCTCGGTGACCACGCGCGGGCTGGAAATGATCTTGCCCTTGCCGTCGGCTTCCAGCGCCGACAGTTCCAGGTTCAGGAAGCGGTTGGCGGCCGAGGAGAACAGCGAGAACGCGAGGGTGCTCGGGTTGGCGCCGTTGATGCCGGCGGCCGGCAGGTTCACCAGCGTGTTGTTGGCCAGGGTCTCGGCGGTCTGGGCGATCTGGCCGGTGGTCTCGGCCACGCCGGTCAGGCTGCCGCCGATCGCCACGCGCTCGTTACCGTGGATCTGGTAGCCGGAATTGCCGCCGCGGATGGTGCGCAGATCGGAGAACCCGAGCTTGGCGCCGAGGTTGCGCGAGAAGCCGTCGTTGGCCTCGACCAGGCGCGCCTCCACCAGCACCTGCTTGGTGGCGATGTCGACCTTCTGGATCAGCTTGCGGATGTCCTCGATGCGGGAGGCGATGTCGGTCACGAACAGCTGGTTGGTGCGCGGATCGATGATCGCGCTGCCGCGCCGCGACAGCACGCGGTTGCCGCCGCTACTGGCGCCCGCGCCAGTAGCGGCGGATGCACTTGCTCCTCCATCCAGTCCGAACACCGAACGGAAGGACTCGGCCTTCTGGTAGTTCAGCTGGAAGATCTCGGAGCGCAGCGGTTCCAGGTCGGTGATCTGCGCCTTCTGTTCGAGCTCGAGCTTTTCCTTGGTCAGCAGTTCTTCCTTGGGCGCGATCCACAGCACGTTGCCGTTCCTGCGCATGTCCAGGCCCTTGGCCTGCAGCACCACGTCGAGCGCCTGGTCCCACGGCACGTCCTTCAGGCGCAGGGTCAGGTTGCCGCTGACGGAATCGCTGGTGATGATGTTCAGGCTCGAGATGTCGGCGATCGCCTGCAGCGCCGCGCGCACCTCCACGTTCTGGAAGTTGAACGACAGTTTCTCGCCGCGGTAGCCCTGGGCGCCGCTGCCGCCCGGACGGTTCGGGTCTTCCTTGACCGGCTTGACGTCGATCACCAGCTGGGTGTCGCTCTGGTAGACGCTCTGCTCCCAGTTGCCGCGGGCGTCGATGGTCATGCGCACGTTCTCGCCCGCAGGCACGGTGGTGATGCGCGACACCGGCGTGCCGAAGTCGCTCACGTCCAGCCGCCGGCGCAGCGAGGCCGGCACGCCGGTCTTCAGGAAGTCGACCAGGATCTGGCCGCCGACCTGGCGCACGTCCACCGCGACCTGGCCGTTGGGCAGGTCGACCACGACGCGGCCTTCGCCGTTGCTGCCGCGGCGGAAGTCGAGGTCGCGCAGGGTTTGACGACTGGCCAATACCCCCGGCACGGCCCCGGGGGCCCGTGCCGGCGCCCCTGCTTTATCCACCGCCTGGGCCACGCCGCCCGAGCCTTCCACGGTGACGATCACCGACTTGCCGTCGATCGCGGCGGCATAGTTCAGCGGGCGCTTCAGGTTCAGCACCATGCGCGTACGCTCGCCGGCCTGCACCACGTTCACGCCGCGCACGTCGCCCAGGCCGATGTCCTGGCCGCTCTTGCCGGTGGCGTTGGCGGTGGCGCCGAAGTCGAGCGCGATGCGCGCCGGGTTGGTGATCGAGAAACCGATCGGCAGCGTCTTCGGCGCTTCCTTCATCGCGACGTTGATGACGACGTTGGCGCCCTGCAGGTTGGCGCTGATCGATTCGATCGCATTGTCCTGTGCGTACGCCGCGGCGCACGACGCCAGGCTGCCCAGGAAGGCGCACACCATCACTCTAAAACGGGTCATTTTCCTGTCTCCTTGCTCTGCAGCTCAAGCTTCGCCATGCGCTCGACCCACTCGCCGGCGGCGTCCTGCACCACTTCACGGATATCGATGGCATCGTCGCTCACGCGGGTGACGACGCCGAAATTCTGGCCGATGCGCTGGCCGGGACGGAGCTGGTACAGCGCGCGGTCGATCTGCAGCAGGGCATGGCGGGTGCCGCCCTTCTCGATCGTGCCGACCATGCGCATGGTGTCCAGCGGGAAGGTCTCCAGCAGTTCGCGCGGACGTGCGGTGTCCGGCTGGTTCGGACTGGGCGAGACCGCCGCCGCCCGGGCCAGTTCGCCCAGCAGCTTGTCCTGGGCGAACGGGTCGACCGCCGCCTTGCCGCCGTAGGCGTAGGGAATGAATTCCTTGGGCTCGGGCAGCGGCTTGACGGTCGGATGGGTCTCGCGCTGCACCTGCGCCATCCAGTCGCGCACCTCGCGCACGTCGCTGTCGCCGCAGCCGGCCAGCAGCGCGCCGGCCAGGACGGCGCACGGGATCACGGCAAACCGGCTCATGCTGCGCCTTCCTTGGGCTTGGCGGCGCCCTTCTTCTTCGCCTTGCGCGCCTTGGACTGGGCGTCGAGCTCGTCCTGGTCGAGGTAGCGGAAGGTCTTGGCGACGGCGTCGAGCGACAGCGTGCCGTCCTTCTCGGTGGAGAGCGCCAGGTTGTTCAGGGTGACGATGCGCGACATGCGGGCCATGTCGGCCGCGAACTCGCCGATGTCGTGGTAGTTGCCGGTGACCTTGATGTCGATCGGCCGCTCGGCATAGTAATCCTTGAGCACTTCCATGCCCGGCTTGAACAGCTCGAACTGCAGCCCGCGGCCGCTGCCGGCCTGGTTGATGTCGGACAGCAGCGCATCCATGTCGGCCTTGCTCGGCAGCTGCTTCTCGAGGCGCTCGACGTAGCGGTTGACCTGCTGCTGCTGGGCTTCCAGCGCGTCCAGGTTGATCGCCTGCGCCATCTTGAGCTTGTAGGCGTCGCGCAGCGTGGTTTCCAGCTGCGCCAGGCTTTCCTGTTCCTCGAACTGGCCGCTCCAGTAGAAGAAGTAGCCGAGGCCGAGCACGGCCGCCATCACGCCGGCCGCGCACAACAGGCGCGGCGCCAGCGGCCACAGGCCGGGGTGGCGTCCCTGCAGGCCCTCGAACTGGACCGACAGGTCGGCGAACGATTGTTTCAGGTCGATGTTCATGCCGGTGCTCCCGCCGGCTTCGCGGGCATGGGTTTGACGGCCTTGCCGTCCTTGTCGGCCTCGTCGTGCTCGCGGGCGCGCTTGATCGCCACGCCGAGGGTGAATTCGACCACCCGGCGTCCGCTCTTGCTCTGGGCCAGCGGCACCGCGCGCACCTCGGTCAGGTCGGGACGCTCCAGCCACGGCGAGTTGCCCGACAAATTGCGCAGCAGCTCGGCCACGCGTTCCTGCGACTGCGCGTAACCGTTCAGCGACACCTTCTGGCCTTCCTGCCTGAAGCTTTTCAGGTACACCCCGTCCGGCGTCTGGCGCACCAGTTCGTCGAGCAGGTAGACCGGCTGGTTGCGGTCGCCCTGCAAGTCCTCGACCGCCTGCTGGCGCGCCTTGAGCGCCTCGATCTCCGCCTTCAGGCTGGCGATCTTGCCGATCTTCTTGTCGAGTTCCGCGTTGGCGTTCTGCAGTACCAGGTTGCGTTCGTTCTGGGTGGCGATGCGGCTGGCGTTGACCGCGCCGATCATCAGCACCAGCGCCGCGCCGGCCAGGCCGCCGAGCGCCATCAGGGCCACGAAGGCGGCCTGCTTCTGCTTGCGTTTGGCTTCCCGGTGGGGAAGCAGGTTAATCCGGATCATCAGCCGAACCTCCGCAGCGCCAGGCCGCAGGCGACCAGGTAGGCCGGCGCCTCGTGACGCAGCTGCTGTTCGCGCACCGACGGGCCCAGCTGCATGCCCATGAACGGCGCCACCACGGCGCTGGCGATGCGGGTACGGCTGGCGATCATGTCGAGCAGGCCCGGCACCAGCGCGCAGCCGCCGGCCAGCCAGATCTGGTCGATGCGGGTGTACGGCGTCGAGGTGAAGAAGAACTGGATCGCGCGCGTGACTTCGAGTGCGGCGTTCTCGAGGAAGGGCGCCAGCAGGTCGGTGCGGTAATTGTCGGGCAGGTCGCCCGCCTTCTTGCGCGCTTCCGCTTCCTCGAACGACAGCCCGTAGGCGCGCACGATGTCCTGGGTCAGCTGGGTGCCGCCGAAGGGCTGTTCGCGCTCGTACACGGTGTCGCCGTCGAGCAGCACCGAGACGTGGGTCGACTGGGCGCCGATCTGGAACAGGGCCACGATCCGCCCGGCGCCGCTTCCCTGCAAGCCTTCGGTCGCGCGCAGCACGGCGGCGCGCGCGGCGTAGGATTCGATGTCCATCACGGTGGCGCTCAAGCCCGCCGCCTCGGCGATGGCGACGCGGTCCTCGACCTTCTCGCGGCGCGCCGCGGCCAGCATCACTTCCATGTCCTCGGCCGAGTTGGCGGCCGGGCCGATCACGTCGAAATCGAGGCTTACCTCGTCCAGCGCAAACGGGATATACTGGCTCGCCTCGGACTCGACCTGCACTTCGAGCTGGTCTTCCGGCAGGCCGGCGGGCAGTATGATCTTCTTGGTGATGACGGCGGCCGGCGGCATGCCGAGCGCGACGTGGCGGATACGGGTACCGCTTTTCTTCCACACACGCAGGACCGCATCCGATACGGCTTCGATGTTTTCGATGTTACCGTCGACCACGGTGCCACGCGGCAGCGGTTCGGAAGCATAACGTTCCAGCCGCAGCACGCCTTTGCCGGCGTCGGCCAACTCCACCAGGCGCACCCCGGACGTGCTGATGTCGAGCCCGACCAATGGCGGGCTGGACTGTCCGAACAAGGAACCTAGACTGATCACGAACGTACTCCCTTTTGCTGCTGCTAATGCGTTCTGACGTAGAACGGTTGTGGAAAGCCCCGGCTGCCGAGGTTTTGCTTGTGAACGCCCGCGAAGGGAAAATCGTTGGAAAACTGATATGTGGTGCGCGCATCTAAGGCACTGCATTAAATCGTAGCAATACTAGTGACCACAGACAAGAAATTTCTGCATAGGAACATAGTGCAGCGAAGCATGAAAACGACACTTGGTTATCAACCGTAATAGATCAACATTGCCGCCGTTTTCACACCTGTTGTGCTCTTGTCCAGAGTTCTTTACGTAACGGCACTGACTTATAATCAAACTGATCCATAAAGCGAACCCTTCCACCGCATGAAAGCTTCCCACAACGGGGCGTCCTCGTCCTCTCCTCCGCCTTCCGGCAAGCACTCCCCCAAGCGCATCTTCCTGACCCTGCTGGCCGGCGCGGCCGGCCTCGCCGTCTGCGGCGTGCTGGTGGTGGTGTTCGCGCTGGCGATGGCTTACCCCAACCTGCCCGCGCTCGACACGCTGACCGATTACCGGCCCAAGATGCCATTAAGGATTTTTACCGCCGACAATGTCCTGATCGGTGAATTCGGCGAGGAACGGCGCACCCTGGTGCACTTCAAGGACATTCCCGACGTGATGAAAAAGGCGGTGCTGGCGATCGAAGACACCGGCTTCTACGAGCACGGCGGCGTCGACTACTGGGGCATCCTGCGCGCGGCCGTGCACAACGCCACCGGCGGCGCGCGCCAGGGCGCCTCGACCATCACCCAGCAGGTGGCGCGCAACTTCTTCCTGTCGAGCGAGCAGACCCTCAAGCGGAAAGCGTATGAAGCGCTGCTGGCCTGGAAGATCGAGAAGAACCTGACCAAGGACCAGATCCTCGAGGTCTACATGAACCAGATCTACCTGGGCCAGCGCGCCTTCGGCTTCTCGTCGGCGGCCCAGATCTACTTCGGCAAGGACCTGCGCGACATCACGGTGGCGGAAGCGGCGATGCTGGCCGGCCTGCCCAAGGCGCCCTCGGCCTACAATCCCGTGGTGAACCCGAAGCGCGCGCGCATGCGCCAGCAGTACATCCTGCAGCGCATGCACGACCTGCGCTACATCAGCGACGCCCAGTACGAACAGGCGCGCAACGAAGAGCTGAAGATCAAGACCGACAGCACCGCTTTCGGCGTGCACGCGGAATACGTGGCCGAGATGGCGCGCCAGCTGGTCTACGAACAGTTCAAGGAAGACACCTACACGCGCGGCCTGAACGTGTTCACCACCATCACCAAGGCCGACCAGGATGCGGCCTACCTGGCGCTGCGCCGCGGCGTGATGGACTACGAGCGCCGCCACACCTACCGCGGCCCGGAAAAATACATCGAGATCCCGAAGGCCAAGGGCGACGCCGACGAAGCCATCGAGGCCGAGCTGGCCGAGCACCCCGACTCCGACGACATCGTCGCCGCCATCGTGCTGCAGGCGGCGCCGGGCGCGGTGCGCGCGGTACTGGCGTCGGGCGAGGAGATCAACCTGTCCGGCCCCGGCCTGGCGTTCGCGCGCGAATGGCTGTCGCCGAAGGCGGCCGAAACGCGCCGCATCCGCCGCGGCGCGGTGATCCGCGTGACCCAGGACGGCGGCTCGTCGTGGAACATCACCCAGCTGCCGCAGGTGGAATCGGCGTTCGTGGCGGTCGACCCGGCCGACGGCCAGATCCGCGCGCTGGTGGGCGGCTTCGACTTCAACCGCAACAAGTTCAACCACACCACCCAGGCCTGGCGCCAGCCGGGTTCCTCGTTCAAGCCCTTCATCTATTCGGCGTCGCTGGAACGCGGCTTCTCGCCGGCGACCCTGATCAACGACGCCCCGATCTCGTTCGACGCCGGCTCGACCGGCGGCCAGGCCTGGGAACCGAAGAACTACGACGCCAGGTACGAAGGCCCGATGACGATGCGGCGTGGCCTGACCAAGTCGAAGAACATGATCTCGATCCGCATCCTGAACAAGATCGGCGCCCGCTACGGCCAGGAATACGCGACCCGCTTCGGCTTCGACGCGGACAAGAACCCGCCCTACCTGACGCTGGCGCTGGGCGCCGGCGCCACCACGCCGCTGCAGATGGCCGGCGCCTATTCCGTGTTCGCCAACGGCGGCTACCGCATCAGCCCCTACATCATCTCGAAGGTGACCGACGCCGACGGCAAGGTGCTGTCGGAAGCGCGTCCGGAGCGTGCCGGCGTCGAAGCCAACCGCGTGATCGACGAGCGCAACGCCTTCCTGATGGACAGCATGCTGCGCGACGTGGCGCGCTACGGCACCGCGGCCAAGGCCCAGCAGGCGCTCAAGCGTCCCGACATCGCCGGTAAAACCGGCACCACCAACGATTCGATCGACGCCTGGTTCGCCGGCTACACGCCGCACCTGGTCGGCATCGCCTGGATGGGCTACGACCAGCCGCGCAACCTGGGCAACCGCGAGACCGGCGGCGGCCTGGCGCTGCCGATCTGGATCGGCTTCATGCAGAAGGCCCTCAAGAACGTGCCGGTCGAGGAACGCACCGTGCCGGCCGGGCTGGTGCTGTACGGCGACGAGTACTACTACGCCGAGAATCCGCCGGGCACCGGCGTGCAGTCGCTCGACGTCGGCGCCGCGCCGCCGCCGGGCGAGCAGAAGACGCGCGACGCCGTGCGCAACGAGTTGTTTTAAGTTAAAAGACGGCGTCACGGCCAGGGTGGACGGGTTCGCCGTCCTCCCTGGCCGCAATGCACCGCATGCCGGCCACGTCGCGCCGGCATCACCTCATCCAGCAAGTCCAGCCGGCACCGGCACGCCCGGCGCTCGGCAGGGCTCAGCCGAGCTTGATCGGCGCCCCGCCCTGCTGGGTCGAGAAATCGGACAGGGCCGTGAAGAATTCGCTGTCGTCGCGGGTATTGCGCCACTCGTCGCCCACGCGCTTGTAATGGAAACCGCCGGCGCGCGCCGCGATCCACATCTCCTGCAGCGGCGCCTGGCTGTTGACGATGATTTTCGAACCATTGTCGACGAACTCGATCTCGAGCACGTTGCCGTTGCGTTTGCATTCGACGTCGACGACATCCTGCTCGAACAGGCGGTCGAACGCTTGCTCGATCTGGTTCAGGGTGGACTCGGCCAGGGCCAAAAATTCGGATTCGGTCATGCTACACTCCAAGGTCTGCTAATCAAACCATGATTCTAATCGTGAAGTCCTCATTTGCGCTGTCCATCGCCCTGACGACCTTGCTGGTGCTGTCCGCCTGCGGCCAGACCGGGCCGCTCTACATGCCGAAGCCGCCCAAGCACAAGGGTGCCGCGCCCGCCGGCCCGGCCGCGCCGCCGGTCCCGGCCAGCGTGAGCGTGCCGCCGGCCCCGGCCGCGGGCAACGCCATCCCGGCCGGCGGTTCCAACGCCAACAACACCCAGGCGACCACGCCGCCATCGTCCGTCCCCGCTTCCCAATAAAGCCATCCATGTCGCATTTCTCGTACCAGAACGGCGTGCTGCACGCCGAAAGCGTTGCCCTGTCCGATATCGCCGCCCAATTCGGCACCCCGACCTACGTCTATTCGAAGGCCCGGCTGCTGGCCAACTTCCAGGGCTACGCCGCGCCGGCCGCCGGCCGCGACGCGCTGGTCTGCTATGCGATGAAGGCGAATTCGAACCTGGCCATCCTCGACCTGCTGGCGCGCGAAGGCGCCGGCTTCGACATCGTCTCGGGCGGCGAACTGCTGCGCGTGATTGCCGCCGGCGGCGACCCGGGCAAGGTGATCTTCTCGGGCGTGGGCAAGACCGTGCAGGAGATCGAACTCGCGCTGGACAAGGGCATCCTGTGCTTCAACGTCGAATCGATTCCCGAACTGGACCGCATCAACGAGGTCGCCGGCCGCCTCGGCAAGCGCGCGCCGGTCTCGCTGCGCGTGAACCCGAACGTCGATGCCAAGACCCACCCGTACATCGCCACCGGCCTGAAGGCCAGCAAGTTCGGCGTGGCGTTCGCGGACGCGCTGGCCACCTACCGCACCGCGGCGGCGCTGCCGCACCTGGACGTGGTCGGCATCGATTGCCACATCGGCTCGCAGCTGCTGGACGATGCGCCGCTGCTGGAAGCGCTGGATAAACTGATCGAACTGATCGACACCCTGGCCGGCGAGGGCATCGTGCTGCACCATCTCGACGTCGGCGGCGGCCTGGGCATCGACTACGGCACCGCCGACGACAAGCAGCCGGTGCCGATCGGCGACTACGTCAGCCGCGTGTTCGCGCGCGTGGACGCCTGGCGCGCCGAAAAATACGACGGCCGCCCGATCAAGGTCATCTTCGAGCCGGGCCGCTCGATCGTCGGCAATGCCGGCGTGCTGCTGATGTCGGTCGAGTTCATCAAGCCGGGCGAGGAAAAGAACTTCTGCGTGGTCGACGCCGCCATGAACGACATGGCGCGCCCGGCCATGTACCAGGCCTGGATGGACGTCAAGCCGGTGGTCCCGCGCGCGGGCGACACGGTCACCTACGACCTGGTCGGTCCGGTGTGCGAATCGGGCGACTGGCTGGCGCGCGACCGGGCGCTGGCCGTGCAGCCGGGCGACGTGCTGGCGATGATGGCGGCCGGCGCCTACGGTTTCACCATGTCCTCGAACTACAACACGCGCGGCCGCGCGGCCGAGGTGCTGGTCGATGGCGAGCGGGTGCACCTGGTACGCCGCCGCGAGCATCCGGCCGAGCTGTTCGCGCTGGAATCGATGGCCAGATAACGGAAAAAGAGAGCGCCTGGCAGAACCTTTTCGAGGCGCGCTCAATCCCTGCCGCGCGAGCGGTCCTCCGGCCAGGCCTGCGACGCGCAGGCCGCGGCCTGTTCCGACCAGCGGCCGTCCAGGTCCAGGCAGCGGTCCACCGCCAGCGCGTAGCGGCCGCGCGAGCCGCCCAGCACCAGCAACAGCACCAGGACCACCAGCACGAGGATCGCTCCGAGTGGCTTCATCACGTCAGGACCCCACCGAAGAAGAGACGGCCTGGCGCGTGCGGTGCCAGCTCCACACCACGCGCAGGCCGAGCAGCAGCGCGACCACGCAGCCCCACACGATCGGCTGCTCGAAATTGTGCTTGCCCGCCTTCATCCACCAGTAATGCAGGATCGCCAGCGGCGCGATCGCGTAGATCAGCTTGTGCAGGCGGGCCCAGTTGCGGCCGAGGCGCCGGATCATCGCTTGCGTGCTGGTGGCGGCCAGCGGGACCAGCAGCACGAAGGCGATGAAGCCGACCGTGATGAAAGGCCGCTTGAGGACGTCGCGCCACATCGCCGCCAGGTCGAAGAAATGGTCGAACCACAAAAAGGCGAGGAAGTGCAGGCTGGCGTAGAAGAAGGTATATAAACCCAGCATGCGGCGCAGGCGCACCAGCCAGTTCCAGCCGGTGAAGCGGCGCAGCGGCGTCACCGCGAGGGTGACGCACAGCAGGTACAGGGCCCAGTCGCCGCTGCCGTGGGTGATGAATTCGACCGGATCGACCGGCACCTGCATGGCGACCAGCGCGGCGATGCGCACGAAGGGCAGCAACGCCAGCACGAAGACCAGCGCCTTGATCGCCTTGAGTTGCTTGGGAGTCGGGTTGATGGCCGCCATGTGGGTTATCAAAAGAACTTCTTGAGGTCCATGCCAGTGTACAGCGAGGCGACCTCGTTATAGCCGTTGAACATCAGCGTCTTGCGCTTGGGCGTGAACAATCCACCCTCCCCGATGCGCCGTTCCGTCGCTTGAGACCAGCGCGGATGGTCGACGTTCGGGTTCACGTTCGAATAAAAACCGTACTCGTTGGCGGCGATGCCGTTCCAGGCCGTCTTCGGCTGGTCGCGCACGAAGCGGATCTTGACGATCGACTTGGCGGACTTGAAACCGTACTTCCAGGGCAGGACGATGCGCACCGGCGCGCCGTTCTGGTTCGGCAGCACCTGGCCGTACATGCCCACCGTGAGCAGGGCCAGCGGGTGCATTGCCTCGTCCATGCGCAAGCCTTCGACGTAGGGCCAGTCCAGCACGCGGCTGCGGACGCCCGGCATCTGCGCGCGGTCGGCCAGGCTGATGAATTCCACGTATTTCGCATTCCCGGTCGGCTCGACCTGCTTGATCAGGTTGGACAGCGAATAACCGACCCACGGGATCACCATCGACCAGCCCTCGACGCAGCGCAGGCGGTAGACGCGCTCTTCCAGCGGCGCCAGTTTGACGAGCCGGTCGATGTCAATCGTCATCGGCTTCTTGACCTCGCCCTCGATCTGCACCGTCCACGGCCGCGTGCGCAGGGTGTGCGCGTTTTCCGCCGGATCGGATTTATCGGTGCCGAACTCGTAGAAATTGTTGTAGTGGGTGGCGTCGTTGAACGAGGTCTGGGTCTCGCCGGTGGAAAAGGCGGCATTGCGGCCAGCCGCCAGTTTCTGCGCCGGGGCGCCCTGCGCGAACGCCTGGCGGTTGGCCATTTCCCACAAGGACGAGCCGGCCACGGCGGTGGCCGCCGCGCGCGCCAGGAACCGGCGCCGCCCTTCATAGACGTCTTGCGGCGTGATTTCCGATGAGAACGGCAGATCGATGCCGTTCGGGTTACGTTTGATTAACATGGCGGCTCCAGCATGGTCGAATGGACGCGAACATCACGGATTTCGCGTCCGACATGTCAACCTTACACTATCCGCCAGGACTAGGCTGGTCCGGTACGAATACAGGGCAAGTTCGCCTTACAGCTTGCCGTAGGAGTGCAGGCCCGACAGGAACATGTTCACGCCCAGGAAAGCGAAGGTCGTCACCAACAGGCCGACCAGGGCCCACCACGCCGCCGCGCGCCCGCGCAGGCCGGACATCAGGCGCATGTGCAGCCAGGCCGCGTAGTTGAGCCAGACGATCAGCGCCCAGGTCTCCTTCGGGTCCCACGACCAGTAGCCGCCCCAGGCCTCGGCCGCCCACAGGGCGCCCAGGATCGTGGCCACCGTAAAGAAGGCGAAGCCGACGGAAATCGACTTGTACATGACGTCGTCCAGCACGTCCAGCGACGGCAGCCGGTCCACCAGGTAACCGTGCGACTTCAGCAGGTAGGCCGAGCCGACCATCGCCGCCAGCGCGAAGGTGCCGTAGCCGATGAAGTTGGCCGGCACGTGGATCTTCATCCACCAGCTCTGCAGGGCCGGTACCAGCGGCTGGATCTCGGCGGCGTCGCGCGCCACCGTATACCACAGCAGGAAGCCGACCGCGGCCGAGATCACCAGCAGCACGAAGGGTCCCAGCTGGCGGGTGGCGTAGCGCTGTTCGTAGTACAGGTAGAACAGCGCGGTGATCATCGAGAACAGGATGAACACTTCGTACAGGTTCGATACCGGGATGTGGCCGACGTCGGCGCCGACCAGGTAGGATTCGTACCAGCGCACCATCATGCCGGTGAAGCCCAGCACCACCGCCGCCCAGCACAGCTTGGAGCCGACGCTGGCGCCGAACGGCGAGCGGCTCGCCAGGCCGATCCAGTAGAACACGGTCGAGAACACGAACAGCGCGCTCATCCACAAGATCGCGGACTGGCTCGACAGCATGTACTTGAGGAAGAATTTCTGGTTGGCGGCCTCCAGCGAGCCGCCGTACAGCGACACCGCCCACAGCGACAGCACGGCGATCAGCGGCATCAGCCAGCGCACCGGCTTCCAGCCCCAGCCCAGCAGCGCGAAGGTGGGCGCGGCCAGCACCAGGATCGCCTGTTCGTAGACGTCCATGTAATGACCGTAGCGCTGCAGCGCGAACAGGCTGGCGGCCAGCAGGCCGGCGCCGAACAGCCAGTCGATCGCCGTCAGGCGCCTGAAGAAACCCTGGGGACGGGCATATTTATCGGCGGCTTGCGCCGGCGGGCTTGCTTGGGATGCGGGGGACATGTCCATCGTTTTCTCCACGGTGTTCCTGATACTGTAGCCTGGCGCGTCGCACAAAAGTTTCAGGGCCAGTACGGCGAGACGATGCAACGCCGCCATGAAGCTTTCGTGCGGCGCGCTCAGCTTACGCCGATTGCGGCAACACGGTCTTCAATTCTTCGAATTCGCGCTCGAAATCGAGCGTCTTGCGCTGGGTGCTCATGGCCATCATGGCATGGGCACCGCCCTGCTCGTCATTCTTGACCCAGACCCAGATGCGGCGCTCGCGGATGTAGAACATGGCGAAGATGCCCAGCACCAGCAGCGCGCAGCCCAGGTAAACCACTTTCTTGCCCGGCGAGCGCGTCACCTGCAGCACCGACGCCTTGATCTCGGTGAATTCGTCGAGCGACAGGTAGACCGGGGCGCCATAGAAGAAGCTGTCCGACAGCGCATTGGTCGCCAGCTGCAGGAAACGGCCGTGGGCTTCGCTCGGTTCGGCCGGCGCCGCCCCCGCCTGCGCGCGGGCGGCCTGCCACAGCTCCCACATGGCGCCGTTGAGCATCTTCATGAACACGTTGGCGGCCTTTTCCTGCTCGGCCTTCGGGATGCGCTCCAGGAACTGCGATACCGCCATATAGCCGCCCTGCTGGCCGTCACCGGCGAAGATGGCCAGGGTCTTGGCGGCCGATTCCTGCAGCTGCGCCGCCAGCGCCGCATTCGACGTCGTGCCCGCCGCCTGCGGCATGGCCAGCGCGGCATAGCGGCGCGCCGCTTCCTGGCGCAACGCCGGATCGGCCAGCGCGGCGCGCAGGCGCATCCATTCGCCCACGCCATGCGCGTCGTCGGCCGGGATGCGCAGGTAGCTGAACGGGTCGGATGGGTTGCTGCGCACGCCGGCCAGGTAGACCTGCGCGCCTTCCAGCGTCACCGGCTGCATGTAGTTCAGGAATTCGCGCGCCTGGCCGGTCTTGTCGCGCAGCTTGTATTGCACGCTGGGGCCGACGTTCTTGAGGTCCTTGTTGTTGGCGTTTTTCGCCGCCGAGCCCGAGTGCTCGGACAGGGCTTGCGCGAACTGCGCGTCGAAGGACTGCGTCTTGCTCACCTTGCGCAGGTCGCCTTCGATATTCATGTTCTCGACGTTGAACGGGCGAAAGCCCGACCATTCGACCGTGTATTCGCTGGCGCCGCCCTCGAGCCGGGTCGCGCTGCCGACTTCGCCCTCGATGGCGAAGCGCTTGTCGCCGGCGCCCGCCATCGGGTAGCCGGTGAGCTTCAGCTTGCTGCCGCCGTCGTCCACGCCGGACTGGTACACCGCCACGCCGCGGTAGATCAGCGGTTGATTCACGCGGATGGTGGCCGGGAAGGTTTTACCCGTCTCGTGGTCGCGGATCGTGACTTCGCTCGAGAACAGCTTGGGCATGCCGGTCGAGTAGAAATCGATGATGAACTTGTTCAGGTGGATCGTGAACGGCAGGTCCTGCACCAGCACGCCGTCGGCCTGGGGGATCACCGCGGTGTTGCTGGCCTGCCCTTCCGGGATCCGGGTATTGCCGCGGAAGGTGGGATTGCCGAGCCCGAGCCGGTGGCGCGCCTGCAGCTCGCCGCTGCCCGCGTATGGAGTCTTGCCCAGAAACCATTCCTGGAAGCGGATCGGGAGATTCGAATCGAGCAGGCCGCCCAGCAGGATCACGATGATGGCGGTGTGCGCGAAGATGTAGCCGAACTTGTTGCCGGCGCCCTTCTTGGCGGCCACCAGCACGCCGCCGGCCTTGTCCACCAGTTTGACCCGGTAGCCGGCATCGCCCAGGCGCTGGCCGGTCTGGGTGGCCAGCGGCACCGCGGCCAGCGGCGCGTGCCACTCGGTCTTGTGGTGGAAATTGCGCAGCGATTCCTCGCGCACGTTGTCGCGCCAGCTGCGCATGTCGCGCAGCATGCGCGGCGCGTTGCGCGTCACGCACAGCGAGGTCGAGACGATCAGCACCGCCAGGATCGAGAGGAACCACCAGGCCGAATACACGGTGTACAGGCCGATCTTGTCGAACACCGCGTACCAGAACGGGCCGAACTGGTTGATGTAGTCGGGTGCCGCCTTGTCCTGCTGCATGATGGTGCCGATGATGGCGGCGATCGCGATCATCATCAGCAGCGCGATCGCGAAGCGCATCGACGACACCAGCTCGACCGCTTCGGCCATGCCGCGGCGGCGGGTTTTGATTTCAATTCCGGTGGTGCTCATCGATTCATGCTTTCATCGGCTCGTGTGGGGCGAGCTTACAACAGGAGGCATCACAAAAGGGCAGCCTGCTGGCGCAGCCGCCCCCGGGAACCGTATTGCGGGTTCCGCGAAGCCTACCATTATATTCGGATCGACCTATTTCAGCCCGGCAATATAGTCGGCAACCGCTTTCATCTCGTCGTCCGACATGCGCTTGGCCAGCGTTCCCATCTGCGCACTGTTGTTGCGTGCGCCGGTCTTGAAGGCTTGCAGCTGGGCCAGGGTGTAATCCTGGTGCTGGCCGGCCAGGCGCGGGTACTGGACCGGGATGCCGGAACCGGTGGCGCCATGGCAGCTGGCGCAGGCGGCCACGCCGCGCTCGGCGATGCCGCCACGATAGATCTTGCGTCCGATATCGAGGGTGTCCTTGTTACGCGCGGCGCCCTGCTTCGGCTGCTGGGTGGCGAGCCAGGCCGCGATGTTCTTCTTCTCGTCCTCGGACAGCATTTTCGCGTAGGTGGTCATCACCGGCTGGTTGCGGTTCGGGGTGGTGAAGTCGACCAGTTGCTTGTGCAGGTAGGCGCCGTTTTGTCCCGCCAGCTTGGGATTGGCGACGATGGTCGAATTGCCGCCGGCGCCATGGCAGGACACGCAGGCCGGCAGGCCGCGGGCGTTGTCGCCGCTATCGTAGAGGGCACCGCCCCTGGCCGGGTCGAGCTTGACTGCCGCGGCGGCGCCATGGGGCACGTCGGCTGCGCCGGCAGGGCTGGCGCACAAGGCAAGGGATAATGTGAGGGATGAGACGAGGGAGGAAACGCATGCCGCGCGCGCGGCAGGTAGGAACACACGATTCATTCAAGCACCCTGAAAAAGTCAAATCTATAAAAAACTTGCAGTTACAGTGCGGCGGTTTGCTCGTGCCCTGATGGTGCCCCCGTATGACTCTGAAGGCGCCAGCGCCAGCCAACTCCCTATTGTACAATAGCTTGCTTTCCGGACTGCCTTTTTGTTGTCTTTTTCGCTTCCTTTTCGCGCCCTTTTCGTTCTCTTTCCCGCTTCTTTTCGACTGCCCCCATGTCCAAACTCTGGCAAGCCCGCTTCTTTACGACCGTCAACCAGCTGCGGGACTTGCCCGACACGCAGGTGCCGGAAATCGCCTTCGCCGGCCGGTCCAATGCGGGCAAATCGACGGCGATCAATATCCTGACCAACCAGAAGGGCCTGGCGTTCGCCTCCAAGACGCCGGGACGCACCCAGCACATCAACTTCTTCTCGATCGGCGGCGCCCACGTGGCGATGCACCGCAAGGACCCGACCAATGTCGACGAGATCCAGGCGCTGCTGGTCGACCTGCCCGGCTACGGCTATGCGGAAGTGTCCGGCAACGCCAAGCTGCACTGGCAAAAGCTGCTCGGTGACTACGTGCAGCGCCGCGACCAACTGGCCGCGCTGGTCCTGATCATGGATTCGCGCCGCCCGTTCACCGAACTGGACGTGCAGATGCTGGAATGGTTCGCGCCGACCGGCAAGCCGATCCACTGCATCCTGACCAAGGTCGACAAGCTCAATCGCAACGAGTCGGTCAACGTGCTGCGCCAGGCCAGGCAGATCCTGGACAGCTACGTGGACGAGGACGGCGAAGGCTTCCCGTTCACCGTGCAACTGTTCTCGGCGCTGAAGCGCGTCGGCATCGAGGAAGCGAACGACAAGATCGTCGAATTGCTGGGCCTGGACGATGCGCTTCCTGAAAATGCTGACGAACAAGAGAACACAGGAGACGACAGCGCGGCCACCGGACCGGACGACAAGCAACCCGGCCAGGCCGATTGACCATCCACAAGGACATTCTCATGCCGATCATTACCCCCAACGCCTACCCCGCCGTGCGCATGCGCCGCATGCGCCGCGACCCGTTCTCGCGCGCCATGATGCGCGAAAACACGCTCACCGCTTCCGACCTGATCTACCCGGTATTCATCCTCGACGGCCAGAACCAGCGCCAGCAGGTGGCCTCGATGCCGGGCGTGGAACGCGTCTCGGTCGACCTGCTGCTGAAGGTGGCCGAGGAAGCCGTCGCCCTCGGCATTCCGGTGCTGGCCCTGTTCCCGGTGGTCGACGCGGCGCTGAAGACCTATGACGGCGTCGAAGCCACCAACCCGGAAGGCCTGGTGCCGCGCGCCGTCAGGGAGCTCAAGCGCCACTTTCCGCAGCTGGGCCTGATGACCGACGTCGCGCTCGACCCCTACACCACCCACGGCCAGGACGGCCTGCCGGACGAGAACGGCTACATCGTCAACGAAAAGACGATCGAGATGCTGATCCGCCAGGCGATGGCCCAGGCCGAGGCCGGCGTCGACATCGTGGCGCCGTCGGACATGATGGACGGCCGCATCGGCGCCATCCGCGTGGCGCTGGAAGACAAGAACCTGATCCACACCCGCATCATGGCGTATTCCGCCAAGTACGCATCGGCCTATTATGGCCCGTTCCGCGACGCGGTCGGCTCCGCCGCCAATCTCGGCAAGGCCGACAAGAACACCTACCAGATGGACCCGGCCAACACCGACGAGGCCCTGCGCGAAGTGGCGCTGGACATCGCCGAAGGCGCCGACATGGTGATGGTCAAGCCGGGCATGCCCTACCTGGACGTGGTGCGCCGTGTAAAGGACGAGTTCAAGGTGCCGACCTTCGCCTACCAGGTCAGCGGCGAATACGCGATGCTGCAGGCGGCGTTCCAGAACGGCTGGCTGGACAAGGACAAGATCATCATGGAGACCATGATGTCGTTCAAGCGCGCGGGCGCGGATGGCGTGCTGACCTACTTTGCGATGGATGTGGCGCGCAGGTTGAAGGCGGCTGCCTGATCGATGGATCGCTGCAGGCCATGAAAAAACCGCGCTTCGGCGCGGTTTTTTCATGCGCTGGCGGTACGCGGCGAACTTGGCCCCCTGCCTGCGCAGGGGCGACGTGCAAGCTTGGCAGGCCGGAATCGCTTCCCTAGTCGTTTCCCGAACACCGTCGCCCCTTCGCAGGCAGGGGCCCAAGGTGCACGTATACCCCTTGCCTCACCGGCGCGGCGGCCGATATTCCGGGAACATTTCCTTGTACAGGAAATCCATCAATTCCTGCGTATCCTGCTGCCGTGCCGACAGGGTCACGACCCGGTTCAGGCGATGCGAATCCCACTCGAAGTCGCCGGTCTTTTCCTTGCGGATCAGCTCGATCATCTTCTTGACGATCGCGGTCTCGATGTCCGGGTCGCTGCCGCGCTCGACCGTCACGGCGGTCAGCCAGCGGCGCTTGAAGTTCGGGTTCCAGCCGCGGAACCGGACGTCGGCGCTGTTGAAGGTCTTGTTGCTGACGCTGAACACGCCGCCGGTCTCGTTCGGGTCCTGGCCGGCGCGGCCGTTGATGGCACCGATATTGGCCAGCGCGTTGCGCATGCCCTTGGCCGACTGGCTTTCCTCGGCCGGCTCGCTCTGCGCCGGCGCGCCGCGCGCCTTGCGCTTGGCGTCGATGTAGGCCTGCATGTCGGTGATTTCCGGATCGACCTTGGTCACTTCCTTGGGCGGCTTGGGGCTGTCCTCGACCGGCTTTTCTTTCGGCAAGGTGATCGTGTCCGGCAAGCGTTTCACTTGCGGCGTGCGCGGCGGCGCCGGCCTGGGCTTCGACGGCGCCGGCTTGGCCGCCTTGGGCGACGGCGGGGTCGGCGTCTTGGGCGTGGGCTTGCTCGGTTGCAGCGGCGGCAGCCAGACGATCGCTTCGCCCGCCTTCGGCGGCGCGTGATGCGGCTCGGTCTTGGGCTGGAACAGCCATACCAGCACGATCAGCGCGTGCAGCGCGATGGTGACGATCAGGCCGTAGCGGCGGTTGCCGTCCCGCTCGCCGTAAACGCTCACTTTCCGTCCAGGCAGGGGCTGACCGCAATGTGCGCAGACATCGCTGTCTTCCAGGGGGATGTGGGAATGGTCACGCAAGATCGTCGAAATTCCAGGCAAACGGCAAATGGGCAGTCCAGTGCGGCAGTCTAACCTGTTTGACGCCCCTGCGCACGCTTGTTGGACCTTTGCCAACAGCTTACAAGCTGATGAAATTGAGGGTTGTTACAGTGTGTATCAAGGACCGGCGGTCCTTGATACACACTTGGTCCGGTCACGAATCAAGCCACCTTGCTCAGCACAACCGCCGGCGCCACGTGTTCCTTGCCATCCACGTCCGCGTCGGTCATCGGCCCATTGCCGCTGTACTTGTCCAGGTACAGGTAAATCACCGGCGTGATGTACAGCGTGATCACCTGCGAGAAGACCAGGCCGCCGCACACGGCGAGGCCCAGCGGCTGGCGCAGCTCGGCGCCGGCGCCCAGGCCCAGGGCGATCGGCAGCGCGCCCATCAGCGCGGCCAGGGTCGTCATCATGATCGGGCGGAAGCGCAGCACGCAGGCCTCGCGGATCGCCTGTTCCGGGTTCAATCCGCCATTGCGCTGGGCGTCGAGCGCGAAGTCGATCATCATGATCGCGTTCTTTTTCACGATACCGATCAGCATCAGGATGCCGATCATGGCGATCATGGTCAGGTCCATGTTGAACAGGCGCAGCGTCAGCAGCGCACCCACCGCCGCCGACGGCAGGCCGGCCAGGATGGTCAGCGGGTGGATGAAGCTTTCATACAGCACGCCCAGCAGCACGTAGATCACGCCCACCGCCGCGATGATCAGGATCAGCTGGCTCGACTGCGAATCCTGGAACACCGCGGCATCGCCGCCGTATTTCGTGATGATCGCGGCCGGCAGCTTCATGTCGCGGCCCATCTGCTCGATCGCCTCGGTGGCCTGGCCCAGCGGCGCGTCCGGCGCCAGGTTGAAGGACAGCGTGATCGCCTGCAGCTGGCCCTGGTGGTTGACCGCGATCGGGCCGACCGTGCGCTTCACGGAGGCCAGGCTGGACAGCTGCACCAGCCGGCCGTCCTTGCTGCGCACCGACAGGCGCGACAGCGCGTCCTCGAACTGGCGGTCCTCGGTCGCGGTTTCCAGGATCACGTAATAGCTGGCCGCGGTCGAGTAGATGGTCGATACCTGGCGCTCGCCGAAGGCGGCGTACAGCGCGGTGCGCACGTCGCCCAGCTGCACGCCGAGCGCATTCGCCTTGTCGCGATCGATGTCGAGCGTGGCCTGCAAGCCCTTGTCCTGGGTGTCGCTGGTGACGTCGCGGAACAAGGGGTTGTTGCGCATGCGCTCCATGAATTCGTTGGCCCACTGGCCGATGTCGCCGCCCGACACGCTCTGCAGCGTGTACTGGTAGCGGCTCTTGCTCTGGCGGCCGCCCAGCTGCAGGTTCTGCACCGGCGCCATGTAGACGTTGATGCCGGCGATCTTGCGCGTGGCCTTGCGCAGGCGCTCGAGCACCTGCGGCATCTTGTCGCGCTCTTCGCGCGGCTTCAACACCACGAACATGCGCCCGCCGTTGCCGCCGCCCGAGAACGCGGTCACGTCCTGCACCGCCGGATCGGCCTTGATGACGGCCGCGGCCTCGGCCTGCAGCACCGTCATGGCCGAGGACGAGATGTCTTCGGCGGCTTCGGTACTGACGCGCAGCTGGCCGATGTCCTCTTCCGGGAAGAAGCCTTTCGGGATGGTGGTGTACATCACCGCCGTCAGCGCGAAGGTGCCGAGCGCGATCATCAGCACGACGAAGCGGAATTTCAGCGCCAGGTCGAGGGTCTTTTCGTAGCCGTTGCGCAGCCTGGTGAAACCGGCCTCGAAGTGGCGGCCGATGAAGCTCTTTTCCTCGGCATGGCCGTGGCCAGCGGGGCCCTCGTGAGCCGGCAGCAGGCGCGAGGACAGCATCGGCACCAGGGTCAGCGACACCACCGCCGACACCAGGATCGCCAGGCCGACGATCACGGCGAATTCGTGGAACAGCAGGCCGATCACGCCCGGCATGAAGAAGATCGGAATGAACACCGCCACCAGCGAGACCGAGATCGAGATGATCGTGAAACCCATCTCGCGCGAGCCTTCGAGCGCGGCGCGCATCGGCTTCTTGCCCATCTCGATGTGGCGCACGATGTTTTCCAGCACCACGATGGCGTCGTCGACCACCAGGCCGACGGCCAGCGTGATGCCGAGCAGCGAGATGTTGTCCAGGCTGTAGCCGAGCCAGTACAGCAGCGCCAGCGCGCCGAGCAGCGAGATCGGCATCGTGACGGCCGGGATGAAGGTGGCCGAGGCGCGGTGCAGGAACAGGAAGATCACCATCACCACCAGGCCGACGGTCAGCGCCAGCGTGAAGTTCACGTCGTGCAGCGCTTCGCGGATCGAGACCGAGCGGTCGTTGACCAGGTTGATCTTGATCGAGGCCGGCAACTGCGACTGGAAGCGCGGCAGCAGGTTGCGCACGTGGTCGACCACCTGCACGGTGTTGGCGTCCGGCTGGCGCTGCACCAGCAGCACGATCGCGCGTTCGCCGTTGTAGGCGCCGTAGGCCTTGGTCGACTGGTAGCTGTCCTCGACCTCGGCCACGTCGCGCAAATGCACCGGCTGGCCGTCGCGGACAGCGACGATCAGCTCGCGGAAGTCGGCCGCCTTCATCATCTGCGGCGGGCCCTGGATGGTCAGCGTCTGCTGCGGACCGTCCAGCACGCCGAGCGCGGAATTCGAGTTGGCCGAGCGCAGCGAGGTCGCCAGCTCGTCCATCGTCAGGTTGCGGGCATTCATGAGGTCGGTCCTGGCGCGCACGCGCACGGCGAACTTCTTGCCGCCGTTGACCTGCACCTGGGCCACGCCCGGCAGCGTCGAAATCGCCGGCGACACCAGGTTCTCGGCGTAGTCGTTCAGCTCCGACAAATTCATCGACGGCGAGGTCATGGTCATGAACAGCACCGGCGCGTCGGCCGGGTTGACCTTGCGGTAGGACGGCAGGTCGGTCATTTCCTGCGGCAGCTGGCGCTGCGCCGCCAGCAGCGCGGCCTGGACGTCGACCGCGGCTTCGTTGATGTTGATCGAGGTGTCGAATTCCAGCGTCAGCGAGGTATTGCCCTGGGTGCTGGTCGAGGTGATCAGGTTGATGCCGGGGATGGTCGAGAACTGCTTCTCGAGCGGCAGCGCCACCGACGACGCCATGGTCTCGGGGCTGGCGCCGGAGAGGTTGGCGTTGACGTTGATGACCGGCGTGTTATAGCTGGGCAGTGCCGCGACCGGGATGTGCGAATAGGCCAGGATGCCGACCAGGATCAGGCTGATCGACAACAGCACGACCATGATCGGCCGGCGGATACACAGTTCGGACAGGTTCATCGCGCTCAGCCCTTGTGTGCGCCGGCATCGGCGGTGGCGCTGGCGCCGCCCTTGCCGCGCATCTCGTCATGGCCCTTGCCCATCTCGGAAGCGAGGCGCACCTTGCCGCCCGGGCGCACGTTCTGCTTGCCCTCGGTGATGACGGTCTCGCTGCCGGTGAGGCCGCTGACGGCGGCGTCCACGCCGAAGCCGTACAGGCGCTGCACCGGCACCTGGCGCGTCGAGCGGTCCTTCTCCAGCACGTACACGAAGGTGCCCTGGGCGTTGGTGATGATGGCGTTCTGCGGCACCACCACCGCATCCTTGATGGTCTGCACCGTGACCCTGGTGTTCACGTACTGGCCGGGCCACAGCGTGGTTTCGCGGTTGTCGAATTCGGCCTTGACCTTGATGGTGCCGGAAGCCGGGTCGACCGTGTTGTCGACGAAGCTCAGTGCGCCCTTGACCGGTTCCAGTCCCGCACCCGGCAAAGCCTGCACGTCGACCTTGCCGCGCCTCTGCGCCGCCAGCAGCGCCGGCAGGCTCGATTCCGGCAGCGTGAAGGCGACGGTGATCGGATCGAGCTGGGTGACGGTGGTGAGCGAGGTGGCCGGCTGCACCAGGCTGCCCGGATAGACGCCGATGCCGCCCACCCGGCCCGACAGCGGCGCGCGGATCGCCGTGTAGCTGGTGGCGACGCCGGCGGCGCGCGCGGCCGCGATATCGGCCTGCAGCGTCGCGCGCGCCTGGTCGACCTGGGCACGCAGCGTGTCGACCGCGCTCTGGGACAGGAATTTCTGCGCCAGCAGGTCCTGGCTGCGTTTATATTGACGTTCGAGGTCGGCCAGCGAAGCGCGGTCGCGCTCCACCTGCGCCTGGGCCTTGTCCTGGTTGGCGCGGTCGGCGCGGTCGTCCAGCGAGAACATCAAGTCCCCTTCCCTGACGAACTGGCCTTCCTTGATGTGCACGGTGCGGATGGTGGCGGTGGTCTGCGGATGCAGGTCCACGGTGCGGATCGGGGTGACGGTGCCGTTGGCGAGCTGCAGCACCGGCACGTCCTGGCGCTGCGGCGCCACCACGTTGACCACGGCCGGCGGCTGGGCGCCGCCCTTGCCTCCCACGCCGTGCGCGCCGCCCTGGGCGCCAGCATCCCCGGCGTGGGCGCCCGGGTTGCTGCCCTGGTTGACATACCATGCGCCGGCGCCGGCGATCACCACCACGGCGGCGATGAGCCCGAGATTCTTGTTCTTCATTCCACTCCCTGTGCCGCCTTGGCCGGCGGCTTCGTTTTTATATGTACAGCGCGAGGCCGCCGATTGTCGCACACCGTCATGACAGCGTCGTGTCATTTTCCGGGGTAGTACTCCGGCAGCATCAGGGTGACTTCGAGCCCGCCTTCCGGATGGTTGGCCAGGCCGATGCTGCCGCCGTGCTGCTCGGCGATGTTGCGTGCGATCGTCAGGCCCAGGCCGGTGCCGCCGGACTCGCGCGAACGCGAGGTCTCGACGCGGTAGAACGGGTCGAACACCCGTCCCAGTTCGGCGGCGGGGATGCCGGGGCCGGCGTCGCGGACGCGGATGCGCGCGGCGCCGTTGATGCGGTCGACCGTCACCCGGGCCGCGTGGCCATACTTGACGGCGTTGTCGATCAGGTTGACCAGGCAGCGGCGCAGGTCGAGCGGACGGCCCAGCAGGGCCATGCCGGCATGGCCGGCCAGGCTCACGCGCTGGCTGGCGTCGACCGCATCGGCGCACACGGAATCGAGCAGCGAATCGAGGTCGAGCAGCTGCATGGTCTCGGTGGTGTCCATGCTGCGCGCCAGGTCCAGGCCTTCCTTCACCATCGCCTGCATGGCCGACAGGTCGCCGATCAGGCGTTCCTGCAGTTCGGGCTCGGCCACCTTTTCCAGGCGCAGGCGCATGCGCGTGAGCGGCGTCTGCAGATCGTGGGTGATCGCCGCCAGCATCTGGGTGCGCTGGAAGATGTACTGGCGGATGCGCGCCTGCATCGCGTTGAAGGCGGCGCTGGCCTGGCGGATCTCGTCGGCGCCGGTGAGATCGAGCGGGGGGTGGTTGATGTCGTTGCCGAGGTCTTTCGCGGCCTGTGCCAGTTGCTTGAGCGGGCGCGTGGTCATGCGCGCCACCAGGTAGGCCAGGAAGCCGATGCTGGCCAGGAACAGGGCGATCGTGAAAGTGTAGTCGGTGCGTTCGGGCGAGGTGGCCGAGCGCGGCGGCAGCAGCGACAGGACCAGTTCGGTGCCGTCGCGCAGGCGCACCTTGACGCTTTCGCAGGCGCCGCGCCACTTCATGCGCAGCAGGCCGAATACCACCGGCTGCTCGAGCGCGGTATCGCAGGCGGCCGGCCGTTCGGCCAGCGAATGCATCAGGTAGCTCTTCCCCATGCGCGCGGCCAGCGCGCGCGTGAATTCGGTGGGCGACCCGGCCAGCGCCGGCTCGACCGCGCCGACCTGGGTCAGTGCCACGCCGGGACGGTTGGCCACTTCCAGGTAGGCGCTGCGCGCCGACGGCGGCACGATCTCGGTGGCCATGATCAACTGTTCGGCGCGGTCGAGCCAGTGCAGTTCGCGGAACTCGTCGATCACGCGCTGGCGCTCGGCGTCCGCCAGCAACTGGGTCAGTGCGGCGGTGATCAGGATCCCCAGCAGCAGGGTAGCGAACACGCGGCCCGTCATCGAGCCGAGGAAGGCTCTCACGCGGCCGGCTCCACGCTGACCTGGCCGGCCAGTACGTAACCGCCGTTGCGCACGGTCTTGATAATCTGCGGCATGCGCGCGTCCTCGCCCAGTTTCTGGCGCAGGCGGCTGATCTGGATGTCGATCGAGCGGTCGAACGGATCGGCGTCGCGGCCCTGGGTCAGGTTCAGCAGCTGGTCGCGGTTGAGCACGCGGTTGGGGTGCTCCAGGAACACGCGCAGCAAACGGAACTCGGCGCCCGACAGCATGATGATCACGCCCTGCGGGTTGACCAGGTGGCGCGCCGTCAGGTCCAACGTCCAGCCGGAGAATTTCATCTGCTGCACGTTCTCGGCCGCCGAGTTGGGCGGCATCGCGTGGCTGCGGCGCAGCACGCTGCGGATGCGCGCCAGCAGTTCGCGCGGCTCGAAGGGTTTCGGCAGGTAGTCGTCGGCGCCCATCTCGAGGCCGAGGATGCGGTCCAGCGGCTCGTTGCGGGCGGTGAGCATGATCACCGGCAGGGTCGAATGCGCGCGCAGCTTGCGGCACAGGGTCAGGCCGTCGTCGCCCGGCAGGTTCAGGTCGAGCACGATCAGGTCGGGACGCGACTCGTCCAGGGTTTTCCACATGGCGTTGCCATCGGCGGCGGCCAGTGCGCGGTAGCCGTTCGCTTCCAGGTAATCGGCCAGCAGCGAACGGATATCGCGGTCATCGTCGACGATCAGAATGGTAGATTGCGTATCCATGGCGTCATTATCCTGACTTACCGCCCCCCTGAACAGCCACTTTGTATCGGCTTGTATATGGATGCACAAGCGAAACAAATTGATACAAAGAGCGCGACAGCGGACACGCCGGGCTTACATCTGCCCGCGATGATGTGTCCATGCCGCGGCCTCGTCGCGGCGGGCCGCGGCGGCCTTTCCGCCGCCCTCACCTCAACAGGGATAAGAGACATGACTACCTTTCGCAAGAACCTCCTGAACGCACTGGCCGCCTTGTCGATGGGCACCGCCGCCCTCGCCGCGCAGGCGCAGAGCGCCACCCCGGACCAGGCACGCACGCCGCCGGCCGAAGGCCGCCACGGCCACGCCGCCAGCCAGGAACAGCGGGCCGCGTTCGCGGCCAGGCGCGTGGCGAAGCTGCACGACGACCTGAAGATCACGCCGGCCCAGGAAAACGCCTGGAACGCCTTCGTCGCCTCGATGAAGCCGGCGCCGCGCGGCGCACGCCCCGATCGTGCGGCAATGGCGAATCTCACCGCGCCGCAGCGCCTGGCGCAACACATCGAACGGCAGAAACGGCGCACCGCCGCGATGGAGCAGCGCCTGGGCGCCGTCAACAGCTTCTACGCCGTGCTGACGCCGGAGCAGAGGAAGACCTTCGACGAGAAGGCGGCGCGCCTGCAGGGCCGCTTCGGCAAGCACGGCGGCCACGGCAACCATGACAGCCAGGGCGGCGACGTCACCGCGCGCGGCTGATCAACGATCCGGCATGCAACGAAAAGGGAGGCTTGCGCCTCCCTTTTTCGTCTGTGCGACGTTTGCGATTGTTACTGGAGTTTTCCGAGCGAGCCCAGGAATCTGGCCGTGTCCTGGTAACCGATCACGCGGCTGTCGGCGATTTCCCTGCCCTGGCGGTCGAACAGGATGATCCCAGGCGGCCCGAACAGGCCGAAGCGCTTCAGCAGCGCGCGGTCCGCCGCGTCGTTGGCGGTGACGTCCACCTGCAGCAGCACGGTGTCCGCCAGGCGCGCCTTCACCGCCGGGTCGACGAAGGTCAGCTTTTCCATTTCCTTGCACGACACGCACCAGTCGGCGTAGAAGTCCAGCATCGCGGTCTTGCCCCCGGTCTGCGCCAGGGCGGCGTCGAGCTGCGCCACGGTCTTGATGCGGGTGAACGCCAGCGGCCGCGCCGGCGCGCCGCCCGTGAAATGGGCCAGCGGCGCGAGTGGGTCGCGCCCGCCGCTGGCCACGCCCACCAGCTGGGTCGCGCCCAGCACGGCGCAAGCGGCCCCCAGGGCCATGCCGGCCCAGTGGCCCTTGCCCTTCAACAGGTAGAAGCCGTAGCCGAGCAGCAGCGCGGCCCACAGCAGCATCTGCGCCAGCGCCGGCAGCACCGGGTTGACCATCCACAGCGCCATGGCCAGCATCAGCACGCCGAAGAAGCGCTTCACCGATTCCATCCACATGCCGGCGCGCGGCAGCAGCGAGCCGGCCGACAGCCCGACCAGCAGCAGCGGAATGCTCATCCCGGCGGCCATCGCGAACAGGGCGGCGCCGCCGATGAGGACGTCGCGCGTCTGGCTGATGTAGACCAGCGCGCCGGCCAGCGGCGCGGCCACGCAGGGTCCGACGATCAGGGCCGAGATCGCGCCCATGGCGAACACGCCGGCCAGCTTGCCGCCGGACTGGCGGCCGGAAGCGCTGGCCAGCCGCGTCTGCAGCCCGGCGGGGACCTGCAGCTGGTACACGTTGAACATCGACAGGGCCATCGCTGCGATCAGAAGGGCGAACGCGGTCAGTACCCAGGGATTCTGCAGCGCCGCCGACAAGCCCTCGCCGACCAGGCCGGCGGCCACGCCCAGCGCCGTGTAGACGATCGCCATGCCGAGCGAATACGCGACCGACAGGATGAAGCCGCGCGCGCGTTTGACCTGCTTGCCTTCGCCGACGATGATCGAGGACAGGATCGGCACCATCGGCAACACGCAGGGCGTGAACGCCAGGCCGAGGCCGAGCAGGACGAAGGCCGGCACGATGGCCAGCAGGCGGCCGCCCTGCAGCAGGCTCGCAATACCGGACAGTTCGGACGGCGGCGCAGCGGAGGGTGCCGGTGCGGCGCCCGCGGCCGGCGCGTTCGCGGACGGGCTCGCGGACGCCGACGGCGGCGGCGTGGCCGGGGTATCGACTTGCGGCGCGGCCTGGCCGGGCAGCGCGAACTGCGGCGCGCCGCCCTGCCCGCCCGGCAAGCTCATCTGCGGCCCGGCACCGGTCCCGGCGCCCGCCACCAGCTGGACGGCGGCATCCTGCGGCGGATAGCACAGCCCCTTGTCGGCGCAGCCCTGGCCGGTGGCGTTCAGCGTGAACGGCCCGTTGCCCTCGACCGGGATGCGGATCTCGACGCCCTTGTGATAAGTCTCGACCTCCTTGTTGAAGGTCTCGTCGAACTTGATCTTGCCCGGCGGGACCTGGGGCGCGCCCAGCGCGGCGCCGCTGGCCGTGAACTTGAAACGCTCGCGGTACATGTAGTAGCCGTCGGCGATCGCGTAGTCGACCACGACCGTGTGCGCGTCGAGCATGCGCGCCGAAAACTTGAAGGCCTGCTCCGGCGGCAGGAAGTCCTCGTCGGCATGGGCGGGCGTGCACAGGCCGCTCCACATCAGCAGGACGGCACAGGCCAGTGCCAGGAGGCCTGACATCGAAGGAAATCGCGAAGGAAATCGGGACATGGGTGCTTTGAGTTGGTTTGATGCATCGTCATGGTGCAACGGCATAGTACAACGCGCCTGTGCCGGCTGCACGGACGAAAAAAAACCAGGCACGCGGCCTGGTTCTTCTTGCTACCGGATCGATTACTCGGCGGTCGGTGCGTTGTCGTCGACGCCGACTTCCGGACGGTCGGTCAGCTCGACGTAGGCCATCGGTGCGTTGTCGCCGACGCGGAAGCCCATCTTCAGGATACGGGTGTAGCCGCCCTGACGGTTGGCGAAGCGCGGGCCGATTTCGGCGAACAGCTTCTGGACGATTTCGCGGTCGCGCAGGCGGGCGAAGGCCAGGCGCTTGTTGGCCAGCGTGTCGTTCTTGCCCAGGGTGATGATCGGCTCGACGACTTTGCGCAGTTCCTTGGCTTTCGGAACAGTCGTCTTGATCGCTTCGTGACGCAGCAGCGAAACGGTCATGTTGCGCAGCATGGCCAGGCGGTGGGACGAAGTACGGTTCAGCTTACGGAGGCCGTGACGGTGACGCATGGTAAATCCTTTCGAGTTAAGTTTAAATCCGAGCTCTTCGATCGCCTCGATGAGTGAGGAGCGGGCCGGTTCAGTTGAAAACGCCAAAAACGACGTGTTTTCAGCGGTACTACAAAAAACAGCTGACGTATCGGGGCCGCCTGAACGGCCACGAACGCATTATTTCTCCAGACCTGCCGGCGGCCAGTTTTCCAGCTTCATGCCCAGGGTCAGACCGCGGGAAGCCAGGACTTCCTTGATCTCGTTCAGCGACTTGCGGCCCAGGTTTGGCGTCTTCAGCAGTTCGTTTTCCGAACGCTGGATCAGGTCGCCGATGTAGTAGATGTTCTCGGCCTTCAGGCAGTTCGCCGAACGGACGGTCAATTCCAGGTCGTCCACCGGACGCAGCAGGATCGGATCGACCAGCGGTGCGCGCGACGGCGCTTCGGCGGCTGCTTCGGTGCCTTCCAGGGCGGCGAACACGTTCAGCTGGTCGACCAGCACGCGCGCCGATTGGCGGATCGCCTCTTCCGGGGTGATGACGCCGTTGGTCTCGATGTTGATGATCAGCTTGTCCAGGTCGGTACGCTGCTCGACACGGGCCGATTCCACGGCGTACGACACGCGGCGGACCGGCGAGAACGATGCGTCCAGGATGATGCGGCCGATGGTCTTGTTGGTGTCTTCCGACAGGCGGCGGACGTTACCCGGCACATAGCCGCGGCCCTTCTCGACCTTGATCTGCATGTCCAGCTTGCCGCCGGCGGTCAGGTGGGCGATCACGTGCTCCGGATTGATCAGTTCCACGTCATGCGGCAGATCGATGTCCGATGCCAGGACCGGGCCCTCGCCGTCCTTCTTCAGGGTCAGCGTCACGGAGTCACGGTTGTGCACCTTGAACACGACGCCCTTCAGGTTCAGCAGCAGGTCAACCACGTCTTCCTGCACGCCGTCCAGCGACGAGTATTCGTGCACGACGCCGGCGATCGTCACTTCGGTCGGGGCGTAGCCGATCATCGACGACAGCAGGACGCGGCGCAGCGCGTTGCCCAGCGTGTGGCCATAACCACGTTCGAACGGCTCCATCACGACTTTCGCGTGGCCGGCGCCCAGGGTTTCGACGTCGATGATACGTGGCTTCAACAAACTATTTTGCATGAGTGTCCTCTTCAATACCCTCGGCTCGTTACACCGATAAGGCTGATGGCATCAGTGAAAACGCCTGCTGCTGCGAGCAGGCGGAACAACGAATTCTGTGTATCAGCCGTCGCCCCCGCGAAAGCGGGGGTCCATGCTGAGCCGACTTCGGCCAGTCAGCATGGATCCCCGCCTGCGCGGGGACGACGGCAAAAGGAGCGGCTGCGCCGCTCCGTGGCCGTCGATTAACGCGAGTACAGTTCGACGATCAGCGCTTCGTTGACGTCGGCAGCGATCTCGTTACGCTCCGGGAACGAACGGAAGGTGCCTTCCATCTTCTTGGCATCGACCGAGACCCAGCTCGGCATGCCGACTTGCTCTGCCAGCGACAGGGCTTCCAGGATACGGGTCTGCTTCTTGGCCTTTTCACGCACGGCGACGACGTCGCCGGTCTTGACCTGGTACGAAGCGATGTTCACGACCTGGCCGTTGACGGTGAAGGCCTTGTGGCTCACCAGCTGGCGCGCTTCGGCGCGGGTCGAGCCGAAGCCCATGCGGTAAGCGACGTTGTCGAGACGCGCTTCCAGCAGCTTCAGCAGGGTTTCACCGGTGTTGCCCTTGCGGCGCGACGCTTCGGCGAAGTAGCGGCGGAACTGACGCTCCAGCACGCCGTAGATACGCTTGACCTTCTGCTTTTCACGCAGCTGGTTGCCGTAGTCCGAGGTACGCTGACCCGACTTGACGCCGTGCTGGCCTGGCTTGATGTCCAGTTTGCACTTCGAATCCAGCGAGCGGCGTGCGCTCTTCAGGAACAGGTCGGTGCCTTCACGGCGGGACAGTTTTGCTTTTGGTCCGATATAACGTGCCACGTTGTACTTCCTTTATTTGAATGATCACGCCCCGGATGCGAATCGCAGATGCGTCGCAACAGGCGCTAGTCCAGTTCTGCATGAGACCGGACGTGGCTTACAAAAGCCTCGAATCGGGGATCCAAGGCGACAATAGCCGGGCAGTATAACCCATTTCTGGGCCCACTGCACCGGCGATTCTTTGACCACAACAATGTGGTGCAAAGCGCGTGTAGCGTATCAACCACAGGCGGGCGAGCCCGCCGGCGGGCGATTAGATACGACGACGCTTCGGCGGACGGCAACCGTTGTGCGGTACCGGCGTCACGTCCTGGATCTCGGTGATCTTGATGCCCAGGTTGTTCAGCGCGCGCACAGCCGATTCACGGCCAGGGCCCGGGCCCTTGATGCGCACTTCCAGGTTCTTCACGCCGTATTCCTGAGCGACCTTGCCAGCAGCTTCAGCCGCGACCTGGGCCGCGAACGGGGTCGACTTACGCGAACCCTTGAAGCCGGCGCCGCCGGAAGTTGCCCACGACAGGGCATTGCCCTGGCGATCGGTAATCGTGATGATGGTGTTGTTGAACGATGCGTGGACGTGTGCGATGCCTTCGGCGACGTTCTTTTTGACTTTCTTGCGGATGCGCGCTGCTGCGGCACTGCTTTGTTGCTTAGCCATGGTCGGTTCCTAGATTATTTCTTCAGCGATTGAGCGGCCTTGCGCGGACCCTTGCGGGTACGTGCATTGGTACGGGTACGCTGACCGCGGACCGGCAGGCCCTTGCGGTGACGCATGCCGCGGTAGCAGCCCAGGTCCATCAGACGCTTGATGTTCATGGACAGCTCACGGCGCAGATCGCCTTCGACGGTGAACTTGCCGACTGCATCACGCAGCTTTTCCAGTTCGTTGTCGTCCAGGTCCTTGACCTTCTTGTTGGTAGCAACGCCGGTCGACGCGCAGATCTGCTGCGAACGGGTGCGGCCGATACCATAGATCGCCGTCAGGCCGATCACGGTGTGCTGATGATTGGGGACGTTGACCCCTGCAATACGTGCCATTCGTTATTCCTCGAAATTAACCTTGACGCTGCTTGTGACGCGGCTCGACGCAGATCACACGGACCACGCCTTTGCGCTTGATGATCTTGCAGTTGCGGCAGATCCGCTTGACTGAAGCGTTAACTTTCATTTTGCACTCTCTTCCAGATTCAAATACTTAAATGTTTTACTTGGTGCGGAACACGATGCGGGCCCGGGACAGGTCGTACGGCGTCAGTTCCACCGTCACCTTGTCGCCTGGGAGAATGCGGATGTAATTCATCCGCATTTTACCCGAGATGTGTCCCAATACCACGTGCCCGTTTTCCAGCTTGACGCGAAACGTCGCGTTCGGGAGATTCTCGAGAATCTCCCCTTGCATTTGGATGACGTCGTCTTTTGCCATTCGGTCTGCTCACTCCTGGGTCCTGTCGCGCTCAGCGCGACGGGATGCCGCCCTTGAAATTTGCCTTGCGCAGCAGCGAATCATATTGCTGCGACATGACATAGTTCTGCACCTGCGCCATGAAGTCCATCGTGACGACCACGATGATCAGGAGCGAAGTACCGCCGAAGTAGAAAGGTACTTTCCACTGGCTCTGCATGAACTCCGGCAGCAGGCACACCAGCGTGATATAGACCGCACCGGCCAGGGTCAGGCGCATCAGGATCTTGTCGATGTAGCGCGCAGTCTGCTCGCCCGGACGGATGCCCGGAACGAATGCGCCGCTCTTCTTCAAGTTGTCCGCCGTCTCCTTGCTGTTGAATACCAGCGCCGTATAGAAGAAGCAGAAGAACACGATCGCCACCGCATACAGCAACGCATGGATCGGTTCACCGGCGGTCAGCGACGCGGCCAGGTCCTTCAGGAACCCGACGAACGGGCTCGAAGTATCCTTGCCACGGGTGAACCAGTCGACGATCGTGGCCGGGAACAGGATGATCGACGAAGCGAAGATGGGCGGAATCACGCCGGCCATGTTCAACTTCAGCGGCAGGTGGCTGGTTTGGCCACCGTAGATCTTGTTACCGACCTGGCGTTTCGCGTAATTCACCAGGATCTTGCGCTGGCCGCGTTCTACGAACACGACCGCGTAGGTCACGAGGGCCACCAGAATCACGATGAAGATCGCGGCGAAGCTGCTGATCGAACCGTTCGACACCAGGGTGAACAGGCTACCCAGCGCGCTCGGCAGACCGGCTGCGATACCGGCAAAAATGATGATCGAGATACCGTTGCCAAGACCACGTTCGGTGATCTGCTCGCCCAGCCACATGAGGAACATGGTGCCGGTCAGCAGGGTCACGACGGTCACGAAGCGGAAGGCCATGCCTGGATCGATCACGAGGCCCTGCTGGGCTTCGAGCGCGACCGCGATGCCGAACGCCTGGAACAGAGCCAGCAGCACCGTGAAATAACGGGTGTACTGGGTGATCTTGCGGCGGCCGGCCTCGCCCTCTTTCTTCAGTGCCTCCATCTGCGGCGAGACGATCGACACCAGCTGCATGATGATCGAAGCCGAAATGTAAGGCGTGATGCCAAGAGCGAACACGGCAAAGCGGGACAAGGCGCCGCCCGAGAACATGTTGAACATGCCCAGGATGCCGCCCTCGTTCTGCTTGAACAGCTGGGCCATGGCGACCGGGTCAATCCCGGGGACCGGGATATGAGCACCGATACGGTACACGACCAACGCGCCAAGCAAGAACCACAACCGGGCCCAGGGGAAACCGGATGCGGCACTTTTACCAAGTTGTGAATTAGTCGCCAATTTTTGCTCCGATCAGGCAGCGGCCGCTTTAGGCGACCGAACCGCCAGCTGCTTCGATCGCGGCTTTCGCGCCAGCGGTCGCCTTGATACCTTTGAGGTTCACCGCTTTGGTGATCTCGCCGGACAGGATGACACGCACGTCGCGAGCGACCACCGGCAGCACGCCGGCTTGCTTGAGCACCAGGATGTCGACGTCGCCGACGGCCAGGGCGTTCAGGTCCGACAGGCGGACTTCAGCCTTGAACGTGGCGTTCAGCGACTTGAAGCCACGCTTCGGCAGACGGCGCTGCAGCGGCATCTGACCGCCTTCGAAACCGACCTTATGGAAACCGCCCGAACGCGACTTCTGACCTTTGTGACCACGGCCGGCAGTCTTGCCCAGGCCGGAGCCGATACCGCGACCGACGCGGCGCTTCGCATGCTTGGCGCCGTCTGCAGGTTGAATGGTATTGAGTTGCATAGATTTTCTCCGTTGACCAAGCCGCGGCTCAGTCGACAACTTTAACGAGGTAGTTGACCTTGTTGATCATACCGCGGACCGACGGGGTGTCTTGCAGCTCGGAAACCGAGTTGACGCGACGCAGACCCAGACCACGCACGGTGGCGCGGTGATCCTGACGGGTACCGATCAGGCCTTTGACCAGCTTGACTTTGATGGTGTTTGCCATGGTAATTCCCCTTAACCCAGGATCTCTTCGACCGACTTGCCGCGCTTGGCAGCGATGTCAGCCGGGGTGCTCATTTTCGCCAGACCGTCGAGGGTCGCGCGCACCAGGTTGTACGGGTTCGACGAACCGGTCGACTTGGCGACCACGTCGGTCACGCCCATCACCTCGAAGATAGCGCGCATTGCGCCACCGGCGATCACGCCGGTACCCGGCTTGGCCGGCGCCATCAGGACGCGCGAAGCGCCGTGACGACCGGTAACGGTGTGCTGCAGGGTACCGTTCTTGAGGGGCACCTTGATCAGGTTGCGGCGGGCTTCTTCCATTGCCTTCTGCACGCCGACCGGGACTTCCTTCGACTTGCCTTTACCCATGCCGATGCGGCCATCGCCGTCACCGACAACGGTCAACGCTGCAAAACCCATGATACGACCACCCTTGACCACCTTGGTCACGCGGTTGATCGCGATCATTTTTTCGCGCATGCCATCATCCGGCTTGTCGCTTGCCATTTTCGCTTGCATTTTTGCCATGACGATTCTTCCTTAGAACTTCAGACCGGCTTCGCGGGCAGCTTCTGCCAGCGCTTTGACACGGCCGTGGTAACGGAAACCCGAACGGTCGAAAGCGACCTCGGTGATCCCTGCTTGCAGTGCTTTCTCTGCGACGCGCTTGCCAACCAGGGCTGCGGCGGCAGCGTTGCCGCCCTTGCCGGTCTGGCCAGCCAGTTCGGCGCGCACGTCTGCTTCCAGCGTCGAAGCCGAAACCAGGACCTTCGCATCCGGGCTGATCAGGTTCGCATAGATGTGCAGGTTGGTGCGGTGTACCGACAGGCGGTTCACGCCCAGCTGCGCGATCTTGATGCGGGTTTGGCGTCCGCGACGCAGACGCGATTCTTTCTTGTCCATCGTCAGCTCCGATTATTTCTTCTTGGTTTCTTTAAGCTTCACCACTTCGTCCGAATAACGGACACCCTTGCCTTTGTAAGGCTCAGGCGAGCGGTAAGCGCGCACTTCCGCGGCGACCTGGCCGACCTTTTGACGATCGATACCCTTGATCAGGATCTCGGTCGGGGTCGGGGTGGTTGCGGTGACGCCTTCCGGCATCGCGTGCAGAACCGGGTGCGAGAAGCCCAGCGACAGGTTCAGGGCGTTGCCCTGCACTGCTGCCTTGTAGCCCACGCCGACCAGGTTCAGCTTGCGCTCGAAACCTTTGGTCACGCCGGTCACCATGTTGTTGACCAGGGCACGCAGGGTACCCGACATCGCGTTCGATTCGCGGGAATCGTCGATAACGTCGAACGACAGCGTGCCGTTGTTGTTTTCTACTTTGACCAGGCCGTTCAGCGGCTGGGTCAGGGTGCCCAGCGGGCCCTTGACGGTGATCGACGACGCGTTGATCGCGACATCGGTACCGGCCGGGACGGCGATTGGCATCTTAGCTACTCGAGACATCGTCTACTCCTTAAGCCACGTAGCAAATCACTTCGCCACCGACACCGGTTGCGCGTGCTTTGCGGTCGGTCATCACGCCCTGCGGGGTCGAGATGATTGCCACGCCCAGGCCGTTCATGACCTGAGGGATTTCATCCTTGCCCTTGTAGATGCGCAGGCCAGGACGGGAGACGCGCTCGATGCGCTCGATGACCGGACGGCCGGTGTAATACTTCAAACCGATTTTCAGTTCCGACTTGCCACCTTCGGTGGACACGGCGAAATCTTCAATGTAACCCTCGTCCTTCAGGACGCTGGCGATCGCAACTTTGACTTTCGACGACGGCATGTTGACGGTCGTCTTCTGTACCACTTGGGCGTTGCGAATGCGGGTCAGCATATCGGCGATAGGATCGCTCATACTCATTGCTTGTTCTCCTATTACCAGCTAGCTTTGGTCATACCCGGGATTTCGCCTTTCATGGCGAATTCGCGGATCTTGGTACGGGCCAGACCGAATTTACGGAAAGTGCCACGCGGACGGCCGGTCATTGCGCAGCGATTACGCTGGCGGCTCGGCGCCGAGTTACGCGGCAGGGCCTGCAGTTTCAGGCGCGCTTCGTACTGTTCTTCTTCCGACTTAGACTGGTCGTTGATGATTGCTTTCAGAGCGGCACGCTTCGGGGCGAATTTCTCCACCAGGTCTGCACGCTTCTTTTCGCGGTTGATCAATGCAAGTTTTGCCATGCTCTTAGTTCCTGAACGGGAATTTGAAGGCGGCGAGCAGCGCTTTGGCTTCTTCGTCGGTCTTGGCGGTCGTGGTGATGGAGATGTTCATGCCACGCAGCGCATCGATCTTGTCGTAATCGATTTCCGGGAAGATGATCTGCTCTTTGACGCCGATGTTGTAGTTGCCGCGACCGTCGAACGATTTGCCATTCACACCGCGGAAGTCACGCACGCGCGGCAGGGCCACGGTGATGAAGCGGTCCAGGAATTCGTACATGCGGTTGCCGCGCAGGGTCACCATCGTGCCGATCGGGTAGCCTTCGCGGATCTTGAAACCTGCGATTGCCTTGCGAGCCTTGGTCACGACCGGCTTCTGGCCGGCGATCTTGGTCAGGTCGCCGGTAGCGTGCTCGATGATCTTCTTGTCGGCGACTGCTTCCGACAGACCCATGTTCAGGGTGATCTTGGTCAGGCGCGGAACTTCCATCACCGATTTGTAACCGAATTTCTCGGTCAGCTCGGCGACGACTTTGTCTTTATACAGTTGTTGGAGACGGGCCATTTCTTATTACCCTTTCACTACTTCGCCGTTCGACTTGAAGACGCGGACTTTTTTGCCGTCCACATCTTTATAGCCAACGCGATCTGCCTTGCCGGTCGCTGCGTTGAACAGCGCGACGTTCGACACGTGAATCGGCATGGTCTTGTCGACGATACCACCAGTGACACCGGTCATCGGGTTCGGCTTGACGGCCTTCTTGGCCACATTCACGCCTTCGACGACAACGTGTTCAGCATCAATGCGTTGCTGGACGACGCCGCGCTTGCCTTTGTCTTTACCGGCCAGAACGATGACTTCGTCGTTTTTACGAATCTTAGACATTACGACTCCCTTACAGAACTTCAGGTGCCAGGGACACGATCTTCATGAACTTCTCGGTACGCAGTTCACGCGTTACCGGTCCGAAGATACGGGTGCCGATCGGCTCCAGCTTGGCGTTCAGCAGCACGGCGGCATTGCCGTCGAACTTCACCAGGGAACCGTCTTGGCGGCGCACACCTTTGGCGGTACGCACAACCACGGCATTGTAGATTTCACCTTTCTTGACGCGGCCGCGCGGTGCGGCCTGCTTCACGGTGACCTTGATCACGTCGCCAATGCTGGCGTAACGGCGCTTGGAGCCGCCCAATACCTTGATGCACAGAACTTCTTTTGCACCGGTATTGTCGGCCACTTCGAGCCGGCTTTCGGTTT